>Ga0209487_1000282_pt1 | contig 45932 bp, 28 predicted proteins | sample Poulit2012_FD_187524 | JGI IMG/M metagenome (GOLD analysis project Ga0209487, IMG submission 187524) | Agricultural soil microbial communities from Georgia to study Nitrogen management - Poultry litter 2012 (SPAdes) (version 2) | ecosystem: Environmental > Terrestrial > Soil > Agricultural land... | reverse complement strand
AATACGTATTGCATGAGACGGATCTTAATTATCGGATCATCGATACTCGGTACGTGATTATCTATAAGAATGACCAGGAAGGGATCAATTCATTGAAGGAGATGTCCAAGCATCTGGATGGTTTGATTCATGAAGGGGAAAAATCCACCTCTCTCGCCGAAAAAAGATCGGTACGTACGGTTCCGCGTCTCACCCCGGTGTGGCAAACGAAGCGAATCGAAAAGATAGCTTTTACCGTCAGTGGAATTGTGACCGATCAAGAAGGAGAACCTTTGATCGGCGTAAATATTCAGGTGAAGGATTCCAGTAAAGGAACAGCGACTGATTTTGATGGAAAATTTATACTGGAGGACATCGATGAAAATGCGGTGTTGGTAGTATCTTATGTGGGATATCAAACTCAGGAGATAGCGGTTGCCGGAAAGTCTGATTTGGAAATTGTGATGACGTCGGATGCAGAGTTGTTGGATGAAGTGGTGGTTGTGGGATATGGAACTCAAAAGAAAGTAAACTTGACAGGTGCGGTCGATCAAGTATCAAGCGAAGTTCTTGAGAGAAGACCCATTACAAATGTTTCACAAGGGTTGGTTGGTGTAATTCCTAACCTTAATATTCAAATGACAGATGGTAAGCCGACTCAATCACCTGAATATAATGTTCGTGGGACGACTTCTATCGGTCAAGGTGGGAGCGCTTTAATATTAATTGATGGTGTGGAAGGAGATCCCAGGATGTTGAATCCAAATGATATTGAGAGTGTCTCTGTTTTGAAAGATGCGGCTTCAGCATCGATTTATGGTGCTCGTGCTGCATTTGGTGTTGTGTTGATAACGACAAAACCCGGAACAAAAGGGCGAACGTCTTTAAATTATACAGCTGGTTTTTCTTCAAAAAAACCTACTGCAGTTCCAGACAATATAGTAGAATCGTATCCATGGGCTCAAGCTTTTAGTGATGCTTGGTCAAGGTGGAATGATAGTGGAAATAAACCCACGGCTGTTAATAAAACTATGGCGTTTTCTCAATCGTATTTAGATGAGATTAAACGTCGGTGGGAAGATCCGTCATTACCGCGTACGGAAGTAGACCCAAATACTGGAGAATATTTATATTTCCATAGTACCGACTGGTATGATGAATTGTATAAGAGTAGCTTTTTTGCACAAGATCATAATTTATCAATATCTGGTGGTGGTGATTTTGCTACTTTTTATTTGAGTGGACGTTTCAATGGGGAGGACGGATTGTTTCGTTATAATACTGACAATTATGGGATGTATAATTTGAGAGCAAAAGGAGATATACAAATATTTGATTGGTTGTCAGTTGAAAATAACCTTGAATACTCTTCTATGAAGTATCACCAGCCAGTCAATGTCGGGGAAGGAGCAAATATCTGGCGAAATATTGCTGATGAAGGAAATCCATTGGCACCCTTGACAAATGAGGATGGTACTCTTTCTTTTCCTGCAGCATATACAGTTGGTGATATGTATTTGGGTAAAAGCTGGGCTGATCTGAATCAGAACATTGTAAAGAATAGAACTGCCTTGAAATCAGAATTTTTTAATAAGAAGTTGATTTTGCGGGCCGATTTTTCATTTCAGAATAGAGAGTATTCCCATCTCAGAAAAAGAGTCCAGGTGCCTTACAGCCGATACGAGGGAAGTATTGGTTATACTGGTACTAATACAAATGATTTGCAAAGACAAAGTAACTCTACAGATTATATTGCGACAAATGTTTACGCTAATTATACTAATACCTTCGGCAATTCACATAATTTCGATTTCCTGCTTGGATACAATTACGAACAATCAACTTATAATAATATTACCTTGGCACGAAATGGAATTGTATATGAAGATGCAGAGGATATAAATTTATCATTAGGAGATAATATATCTACTAGCGGAGGATATAATAAATGGCGAATTGCAGGAAGTTTTTTTAGAGTAAATTACAATTTTGATGAACGATATTTATTAGAATTTAATGGTCGTTATGATGGTTCGTCAAAATTTCCAAACGATCAGCAGTGGGCATTTTTCCCATCTGTATCTGCAGGGTGGAGATTGTCAGAAGAAAATTTTTGGAATATAGATCATAGAACTATATCTAATTTGAAGTTGAGGGCATCATATGGTTCTCTTGGAAATGGATCTATTGCTCCATATACTTTTTTAGAAAGTTTTAGTATTGGTCAATCCGGTTATATAATAGGAGATGGCCGACCTCAAAGAACTTCCCAGCCAAATGTTATACCTAATAGTTTGACATGGGAAACCGCTACTACCGCAAACTTAGGATTAGACTTTAATGCATTTCGTGATAAAATGGAAGTTTCTGGTGAAGTTTATCGTAGATGGACTAAAGATATGTATACTGTAGGGCCAAGTGTCCCGGCGATTTTTGGAACGAGTGTTCCTAAGGGTAATTATGCTTCTCTTAAAACAACTGGGTGGGAGTTGTCAGTTAGATGGAATGATGCAGTTGATATAGGAAATAAACCTCTTGGATATAGTATACGATTTACTTTGTCCGATTATAAGTCAATTATAACTGATTATTACAATCCGGAATATAACTTGACAGACTATTATATTGGACAAGAAGTAGGGGAGATTTGGGGGTATATTGTAGAGGGACTATTTACTTCTGAGGAAGAAATAGCCAGTTCTCCTTCACAATCTAATATCCTTGCTCATTCGACCAGAAGAAATCATGTTGGGGATTTGAAATTCAAAAATTTAGATGGTGATGATGAGATATATCATGGTTTAAATCGGGTTGGAGATTCTGGTGATAAAACTATTATTGGTAATAATACCCCCAGGTTGATTTATGGATTGTCTTTAGGAGGGGATTGGGATCGATTTTCTTTAACAGCATTTTTTCAGGGGGTAGGAAAACAACAGTGGTATCCTTCCAGAGAATCTCCTTTTTGGGGACAATATAATAGACCTTATAACGACTACCCAAGATGGCAGGAAAATCAGCAATTCCGACCTGAACTACAAAATTTTGATGCCTATCTTCCTTTATTAGTTGGTTATACTGCACAAAATGCTAACGGGCAATTAGCGTTGCCAAATGATCGGTATTTACAGGATGTGTCATACATAAGATTGCGTTCTTTAAACTTGTCATACAATCTCCCGGAATATTTATCCGGAAGAATTAATGCATCCAACGTACGAATTTATTTCTCAGGAGAGAACTTATGGACTTGGTCGCCATTTTATAAAATAACAAAGGATATTGATGTTACCAGTGTATGGGGAGCAGGCACACAGTTAACAGGAGTGAATAGTGATGATACAAGAACTGATGGAGATGGATATAAATATCCAATGCTCAAGGCTTTTACCTTTGGATTGTCAGTAAATTTTTAAAAAATCGAGATTATGAGACTATATAATATATTAATTGGAATATTAGGATGTTTTTTATTGGTAAATTGCGATCTTGATGAATTGCCGAAGTCAACTGCATCAAATCAGGCAATATTTGAATCTGAAAGTGGATTGGAGTTATATACGAATTCATTTTATGAGCTATTACCATCAACTGATGTGGGTGTATTTATGATTGATGATAATTCTGATCTAATAGCACGAGATGGTGTATCTACTTATTTGCTACCAAACGCATTGAGTCCGATTACGAGTTCTGGTTGGTCTTGGTCGGATCTTAGGAATATAAATTACTTTCTTGAACATGCTCAAGAAAGTCCAGTGCCAAATAAGGAGCACTATCTGGGATTAGCCCGTTTTTTTCGAGCGTATTTTTATTTTGATAAGGTGAAGCGTTTTGGGGACGTACCTTGGATTGACAGGATTATTGATGTGGATGATGACGATGTTCTTTATGGAGAAAGAACGGATCGTTTTCAGATAATGGAACATGTATTAAATGATTTAGATTATGCTATTGAGAATATTACTCGAGATTCGGATCCAACATCTACAAGAATAACAAAAAATGTTGCCCGCGCATTTAAGACACGTGTCTGCTTGTTTGAGGGTTCTTTTCGTAAGTATCATGAGCAATATGGTAAGCAAGATTCTGCAGAAGAATGGTTTAGAGAAGTAGTTAAAACTGCAAATGAGGTTGAAGGTTTCTCTCTGAGACTAGGAGAAAATGCCTATAGAGAATTGTTCTTGCAAGAGAATCCTTTTACAGATGAAACAATTCTGGCTGTAAGGCTAAATGCCGATCTTCAGCTCTTTAGCTCGAGAAATAGAAGGACAATTAGTCCGACATACGGGAATCGACCTTCTTTTACAAGACATTTTGTAAATACTTATTTGAATATTGATGGAACTCGATTTACGGATGATCCTGAGTATAAGACCAAGACTTTTGTTGAAGAGGTGAAAAACAGGGATCCAAGACTAAAGCAAACAATAAGAACTACTGATTATTTTCGTACTGAAAACGGAATCCCGGTGACAGCACCTCCAAATTTTTCACAAACTTATACAGGATATCAAATTATCAAGGGGTGTTATGATGAAAGATTTCCTTATGATGACGAAAGCAGGAACGAAAATGCGCATCTTATTTTTCGTTATGCTGAAGTTTTGTTAAATAAAGCCGAGGCTTTAGCTGAATTAGGTGAAATGAATGATACGGAATGGGCAAATACTATTGGTGCTCTTCGATCTAGAGCTGGTATAAAAGGTGAGTCTATAATGACTATGCCGACTGAGGTAGATCCATATCTTAAGAGCGTTTATAATGATAAGTTTAATGATCCGATTATGTTGGAGGTCCTGAGAGAAAGAGCAGTTGAAATGATATTGGAAGGATTGCGTCCTGACGATTTGATCAGATGGAAGTTAGGAGAACTTTATGAAACGGCTCCAATGAATGGTATGTATGTTCCGGAATTAGGAGAATATGACTTGAATGAAGATGGTGTGATGGATGTATGTTTTTATATTGGAGAAAGACCTTCAGATGCTACTGCTTCTGTTTTTGTGGATGTCTCAGAATCCGGTGTTGGAAAACAACATCTTTCAGAAGGAGATCATGGTGAAATAATCTGGAATCCGGGCGAAAGAGAATGGCTTGATAAGAAGTATTTTTACCCTATCCCCGAACCAGATAGAATTAAAAATCCTAACTTAGGCCAAAATCCGGGCTGGGAATAAAATCATAATATCTATGAAAACTATGAAGAATATAATTTTGTCTTTTTTGTTATTGTCATTTTTGGGGTCTCACAACTTCCTGTATGCACAAGAAACTTCGGTCAGCCTCAAGGTCGCCAGTTACAATTTGCGGCTCGATACTAAAGTCGATAGTCTCAATTCATGGGAATATCGAAAAGCTAAAGTAAATGATCTGGTGCGATACCATGAATTTGATCTGATCGGTACGCAGGAAGGGTTCAAGCATCAGCTGGATGATATGTGCTACATGAATAGCTATGAATATGTAGGTGGAGGTCGGGATGATGGAAAAGATGCGGGTGAGCATTCCGCTATTATCTATGACACAGAACGATTCCGTCTGATCGAATCCGGGGACTTTTGGCTTAGCGAAACACCCGATGTGCCCGGAAAAGGATGGGATGCTACCTGTTGCAACCGGATTTGTTCCTGGGCAAAATTTGAAGAGAAGAATTCAGGTGAGCAATTTTATTTTTTCAATGTCCATTTTGACCATCAGGGACAAGTCGCCCGAAAAGAATCCGGGAAATTAATGGTTGAAAAAATCAAGGAAATTGCCGGAAATGCACCTGTGATCGCAACAGGGGATTTTAATTCAAGACCGGATTCGGATCAGATTAAGAGAATGTCAAAGCTGTTGTACGATACATATCATATATCAATCAAACCTCCTTATGGTCCTTCCGGTACATTTACCAGGCGGTTCGAAAATCCGATAACGCAACATCGTATCGATTATATTTTCGTGAGCGATCATTTTCGAGTGCTGGATTATGCACATTTGACGGATAATGACGGCGTCTACTATCCCTCTGATCACTTACCAGTCGTCTCGAATATCGTACTGAAGTGATGTAGTGTTTGTAAATAAGGATTCTTGAGAAATGGTGTTTTTCCCGTCCTTGACTGGATTGGATGGTGATCTTATCTGTCGGGGTCAGCTGAACGTGATCGTCAATGATATTCACAGATCCGAAGAATGTTCTTGTGCTTTTTAAATTTTTAATACACTTTCTTAATGATCCGTGCTGAATGATTTCTGATCGATAAAATCGGCGGATCGAGGAGCTTGTTTTACTTATGACCTCACGGATCGTGACAGTGAAAGTTTTCACATGGAAGTGTGGCTGAATCGTTTATTCCGCGATTTGGTCGTTCAATCTGATCAAAAGACCATTCCAGATTCTGCAGGTTGGTGAAATTTTCAAGTATGCGATTTCTGTCACTATTTTGGGAAATCATGCCAACCTGAATATATCACTGTTTTTTCACGCTGTTGTCCGAAACATCTCCAGGGAGGGTGTTGCATGTTTTGTAAAATGGTAAGAAATGCAAATCAATACTTTTCTTTCAAAAACATGTATTTTTCTTGCGAAATAGACGCATCTCTTTTGATTTGTCCGAAATAATGCTAATTTTATTTTAACTGATTCGCGAAAAGGGTAAAATATTATTCATGAAATAGGATTTTTGATTGTGTTTTTCTGAGTAATTCTTTTTTCATGTCTGCTTATTATTGTTTTTCTCATGTTTAATGAGAGGAGCACGTTTATTGCTGCTAACTATCTGAGTTTTTTCAGATCCTTTATATAGAAACTGCTTTTATTTATTAAAAATTAGAGAAGGAGTATGAATACACCTATGTGTTTAATGAGCGTATTTGTCTTTTTGGTTTTGGGTACGTTGACGCCTACCCTTAGTATGGCCGAAAAGTGGCACTCTGTTCCCATCACGGTGAATGGAATTGTTACAGATCAGGAAGGAGAACCTTTGATCGGGGTAAATATCCAGGTGAAGGATTCGAGCAAAGGAACCGCCACTGATTTTGATGGAAAATTTATACTGGAGGACATCGATGAAAATGCGGTGTTGGTAGTATCTTATGTGGGATATCAGACGCAGGAAGTTCCGGTGTCCGGTAGTACAAACCTGGAAATCATCCTGGTTTCCGATGCAGAGTTGCTGGACGAAGTCGTCGTAGTCGGTTACGGGACCCAGCGAAAGAGTGATCTGGTGGGTGCGGTTGCCAATCTGTCTGAAGACCGGTTGATGGACCGTCCTTCATTTGATGTGGGGAGTGCCCTGATTGGTAAAGTTTCCGGAATGGAAGTGATCAAACAAGGTACCGGCCGACCGGGCGAACCTGTTCAGATCAGAATTCGCGGGATCAATTCATTGAATACCGGCGTCGAGCCTTTGTGGGTTGTCGATGGAATTACCGGTGTATCCGATCCGCTGACCAATTTGAACCCCAATGATATCGAATCGATCGATGTGCTCAAGGATGCTTCTGCCACCGCAATTTATGGTGCCCGGGGTGCCAATGGTGTCATCCTCGTGACAACGAAAAAAGGACAGAGCGGGAAGATGCAAATCGATTTCAATCACACTACATCATACAATACTATGATGCGACATTTTTACCCTCTGGATGCGGATCAAATGATGTATGTATATGTCCAGGCAATGGAAAACGGTGCGAAATTTGGAAATATCGACCGATCCAAAGATTTCCGCAAGGGATGGGCGACCGGTTCTACTTTTGATGATCTGGGACATCTGTTCCAGGAAGTCGGTCCCAATGATTATGTGGTGGATCTGATCGGTGAATCGGGGAAATATTATGCGCCGAGATGGAACTCTACCTGGGAGGAACATGCTTACAGACCTTCTTTTTCAAATAATGACCAGCTCAGTATTCGCGGAGGAAGTGATAAAACCAGTTTTGCGGTATCATTGCGACGCGGAGACGAACAAGGTCTGATGAAAAACTCATACGTGAACCGATATTCCGGCAAACTCGATTTGAGTATACGTCATTATGACTGGCTCAACCTGACAACGATGCTGCTGGTATCAAAGAATAAAAGAGGAACGCAGGATACCGACAGAATCACCCGAAATACGGCGGAAGCATGGCCTATCTTGCCGCCGGGCCGATACCCGGATGATCCTGAAGTGTATGGAAGTTATGCAGGCAGGTGGTCGAGCAATAAAGATTTCAACGTGGGAGAGCAGTGGTATCCACCCACTACGCTATATGAGTTTTGGCACGGGGTAAGAGACAACACACAGTTCACGGGAAGCATTGGACTCCAGGCAATCATCAGTGACAAACTCACTTTCGATTCTGATTTTGCGGTTGATATGAACAATCCAAGAGAGGTTTTCTACGGAACGATGTATTTTGACAACAGAGGTGATGCCAATACCAAAAACTGGAATAGCTTTTACTGGCAAAATGAGAATTACTTCAATTATACCGATCAGTTCAGTGATGTACACGACCTGAATGTGATGGTTGGTTTATCCTGGTCCGAACGACTTGGAGAATATTACTACCAGCGGAACCGTGATTTTTTCGACGATTTTTATAAGTGGAATAACATCGGCGTGGGATCATCTGTTCGGCCGGAGGTGGAATCTGAAAACGACAGGAGCGCTTTAAACTCCTATTTTGCGCGAGTATCTTATGGGTTTAAAAATAAATATTTGTTGACCGCTACCGGAAGAGTGGATGGTTCTTCTAAGTTTGGATCACAGAATAAATATGGATTCTTCCCGTCTCTTGGTCTTGCCTGGAGGGTGACAGATGAACCATTTATGCAGGGCGTGAATGCGATTTCTAATCTGAAACTTCGTGCAAGTGCCGGTCAGACCGGAAACCAGGAAATAGGCAGTTATGTTACTCAGCAGTTTTTAGGAACTACGGGTGTAGTCATAGGTAATAGTACGGTTACTGGATTTTATCCTAGTACAGTGGGTAATGATCTGTTGAAATGGGAGACAACGACACAGTATGACATTGGGTTTGAGTTGGGACTGTTGCAAAATAAAATTTTTGTAGAAGCGGATTATTACTACAAAAAAACAACAGATATGTTGATGGATGTAGCGACTCCCCAATCCACGACCGTCGGAACGGTAAACCAGAATTTCGGTGCCGTGGAAAATAAAGGAGTTGAGTTAACCATCCGGACATTCAATATCGACAAAGCAAACTTCACATGGGGATCCAATATTATTTTCAACCGAAATAAGAATAAAATCCTCAAACTGGGACCGACCGGAGCAGACCGCTATCTGGATACCGGTGCCGGCAACGGAACAAGAGTTTTCAGAGAAGGAGAGCCGATCGGAGCTTGGTTTGGTTTGATCAGAGAAGGAACTTACAGTACCGAAGAGGCTACGCTGGCTGCCCAGTATGGATTGTTGCCGGGTGATCTGAAATTCCAGGACACAAACGGTGATGGTGAGATTACTTTGTTGGGTGATGGTGTCATTTTAGGATACGCTTATCCCGACTGGACGATGACGCTCAACAATACTTTCCGTTATAAAAGATTTGATGCTTCTATCGATATCCGGTTTGTATACGGAGGAACAAAGTTCAATATCAATGAATCAGCAGAAGACAGGCAATTGGTTTCAGGAGGGAAAAACTCCATTCTGACAGCTTGGACGCCGTACAATCAGGATGCAATGGTCGCTCAGATTCGACCCGGAAACGCCGGCGCCCCTTATCAGTCTTTCCCCGATAGTCATGCGATCGAAGATGCATCACATATCCGGGGGCAAAGCATGACCATCGGTTATACGATCAATCCTGCTTTCGCTCAGAGAATGAAAATGGAGAACGCACGGTTCTATCTCAGTGCGGAAAACTTTTTCCTGTTGACCCATGTCGTTGGATATGATCCGGAAGGAAGTTCTCCCGACAAAATAGGAGACCGGAAGATCAACGAGGATAAATATCAGTATCCAAGACCGACCGTATTTTCATTGGGTGTCAACCTGAATTTTTAATATCTAAAAATGAAGCAAATGTCTTATAAATATTACTTGTATATAGTTTGTTTTATCTCTCTCTCGTTCTTGAACTTTTCCTGTGAAAATTTTCTGCGGGAAGAACCGACAGGTACGCTGGTGGTAGGAACCGAGCTGACGACGGTGCAGCAAGGAGAAGCCCTGACCAATGGAGCATACCGGCGGCTGGCAAACTGGCACTCCAGCGCAAATGACTGGGGGAATTATCTGCCCAATACCATCGAATACTGGACCGGAAAAGTGTATACCGGCCTGGGTCATCCTCAATACTGGAGATGGCAAAGTGATCAGGTGAACGGGGATCTTTTGGGGGATTTCAACAACTTTTGGCAATACCAGTTCGACGGTGTGCGCGATTGTAATCTCGCTATCGAATTGATTCCTACGATCGAACAGATGCCGGAAGAGCAAAAGAAACAGGCTTTAGGTGAAGTTCGTACACTGCGTGCTTTCTATTATTTTATGCTCGTCCGGTATTTTGGAGATGTGCCCATGGTGCTCAACAATCCCAGTGATCCGGATGAATTTCAGATTCCAAGGACGTCATTGAAAAAAATATATGACGAGGTCATCATACCTGATCTGGAATATGCGCTCAATGAAAGCGGACTGCCGGAGACCCGTTCCACTGGCCGGGTGACCATGGATGTAGCCCGCGCCATTGCAGCAGACGTCTATCTTACCTGTGCAGGATATCCTTATCAGGAAGTAGCTACAGACCCGGATAAAAAATGGTGTGTAGAGGGAGCATGGCAAATGTCCGAATATCCCGTTCAGTCGAATAGTTCTATCGAATTTCTTCAAAAAGCAAAGGTCCTTTTGGATGATCTGTATGGCAAGTATGAACTTGGTACATACGAAGATCTGAGAGATCCGGATATGGATTTCAGGGGAGAAGCCATCTTCCAGATCTCATATGTGGAGGGGTTGAACTCCTGGAACGGTGTCATGGAAAGCTACCTCCCTCTGGGAAGTGGAGTTTCTATGTTCAGTGATGAGAGAGGGACACAGGTCCCCACCGTTGAGTATTATAATTCGTACAGTGACGACGATCTGAGAAAACAGGAAGGTGTATTCTTTTTCACAAAAGACACAAAGTCTGACAAATACGATCCTAATAACTCTCCGATTACTTTCAATCAACCCTATCTTTTTAAGTTTTATGAAGAAAGGGCAATGAAAGTGACCGGTCAGACGGATCTGAACTGGTCACACTACCGGTATGCGGATATCCTTCTGATGATGACGGAGGTCAACTGGGCCTTGAAAGAACTGGGACAGTCAGTGTCTGATTCGGATATTGAAAAGGGAATAAATGAGGTAAGACAGCGAGCGGAGTTGCCTTCACTGGAGGCGGATGAAATCACGCTGCTGGAGATCCTTTCCGAAAGAGCATATGAACTCATCATGGAGCAAAAAATGATCTGGGATCAGCGAAGGACAAGACATGTGACGGCTGATGCAAACGGAAGATTCCGTCTGGAAAGTTTCTTTGGGCACAAACCCCCTAACTACCAGTATCAGTGGGACAAAAAGCATTTATTGTCTCCGATCGGTAACATTGAAATGGAGGTGAATGACCAATGTGAACAGAATTATGGATATACACCAAGATGATTTTATCAGACTTAAAAAATTGGAAGAAAATGATTCGAAATAATATTAATAAAATCGCTTTTTTTGCACTTCTGTTTTTCATGAGTTGTACTTCAGAACAACCCTATTATGAAATCCCGATGATCCAGGAGGACGGAAAAGCACTCATCACCGGAATTTCAAAGGCTACCTGCGAAAATCCAACCCCCGGTGATACGGATTTTACGATTTACGTGGAATTTGCAACCGCCAGTCCCGGGGATGAAATGATATCTGAAATACTTAAACCAGATGAAAACGGAGCTTTGCAGCCATTGTCAGGAAGTAAGAAATCACTGACTGTGGACGACGAATTGAAAGCTTCGGTCACCTATACGCTCGATGAAGCACAATTAGTAAAAACGGGGGACTTTGTAGTGGTTACTTTCGCCGGAAAAACAGACTCCGGTATTATAACGGTCACTCTGGAGGAGGAATAAGCGGATTGATTTTCCGCCCGTGATTCGGGTGGGATGAAGAAGAAAAAACAAGGATGAAATTTTTTTAGTGACGGAATGCAGCCTGCCCCGCGACAGATGATGTTGTTTTAGCCTTTGTGCGATGACATTTGGCGCGGGGATGAGGTCAGTTCAAAAAATATGGTTTTTAATACTTTTCTTACAAAAGCGTGTAGTTTTGACACTAAATCCCATCCTCAATTTTCTTTTGTCGTCAAATAGGCTAATTTTATTTTAACGGTTTTGCTAAATATTTTATAGTTATTCGTGTCGGAGATCAGATATTGGAGTAAGCCACTTGCGTGTGTGACCTGCATGAACTCCGGACAAAACTTCCCTGAAAAGAAACTGCTTATGAGAATCAGACATCACCGTGATATGCTGCTGGTGCACTTCGGAATGTGACCGGAGATTTTGCCCGGGGTGTGTATGTCAGGATCTCAGATATGATAAAATGGTAACAGTAACATTAGAAGAAGAATAAACGAAAGATGAAAAACATTCAAATTATACAATCACCGAAAGAGTATGACGTGATTGTAGTCGGCTCAGGTGCCGGCGGCGGGATGGCAGGCTATGTTCTTGCCAATGCCGGTGTGAAAGTATTGATGCTGGAAGCCGGACCATTTTTTGATCCCGCGAAGGATTCTTTACAACTGAAATGGCCGTGGGAGTCACCCCGTCGTGGTGCATCTACCAACCGGGCTTTTGGAGACTTTGATGCAGCCTTCGGAGGATGGGAAATCGATGGAGAACCATATACCCATACAGAAGGCACAGAATTCACCTGGTTCCGGTCGCACATGTTGGGAGGACGGACCAATCACTGGGGACGGATTTCTTTGCGTATGGGACCGCTGGATTTCAAAGGAGGATCCTACGACGGAGCTACCGACGACTGGCCTATCAGTTATGACGATATCAAACCTTTTTATGACAAGGTGGATCGCCTGATCGGTGTATATGGTACGGTGGAAGGATTGGAGAATGAACCGGATGGAATATTCCTGCCTCCGCCCAAACCACGATTGAATGAATTATTTATCAAAAGAGCCGCCAAGAAAGTAGGCGTACCCGTTATCCCGGGTCGTGCTTCGGTGTTGACAGAAGCTTTGCCGGGGAATGATCACCGGAAGCCTTGTTTTTATTGCCGTCAGTGCAGCCGTAGCTGTAAGGTGGGAGGAGACTTTTCATCCTCCAATGCATTGGTCATTCCGGCGATGGAGACCGGTAATCTTGAAGTGATCCCCAATGCGATGGTGCGGACCGTGATCACGGGCGATGATGGATTGGCCAAAGGTGTTTCTTATGTAAACAAAGATGATCTGCAAGAGTACCAGGTACGGGCGAAAGTCGTGATTCTGGCGGCCAGTGCCTGCAGTACAGCGCGTATCATGCTCAATTCCCGAACCAATTCCCACCCGGATGGTGTAGGGAACAGTACCAGTGGACTGGTCGGAAGATATTTGCACGATTCGACCGGAGCAGATGTAGGAGGTTTTGTTCCGGAACTGATGGATCGTAAGCGCTATAACGAAGATGGTGTGCAAAGTGCACATATTCTTTCTCCGTGGTGGCTGGACAATAGTAAACTGGATTTTCCCCGGGGATATCATATCGAATATGGCGGAGGGCTCGGTATGCCTTCCTATGGATTCGGCAGTGGTGTACCCGTTATGAACGGTATGGTGCCGGGCAGGAATGGAGAGAAAAGAGCAGCGGGAGGATTCGGAAAAGAATTAAAAGATGATTACCGTCGCTTCTATGGAGCCAATGTGGGCATGTCCGGACGAGGAATGGCGATCGCCCGCAAAGACAATTACTGCGAGATCGATCCGGATGTGGTGGATCAGTATGGAATCCCTGTTTTGCGGTTCCATTACCGGTGGACGGATGCGGAAATCCTTCAGGCGAAGCACATGCAGGACACCTTCCATGAAATCATGGATGCGATGGGTGCGATTGTGACCACTCCGACACGCACACGGGAAGAGAATTACGGACTGAAGCCGCCAGGAGATATCATCCACGAGGTGGGGACCACCAGGATGGGAGATGATCCGAATACTTCCGTACTCAATAAATGGTGTCAGGCACATGATTGTAAAAACCTCTTTGTGGCGGATGGTGGACCTTTCGTGCAGCAAGGTGACAAAAACCCCACCTGGACGATTATGGCCCTGGCGATGAGGACCGCAGAACATATTATTGAACAGAAACAGAAATTTAATATATAAATATGAACCGTAGAGATACATTAAAAGCCCTGGGAGCAACGGCTGTCGGAGCCGCTCTTTTTCTGGAATCCTGTAAAACTCCGGATGAGAAAGATATCGTCAAAAAAACAGATATCGCGGATGCAGTAGGGCGTGAAGCGTGGGAGGTGGAAAGACTGGAAGAACTGTTGGCGCAGCCCGACTTCTTTGACAGTCATGAGATGGCTACCATCACGGTTTTAGCAGATATTATCATTCCTGCAGATGAGGTTTCAGGAAGTGCTTCCGATGCAGGTGTTCCTGAATTTATCGGATTTATTGTAAAGGATATGCCACAACATCAGCTCCCTTTACGGGGCGGAATCAAATGGCTGGACCGCGAATGCCTTTACCGGTTCGAAAAACCCTTTATAGAATGTACGGAAGATCAGCAGCTTGAGATCGTAAAAGACATTGCTTACCCTGAGCTGGCACGGCCGGAGATGAAGCAGGGTGTTGCGTTTTTTGATCTGATGCGTTTCCTGACCGCTTCCGGTTTTTACACCACAAGAATGGGGATCGATGATATCGGATACGTGGGCAATACACCCAATACCTGGCCGGGAGTTCCGCCCGAGGTGCTGGAACAGTATGGATTTGACAGTGATGAGATATAACAGGTGATGGGGGCAGCCCCTTCTTTAGAATTTTTAAAATAGAAATTAAATCGAATGAAAAACAATACAACGAGATCTTTCAGGATCCGACAATGGATGTCTGCTGCGGGGAAAATATTGCTTCTGGCAGGCGTACTGGCCATGACGGCCTGTTCTGCTACGAAACATCCCAAACCCGATAGTGAAGGCTGGATTAATTTATTTGACGGAAAAACTCTCAATGGCTGGGAAGCTCCCGAGAGTCCGGAAAGTTTCCGGGTCGAAGATGGCGTCATCCTTGCTCAGGGTCCCAAGTCCCACCTGTATTATACCGGACCGGTGATGAACCATGATTTTAAAAACTTTGAGTTTTTGGTCGATGTGAAGACCGAACCCGGCGCCAACTCGGGCGTGTATTTCCATACCAAGTTTCAGGAAGTCGGATATCCCGATGATGGTTTTGAAGTGCAGGTTAACAATTCGAGCGGCGACTGGAAGCGAACCGGTTCTTTGTATGACATCGTCGACTTTGGAGATCTTTATGTGGAGGACAATGAGTGGTTTACGATGTATATCAAAGTAGTAGACAAAAATGTACTGGTCAAGCTCAATGACCGCACGGTTTTGGAATGGGATCAGCCGGATGGATTTACGGTCACAAAAGCACATCCCGGCCGGATTATTTCAAGCGGTACTTTTGCTTTTCAGGAACACGACGCACGTAGTGTGATTCGTTTTCGCAACATCAAAGTACGGCCCTTACCGTAATTTTTTCCGCGGTATTTTACCGGTTTGGCTTTGTGGATAGAGTCCGGATCGGGTATGAAATAAATGGAAAAGAAAAACCTTGAAAAATGCAAATAAAATGAAGAAAAATAAAAAAGACTCCCGCCGAAAATTTATGAAAACAGCAGCAGTTTCATCGGCTGGATTTATGATTGTACCGAGACATGTGATCGGAAAAGGATTTGTCGCACCCAGTGACAAATTGAACGTTGCTGCGATCGGAGCCGGTGGTAAAGGACGCTCCGACCTGTCCTCATTTGTGGAAGGAGGAAAAGTAAACGTCGTCGCACTCTGTGATGTGGACGACAAACAATCTGCCAAGACACGCGAAGACTACCCCCGGGCAAAGTATTATCGTGATTTCCGGCAGATGCTGGAACGGGAAAAAGATAATATCGACGCTTGCTCGATATCGACCCCGGACCATACGCATGCGGTAGCAACACTCGCAGCGATGCAGCTCGGAAAACATGTTTATACGCAAAAACCACTGACGCACAATATATGGGAAGCAAGACAGCTCACCAAAGCAGCGAAAAAATATAAAGTGGTGACGCAGATGGGGAATCAGGGAGGATCGGGTGACGGGGTTCGCCTCGCCAAAGAAATCCATGATTCAGGATTGATCGGTGAGGTGCATACCGTACATGCCTGGACCAATCGTCCGGTATGGGCTCAGGGTTTTGAATTACCCAAAGGTGATTTTACCGCCCCCGGAACCTTGGACTGGGATCTGTGGCTGGGACCATCGGAGCACTATGATTACAATCCCGTATATGCACCATGGAGCTGGAGAGCCTGGTATCCTTTCGGTACCGGTGCGCTGGGCGATATGGCTTGTCATATCCTGGATCCGGCGTTCCGTATTTTGCCGATCGATTACCCGTCCGAGTTTCAGGCGAGTATTCCCAAAAACTGGACCAGTGACGGAAAGCAAATCAACAGCCTGGATGGATTTCCACCCTCTACCATCATCCATTTAAAATATCCAAGAACTGATGGAAAAGGAGAGATCGATCTGACCTGGTATGATGGAGGAGCACTCCCTCCGCTACCGGATGAGCTGGAGCCGGGAGAGACCTTCGGTGATCGTGACGGCGGTATCTTATTTATCGGAACCAAAGGAAAACTGGTCACGGGCTGCTATGGACGAAATCCGAAACTGCTCCCTTACAAACTGATGGATATCATCCGTATGCCGGAACAGACTATACCAAGGGTGCCGGAAGGACATTATCTGCAGTGGGTGAATGCGTGCATTGCGGGTTATGGGAATAAGGAAACCAGCTCGCCGTTTGAGTATGCCGGACCCTTTGCGGAGAGCATTCTGATCGGAAATTTAGCCATCCGAAGCTCCGTATTGGAGACAGCGAAAGGAGAAAGAAAAGAAGACAACTTCACGCTGCCCAAACTATTGTGGGATGCCAAAGAGATGAAAGTCACCAATTACGATGATGCAAATCAGTTCGTGAGGCGAAAGTACCGCGATGGTTACAGCCTGAATGTATAAACATTTTTACAGAAAGATAAATCTTCCTCTGCTCCTTCAAAAGACAGAGGAAGTTTTGTTTGAGGGGGAAGGATTGTATTGTTTTTGACCGGATCAAAGTAGTACTCCTGAACTTTTGGTGCTAAAAAATCAAAAGAAGAAACAGAAGTATGATATGAATGATTTATTTAAATTGTCCTTGAGAAAAACAGTTTCTCTTTTTATTATGGTGCTGGCCGGTCTTGCGTTTTACCAATGCAATCCGGACACCGGTGCGCCTTATTCACCGGAGGAATCTATGAAGAATATAAAGATACCGGAAGGATTCAGGCTGGAACTGGTCGTCTCGGAGCCTCTGATCAAGGATCCTGTGGATATTGCTTTTGCACCAAATGGAGACCTGTACGTAGTGGAGATGCCTGAATACCCCTCAGCGGCAGAAGGAGGGCCCTCCACGATTGTCCGTCTGACTGATACCAACGGAGATGGAAAATATGATACCCGGACCGTATTTGCGGAAGATCTTCCTTTCGTGAACGGTGTGATGCCCTGGAAAGACGGTGTTCTGGTGACGAATGCGCCGGATATCATATATTTTGAAGACACGAACGGGGACGGGAAAGCAGATGTACGGGAAGTGGTACTATCCGGATTTGCGACCACCAATCCGCAGCTTCGGGTAAGCAGCCTCCGTTATGGTCTGGACAACTGGATCTATGGTGCGCATTTCAATGCCTTTGGGTCGGGCGGCGATGCACAGTTTGAAGGAAAGGGAGAACCCTTGTTTTTCCCTGAAGATCCATCCGGTGTGACGTATGATATCAAACCGGGAATGGATTTTCGTTTTCGTCCCGATGATTACCAGATAGAGCGTTCAGGCGGTGTTTCTCAATTTGGAAACACCTTTGATTCGTACGGGAATCGGTTTACATTGATGAATGCGGATCATATCCGTCATGTCGTGATTCCGCATCGTTATGCAGCTCAGAATCCTTACTTTCCGCTCACCAGCGAGATGGAATCGATATCTGATCATGGAAGAGCTACGCGGTTATATTCGATCACGGAAGATATGCAGGATTTTCGTTCATCTGCGCATGAGGTGGGGCATGTCACCTCTGCCTGCGGTAATTGCATATACAACGGCGGAATTTTCCCGGAAGAATATTCGAACACCTATTTTTTCTGCGACCCGCAGAGGAATGTAGTCCATGCAGATCATTTGTCGGTCAACGGAGCTACTTTTACCGCGAGCAGGATAGCAGAGGAAGAAGAATTTATGGCATCTACCGAAAACTGGTTTCGGCCGGTGAATACCACCATCGGTCCGGATGGCGCTTTGTACGTAGTGGATATGTACCGAAAGCTGGTCGAGCATCCTGCATTTATTCCTCATTCGGGCGTGCTGACCGAAGAAGGAGGATATCAGACCCAGGTGGGAATCATACTTGAGTCAGATTTTTATGATGGTCAGGATCTGGGACGTATTTACCGCATTGTTCCGGCAGATCATAAGACGGCCAATCCTTCTTTTATCACGGATGAATCCGCCGGATTATTGATTGAACACTTTGAAAATCCAAACTACTGGTGGCGGATCAATGCACAGCGGTTGCTGGTCGAACGCCAGGATCCATCCGTCAGAGAGAAGCTCGAAGAATTTTTACAAAAAGAGATTTTACCGGAAGGCAGGATTCACGCTCTGTGGACGCTGGAAGGTTTGGGAGTACTGGACGAAGCATATGTGATTCGTGCACTGGAGGATGAGAATCCCATGGTGCGCAAGCAGGGGATCGTTTTGGCCGAGACGCGCCTTGACCATCCGGAGATTCAGAAACGCCTCGTTACGATGATGGACGAACCGGATGTTCATGTACGGTTTCAGCTGGCTTTGACTCTCAATATGATCCCGCATGAAAAGAGCGGCGAAGCAAGATATGAAATCGCCCGGCAGCATATGACGGATGATTGGTTTCAGGCGGCGGCACTTCTGGGGATCACAGATGAAGCATTGCTCTGGCATGAAAAGATATCCGAAATCACCCCGGAAAATGAAGCGGAGGAAAAGAGTCAGAAAGATTTTATCAGGAAAATAGCGATCATCATCGGTTCCCGTCAGAACAGCAGCGAGATCACTGCCTTGCTGAGCCGTATTGATCAGGAAACCAGAACATCTATTCAGCTTCGGAGTCTCGAAGGGCTCAACGAAGGATTGCGACAGGGAGGACGTTTTCGGAATTTGTCCCCACAAGGAAAAGACATGTTGGTCCGTCTGATGACATCCGAAGAAGAAACCTTGCAAAGTGCTGCTTTGTCACTGGCAGAGGCGGTCGAATTTGGGAAGCATCCGTCACTGGTCACCGCTGTCGCAAAAGCACAACGCATCCTCGGTGATGAAGAAAGTCTTGAAGCGGGACAAGTGGCAGCTGTCCGGATCACCGGTCTTTATCCGGAAGGAGTGGATCTTGATCATTTTGATCGATTGCTTTCCCCACAGCGCTCCCAAAAAGTACAAAGTGCGGCAGCTAAAGTCCTGATCGACCATCCTGGTGAAAAATCGGTGAATCTTTTACTGAGCAGATGGAATACATTTCCACTGGAGATACGTCAGATGCTGGAAAAAGAATTTCTGAACAATCAGGATCTGACCTTTGCTTTGCTGCATGCGATCGAGGACGGAGATATAAAATCATCTTTGCTTACCAACCGGAGTATTTCTCAGCTAAAACAAAATCCGAATGAAAAAATCCGTGATTTGGCAAGTGAGTTATTAAACAGTTATTCGCTGGATGACCGGAAAAAAGTCGCCGCCGAATATTATGATGCGACGATCATGAGTGGCGATATTTCCAATGGAAAACTCGTTTTTGAGGATGCATGCAGTCAGTGTCATCAGTTTGACGGGAGCGGATATGAAGTAGGTCCTGATCTTCTGACTTATATCGATCGGGACAAGAATGATATTTTGAAGGCTATTCTCATTCCCAACAATGATATAGCACCCGGATTTGAGGGGATAATTATTCAGACAAAAGAAGGACGAACCTTCACCGGAGTGATCGTCAATGAAACCTCTTCACAGGTGGTTTTGCGAAATATCGGAGGGGGTGAGCAGACCCTTCACCGTGACAACATCGAGTCGATCCGTACGATGGAAGTATCGCTGATGCCGGATGGACTTGAGGCGGGAATCGACTTGCAGGAAATGGCTGACTTGCTGGAATATTTGAAGAGCTTTAATTAATTTGAATCATGGATATCAGGCGTTGCGACCAGGTGAAAATAAAAGAAATATGAATCGGAAAGAATTTATCAAAAAGGGATTGCTGGGAGGGGCTTCACTGGGCATGGCTCCTTTTATGACGTCGGGAGACAAGATTTTATCAGACAATAAAAATTTGAACCAGCCCGCATTCAATATGAAGTTTTCCCCTGATTTCAATGTATTCAATTTTGAAGGAAGTTATCGCGAAAAACTGGAATGGGGGTACGAAATGGGATTCCGTGCGTGGGAGAATACCTGGTTTATGAGGAGGACGGAAGAAGAGAAAAAAGAAATCCAGGAAACGATGGAGCGTCTGGGGATGGAGTTTGGACAGTTTGTGGGAACCTCGACATTCAAGGACGTGACATTTGCGGGTCGGGATGAAGCTTTGCGCGAAAAAGTCCTGGAAGATGTACGTCAGTCGGTGGAAGTCGCCAAGCGGATGAATACAAAATATGTGCACAATGTACTGGGACTGGCGCATACCCATCTGGATTATGATTTGCAGATGGGCAATGCGATCGACCTTCTTCGCCGAATCGCTGATATATATGAACCGCACGGGATCACGATGGTGATGGAGACGATGAACCGGTGGAACCATGCCCGTATGTTTTTGTACAATATACCGCAGGCGTATACACTGGCCAAAGCGGTAAACAGCCCTAGCGTGAAGATTCTGTTTGATGTCTATCACGTGCAGTTTCAGGAAGGAAATCTTCTGTCGATGCTGGACTATGTGTGGGATGAGGTCGCCTATATTCAGATCGGCGATGTGCCGCACCGTACGGAGCCGGGAACGGGGGAAGTCAATTTCAAAACGGTGTTGCAGCATATCCATGACAAGGGGTATCGTGGTTTTGTGGGACTGGAGCATAAGATCAGCAGGGAAGGAAAAAGAGGCGATGAGCTGGCTTTGAAAGCTTATCGTGAGATCGATCCTGTGTGATGTACACCCGTGGAAGGGAAGAACAGAGAAAATCGAATCATTTTTCTTTACGGATTTTCGTTTTGCACAAGAAATCAGATTTTTGGGAATCTGTCTCCGGCAGTTTGGTTGTGACTTTTATTTGAAATGACATCGGAGGCGTTTAAGGATAATTTGGAATAAAAGCTCAGCGACAAATCATAGGGTAGTTGTTGTAGGAAAATGGAGAATAATCGTTTATTGTTCTTCTGGATTCGATTATTTATATGGGCTTTCTTATATTGGCAGTTGCTCCCTTAATCCGAATTATTCACCACAACAGTTTATTGTTTTGTATATGGGTTTACTTATCAGGATGTTAGATGTCAATTTTGAGAAATTGAAATTCCTCAAAATTGGGTGTTGTTTGGATTTACTTCATCTCGTCTTATGGCCGAGACATGTGCATCCTCCTTTGTTGCAAAATCATTTCTCATTTTGTAAAAATGCAAACCGCCCACTTAAAAGATTGAGTTTTTGGTTCCCTTACCACAGATGCTTTAAGTATCTGCGATTTTGTCCGCAAAACGGACAAAGTTTTGTTCAGTCATGACGCCTCGGATCTACACCTGTCTGCCGTGATCGTCACCGGCAGGCGAAGTAAAACTCATGAATAATCCGAATTAATTCTTCTGTTTTATAAAATATCTAATCGTTTGAAAACTATGAAAACACCCACGCACGCCACCAGGATTTATCCGTTTTTTCTTGTCTTTTTTATTTTTGCCGGATTCCATCCGCTTTTTCAAATTTCCGCATCGGCACAGGATGCCTTTGATCCACCGGCATTGTATGCTACCTGGATCGATGATCCGACGACGTCGATGACCATTATATGGCATAGTGAAGATCCTGCCGGTGATGATGATCAGGAAAAATATACCCGTTTCGAGTATAAGTTGAAAAATGAAAGAGGCGCTGAGTGGATCTCCACGACTTCCGAAGTCAACGATTTTCCGTTTAGTGAACGGATGATGCATCGTGTTGATTTGTCCGGTCTGGAGCAGGGAGAAGAATATGCTTTTCGGATCGGGATCGATGCGCCCGATTCCCTCATTTATTACTTTCGGACCATGCCGGACAAGGTCGAACGCGCCATCAATTTTGCAGCCGGCGGAGATACCAACGCGGGCAATGAATTTCGTAAAACCAATATTCAGGCGATGCGACATGATATTGATTTTGTGATGTTTGGTGGTGATCTGGAGTATTCTGATGGACGACCGGACCGGGTGAACAAAGTATATGACTGGCTGACGATCGCCAAAGAGACTTTCATCGCGGCGGACAATCGGGTCGTTCCGATTCTTGCTGCGATCGGAGACCATGAATTTCGTCGTACCCGGTACAACAAGGATTGGGGTGTCAACAGTCTCGAAGACATCGAGAAACTGGAAGACAAAAGAGAAAGCGCCCCCTATTATTATGCGATGTTTCCTTTTCCGGGAATTCCTACCTGGGGTGCACTTGATTTTGGAGATTACATGAGTGTGCTTCTGCTTCATGCCGGTGCATTTCCACCCATCAAAGGGGAGCAGACCGAGTGGCTGGCGGAGACGCTGGAAAAACGGAAGGACATCCCGCATATTTTCCCTATTTATCATCATGGGTTATATCCCGGAGTGCGATCAGAATATAAGGATCAGCAAAAATACTGGGGACCTCTTTTTGAGGAATACGGGGTATACGTCGCTTTTGAGAACCACGACCATGTGTACAAGCGCACCTATCCGATCCGCGCCGGTAAGAAAGTAAGCAAAGAAGAAGGAATCGTTTATCTGGGGGATGGCTCCTGGGGGAATCTCCGCTCCCGGGTCAATCCGGACAAATGGTATCTCGAAAAAGTGCTGGCGATGCGTAGTTATATCATCGGAACCATTCATCCTGGAGACAAAAAGTTTGAATTTCGGATGTATGATAACAACGGAAACCGAATCGATTCCTATTTCCCGGGGACGGAGTGAATTTTTGGTGATAAATAATAAAGAATGGAATCATTTAAACTATTAGAATTAGATATGATGAAAAAGATCAATTCTGGATCCTTTTTTGAGGAATTTATACCTGATCTTTACTAATCCTTTCCGGTGTTTTCGCAGTTTCAGGCGGTGGGAAATCCTTTGTTTTGGAAGAGGCTGTGAAGCGCCCAATATCCAAGGCTCTATGACTTAGGCCCCATGCAATAGAAAGATAGACACCTTGTTCTTCCGTCCATCCATCAGGAAGTGAAGGCTCTATGAATCGAAAGCCCCGGTTTTTTATATATCTATTTTGCAACCATGAGTTCAAATCTGTTAACCAATCATCATAATACGATATTCTACTTCCACCACCTATTATGATTATTGGTAACATTTCCTCTTCCCTCCACACCTTTTCTCTAGGTGCGCTTTTAGTTTTTAAATCGAAAATATTTTTGCGCACGGCTTTTTTAAAATCATCTTTGATGTCGACAATAGATTCGGCATCCAAATTCGGTTTAATTGGACTAAGATAATCTTTACTACCCATTAATCTATAGAATCGAAAAGAGCCAGCATCCTCTACATTTGCATACAATAATGCATTAGTATTTTCTTTCGTTTCATAATGTCTAAACAAACTAAATCCACATACATCTACTGTAAAAGCCCCGATGTCTACCATAACATGTAAAGAATCTATCCTCTGCGGAGATAGGGTGTATCCATAAGATCCTGCTATAATCTCTGGAATTAAATTGGTTTCCGGAATTTTATTTGTGCGAATGTATTCATCCGGGTCCTGATTCAATAATTTAATTTCATTTTTGATATCCTCTAAGGACATAACAAAAGAATCAGTACCTGATTCAGATAAAACCCAGGCGATCTTAATTACTCGTTCGAAGCTCTCCTTCTCCTTAAAATGATCCAAAGTTGGGGACGGGACACCAAGATTTATACTCCAATTAATTGAATAAGCAGAAAGAATATCATTTTTTTCTTTGAATATATGTTCCTTTACATATGTCAAAGCAAAACTGATGTATGCAGCAGCCAGAGCCTCTTTTGATTCCTTTTCGAAAATGGATTGTATTTCAATTTTGCTAGTTTTAAAAGTTGAAGAACATAATCCCGTCTTAATATGAATATATAGAACATCAGATGTGTTTTGCTTTTTGAGGGATACCGTTCGGTTTTTCTGATTGTAATAAAGTTGGGTTGGTAAAATGAATTTTGATTTATTGTGCCCTAATGCATCAAAATCAACAGGCCAAGCTGGAGAATCGGGCAAGTCCGGTGCCTGAACAACCACTTTGGATGATGAAGTTCCCAAATCAAATCCAATTATAAGATCCAAAGGGGCTTTCTTTTCTATTTCTCGAGGCTCACCAAAAGGATCATCCATATCTTCTTCTGTGAGCATTTTCATATACTCGAATAAATCTATTTCTCGATCTTCATTCCTACTTTTTGTTTCCTCAATCGGAGATCGTTCTTCATTAAAGTCATCTTTAATAGAATCTTCCGGAGAGATTTTTTCATCATAGTCGAATTCAGTAATAAAGTCCGGAGAGTACTCCTTGCTAAAATCTAAATCCCTATTTTGTTTTTGTTCCCTTCTATCCTCAGATACTTCATCGGTAATTGATTTATTACCATAGCTATCCTCTTGAATAGGCTCTGTTGAGATCTGATTCTCATCTGATTTTGAACTAAATAAGTCCCTTAGTATCTTCTTTAAATATCTAAACATGTCATAATATATTTATGAGAGCTATGGCAATAGATTCATTTTCTTTCGTACAAATTCGTTTCTCTTCAATCTGTTTAAGGAGTACTTCAGTCCTATCTCTGAGCTTTTTAATTTTACCCTCCGTAAGTATTGCCATACTTTTGTACCCATTGATTAAATGTTTAGATCTAACCTCTTCCAAAGTTTGTAATTTCCGGTTGTAGTTCTCTTTCAAGTTTGACTCCTGAATCTGAAGTCTATCATGATTTTTAGCCTCTTCCTCTTTTATAAACCTCTCATAATCCAACTCCATTTCAGAAGATAATCGATCTGCAAAAAAACTTAAATCCAAACTTTGAGATTGAGCCGCCACCTCCTGCCAATATTTGCCTTTTATAGCTGCCTGCGTACTCAGTCTCTCCGGCATATTATCTTTCAATCTTTTTCCGGAGTCAATTTTCACACCTCTAAATTCCATCCGTTCAATCTTACGAAATCCATCGAACATCCATTTATTAATACATATCAAATAAACACCTTGACTATATTCATTATTTAAATCATCCCCTTTCACTTCGATAGCAACAGCTGGCTTCAGATTTGTCGTTTTGTTTTTTATTTCATTACTAACCCATTTGATCAGAGGATGAAATTGATTGATAATTTCTATATGTGCCTTTTTAGTTGTATGTACTTTGTTTTCAAATTTGCATATTATTCGAGATTGTGAATGGAATAGATCAATTCCGCTTAGATGATTCTCTCTCACAAAATTTATTAATTGAGTTTTAGCATCATTTGACAAACTGAGGTAGAAAGTATCATTACTGTTTCCGGTGGATTCTATACGAGATCCAGAATAATTAACTGTCAGAAAATCTGATAGATATTGTCGAAGATCACCCGGTGTTATCCACCTTTGCAGATCTCTAACAGTATGAATCTGATGTAAGACAAAATCTCTGAACGCCACCAAATTAGAAGCTTGTTCTTCAAGTTCTAATTCAGTTTGTCTCAAAGCTTCTAAAGCTATAGCTGTTTGATTAATTCTTTCTTCTTCTTGTTTTGGGGAAAGTTTCTCTGAAAAAAGATCTATTTCTAATTTTCGAATTTCTTCTCCCAGTACTGCTTCGAAATCACCAAGTGCAGTTCGACACAAGTCAAGCTTATCATAGAGTTTCTTATAAATTCTGGCATCAATAGTTTGATCGTAGAGCATATTCCATATAATAACTTTATTTGCTTTTTGGCCTAGGCGATCCACCCTTCCAATCCTTTGTTCTACTTTCATCGGATTCCATGGGAGATCATAATTAATAACGACCCGAGAGAATTGCATATCGACTCCCTCACTACCGACTTCCGATGACAATAAAACTGAAGGCCCGCCTTTATCTTCAAAACGACGTATAATCTCTTCCTTTGATTGAACCTGGCCGCCCATCATGAGAATACTCCGAATCCCGTCTTTTTCCAAGCGCTCTTCTAAATAGGTAAGAGTCGATCGGAAAGTAGAGAATAAAATAATCTTTTCTTTAGAATCTGCTTTTAGTAGTTTCAATATAACTTCTCTTAGTCGATTGTACTTAGAGTCTTCCTTAATCAGTCTTTCTAATTCAAATCGGGTGTCACGAGAATTTATCCTATCAATAATGGTAGTTACTAAAGGTCCTAAAGCAGAATCATTATTCTCTTCATCTTTTTCATATCTCCCTTTCCACCTTATCAAAGAAGCGGGCAAACTACTTGTTATTTGTCTTTGAGGTTGTGCGAGCAGGAAACGTTCATTCACATCGCATGTTTCCGCATAATCAATAACAACACTTGTGATGAAATCATAATATTCCCGCTCATATTCAGTCATTGGGACAAATTCCGGTATAGGCTTCCGAATAACACTCCATTCAGTTACGTCTCTCTTCCGGGTTCTGGTAACAATATTAGATAGGAGATTAACTTTTTCTAGCTTTGATGCTAAAACAGACCTTGTCTTTGGTGAAGAAATTTCATCTTCGATTTGAATTGATGAAATGATATTCTTCAATTGATGGCTTGATGCCAAGATATTATGATCCTGGCCTTCTCTTAATATTTCAAGAAGTTTACTACGGTCTAATTGATCTCTTAATACGAGATCCCGAGCTTGTATAAGTGGACCATTAGCTTTCAGAATTCGATCAAAGGAATATAAATCGGTAAACGTGTTGGGGTCTAATAGTTGTAGTAAAGAGAAAAGATCTTCATTTCTGTTGTGAATGGGAGTTGCAGATAGGAATATTTTGAATTCTGAGACTTCTCCCAAAAGATAACCTATTTTTCTTGTTTGAGTATTGCGGTTTCTCATGTGATGAGCCTCATCTACGATCAGTAGATCGATTATGGGTTCCTCATTTTGTTTCGATTCGATATATCGAGCTAATCGAGCACGATTAGATTTCACATTTTCATTTTCATAATTTTTGCCCGGACGGAGTCCTTGCATACTCGTTATGATCGCAAAACCTCTCTTGCGCCGCGTGGGATCCTCAAGCATACGAAGAGCTTCTTCTGCATTACATATTCGTGCATCTACCCCAAACCGTTTTGATAGCTCAATTTCCCATTTTTCACGAAGAGCAGCGGGGCATACAATTACCAGTGTTTTTAAATTATGCCGCATCCGCAATTCTGTCCAAATTAGTCCTGCTTCTATAGTTTTTCCAAGTCCTACCTCATCAGCTATCAGCAATCCATTACTGGGTGAATCTAAAATTTTCAATACGGGTTTAAATTGATAAGAATAAAAATCCGTATTGGTAGTCTCCATACTATAAAGAATATCCGCCAGTTTGCCAGACACTTTAGTATGTACTAATATTCTTCTTAAATCGGTCGGTGTCCCAAATTTATTATGGAGGAGCAAATCGATAGGTGCTTCATTCATTGGGGCTTCTTCCAACTGATCATCTGGTTTCCATTCAAATCCGGTAGGGAAAAGAACCTGAAGATATGTACGACCATTATTATTTTTGCTCCGTCCTGTCAGGACTCCTATTTTAGTCGGATTATGAATTAAACGGACTTGCTTCAAATCATTTATATTAATTAACCTTGTAATAGCACGTCTAATATAAATAATTTTCTATGATATAGATAAATAAAGAGACTTCACAGTTATAGTGAAATACCAATTTTGTACCGATTTATCGAAAATCTGATTTCGAGAAAGTTGTCAGGCAGGAATTGGGAGATTGACCAGCCCCGGCTAAATATTCCTATAAAGATGTGATCACCACTTTTGCTGCCCTGTGTTTGGCCGGAGATTCCTATACGGAAGACATCAAGATTCTGAGAAGCAAGCAGTCTGCTCTGTGCGGATTATCTTATTGTTCAAGTTTTTCAAGTGATAGCTTTACAAGAATGATGAAGAAGATCATGATTTGGGGGCCGGGAGTTGGAAAGGGTATTGATTTGTATGATATCAATCAATCTACTCGAAAAGATCCAGGTGACGGACGCCCTAAATATGCGCGATCAAATCAGCCAATTCGGAATGGGGATCTTGGCAATCTTGCCCTCAAAATGCTTGGGCTACCTCATATCCCTGGATCTTTTATGAATAATAAGCAAGATTTGCAAGTGAAATAATGAAAAAAATTGTCTGCTTTCAAAGTCAATTTTATCTGTTCATGGATATTTTTTATTGATAGCTTTTGAATTCTCTACGAGTAAGTCATAAAAATAATCCTATAACCTTTCGATGGAATTGGATTTTAATCAGGTATGAGATGTTGCAACAAATAGGTTTTCGGTGAATTCGTAATCATTCAATGTCTTCTGATGCGATTAGTCATTACAAGCCATCTAAGGATAAGATGGTGTTAAAGATTTATTCGTTAAGTTGTTGTGCCTCCCTTTTCCAGAACTGTCATTTCTGTCGTACGCATGGGTAGTTGCCGGCTGTTTTATTCTTTTGGTGGAATTTACTTTATAAAGCACTTATTCAGTGATATAGATTAGTTTCTATTAACTTCAAGCAATATTTTATGGGAATAGCCATCAGTTTCAGAAAGATCAATAAAGCTGATGAGCACATTATTTGAACTAATGATCCGGTCCTGTTGGAAATTCGAAGGGAAAGAGCTACGGAATTGGTTTTCGAAGGATTTCGTTTTGATGATTTGAGACGATGGAAACGAGGGGATCTCTTCAAAATGAGCTGGACGGGGATGTATATTCCGGATGTGAATATACCTTTGGATGTAGATCGGGATGGTGTGGATGATGTGATCTATTAGTATCCATCCGAGCAACTACATCTTCGGTATTTCTTTGGCTTTGGTTAAGTTTCTCGGCAAAAGTTCATCCAATCTATTGACAGGATGATTCGGTATTTTATCCAGGGTTTCTTTTAGCCAGATATAAGGATTTATATCTTGAGCTTTACAGGTAGCAAAAAATGAATATATCATCGCGATCCGCTGAGCTGCGGCATGACTGCCGGCAAATAGATAGTTCTTCCTTCCTAATGCCAGTGGTCTTATTTTATTCTCAATTAAATTATTATCCATTTCCAGATCACCATTTTCAAGAATTCGGATCGTTTTATCCCATTGTCGGATCGCATAGCGGATCGCTTTGCCCATTGGGCTTTTGGGTAACACTACGATCGCTTCTTTATCCAACCACTTTTTAAATTCTTCAAGAACAGGACGTGAATGGATATTTCGATAAGCCTGGCGTTCTTCTGCCGTCATCGTTTGACAATACTTTTCGATATCATATAACTGTCGATACACTCCCAGAGCATAGTTGCCACGATCCGGATCATAATTCTTCGCTTCATAAAATTTTCTACGTACATGTACATGACAACCCACTATTTGGATCTTATGACGAGCCGCAATCTTATCATACACACTATATCCGTCTGCTTGTAACCAACCTTCATAACTTTGTAACATTTCTTTCGGACCGTGTGTACCACGACCTTTTCGATAGTGGAATAATATCAAGCCATCTTTGACTCCATGGTACACCCACTGGTAGCCCCGATGGGTACTTTTCGCTTTGTCTTTGTCTAAAACTTTAATGTGAGATTCGTCTACTTGAATATAACCACTCTTTAGTATTTTATTCTGAAGATGTTCGTAGAGAGGTTTTAGAAGTGTGCAAACCGCCACAAACCAATCGTTGATCGTACTGGAAGGTGGATCCCAGTCATAATCCCGCTTAAATTGCTGTCGTATCCGATAAAAAGGAAGGTGATCAACAAATTTCGATACTATTATCCAGGCTAATAAACTACTTCCTGCTATTCCTTTCTCGATTGGCTTACTCGGCAAGGGAGCAATTTTTATATTACCCTCTCCTTTTTTAAGCGCATATTTGGGACGTATAATACGACGTATGTATAAACTGGCCGGAATATATTCCAGAGTTTCACTTACTTCTTCCCCTATACGCACCATATCACGCAGATCCCCCTCCGGCTCAATAATTTCTTCTTTTACTGGCAGATGAGATGGGAAAGGATTTCTTCCGGGATGTTTTCTCTTCTTTCGGGTATAAGTAATTTCTTCTGTAGCGGTTTTTTCTTTGGACTCTTCGCATGTAAGATCAGAAAACAGATTCAATTGATTATCCGCAATGTCAGACACAAAGCGCTCACTCTTGGATCCAAAAATCAATTTCTGAAGCTGTTCTAATTGATGTTGAAGAGAGGTGATTAGCTCTTTTTGAGCTTTGTTTTCCGCTATAAGTTCTTCTCGTGTCACGAAATAAATATAGGAATATTATTCCATATCTAGCGTATTAAAACTTATAATTATTCACGATAATATCTCTTCCTTTGACGAACAGAATCAAGAGAAATCCCTTCTAAAATCATCCAGAGTTTATTCCAACTAATGGAGCAATTGGAAGTGTGAGGGAATTCAAAAGTACCTGCTTCCAGACTTTTATAAAATAATACAAATCCGGTGCGATCCCACACCAATAATTTGATCTTGTCCCGACGGCGATTGATGAATATATATACATTTCCGTCTATCGGATCTCGCTTAAATTCGTTACGTACCAAAGCGGATAGTCCCCGAAATCCTTTTCTCATATCGGTCGGTGATCCGTATAGATAGTATTTCATAGAGGGTGTGAAAGCGATCATTACTCCAAAGGAATTTCAATAGTGATACCGGAAGCTGTCCGGATGATCATAATACGATCTTTGAGCCCTGTCCCGGATTTGGAGGGATTTACATACAGCGGATGAAAGCCAGAATTTTCATGCACTTCAATTTGAGCTTCTTTCTTCTTCATCCAATACTGAAGAACTCCGACACTAATCTTTTCATTTTTGCAAAATTCTCTTTGAGTCAGATTGCTCTTTTTGTATTTTGCCACCAGAGCATACATGCGCTCCGCCTTTGATTGAGAGGGTAGTTTGTATTTTTCCATGTCTTTTTCAGATAAAGATCAATGAAACCTACTTCTAAAGCAATATGTGTTTAGACGGACGGATACATCTATTACACAGATGATGAAGGAAGAGCCGCAGCCGAAAATATGGCAAATAACAGCGAGCTTTATCTGGTACGAGTAAGCAAAGACCCGAATGCAGAAATCATCCAGGTGCACGAAGCCGGTGATGGCAAAGGCTATTATCTTGCATGGTATACCAATAATGATTCCAAAAAAGTATGGGGACCAAAACAGTATCTTTACCCGATTCCCATCGGTGCGATCAATCTGAATAAAGAATTGAAGCAAAATCCGGGATGGGAAAATGGTGCCACCAACGATGGAAATTAAATTTATAAATTTGTTTCCCGGAGAATCCTCAGAGACTCTCCGGGAAACTTTCTACAAAAAATGAATAAAAATATGAGGAGTATAGTTCAGAGGATAAGTTTTATACTGTGTGTTTTGATTCCTGTGATTCTCTCAGGACAATCGGGGGATCAGGAAACGACCCGCTTCAAGGTGTTGTCCTACAATCTCCGTTTCGGAGAACTGGCATCCATGGAAGAGTTTGCAGAATTTATTAAGAAGGAAGATCCTGACTTTGTTGCATTGCAGGAAGTAGACAACCGAACCTTCCGCGAACGTGCACCCAAACAAAACGATATCGATTTTGCGACCGAACTGGGATATCATACCGGCATGATACCCGCATATGGAAAAACCATTCCTTACAAAGGAGGCTATTACGGGATTGCGATCCTTTCCAAATATCCACTGGCAAAAGTAGAGCGGATTTATTTGCCCAAAACCGAAAATGGTAAAGAACAACGTGCGGTCCTTGTGGCGGAGATAGAATATGAAGAAGGAAAATACATCACTTTTGCCTCCACTCATCTCGACTATACAAATACGGAAGAACGGCAGGTGCAGGTTCAGAAATTGAATGAAGTACTGACCGGCCGACCCTATCCGGTGATCATCGGCGGGGATTTCAACGGCCGACCTGATTCCAAAGAAATCAAAGAAGGAATGAAAGACTGGAAGCTGGTATCCAGCCTGGATCCGACCGTCCCGGCCGACAATCCACGAAATACGATCGATTATATTTTCTGCTACCCGAAGAATGCATGGGAAGGAATCGAAAATCAAACTTATAAAACAGATCTTTCCGATCACCTGCCTATCAGTGCAGTAGTGAAATTGAAAAAATAAAGTAAAAAAATGTACAAATTATTGAAAGGAATGCTGATCCTCCTGGTCAGCGCTTGGATGGTGGGATGTGGACAAAATCCTGAAACACTCAGCATCATGTCCTATAATATTCATCGGGGCCAGGATGCAGAGAATCAGGACAAACTCAGAGAAATGGCCGATTTTATCATAGAATCAGGCGCCGAAATTGTGGGATTGCAGGAAGTGGATAGCGTGTGTTACCGGTCCGGAGAGGTGGATCAACCGAAGGTACTCGCAGAACTGACCGGGATGCACTATGCTTTTGTGAGGCACTTTGAGTTCCAGGGCGGTGCCTACGGACAAGCGATTTTGTCGAAATATCCCATCTCCAATGTAGTCAATCAACGTCTTCCCATCGCGTCCGATCCACCGGGGGAGACCCGTGCATTTCTTACTGCCGATGTCGAGACGCCTTCCGGCACATGGACCGTCGGGGTCGCACATCTGGATTACAGGGATGCCGGTTCGCGGGAGCGGCAGGCAAGGATCGCGACAGATATTTTATTGGAAAGTGAGCATCCGTCGATTCTCCTTGGGGATATGAACGCCGAACCAGGAAGTGAGACGATCTCCATATTGCGGGAGTCTTTTCGTGATACCCAGCCCGATGACGCGTTGACCTTCCCCGATGATGAGCCGGTTAAGAAAATCGATTTTATTATGATCGAAAAGGACTATGATTTTGAAGTGATCGAGGAAAAAGTTTTCCCGGTACGATATTCCGATCATCTTCCCGTTTTGTCAGTGATCCGCGGCAGGTGAGTGGATTTGAACCATCTGAGAAATATTTGTAAAAACCGTCCATCTAAACCCGGGTGGTGGATCGCTGATCAGGAAGAGCATGATAAAAACAAAAAGCCGGCTGTGTATCGGCAGCCGGCCTTTTGATTTGGTCAATACCTTTCCTCCTCATTTCCTGACAAAAAATGGTGAGGCCGTTCCATCGCCTTATTTATACGTCACGATGCGTCCCCAGATATCATTGGTGCCCCAGATCCCTTGTCTCGTAGCTTCGAGTTGCACGATTTGACTATGATCGACAAATAGGTTGACCTCCGGACCATAGTTTTTTACATACCACTTAAATACATCGGGATCGGATGCTTCAAACATCATCTTCTCCAGCCCCACTTCATTGATGAATTTGGCCGGAACATCGATCCGCCAGGGCTCCGCATTTTCGGTCACCCCTTCCGACTCCATCATGATCAGATAGGCACCGGCATCGATGAACCTCTTCGCCTGACTGATCGCATAGTCCACATCCTGTGTCCCTTCCGCCTCGAGTTCCTTTACCGTGGAATCGCCGCCGGCACCAAACTGAATCCCGATTTCAGGTTTCGCTTTGAGGCCTGCTTTTTGCACATCTTCTATCACTCGTTGCCAGTCCGAGGTCGGTATAGAAATGAATCCCGTAGAAATCTCAATGATGTCAAAACCCAATTCTTTCACCTCCCGGATATATTTCTTCACCGCATCTTTCCCTTTTGTCAGGACATACTCCATGAATCCCCCGGTAGACACCAATACGCCGTATTCGTGCGCCAGATCGTTCAGTTCACGGATTTTCTCCGGATTCATAAATGTAAATGCGCCCCCGGCAAACTTTATACTATCGATATAATTTCCGGACATTTCCAGGATATCCTGAAAATAACGCATCCCAAAATTTGAATAATAGGCTGCTCTTATCTCCGTCAGCCCCACTGTGCGTGGCTTGGACGGTCTGTCATTGCGCTGCAACCAGTCAAACGCAATCGGATTTACTTTAAAATCTTTCATAACATTTATTTTTATCGTTAAACCATTATTTTTTTCTGAACGGAAATCCCTGACAGGACTTCCATGAGCGCCCGGACATTATGCTCCTCCAGATTTTTCACCATCCGGATGATGTCGCTCTGCTGTTTTTCGGTCGCATAACCGGTGCTTAATTCCTTAAATTTTTTTTCCACCAGATCCCAGGATGCCGGCCGGGTGACAAAACCTTCATAATCGGTCTTCAGGATATCGTATTTTTTCCCGTCCTTCATCGTGATCGTGATATCACACACCATCTCTTGCGGGAACCGGTCTGAATACGCCTTCTTTTCATACACTTCCACTTTTTGTAAAAGCGTCTGGATGTCGTCGCGCAGGATGCGATCCGGCTCATATTGCGCCGGCATCACGGTTCCGTCCAGAAGCATCGCCGCCATCATATAAGGTAGACTATGATCCGCTTCTTCCTTCGTGCGGATGTTCTTTTTGCCGCCTTCTTCACCACCGCCGATGATATTGTATGCCACATCAAAAGTATTCAGGACGATTTTCTCAATATTCGCCGGGTCGATATCGTGTTTTGTGAGAAGTTCCTGCAATCCTTCGAGAGTGGTCTGAGAGTGGATTTCAGCGTTATATTTTTTGATGATGGTTTGGGTCACTTTTTCCAGATCCTCTTTGCTCCAGTCGATCTGGAAATCTCCTGCGATCGATTCCTTAAAACCCTTATTTCCTTCGAAGACCTCTTCCGGACCAGTGATACCATTCATCGCCAGAAAAGCGGAATGTGTGGATGTCCAGCCGGTGGAAGGAAATGCAAGCCCTTTCCAGTGGGACAGATTCCCCGTTCGCGTCACCCTCAGCGCATTGTAAGCGGTCGCGGCGATAGCGATCGCGTTGGCTGTTTTTTCGGTGCTCAAGCCCAGAGCATAAGCAGCTCCGGCCGCTGCGGCATAAGCTCCCTGAACCGTATGGTCAAATCCCTTATCGCGAACCGGTGCCTCATCGCTCAGCCGGCCATGTACCTGATAAGCGATGGCGAGAGCCGTCAGAAATGTTTTTCCGTCGATATCTGCATATTCTCCTGCCGCCAAAATACTCCCGATGTTATCTGACGGATGGCAAGTTTCCCCTTTCGCGAGATAACTGTCATTGAAATCGAGATAACGGACGAGCGCAGAATTGTAAAATGCAGCCCGGTCAGGTGCTGTTTTACCGCCGCCGATCAGCGTGGAATGTGGTTTCCCTCCGAAATCCTCAATATGTTTTCGGATCGCCTGTACCGGTGCGCCCTCCAGGGCACCGATCGCCGTACCGAGAGAGTCAAGAAGTCGTTTCTTCAGTTCTTCTGTTGCTCTGTCCGATAGATCCTCATATTTTCGATGGCGGACAAATGTTGCTAATTTTTCTACTTCTTTCATGGTGATATTTTTTTAAAATTCTCGGAAATCTTTACCATATAAAGGCCGCTGCAGCGCTTTCGTTCGTGAAATCTGAGGACATAAAACGATAGTAGATATGGTCAAAAGCGATAGGTCGGGACAGCGTAGAAAACCGGAAAAAACAAGAGCCGTCCGGGATGGTTGCTCAGAAGATTATGAGGATTTGCCAGCGTCGTATTCCGGCAGATTTTGCAGGATTTCGTGTTTGATCACTTTGGTCAATCGGTTTTTTTCAAACCCGCGGGGTGTCACAAGGGTGATTTTACGCTTCAGGGGCGGATCGGTCACCGGACGAACCATTTTCAGACGCCGGGCACCCATGTACAAAGTGGAGATGCGTGGTAAAAGCGTAATTCCACCGCTCCGGTCGATGATTTTTCTGATCGTCTCCAGAGAACCACTCCGGAACTCCAAATTGGAAATCTGTGATGTTATTGCTTTTTTATGATCCCCGTTTTCCAGAGGATGGAGGAGGTAGTCGGTCAGATCTTCATGCAGGATAAGATCCGCCGGCGGAATGTCGGTCCACGCAATTTCGGTTTTGGCGGACAACGGATGCCCGAGACCGAGGTAGGCGACAAACTCCTCCTCAAAAAGAACATCTTCGTAGTATCCTTCTTCATAGAAGGGATGGATGGCGATACAACCATCCAGATCCTCCCGGTCGAGGTGGCGCACCATATCGCTTGCGGCCATTTCTATGATTTCCATCTGCAGATGTGGATATTTATCCGACAATGAACGGACAAATAAGGGTAAAAGATAAGGCGCGATCATCGGCAGGATTCCAAGGCGAAAACTACCACGCGGCAGATTGTCTTTTTTCAGGGCGATATCGACGAACTGTTGTTTTTGTTCCAGGATCCGCCGTGCCTGTATGAGCAGATCTTCCCCTTTCATCGTGGGACGCACCGGCAATCGGGACCGGTCAAAAATCATGATGCCAAACTCTTCCTCCAGCCGCTGTATTTCCTTGCTGATGGTCGATTGAGATACGTGGCATTCTTTCGCTGCTTTCGCAAAACCTCCGTATTTATCTACCGCAAGAATATAGCGCAACTGATTGAAGTTCATCTGTGAAGTCATTGATTACTCTATAAATCTAACTTTAATCCGGTGATAAAGTTAATTCATCTCATTCCCGGGTGTTTATATTGGCGAATGTGTCAACCGGTATCTCTCAATTCGGTTCCCATCCGAACCATCGGTTCTCTGAAATATTTGGTCAAAATATATTTTTGATTACAAGATCCACGCCGAGATAATGCGCGGTATGATACTGTTTTTTGCCCAGTACATTGGCCATATAACCGATATCCACTGAAAGCGGAATCGCGTCCGGAGACCATGTATAGTAAATCGAAAACCGACTGTCAGAATATCTGAAATCTCCCCAATCTCCGGTAATTCCGGATTGTGAGACGGAAAAAAGCTGTTCTGAATACAGGGATAGCCGGTGAGTTTTATCCGGATTTAAAGGGAGGCCGGCTTTGATACGAAACCGGGAACGAAGTCGCAGACTCTCCGGAAAATCTTGAAAATCGGGGGTGTAATACTTGATCACCTCCTGTCGAAAAGTGGGGGTGATTTCTATTTTCCCTGTCTTGTACAGATATGAAAATCGCCCGTAGATGCGAAACTCCTGTTTGAACTTTGGATCTGCTGCGATCTGTGGATTTTCTTTATCGTATTGATATTGTCTGCGGTAACTCCCTGCTGCAGAATATTCCCATTTGGGATGAAACCGGTTTTTGAATTCCTGATTGAGGACAAAGGCCGCATGATTTTCAAAAGGATTTATTTCATCCGGTCCGTTTCTACCCGCGATTCCAAAATAGGTCGTGGAAGACCAGTTCTTGTTGCCTATATCCTGCCTCAGCCCCAGTGCCATCCAGCTTCCGGTCTCGATATCGCCCAGGCCGGGAGGAATGATTTGACCTGCGACACAAAGCGGGGACAGAATCCATAAAAATGCCAGAAGCCGCCGCACAGGATAATGGATATTCAGAATCATCACGATTAGTTTTTTAAAAATGCGCAAATATGGCAAATTATTTTTCATTTTTATGTAAAAAAGAAGAGGCGATAATGCCTGCCAGCAAAGCAATCAGGATGACACACAGTGACAGCCATTCCGGCAGGTCTACATGGTGTGAAAGGATCATTTTGATGCCGACAAATGCAAGGATGGCTACCAGACTGTAGCTGATATAAGTGAACCGGTCGAGCATGTCGGAGATCAGGAAAAACATCGATCGCAGTCCCATGACTGCCAGGATATTGGAACTGAATATGATAAAGGGATCCGCCGTGATCGCGAGGATCGCGGGGATGCTGTCGACCGCAAAAAAGATATCGGTCAGTTCGATGATGATCAGTGCGACCAAAAGAGGGGTAGCATGTTTTATCCCGTTTTGTCGTATGAAAAATCTATTGCTTTCTACCTCATGGGTCACGGGATAGAGATGGTTGATCCACCGGAAGGTTTTGGAGGTTTTTGGATCAAATTCCTCGTTATTGCTGAAGAGCATCCGGATCGCCGTGAGCAGAAGAAATCCGCCAAATACATAAATGATCCAGTCAAAACGATTGATCAGCGCAACGCCAAACACGATCATGACAGCACGAAAAACGATCGCGCCCAGGACGCCATAGAATAGTACTTCATGCTGATATTTTCGGGGAATACGAAATGAAGAAAAGATCAGAGCAATTACAAATATATTGTCCACGCTCAGCGAAAGCTCGATCAGATAGCCGGTCACATATTTTACGACCGCCTCCTGTGATGTCAGATCCGTGGGATTTTCGATCCATTCATTCTCGAAAGCAAGATAGATCACGCCGGTGAAAATCATCGCACAGGACACCCATACGCCGGACCATAGCGCTGCTTCCCGCGTACGGATCACATGCGGATGACGATGAAAAACCCCTAAATCCAGGATCAAAGCCAGGATTACAAATCCGATAAATGAGCTCCATAGAATCATCGGCGGTCATTTTGAGGGATGGTGAATGAAATCGTTCTTTCCATATTGGTTTTTGTAAGTTACAATACCGGAGATCAAATCATAATGGTTTCGCAGTTGATTTTGCAGATGAAAAACGAATTTTGCGGACAAAAACCAGACATCACAGACGATAATTCGACGAAGCAAGACAAAAGTTGTATTTTCGGAGGGAACTTCGATATGAAACCCCTTAAATCAGAAAATAAAATGCAAATGACCAATTTCAGGCAGACGGCCAATTTTATATGGGAGATCGCCGATCTTCTGCGCGGCGACTATAAGCAAAGTGATTATGGAAAGGTCATCCTTCCGCTCACGGTGTTGCGCCGTCTCGATTGTGTGCTGGAGTCCACCAAGGAAGATGTACTGAGCTATTTGCCCCGGCTGGAGGCGTCAAAAATCCAGAACATCGATCCGGTGCTCAATAAGGTAGCCGGTCACAATTTCCATAATCGGTCCCGGTACACTTTCGATAGTCTGATCGCGGATCCGGATCATCTGGCTGCCAATATGAGAAACTATATCAATGGATTTTCAGAAAGTGCCCGCGAGATCATCGAGTATTTTGATTTTGATACGCAGATCGACCGCCTCGAAAAGGCGAATCTTCTCTTCCTGGTGGTGAAAAAATTTCAGGAAGTGGATATGCATCCCGATCAGATGAGCAATGTGGAGGCAGGATATCTTTTTGAAGAGCTGATCCGCAAGTTTTCGGAGCTCTCCAATGAAACCGCCGGAGAACACTTCACGCCGCGGGAGGTGATCCGTCTGATGGTCAATCTTCTTTTCATCACCGATCGGGAGGTACTCACCCGGCCGGGGATCGTGAAGACGCTTTACGATCCGGCAGGAGGGACGGGCGGTATGCTGACCGTCGCCGAGGAATATGTCCGTGAACTCAATCCCGCTGCACGGATGGAACTATTCGGGCAGGAGATCAATCCCGAATCCTACGCCATCTTCAAAGCCGATATGCTGATCAAAGGACAGAATACGGGAAATGTAAAGTTTGGAAATAGTTTTACCGAGGATGGTCTCCCCGATCATACCTTTGACTATATGTTGTCCAATCCGCCTTTTGGTGTGTCGTGGCGTAAAGTGCAGAAGAAGATCAAGGACGAACATGATGACATGGGTTTTTCGGGCCGGTTTGGAGCGGGTCTGCCGCGCGTGAGCGATGGATCTTTGCTGTTTTTGCAACATATGATCTCCAAGATGAAAACCGAAGATCCGGGCAGCCGTCTGGCGATCGTGTTCAATGGATCTCCGCTTTTCACGGGTGGTGCGGGCAGTGGTGAAAGCGAAATCCGCCGCTGGATCATCGAAAATGACTGGCTCGAAGCGATCATCGCTTTGCCCGATCAGCTCTTTTACAATACCGGCATCGCCACCTATGTATGGGTGCTCGACAATCGCAAAGTGGCAGAACGGAAAGGAAAAATCCAACTGATCAATGCGGTTGATTTTTATGAAAAGATGAGCAAAAGTCTGGGAAATAAACGGAATGAAATCACGGCGGATCAGATCCGGGAGATCACGCAGATCTACGGAGATTTTGAAGAGGGAAAATATTGTAAAATCTTTGACAATGAAGATTTCGGCTATCAGCGCATCGTGGTGGAGCAGCCGCAGGTAGATGAAGACGGTGAGATCGTGACCACCCGGCAGGGCGAGCCGCGCGCCGATACGTCTCTGCGGGATTATGAAAATGTGCCGCTCAAAGAAGATGTGGAGGAATACTTCCGCCGGGAGGTGGAGCCGCATTTAGAGGACCTGCCCGCCCAAAAACCCACATCGGGTGAATATTGTACATATGTATTGAAATGTGCTGACGGAAGCTTTTATAAAGGACAAACCAAAGATTTTCCGAAACGAATGGAACAACATCAAAAAGGTGAGGTGAAGTGGACTTCGAATAATCTTCCCTTTGAAGTGATCCATTGGGAAGTCTTTGACACGAGGATAGAAGCTGTCGAAAGAGAAAAATATTTAAAAAGTGGTAGAGGTAGAGAATGGTTAAAAAAACAGTATCGGGAGGAAAAGCTAAAAGTTTTTGACCGGCAGGCGGGAGCCTGGATCGATCACAGTAAAACCCGCGTGGGCTATGAGATCAATTTTACCCGCTATTTTTATGAATATACGCCGTTGCGATCCACAGCGGAGATCCGCGAAGATATTCGCCGGCTGCAGGACGAAATGGCTGGCCTCACCCTCAAAGCCATCGACCTATGAAGCCATATCCGTCATACAAAGATTCGGGGATCGAATGGATCGGGGATATCCCGGAGCATTGGGAGGTGAAGAAGTTAAAGTGGCTGATTGATGAACCATTAAAATATGGAGCAAATGAATCTGCTATTAGTGATGATCCAAATAATCCAAGGTATATACGAATAACCGATTTTGGTGATGATGGTAAGTTGCGTCAAAATACTTTTCGATCATTGCCTTATTCAGTTGCAAAAAATTATTTATTGGAAGAAGGAGATTTATTATTTGCAAGAAGTGGTGCTACTGTGGGAAAAACTTTTCAATTTAAGGAATATAATGGTTTAGCATGTTATGCAGGTTATTTGATTAAAGCAAAACCAGACGAAAATAAATTATTGTCAGATTATTTGTATTGTTATACGAAATCTTCAATTTATGAAAATTGGAAAAATAGTGTTTTTATCCAAGCTACTATTCAAAATATAGGAGCTGATAAATACAAAGAATTACCAATTATTCTTCCTACTAATGTTAAAGAGCAAACCGCCATCGCCGATTTCCTGGATCACAAAACGGCGCAGATCGATCAGTCGATCGAAAAAGGCGAAGAACTGATCCGCCTGCTGAAGGAGTATCGCGCCGCCCTGATCCATGAAGCGGTCACCCGCGGGTTGGATGATTCCGCACCGATGAAGGATAATAATTTAGTGATTAATCAACCAGGTGTCGAAAAAATCCCTGCAGATTGGAATTTGTATAAAATAAGTAGAGTTTTTAAGATAATTGGTAGTGGAACAACACCTAAGTCAAGTGATTTTAGATATTATAATAACGGAGATATAAATTGGATTAATACTGGTGATTTAAATGATGGATATCTTTATGCTACAAATCGGAAAATCACTTCTATAGCTATGAAAGATTATTCTACATTGAAGCTATATCCTATTAATTCATTAGTTATTGCAATGTATGGTGCTACCATTGGAAAAGTTTCTGTAACAAAAATAAAATCAACAACAAATCAAGCTTGTTGTGTTTTGTCAAATAGTTTGAAAATAAAAATAAAATTTGCGTTTTATTGGTTTATAAATAATAAGCAACATATAGTAAGTTTAAGTTTAGGGGGAGGACAACCAAATATTAGTCAAGAAATAATTCGAAATCTTTATATCCCTGTTCCCCCTATAGAAGAACAACGCCAAATCATCGAATACATCGAAACCGAAACCGCCCGGATCGATGCGGAGATCGGAGCGGCAGAAAGAGAGATCCGCCTTTTGAAGGAATACCGGCAGGCGCTGATCTCCGAAGCGGTAACCGGAAAAATCGACGTGCGGGAAGTTTCATTGGAATGAATGAGAGGATATGAAGTATTTATTCCATACCGATCGAACTGGCAGCCTGTATTGGGATTTTTGTCCTTCGCCGGCGGAGTGTCGGAATAAAATATTTTATCAAAATATGATGGTAAAAAACCCTGATCAGGGTTTTTACCTCCAATAAAAAAAGAAAGAAAACATGTCTGCGCGAATCCACACGGAAGAAACTTTTGAAGCTGCTATCGAGGCTGCTCTGATCACGGACGGGGGATATGTCCGGGGCTCTTCTCAAAACTTTGATCCGGAAATCGCGATGGATCCCGGTACGCTGTTCACATTTCTGGAAAATACCCAGCCCGAAAAATGGGAGCGGATCCGGGCAATTCACGGTTCTTCAGTGAGGGAAAAGCTGCTGCATCGCCTGGTTCGTGAGATCGATCTCCGCGGTATCCTTGATGTGATCCGCTATGGATTTACCGATTTTGGGGTGCGGTTTGATGTGGCTTATTTCAGACCGGAGACGACGCTCAATCCCCAAACCGAAGCGCTCTATCAAGCCAATATCCTGACGGTGATGCGGCAGGTTTATTATTCCACGCGGCATCGCAATTCTCTTGATATGCTGCTGTCGCTCAACGGGCTGCCAGTGGTGACCATCGAACTGAAAAATCAATTGACGGGACAGACGGCGGATCATGCGAAGCAGCAATATCGGGTGGACCGGGATGAGAATGAATTGTTGTTTCAGTTCAAAAAGCGGGCGTTGGTGCATTTTGCGGTCGATACGGATGAAGCATTCATGACGACCCGGCTGCAGGGAGCGAAGACTTTTTACCTGCCCTTCAATCAGGGGTATCAGCATGGCCGGGGCAATCCGCCCAATCCCGGCGGATATCGCACCGCCTATCTGTGGGAGGAGGTGTGGCAAAAAGACAGTCTCATGGAAATCCTGGGGAAATTCATGCATCTGGAGTCGGAAGAAGTGCGGATGGGAAACCGGGTGAAGAAAAAAGAAACGATGTTTTTCCCGCGGTATCATCAGCGGGAGGTGGTGCGGCAGCTGGTGGCATCGGTTCGGGAAAAAGGCGCCGGTGAAAATTATCTGATCCAGCATTCGGCGGGGAGCGGAAAGAGTAAATCGATCGCGTGGCTGTCTTATCAGCTGTTCAGCCTGCACAATGCCGCCAATGAAAGGATTTTCAATTCGGTCATCGTGATCACAGACCGGCGGGTGTTGGATGCCCAGTTGCAAAATACGATTTATCAGATCGATCATCAGCAGGGCGTGGTGCAGAAGATCGATCAGGATTCGTCGCAGCTGGCAGACCGGCTGACCAAAGGAGGGAGTATCATCATCACCACTTTGCAGAAGTTTCCTTTTGTGTTGGATAAGGTGGAGGATCTGCCGGCACGAAACTATGCCGTGATCATCGATGAGGCGCACAGCTCGCAGGGCGGACAGGCATCGCGGCGGATGAAGGAGGTGCTGGCGGGCGCTTCCCTCGAAGAGGCAGCAGCGGAGGAAGCGGATGAGAGCGAAGAAGATACCGCCCTGGATGAAATCAGGAAATCGATGCTTGCACGGGGGAGACAGGCCAATCTGAGTTTTTTTGCATTTACCGCCACTCCCAAGGCGAAGACACTGGAGGTTTTTGGAACGCCCGGAGCCGATGGAAAACCACGGCCGTTTCATCTGTATTCGATGCGGCAGGCGATCGAAGAGGGATTTATATTGGATGTGCTCAAGAACTATACGACGTACAAATCGTACTACAAGCTGTCCAAGGCGATCGAAGAGGATCCGGAAGTCAACAAGAAAAAAGCGGCGCGGGCGATCGGTCGGTTCTTGTCGCTGCATCCGCACAATCTGGCGCAGAAGACGGAAGTGATCATCGAGCATTTCCGGCAGGTGGTGGCGAAGCAGATCGGCGGTAAGGCGAAGGCGATGCTTGTGACAGCGTCACGGCTCCATGTGGTGCGCTACAAGCGGGAGTTTGACCGCTATCTGAAGGAGAAAGGATATGACAGCGGCGACCGGGCGATCCGGGCGCTGGTTGCTTTTTCGGGAAAAGTGGTCGATGAGGGAGTGGAATATACGGAGCCGGAGATGAATGAGATGGGATACAAGGAATTGCCGCGCCGGTTTGCATCGGATGAATATCAGCTGCTCCTGGTGGCGGACAAGTATCAGACCGGATTTGATCAGCCTTTGCTTCATACGATGTATGTGGACAAAAAACTCTCCGGCGTCAAAGCAGTCCAGACATTGTCACGGCTCAACAGAACCACAGCCGGGAAGGAAGATACTTTTGTGCTCGATTTTGTGAATGAACGGGAAGCGATCCTTGATTCTTTTCAGCCCTATTATGAGGTGACGACGGTGGAGGAGGAGACCGATCCCAATCTTCTGTATGACCTGAAAAACCAGATCGAAAAATCTCAGATCATCTGGACGCAGGATGTCGAAGGTTTTGTGAAGTTGTATTTTTCCAATAAAAGAACTTTTCATAAAAAAGATCAGGGGCGGCTCAATGCTTTTATCGATCCGGCGGTGGACCGGTTCCGGAATCTGCCGGAGGAGGCGCAGGACGATCTGAAAAACACGATGCAGTCGTTCACAAGGCTTTATTCTTTTTTGTCACAGATTATGCCGTTTCAGGATGTGGAGCTGGAGAAGCTCTATTCTTATGTCCGGTATCTTCAGAAAAAATTGCCGCGCCGGAATTTGTCCGAGCAGTTTCAGCTGGAAGATGAGGTGGCGCTGGAGTATTACCGTCTTCAGAAAATGGAGGAGGGACAGATTGCTCTGGAGAAAAGCTCAGAAGGAGAATTGTCCGGAGCGCGGGAGGCGGGTATGCGGTATCAGAAAGAGGAGAAAGCGCCCATTTCTCAGATCATCGAAGTGCTCAATGATAAACTGGGAACCGACTTTACCGCATCGGATCAGCTGTTTTTTGATCAGATCGAGGAGGATATGGTGATGGATGAGACGCTGGCCCAACAAGCACAAAGCAATACAAAAGAGAATTTCAAATTTGGATTTGATGATAAGTTTATGGAAGCGGTGATCAGCCGGATGGATCAGAATCAGATGATGGCGGCGCAGATGATCGATGATGATAAGATGATTTTTATTGTGAAGGCGATGATGATGGATCGGGTATATGAGCGACTGCGAAATCTAATGTAGCCGGAGCTTCCAATATCTCCTATCTAAAAAGCGGGTCGGCGCCTGAGAGTTCGGGTGTTTTTTAACCGGCTCAAAAAATATTTTTAATCATAAAATCAACTCCGATGTAATGTGCTACGTGATCAAATTTACTTCCCAACACATTGCACATATATCCGGTATTG
>Ga0209487_1000281_pt1 | contig 45964 bp, 43 predicted proteins | sample Poulit2012_FD_187524 | JGI IMG/M metagenome (GOLD analysis project Ga0209487, IMG submission 187524) | Agricultural soil microbial communities from Georgia to study Nitrogen management - Poultry litter 2012 (SPAdes) (version 2) | ecosystem: Environmental > Terrestrial > Soil > Agricultural land... | reverse complement strand
GAACTCCTCCTGGGAGTAGCCGTGGGTATTGCGGTCAACCTGTTGGTGTTACCGCCGCTCAGGGATCGGCAAGCGGGCCGCTATGTTGACAGTTTGAACCGGCGCGTGGGTGCCGTGCTCGTCGATATGGCCGATGAGTTTTCTGAACGCTGGGACATGGATGAAGCCGACGCGTGGCTAGCAGAGACCCATTCGATGAACGATGAGCTCAACTCGGCGTGGCAGATGGTCAAACTCGCCCGAGAAAGTCGTCGTGAGAACCCACGGAAACTCCTCCATCGCAGCGTCCGCGACGAGGACGATGACATTGACTATGAGGAGGTCTTGAACCGCATCGATGAGGGAATCTCGCACTTACGCAATATGACCCGAACTATGCGAGAGGCCACCTGGGTAGCTGGGGAGTGGGGTGACCGGTTCCGTGAGGGCTGGGTCGAAGTCGCGCATAATCTCGGGGAGGCTATCGCTGATCCCGATGGTGATGTGGCAGCGCAGCGCGGTCAACTTGATCAGCTGGTGACGAGGATGTCGTCGCTGGATGATTTACCGAAACTTCACTGGCCACTGTATGGCTCCATGCTGTCGAGCCTAGATCATCTGGGACGCCTTTTTGATGACAGCACAACGGATCGGGAAACCCGAGAGACTCCCGAGGACCAAGAAAACTAACCTCGGCGGTGAGGTTGGGATTTAGGCCAAGCCTAAGAACTCCTTGATGGCTGGCATCTCGCGACGAGCCTGAGCCAACCCCGACTCATAGGAGGCGTTGAGCTTCTTGACGTCGCGCTCACCATTGGCCACCGGCATGACCTCCGGGATAAACAGGTAGGCCCTCCCGGCACGCTGTAATTCGAATAGCTTCTCGCGGGTCTGGTTATACCGCCACCAGCGCGTCAGCAGTGCATCGGCCACCGCCGGGTACTTCCGAAAATAAGCCAAATAAAACTTCGGGAACCGTTCAGGAGCCTTCCGATACTCCCGCTCTCGGGTCATGACCACCAGAAACCGCTCGTAGCCTAGCTCCTGAGCGATGGTCAACGGGACACCGCCGTCGGTGCCCAGCGCACCGTCCACGTAGGTGTTTCCGTTGATGGGCACCGGGGGCATGACGATCGGCATCGTCGATGAGGCCCGCACCCGGCGCATCAGATCACCCATCTCGGGAGTGTCCTCGCGTCCCCACCACACGGTATCGCCGGTTTCAATATCAAAACCGCCGACTCGAAAATCGGCTGGATGCTGTTGAAACGCCTCCCAATCGAATTCCAACCGATTGCCGGGCAACCCGGCGTGCTCGTAAATGTATTCGGCGTGGAAGAGACCTTTGCCGCGCAGGAAAGTTCGCCAGTCACCGAAATTCGGATCAGCGGCGAAGTCCGTGAACGAGTCTTTGGCGCGGCCAGCATCGTAGGACAAATAATTCGCGGTATGCGACGCGCCCGCCGAGATCCCGGCGACGAACGGCGCGTGAATGCCCTCTTCCAACAACGCCACGACCATCCCGGACGTATAGGAGGCACGCATGCCACCGCCTTCGAATAATACGGCGGTTTCGTGCAGGAGATCGGTGTGCGGCATGTATTCAGCTTAGGACACCGCGCGATAATTGCACGCTCATCACAAGCGTGGTGGCCCACTACCACCCGGTTTGCGTCGCTAATTTCAATCATGCTCTAGTTCCGGCCACCGCACGGCGCGTGGGCTATATGCCGCAAACGACCTCGGTGGGTCTGGTGCTGATGATGGCCTTCGTTGTCACTCCGCTAGCAGCGGCTCGCCAGTGGACGAGAACTCTTCGCGGCATGGTGAGCCTCTCGGGCATTTTCGGTGCCGTTGGATCGGGGAGCGGTGCCTAACTGTTCATCGCTTTTGGCAACATCCCCGCCGGGCCGGTCATCGTCTTGACGCTGTTCAGTATCTTCGTGGTTTCCATAGGGTGCTCACCACGCCGGAGTGTCATTGCGGCCTCGCTGACCAGGTGGCGCGCTCGGCAGCAGCTGAAACGAGAGGTAGAGGTGACCTCCTGAGTTCGTCGCCGGAACGGTCTGGTTAGCAGTCGTCACCGCGGTAGCATGTTCTTTACCCGGAGTATTCGTGGTACTGCGCAAAGACTCAATGCTTGTTGATGCGATAGCCCACGTGGTGCTACCAGGCAGCATCGTCGGCTATGCCACCACCCGAGACTTTGACTCGCCACTGCGGATAGCCGGTGCGGCAATCGGTCCGCAGTATCTCTACTCATGTTATTGATGCTGCCACGAGCGCGACCATGGCGGTGTTTTATGGGGTGTTATGCATAGTCGCTGTGGTTGTTGAACGGCTTTTACGCTGTCGTATTCGGACGAGTGGACAACGATTCGCGTCTAAGGAAACGCTGAGCCAACCTTCCATATGAACCACTCTCAGACGATAAGCGCGCGTAAAACCGTGGTCTTATAGTGATATTGCACTCGTTGTTTGTTGCTTCAACTATGCCACTTGTCACGATGTCACGGTCTGACGTGTTCGCGTATGTGGAAAAGTCTACGCTCGCAAAGTTTGGTGCGTTAGAATCATGGATAAGCTAGGTCGCAAATACGCAAGGAGCCACCATGATTGAGCCCTGGATGTCCGCCGATGATATTGCTGAACACCTCGGTGTTACCAAGCATACGATTTACGGCTGGATCAATGACCGGTCTATGCCGGCACATAAAATCGGCCGCCTGTGGAAGTTCAAAGCTTCAGAAGTCGACGAGTGGGTTCGCACCGGTGGAGCAGCCGTAGTCGAAGAAGACGAAGAATAACCCAGTTACACGAAAAAATCCTGGTTTGTGCTGATTGCTGCACAAACCAGGATTTTTTGTTGCTCACTAGTTATTGCTGATTGGCTGCGGTGTTGGGTTCGTCCAGGGATCTTCGACGGGCTGGGACAAGCGCCATACCGCGAAGGCAGCTCCGGCGGCAGCGACGGTAATACCGACCACGATAAGGCCGCGGCGCGATTTTTGCTTCTTCTTTTTCTTGGCCTGTTTTTTCAGCTGCTTTTCAGCTTCTTTGGCCCACTGTTCAGCGGCCTTTTGTAGCTTGCGACCAGCCTTCTTGTTTCCGGTAACCCGAGTGATGGCCTGATTGACGAAATCGGGCACCTCAGCAGCCCGAATAGCCTTGGCGCCGCCGGCAGCCACTGGGGCAAGCTGACCTGCAGCCGTTGGCAGATAGTCATCTTGCACTTTATGCTGGAAGTTTGATGCTGCATCGCCGACCTTATGAGCGGCTTCAGAGACCTTCTTCGAAGCCGCATCTACAACCGGTGCAGCGCGATGTGCGGAGTCTTGTAACACGTGCTCTGCCCAGTCACGAACCTGATCTGCGGCTCCTGAGACCGTATCTCCCAGCGATGGTGTTTTGGACTTCGAACGTCCGAGCATAATTACCTCCAAAATAAAAATTGACTACAGCCTAGGGTACGCCGTCAAGCCTCTCCTTGCCATGATCTGCCCGCGCCGCGGCGCATTTCTTTAGGCCATGGGCGAATGGTTGCCTACTTGAAACGACGCAAGACTGTGACATATCCCCGGATGATGCGAGAATAGCCCTCATGAGTATTGCTACACATCAAGCTGTCATCAAAACTAACCGCGGCGATATTACCGTCGAACTTTTCCGCAACCATGCCCCCAAGACCGTCGATAACTTCGTCGGCCTTGCCACCGGTACCCAAGAATGGACCGATCCAGAAAGTGGCGAGAAAAAGAACGGTGTCCCGCTGTATGACGGCACCATCTTCCACCGCATCATCTCCGACTTCATGATCCAAGGCGGCGATCCACTCGGACGTGGCATCGGTGGACCCGGCTACCAGTTCGAAGACGAATTCCACCCAGAACTCGACTTCAACGAACCCTATAAATTGGCCATGGCCAACGCCGGTCCAGGAACCAACGGCTCCCAGTTCTTCATCACCTCGGTGGCAACCCCGTGGCTGCAGAACCGCCACACCATCTTCGGCGAAGTCACCGATGAAGACTCCCAGAAAATCGTCGACGAGCTCAACAACGTTCCCACCGGTCCACAGGATCGCCCGGTCAACGACGTCATCATCGAAACCATCGAAATCACCGAACTCTAAAGAAAGTAGTACATGTCATCCGGTCCCGCATATGGTGCCTATCACGATCCTTCGGCTGATCAGCCGGTTTGTCCAAGGCACCCGGACCGGGTGACATACGTTCGGTGCCAGCGCTGCAATCGCCCGGTATGCACCGACTGTCAGCGCTCTTCACCCGTAGGGGTGCTGTGCGTGGACTGCGTGCGCGAACATCAGCGCTCACTGCCACGCCGTCAACGGGCACCACGATTTGTCAACCGTCGCGGCCAAGCGGTCCCGGTGGCCACCTACATCATTATTGGTTTGACCGCGCTGGTCTATGTTTTGCAGTGGGCGGGTCAACTCATTCCGGGATTTCCCGACGTCTACAGCCTGATGCTGTTTTCGCCGATGCACAGTTCGTGGGCTGCGCTGGAAATATCGCAGCTGACCGGTCAGCTGCTCTATCAGCCCTGGCGCATGCTGACATCGGCACTCGTGCACTCCATGGCCTCACCACTGCACCTGCTGCTCAATATGTTGGTGTTGTGGCTGATCGGCAGACAGATTGAACACTTCATCGGCCCAGCGAAATTTGTGGCCATCTACGTGTTGTCAGCCTTGGGTGGCTCGGTGGCCGTCCTATTCCTAGCCGCTCCGAACTCGGCGGTGGTCGGCGCCTCGGGCGCGGTCTACGGACTGTTCGCCGCGTTATGGATGATCGGGCGCAGGTTGGGCGCTGATACACGAGGCATTACCGTGTTGATCATCATCAACTTCGCGTTCTCATTTCTGGGAGCCAACATTTCCTGGCAGGGTCACCTCGGTGGTTTTCTCACCGGCCTCGCTGCGTCAGCTGCGCTCGTGGTGGCAGATAAGCAACGCGAAGCCGCCGGTTCGACGCCAGAAACTCGCAAACGTGCGAACCGTCGCACCTGGCTGGGCCTCGCCCTGGTTGCTGTGCTACTCATCGCGCTGACCGTCATCGGAGGCCTCTTGATCAACACCGAAGCGTTTCTCGGCCAGTAACGCTGGGGACGGCCGATGTGCAATACCCACAACTTACCCACAGACACTCCACAACTTTTCCACAGAATCTGTGGAAAACTCGCTCGATTGCCGAATTCCCAAGAGTTATCCACAGGTTTATTCACAATGTGGAGAATTACATGTGTGTAACTTGGGGAGAAGATGTGGGTAACTTACCGCCACCGCGTCATCATCAAAAATCCGATCATGGCCAAACCAAACCCAACGACAATATTCCAGCCGCCGATGCCAGGAATAGGCCACTGACCGCCCGGGGCGAGGTAAAACACCATGATCCAGATCAGCCCCAAGATCAGTAAGCCAAACATGATCACCCGATACCACGTGGGTAGGGGCTGAGGCTGATCGTCAGCGGCCAGCAGTTCGGCGTCGAGATCAGACTGTTGTGAGCGTGATGGGTGACGTTTCTTGGGTGATGCCAATGCGTTTCCTATTCGACAAGGGGCGTATACTACTGTGAGTATTCTACGTGCACCCGCTCAGTGCCGCAGCGTATCTTGACTCGGAGGATAGCCACATTGTCAGAAGTCGGTTACCAAGCGCCGGTCTATCGTCGGCAACAACGCGAGCGATCTAAACGGCGCAAGCGACCTCCGCGTCCGACATTCATCGGGGTGCTGGGTGAACTGCTGATCACCGCAGGCCTATTCGTGCTGCTGTTTGTTGTGTGGGAGCTGTACTGGACGAATCTCGGGGCAAACCGTGAGGCCGAAGCCCACCAAGAAAACCTTACGCAGCAATTCGACGAAAACTACAGCGGTTTTGACGGTTCCGGGCCCGACCCTGCCGTACCGGGAACGCCTGGAGAAGCCTGGGGATTGCTGTACATTCCCCGGTTTGGCCCCGACTACTCTGTGCCCGTATTGGACGGGACCGGACCGGAAATCGACTCGGCCGTGTTGGGTCGCTATGACATTTCTCCTGGGCCCGGAGAGCCCGGTAACCTCGCACTGGCCGGGCACCGACAGACCTACGGTGCGGTGCTGTGGGATATGGACACGCTGCAGGAAGGCGATCGGATCTACTTACAAACCGCCAACGGGTGGTGGGTGTATGAGACCCGCCAGGTTCACATCGTTGAACCGAGCGCCGTAGAAGTGCTTGACCCCAACCCGATGGACCCCGGCGGCTCGGCTGACGGCCAGTGGCTAACGCTGACGACCTGTCATCCGCCGTATACGACCTTGGAGCGGATGATTACCCACGCCGAGCAAGTTGACTTCGTGCCGCTCAATGAAGGACCGCCGGCCGAAATCGCAGACTCCATTCACAGCGTCCTTGAGGGGGCATAACGTTGTACGCTTGGTTTTTCCACCTGCTACCCGGACCCACTTGGTTCCGCTGGCTCATTGTGCTGGTGCTCGTGGCCGCGGTCGTGCTGGTGCTCATGGAGTTTGTCTACCCGTGGATTGCCGAGTTCGGCTTCTTCTCCGATGCCACGCTAGACGTAGACTCTTCCGGCACCGAATAGCCGGTCATTCAGATTTGAAGGAATGTTTTCGTCGCTGACGAGGTTGACAGTGATATGACTACTCCTGTGCCCACACCGACCCCCTCACATCATCTCGCCAGCTCACTGCCCGACGACGCCGTAGAATTCGGGCTGCACACCTTCGGAGACGTCACCCAGGACGTCGAAGGTACCCGAGTGCTCAGCCACCCCGAAGTGCTACGAAACGTCGTGACAGAAGGCGTGCTCGCCGACCAAGTCGGCGTCGACGTCATTGGTATCGGCGAACACCACCGGCCCGACTACTCGGTCTCGGCCCCGGACGTCGTACTGACCGGCATCGGTGCTAAGACCGAGCGGATCAAACTCATCTCGGCGGTGACCGTGTTGTCCTCGGACGATCCGGTGCGCGTGTTTCAACGGTTTGCCACGCTGGATGGCATCACCTCGGGTCGAGCTGAGGTTTCGCTGGGGCGGGGGAGTTTCATCGAATCCTTCCCCCTATTTGGTTATGACCTACAAGACTACGAAGTCCTGTTCGAAGAAAAGCTTGAACTCTTCGATCTGATTCGCCGCGAGGAGCCCGTCACCTGGTCGGGCACCACCCGCGCGGCGCTGGAAAATTTCTCAATCTTCCCCACAACCGACCACGAGCACGGCCTGCCGACCTGGGTGGCCGTTGGTGGTTCCCCGCAGTCGGTCGTGCGCGCGGCCAAGTACGGGATGGGGTTAGAGTTGGCGATTATCGGTGGCTCACCGCAGCGCTTTGCCCCGCTGGTGCAACTGTTCCATCGCCATATCGAGCAGAACGACTTCGCACCGCGCAGGGTCGCGGTGCACTCGCACGGTTTTATTGCTGAAACCGACGAACTGGCCATGGAACGGTACTATCCCTACTGGCACCATTCGATGTCCGCGCTGGGTGCCGAACGGGGCTGGCCGGCCCCGTCGCCGGAGCAGTTCGCCCAAGAAGTCCGGCACGGGGCGCTGCACTTGGGCTCACCCGAGACGGTAGCGCGCAAAATCACCAACACGATCCGGACGCTGGGCGCGACCCGGTTCGGGATGAAATACACCAACGGACGCCTACCCCACGAATTCATGATGGACTCCATCGAGCTCTACGGCACCAAGGTCGTTCCCATGGTGCGCGATATGCTGGCGGAGCACTCGATCCAAGAGTAGCCACCCGTCCCGACGGTTTGCAACTGACCGGCGGTCGCCGTTGAAGCCATTGGGGAGGACGAAGTGGTCTTAGCTGATGGCATGCGCCTGAAGCTCGACACCGTCATCGCTGCGACTGGCTTTCGGCCGGGACTCGATGAGCTAACGGACGGCCTGCCACGCGGCTTGCACTAGCACCGTTGGCGGGCGGTTTTTCCTACCCGACTGCATTGCGGAGAACTTCGAGGTTTTCCACATCGTGCCCCCGACTGCCCCATCTCACTTCGGTCTACCTGCACAATGGTCAGTACGTAGGTGAACGGAGGTGAGATTGGCATGACGCAACCTAGCGGCATAGCGCTCTTGGAAACGGTGAACGTCCCAGTCGTCGATGGTCAGATCGACTGGAACGCTCTGTCCGCTGACGAGCTTCACCACGTGATACAAGGTGCGATTCAACAGCTGGAGGCTCTCGAGCCGTCCGAACCCACGGACGGCGTACTGGAACGGTCCGTTCAACTCGAAGAAACGGCCCGGGCCTTGGCCCCACTGCAGCATCACTATGCAGGCCTGGTAGAGGATGCGTTTCATAACCCTGCGCTGCGATCAACGATCGGGCTCGGGAAAGGCAAGACTCCCTTTCGCGACACCAAAGACCTCCTGGCAAAAACTCATGGTCTCCGAGCGTTCGAAGCCACGGGGCGGTTGAAACTTGCCCGGACGCTTACGCCAGCCCGGTCGACAGATCCCGACCGAGACGACAACGTGGCCGTCGGGGAGACGAAGTACCCGTTATTGGGCGCACTCCAGGCGCGCGGCAAGCTGCACCCATCAAAACTGGCAACTGCGGTCAACATGCTCGACGACATTGATGACCACGCCGACACCGCAGGTAAGGATCAGACGTTTCGAAATCGACTCCGCGATGTGGTCGAGCAAGATTTGATCGACAAGATTGAGCACACCACCCCTGAGGAGTTCAGTCGATACGTGAGCCGGCGGAAATCCGATTTGGTCGCGGCGATGGATCCACCCGACAAGCAATTCACGACCGCCCAAACCCAAGCGATGCATACACTGCGTTGTGACGGGCCAGTGCGCGGGAACCCCAACGCCCATAAATGGACATTCATCACCGATGCTGAAGGTAACGAAGCGCTCCATGCTATCGCGGCGTTAGCAAACAATCCGCGAACTAAAACAACTGACAGAGACTCCGAGGATCTTCAGCCATCGGATGCCTCAGAGGTGCCTCAACAAGGGCCCGCGGATCGACGCTCTCGGGGCCAGCGGGCCATGCACGCGCTTCGCGATGCCCTCAAGTTCACGCTGGGTCGCCTGGAGGACACCGACCTCCCAGGTACCGGCGGCAATCACACGCAGCTGGTAGTACTGGCTGACTATCCGACCTTGCTACAACACCTGCGCAATGAGCTGGCCGACTTGTTACCCGAAATCAAAAGTGCACAGCGGGAAAGATTGCTTCAACTGCTCGTGCAACTTCACGTAACTGAAGAGGATCACCCACAGGACGACGGCAAGGTGATCGACTTGCCCGCTGAACGCGTCAAAAACTCGAGCGCCCAACCACCCAAGGCGCCACCCGATGCCGTTGCCAAAGGGCCACCTGGTTCCGTCACGCGTATGCCGCCGCCAAAAACAACCGACTTAGCGGAAGTACTGAAAGCGGAGGACCTGAACCGGTTACAATCTCGAGTAGCCCAAGGGATCTACACCCAGTACTATCCGCCAGAGATCCTGCTGCGATTACTGTGCGACGTCAGTGTATCTCCCGTGACGCTAACTGGTGATCGGCAAGTACTATCGGTCGGCCGGAAACAACGACAATTCCCCGAGGCTATTCGGCGAGCTATTCTCGCCCGCGACCGGGGATGCGCTGTGCCTGGATGTCACTGGCCGGCTGCCTGGTGCGAACTGCACCATATCACTTACTGGTCGCGTGGTGGCGAAACGAGCACCGACAATGGCGTGCTGTTATGTGCCCATCACCACCAGAGTCTGCATGCGAACAACCTTCGCATAGAGTTTAGCGATGGGCAATGGCAATTTGTCCAGCACCCTTGGATTGATTCGACACAACAGTCACGCAGCAATTACTTTTGGCAGAACTGACGGTCTAGCTTTCGTCATCATCGGGCGAGGGGGATGGCGACGGCTCTTCGCTCGAGTCGTCGTTATCTTCGTCCTCGGCCTCGTCCTCGTCGTCAGTGGGCGAGGGTGAAGGTGATTCGGTCTCTTCTTCCTCTTCGGGTTCATCCGCAATCGTCAAGACGACTGTTGCTCCTTGAGCTACGGAATCGCCTGGCTCTACGGACTGCTTGAAGACCCGATCTGGATCATGTTCATCGGTTTCTTCCCGATTGACTTCGACATTGAGTCCTAAGTCATCACCAGTGAGTGCGGCTCGTGCTTGATCTTCTGTCATGCCACGAACATCAGGGACCTCGACCTCACCTGAGGATATTTTGAGTGCGACGGTCGAGCCGTAGGGCACCGTCGAACCTAAGGCCGGATTCGTATCGACGAGCCGATCGCGCGGTATAGTCGCAGAGTTCACATACGACACGTCGGAAACGGTCAGGCCGAGATCCTCGAGTGTATCCCGCACCGTGGCTTCCGAGGCACCTTGTAATGTGTCAGGAATCTCAACTTGATCGGGCCCCAGCGAAATGTTCAAAGTGATTTCGTCGTAGCGCTCCATGGTGGTGCCAGAAACTGGTTCTGTGCCGATAGCGTGGTCCCGTTCGATGTCGTCGCTGTGTTCGTATTCCAAAATGGGACGCAAACCAGCGGTGGTGAGCGCATTCTGGGCATCTGTTTCAGGCATGCCCGACACATCCGGGACGTCGACTTGGTTCTCCTCGATGCGCCGCTGTTCGGCTTCATTCCAGAACCACCAGCCGGCAAATGCTCCACCGCCAAGTAATAGGATGAGCAGCAGGGCGATCAACCAACCGCGGCGTTTCTTCGGACGGTCCTCGCTGACTGAGTCCACCTGCCCGGTCATTTCGTAGGACTCGGGCAGTTCTTCGCGGGGCTCAAAGATCGAGTCGTCTTCGGCCTGAATCGAACCCATAGCTTGGGTCGGCTCGGCATCCGCGGGGATGACTGCCGGTGGGATAACGGTCGTGGACTGATTGTCGGAAACGGGAATGCCGTCGTAGTGGGCGGCACGCAGCGCGGTCAAGAATTCTTTGCCGGTCTGAAACCGGTCGGTCTTGTCTTTCGCCAGCGCTTTCCGAAGTACTGAGTCCAGTGCGGGTGTCAGATCTGGGTTCAGCGACGTGGCTGCAGGTGGTTCTTCTCGCACGTGCTGGTATGCCACCGCAACGGGCGAATCGCCCACAAAGGGAGGGCGCCCGGTGAGCAGCTCAAAGAGCACACAGCCGACCGAATAGAGATCAGACCGGAAATCAACTGTCTCTCCACGAGCCTGTTCGGGGGAGAGGTACTGTGCGGTCCCCACGACGGCTTGCGTTTGGGTCATGGTGGCTGATGAATCGGAGAGGGCCCGAGCGATGCCGAAGTCCATGACTTTGACGGTGTCGGACTCATCGACCATCACGTTGCCGGGTTTAATATCCCGGTGCACAATGTGGTTTTCGTGCGAGTAGGCTACAGCGGCCAGGATGCCTTCGGTCCATTCGACGGCTTGGTCAATGCTGACCTCGTCCTTGCGCAATAGTGCACGCAGCGTGCTGCCGTCCACATATTCCATGACCATGTAAGGCAGCGCTAAACCGGCATGCTCACTGTTGGGTGGGATTTCTTCCTCACCGGTATCGAACACGGCTACAATGTTGGGATGGTTCAGCGCCGCTGACGCGTGAGCCTCGCGCTGGAAACGCGTTTGGAACTGGGGGTCGCGGGCCAAATCGGGGCGCATCATTTTGATGGCAACAGTACGGCCAAGCCGGTCGTCACGACCGATGTAGACGTCGGCCATGCCGCCGCGACCGATCAGTTCGCCGACTTCATAGCGATCATTGATAATGCGTTGTTGGGACACAGTTTTCCTTAGCGGGCGCTATGCCACGGGAATCTCATTGCGGTGACGGGTGCAAGGCCCATCCGGGGAAGTAGTTTTTTCATTGCATTTAATTTCTAACTCGAAGTAATTTCCTGTTCAGGTTCCTGGCCGTTGCCTGTTGTGGGGGCCGAGTTCTGGTCACCATTGCCCTGGTCCTCACCGTTAGGGTCTCCCTCGGGTGGCCCACCATTTCCGGAGCCGTTGTCTCCTGTGTCGTTTTGGTTTCCTGTGCCACCTTGATTGCCGGTATCTTGGTTCCCGGGGCTGCCGTTATTTCCTTGGTTGTTTCCACCCCCGTTGCCAGGGCTGGTACCGTTTTGGCCTGGTGTGGTCCCTTGACCTGTGCCGGGATCCGTCTGAGGCGGTGCTTCTGGCTGAGGTTCAGGCTGCTCTTGTTCCGTGGCCGGTGGCGGTGGAGCCTGCTCTTGTGTATTCGGCTCTGGTTCAGGTTCTGGAGCTGGTGCAGGTTCAGAACCTTCACCATTGGAGTAGCTCACGCGGATTTCGGAGCCTTCTTCGACTTCACCGGTGGGACTCAATGCGAGCACGGTTCCGGCGGCTTCTGTCTCATCACGCTCCACAGCCTCGACGGTAAATCCGAGTTCTTCTAACTCTTCAGTGACTTCTTCAATATCGCGACCGACATAGTCGTCGGCATCGATCTCAATGGTCGCGGCAGTTTCGGTGGGTTCGGGTTCTGGTTCTTCATCGGAGCCCAATGAGGCAGCCCATAGACCAATGCCTGCTAATAGGGCCAGAATAATGACGCCGATGATTGGCCAGAACCAGGGGCTATGTTTTTTCTTGCCTTCTTCGGCTTCGGCCTCGTCTTCGTCCGCAAACTGGTCATCTTCAGGCAGTGCACTGGCGCTGAGTTCCTCGCCCTCAGAGGGAGTGACCGGCAGGGCTGCGGTTGAATCGGAGACCTCCGGCGTGCTGGACATGACCTGGGTCGCATTCGGGTCGGCGGCCGCCTGGAATTCTTGGGTGTCGATCACTTGGGTGGCATCGGAGTCGAAGCTGCCAGCGGTGATGAACGGGACCATGCCGGGCACCGCGTCGATGGCGGTTTGAGTGTCCTGACGGCGAAGCGCTTCTGCTGCGGTGGCGAGTTTATCAGCGTCTTCTGGGCGGTCTTCGGGCTCTTTGGACAGCATCGACATGATCAACGCGCGCACCGGTTCAGGCACCGAGTCGGGCAGCTCCGGTGGATCGTCGTTGACTTGGGCTAGCGCGATGGCGATCTGGGATTCGCCGGTGAATGGTCGGTGGCCAGCTAAGCATTCATACCCAATGATGCCCAGCGAGTAAATATCAGAAGAACCGGTGGCTTGTTGGCCGGTGGCTTGTTCGGGGGCGAGATACTGGGCGGTACCCATGACCTGGCCGGTGGCGGTCAGTGGGACCTGGTCGGCCAGACGGGCAATGCCGAAGTCGGTGACTTTGACTCGGTTTTTGGAGTCGATGAGGAGGTTACCCGGTTTGACGTCGCGGTGGACGAGGCCTTGCGCGTGGGCGGCAGAGAGCGCTCGGGCGGTTTGGGCGATGATGGACAGTGTGCGGTCGGGGGAGAGGACTTTTTCGCGGTCGAGGATAGCACTGAGCGGATCTCCGGGCACCAGTTCCATAACCAGGTAGCCGGAGCCTTCTTCCTCGCCGTAGTCAAAGACATTGGCGACGCCGGGGTGGTTCAGCAAGGCGGTGTGCTGGGCTTCGGCGCGGAAACGGCGCAGGAAGTTGGGGTCTCCGGTATATTCTTCCTTCAAAATTTTGATGGCGATGATGCGTCCGAGCACGGTGTCGCGTGCCTTCCAGACTTCACCCATGCCGCCGATGGCGATACGATCAGTCAGTTCGTATCGGCCGCCTAGCGTCATTCCCGATATTGGTCTCACTGTTCGACCACCGCCTCCACGATTGTCTTAAGGTTCGTCGCGGTGAGCTGGCTGCCCACCGAGTAGTCCGTGTTTTGATATACCAGGGTGACGGCCACCTGCGGGTCATCGGCGGGTGCGAATCCGCTGATCCAAGAGTTCACTTTGCCGGTCGTACCGACGTCAGCGGTACCGGTTTTGGCGGCAATCGGAATTGAGGACCGCGCCGGCATGGCGGTACCCGATTGGACAACTTCAGTCATCATCGACGTCATATCTTCGGCAATGTCTGGGGTGATCGCTTCCGAATACACTTCTGGTTGAGGTTCCTCTAATACGTTGAGATCGGGTCCGCGGATGATTTCTACCAGTTGCGGGTGCATCACGACCCCGTCGTTGGCGATGCCGGCGGCTACCATATTCATCTGCAGGGCGGAGGCACGGACGTCCACCTGGCCTAGTACCGATTGTGCCAGAGTAGCCGGCGGAATATCCTCGGTTGGGAAGTGTGAGGGGGTCACCGACAGCGGGATCTTCAGTGAGTCGTCGTTGAATCCGAAGCGTTCGGCGACGTCTAACAGTGGGTCTTGGCCCATATCCATGGCCGCCTGAGCGAACGGGGTGTTACACGATTGAGCGAAAATCCACGTGAAGTCGGCGGAATCGCGGCTGTCACAGATACCACCGCGGAAGTTTGAGATGGTGTTGTTCGTTTGTGGCAGCGGCAGTTCATTGGGCACGGGGATCGAGCCGCCGGTCGAGTATTCGCCGGACTCCAGCATCGCGATGGCATCGATGAGTTTGAAGGTTGAGCCAGGCTGGGCGATCTCGTAGGTGGGCCGGTTTTGGTACGGTGACACCCCGGAGTCGACAATCTGTTCCATGTTTTCGGAGGCTTCGGTGGTCGAGTGCACCGCCAGCAGGTTCGTGTCGTAGCTTGGCCGCGAGACCATTGCCAGAATGCGACCGGTATCCGGCTCAGACACGACGACCGAGCCGGTCATACCTTCCGGCAGCGCATTGAACGCGACCTCTTGAGCCTTCGGATCGATCGTCAGCTCAACTGAAGCGCCGGGATTTTCGGCCCCGGTGAAGGTCTGGCGCATGCGCTCGATGAACAGGTCATCGGCAGAACCGGATAACCACTCATTGAGTGCTTGTTCTAGTCCGGTCTGGCCGTAGGCCAGCGAGTAGAACCCGGTGAGCCCCGAGTAGAGTTCGGTGTCGTGGTAGACCCGCTGGTAGTCAAAACTGGTCGAATCGCTTGGTACCGATTCGGCGATGGGTTCGCCATCCACCAGGATCGGGCCGCGTGGTCCGCCGAATTGCTTGTAGAGTTCGCGAGAGTTGGCTTCGTGGGTGCGCAGGTCGTCGGCACCTACAACTTGGACGTAGCTGGCGGCACCAAGCAGCACGAGAAATGCGGCGACGACGGCGTACCATGCGTATCGGATGGATTCGTTCACTTGCGTTCACCCGCCTCTACTGGTTGTCCTGGTACCGATGTGCCCGCTCCGAGGCCCGACGCGTTGACCATGGGACCGGCTTGCATGGGGCGATTGGCGGTGTGGGAAATTAACAACACTAGTCCGATAATCATCCAGTTCGATAACAGTGACGATCCACCGGCGGCCATAAACGGAGTGGTGAGCCCGGTCAGCGGAATGACACGGAGGACACCGCCGACGACGATGAAAATCTGGATGGCCATGGCGCATCCCAGGCCGGCGGCCAACAGTTTGCCGAAGGCGTCGCGGGCTGACAGGCCGATACGCAAAATGCGGGTGATGAGCATGAAGAAAATCGCCAGGATGGCGGTGAGGCCAACCAGTCCGAGTTCTTCACCCAGGGAGGCGATGATCATATCGGAGTTCGCCGCGAACACGAGATCCGGGCGGCCTTCGCCAAGCCCAGAGCCGAATAATCCACCGGAGGCTAACCCAAAGAGGCCTTGGACCACTTGGTGCGAGCCGTGCTCGGCGTAAATCATATCCATATCGAAGGCGTTGAGCCAGCCGTCGATACGTGCCTCAACGTGTGGGAACAAGTTGATAGCGATAATCCCGCCGGCGCCCACGGCGACCAGTCCGAGGATAATCCATGACAGGCGCGCTGTCGCCAGGTAGATCATGGCCATGAACAGCCCGAAAAATAGCACGGCTGAACCGAGATCGCGCTGGAAAATCAGTACGCCCATCGACACGAGCCACGCGACCACCAACGGACCGAGGTCTTGGAGGCGTGGGAAGGTAATGGGTCCTAGTTTTCGACCGGCCAACAGAATCAGATCGCGGTTGGCACTGAGATAGGAGGCAAAGAAGATCGCTAGGGTGAGCTTGGCGACTTCACCGGGCTGGAAGGATCCGATGCCGAGGTTGACCCAAATGCGGGCCCCGTAAATCTCCATCCCGATGAACGGCAAGAACGGCAGGACCAGTAGGACGGCTGAGGCCAGGAGCCACACGTAGGTGAAACGACGCATGTGTCGGTAGTCGATGATGAACCACACCAGCGCCATCGAAATGATGACGGACACCACCGTCCACAACAGTTGATTGTCGGCCGCGTTGTCTCCGGGAGGGACCAGATCCAGCCGGTGAATCATGGCTAAGCCCAGCCCGTTGAGCGTCAGGGCCAGCGGCAAAATATACTGGTCCGCCCATGGGGCACGGAGCCGGATCACGATATGGAAGGCGATGGCCAGCGCGAACATGACGCCCAGCTGGATCCAGTAGTTCATCTCCAGGGGTTGATCCATCCCCAGACCGGCCAGCATGTAGGCACCCGAACCGATCGCTACGGCCACGACGATGAGCAGTAGCTCGGTGATGCGTAAGGGTTTTTTGATGGGCTGGTCGGTATCGACGGCATCAAGGGTTTGAGCCATTAGGGGTTGCCTCCTGTGGCACCGGCGGTGGCACCGCCAATTGAGGCTGATGCGGTGACACCGTTGGCTGCCAACGGGATATCGGAGTCATCGGGCGGGTCGGTCGGTGAGACCGGTGGTGCCTCGGGGATCAGGGCTGCTTCCAGATCCATGAGAATTTCGTGGGCGTGATTGAGATCTTGGGCGGGTAACCCGTCTTCGACACGCTGCCGACTGTACCCGGGCAGTCGTGATAACGGAATTTCAGTGGTTTCTTCGACCGAGGACAACTCCAGCGGGCCCAACGCCTGGGGCACACCCTGGTAGATGGCCACGTGATCGTCGGTGGTGCCGACATAGTACTGGCCACGAATCCACAAGAACCCAACCGCTATCGATGTGGCGAAGAGGATCAAAAACACCCCGACCATCGTGAGCAACGGCCAGGTACGCCGTCCGGTTGGAACTGCGTCGTCGTCGAGCTCCGAGTCGTCAGATGAGGTGGCCGGGGCGGGGGTCGCAGCATCGGAAGCGCCGTGCAGCAGGGCAGCGGCGCGCTTTTGCGATGACGAACGGGTGACGATCGGGATCTGGTCGGTGTCGGTGGCCAGCTCTGCCGCGCCCACGAGTAAATGTGGCCGAGAGGCGAGGTCGGCGCGCAGCAGGGCGGCAGATACGGATTCTCCCTCGCGAGCTTTAGATACTTCCAGCGCAGATTCGGTCAGCTCTTCGTTGGGCTGTTGATCTTCGACGGTGACCTTGGCTTGCGCGGTTTCAAACACCACGATCGTCACGTTGTCGGGCGCGCCTCGGTTGAGGGTTTCCTCGACGAGGTCCCGGCAAATATCATCAAGCGGCTTATCGGCGCGCAAGAGTTTTTCGATCGTGGCGTCGTCGACGACCGCATTGAGTCCATCGGAACATAACAGCCAGCGTTCGCCCGGCTCCGTCTCAAACGAGGTGACATCCAGTTCTGGGGAGGCGTCCACATCACCCAGTACACGCATGAGCACGTTTTTATGCGGATGCGATTCGGCGTCTTCCGGTTTGATGCGCCCTTCGTCAATGAGACGCTGGACGAAGGTATGGTCAGCGGACAGCTGCTCAAACATGCCGTTTTTGATGCGGTAGGCCCGTGAGTCCCCAATGTGAGCCATGTGGAGCATGTTGCGATCCACCAGCACGGCGGTGCAGGTCGTGCCCATCCCGGCGAGTTTGGGATTGTCGTGGACCAGGTCGTTCAAGATGAGGTTGGCCGACTGAATTTCATCGGCCAGCGCCGTGGCCGGGTCAGGTAGGTCATTGCGATCCAGCGGAGCCAGATCGAGTACGACTGAAGCTGAAGCAACGTCACCGCCGACGTGACCTCCCATGCCGTCGGCCACCACAGCGAGATAGCGGCCCACGTATGCGGAGTCGTCGTTTTTTGAGCGCACTCGTCCTACGTCAGAGCGCGCGGCGAAATTCAGCTCCAAAGCCATAGTTATGCCCTGAGCTCCATGACAGTTTTCCCGATGCGTACTGGCACTTCTGGTTCGAGTGCCATGGTTCGGGTGAGTTGTTCACCCTGCACAAAGGTGCCATTGGTGGAGCCAAGGTCTTCCAGAAACCAGCGGCTGCCCTGGGGGAAGAGGCGTGCGTGACGTCCTGAGGCGTAGTCGTCTTCTAGCACCAGTCCGGCATCCTGGGCCCGTCCGATCAGTAACGGTTGCCCGTGCAGTGGAATCGTGCGCCCGGCAAGCGGCCCTTCGGTGATGACCAGGGTGGTGGCCAGCGCTCGAGTCGGTGGTGGCGGCGTGTCAGTCGAGGCGGGCTGGTCCGTATTCTTCTTGCGCTTCGTCAGACGTGCCGGACGGGCGATCTGCAGTGAGCGGCCCTGGGATGTGATGACCGCAAACACAAAGATCCACAGTAGGGCGAGCAGCCCAAACCGCAGCGCAGTTATCGCTAATTCGCTCACGGGCTACCTCCGTGCCTGAGTCGTCGTATCTGGGGCGAGGCGGAAAACAATAGTTGTCCGGCCGGCGGTAATAATATCACCGTGGTGCAAATCTACCGAGTTTCCTGCTTTCTGCCCATTGACATAAAAGCCGTTGGTTGACCCCAGATCGGACGCTATGACACGGTCGCCTGCAACGTGAATCTCCATGTGGCGTCGCGAGATACCCGGATCTGCGACGGTAATATCAGCGTCGGCGGACCGACCAATGACCGCCGACGACGAGTTGATAGCGTACCGGGTGCCCTCGATTTCTAGCACGGGGCGCCAATCGGAGCGGTCAATGTTTGCACTTGGATCGGTCACCCCGGGGGGTGGGATCACCTGAGGTGAGGCGACTTCTTTCTCGGGCGTATACGAGACGGGCTGACCGGGGTCAAGGTTCTCCGCGCTCTCAATGGTCGAGGTGATTTCCATGTCGCCGCGCTCTAATTCCTCATCGGAGACGAACGTCACGCGCACGGGCCCGGAGAGTGAATAGCCTTGCACTGAAGCGTGGCGGATCGCTTCATCACACAGCTCTTCTGCCAGCGCACGGCCCCACTGCTGGACCTGCGGAAAGTCTTGTTCGGAGAATGCGATGGTGTAGACATTGGGCACCAGGGTGCGCTGTTCCGAGATCGTGGCGGCACGATGATCCATTTCCAAACGCATCGCGTTGGTCACCTCGACCGGCTTGATCCGTTTGGAACCACCGGCTGAAAAGATTTTGCGCACGGTGCGTTCGAGAAGGTTCTCTAGACCATCTAAAATGCCCACTCCGGCACTCCTTTCAGCGTGGCCAGCACGGCACGCCGGTAAATATCTCAGGCTACTTCTGCTCCGAGAATTTGTCACATGCAGTTACATTTTCGCATATTGCACACCGCATTACATGAAGCACGATGTCAACCGCAAAATGCCGGTTGCCGGGCATGCTCGATTAGCAATCAAACGCATATTGTGTTTATACTATAGATCGTGCTTCTAGCAGGTGCTGGTGAGCATAGTCATTCGCGCGAGTGGCGGAATTGGTAGACGCGCTGGCTTCAGGTGCCAGTGTCTTCACGGACGTGGGGGTTCAAGTCCCCCCTCGCGCACCAGCCAAAAATGACCTCTGACCTGGGATGAATATCTCAGCTCGGAGGTCTTTTTGTTCAAATTCCCCGCGTTGGTGCATTAGGGAGCTTGCCTCAATAGGTTCGGGAACACCACGTGCGGAGTGACGTTCGTCATCGTTGTAACTTTGTAGCCATCTCTCGTCGCGACGAACACCTACTCAACCCCGGCGCTCGCCTGAACCGAAAGCACGAGATCGCAGCCATGATGTGGCTTGAATCATGATGACTGCGGGTGGCTGGATCTGCCTCGCTGGTGGCCCTGCTAGCATGACTGCCTTGCGGCTTCGGTTATCGATCCGCGAGGTTGTAATTACGGCTTACCTACGTCTAGGCCGTTCATCTATGGCATTGTGGTCGCATCTGGGTCACGCTGGGGCGGATCGGCCTCGAGTGGTTCAAGTAACGCCAGTTTGATGTCTTTGGCCATCAGAGTGGCCAGATATAACAAGACAAACATCATGATGGTGTTTAACAACACTGTTGTCAGCAACACCAGAGGGTCTTCAAAGTTGGTTTGAGCCACGAGCACTGCGGCGGCGGTATTGCGCTGTGCTGTCCCAAGCGCGCCGATCTGTGAGTCGGTCTCCCGACCGATGCCTGTGTTGTGGCCCACGAAGAACGCCACCATGAGCGCGACAATCCCGGTCAGGATCGCTCCCCACATTTGCAGATCACCCAGCGCGCTGAGATTGCCTAAGATGGTCGCGATCAGCATCGCGTACAGTGCAATATTAGAGATCCTTGCGACCCACGGTTGAAGAGTCGCTGTAAAAGCTTCGGCCGCCGTGTGCAGCATCATGCCGATGGCCATCGGCAAGATCATTTGCACCAAGAGTCCAGACGCAATCGCCCAGGAGTCGACGGTGACTCCCTCAATGACGAGCGGTAAAAGTAAAGGCATGATCAACACGGTGCTGATCATGAGGACCATTTGGACGGTAGCACCCGCCGCGATTTCATTCTGACTACGCGCCGTGAGCTTGATGAGCAGCGGAGCGCCTGCTGCCGACGAGAAAATGACGAGACCGACCGCATACGGCCCCTCTACGCCGAAAATATGGACGAAGAAAATCATCAGAGCGGGCACCACGATGAAATTTACGATTGCCATGCGCACGAGATATTGCCAGTTGCGCAGATGCTGGAAAATATTGGCCGGCTTCTGAGTCAGCCCAACATTCAACATGGCGGTTATGACAAAAAGCGGCGTGAGCCATCCAACGGCAGACTGGAAGAACTCTTGCATAAACCCACCTTTGCTGCAGGTACGTGCTATCTCCAGCCTAACGATGCGGCTTACCCGCGGCTACCGCCATATATCCTGGTCAACAGTCGGGTGCGCGCCGTCGAGCACACCCGGACACTTCACCCGGAACCGTTGTCTAGTAGAGCCTAGCGCTTCAATGCTTTGATGATGCGTGAAGCTGACCAGCCGGCTACGCAAACAAACGGTATTGCCACGGCTAACAGCACGACGAGATTCGGCTCAAAGCGGGTATCGCCATTACGGGTGATGTATGCCCCGATGGGCACCGACATGCCGCCACCGCCGCCACCCGAACCGAGGTTATTTTCGTCGTCAGAAGCGGCATCGCCACCACCAAAACCGAAGCTATTAAAGGCCACCGGAACGATCGTGTTGCCGTCTATATTGATGGGGTCGCCGTATGCGACTTTGACACCGCCGTTTGAAACAGTATCTGCTAGGTCTTTTGTAATGTTGCCCATAGCTGTATCGTAGCGCACCCTAGGCGTTCGAAGTCGAGTCTTCCCAGGCGACCGCGCGGATTGGTGAACCGTCGACCCCGCGCAGATTCAATGGCAGCAAACTCATCTGGACCTGTTCTGACAGCTGCGTGAGACCGCGGAGATTTTCTACGATGACGCCGCCTTGGCCCAGCCAGAATTCATGCACGGGCAATCCAGGAGACAAGGCTGCAGTGGGGTCTGGGCTGAGAGTATCTACGCCCAACACCCGTGCGCCCCGTTGCCATAATTGCTCTGCAAGTTCACGTACAAGGTAAGGATGCTTCTCGCGCAGTTCCGTATAAAAGTGCTCATCCCATCCGGTAGCAACGCACACGATCCGGGGCAGACTGTCAGGCAGTGGTGCAAGGTCTTCAGATCGCAGCCCACGCGATTGCAGCGCGGGCAGCCGTGTGGGGCGAATCTGCAGAATGCGTGCCGGGCCGTGCAGGAGCTCAAGACTCAGTTTGTCCACGGTTGTGCCACCCTCGACCACATGAGCCGGTGCATCGAGATGGGTGCCGGTGTGCGATCCGAACTGGAGCATTGACACGTTCGCGCCGTCATAGGTCAACGTAGAGGTTTGCATAATGGAGACCGGTGGATCACCGGGAAAAATCGGCATCCCCGCTTCGAGCGGGTGGCTCAAATCAAACAGTGCCATCGTCATCCTTCCGAGTTTGCAAAATATGGTGGTGGCCGCGAATTGTTAGGGGACTTTAGGTCTCGAATAGCGAGCTGGCAGTCCCGTTGAACTCCAGACTCACCAGGCCATGAATAAAGCCCCAGAGGCGACAAGCCCGCACCCGGACCTCCGATGGTACGCCGAGTTGCGCGTTCGACGGCGGCAACCAGCATGTCGAATGTCTCGGCTCCCAGTTCTGGTGGGCGAGCGCTCGAGCAGGGTTTTGTAACGGGGTTATATATTACTGAACCGCATCAGATGACATGACGCCTAGGGTCGCGGCGGTTATAGCTTTTTCGCCGAGCCAGCTAGGCTGCCAAAAGGAAACCCTACTGCCAGCTTGCTTGCGCCGACGAAAGGAACGTCCCGACCTTGGCTATCCCGCTCAGTATTCTTGATCTAGTCTCCATCTCCGAAGGATGCACCGCGCGCGACGCGATTCATGCCTCCATAAATTCGGCCAAACTTGCCGATCAATGGGGCTATAACCGTCTCTGGTTTGCAGAACACCACAACACTCCGAACCTGGCGGCCAGCTCGACCGCGTTATTGATCTCCCAAGCGGCTGAACACACCGAGACGATCCGCGTGGGCTCAGGCGGGGTCATGCTGCCCAACCACGCGCCACTGATGGTCGCCGAGCAATATGGCACGCTGGCAAATATGCACGGTGATCGAATTGAATTGGGTTTAGGACGTGCACCGGGCACCGATATGATGACCGCCCAGGCGTTGAGCCGTTCTTCTGCTGAACCGCAAGCGTTTGCACAAAGCATCTATGACCTGCAGGGCTGGTTTGGCGACAAGGGTACTGCCTACAGCATGCCGATTGTCTCTGCGGTGTCAGCCGGGACGAACGTACCCATTTGGGTGCTGGGCTCCACCGTCAACGGGGCCTCGATCGCAGGTCAACTCGGACTGCCGTTTTCCGTGGCCTCACACTTCGCACCCGATCAACTTGATCAGGCCATCGAGGTATACCGCGATTCGTTCAATCCCAAAGCACCGACCGCACAACTCGAACAGCCCTATGTCATGGCCGGCATCAACATCATGGTCGCCGAGACCGACGAGCAGGCGCACCGCGAGTTCACTGTCGTGGAACAGATGTTCCAGGATATCCAGGTTGGTCAGCGGCGTCTGCTGCAACCACCGGTCGACCCCGAGCAGCTTTCGGCGGGTTCGTCACAGCATTCGATGCTGCGAATCAAAGCAGTAGGCACACCGCAGACGGTCCACACACAGCTCGACGAGTTTGTCGAACGAACAGGCGCTGACGAACTGATTACCGTCACCTACGCTTACGATCCTGCCGTCCGGGACCGATCGTATGAGCTGCTGGCCGAAACCTGGTTCTAACCCTACCGAAGGCTCCATATACGATGCAGACGCTGAATGTCCTCGAACGCATCTGGGAGACGTTGCGACAGGCAACTACGCAGCGCACCGGATTCACGCTGGCAACCTTGGCGACCGTGACGACGACGGGACAGCCCCGTGCCCGGTCAGTGATTCTGCGCGAATTCGCTACCGCGCCCGAGCACATCGCGTTTGCTACTGATGCTCGCTCGGCTAAAGTTGCTGAGATCCAAGCGAATCCACGGGTCGCCCTGGCATGCTACGATCCGAGCACCGATACTCAGCTGCGGATAGAGGGGACCGCTTCCGTGGTCACCGATGAGCGCGAACGACAAAGAATCTGGCAGAACCTGGCGGAGCACAGCAAGGAAATCTATGCGAACCCTGCGGCGCCTGGCACCCCGCTTGCTGTCGAAGCGTCTGAGGAGCAGCCTGCTTTCGACCGGTTCGCATGGGTCAGCACTGCAATCGAGTCTCTTGACTGGTTAGAACTGGCATCCCAGCCGCATCGACGGTGGCACTTCCAGCACCACGATGGACACTGGAGGGGTGATCGCGTCGTGCCGTAAGAGGGCGGTTCAACTAGGGGAGCGCAGCGGCCAGCGCCTCGCCCAGATCTCCGGGCGCGTTGGCGTCCACGACGACGTTGTCAGCGCCCAGCCACGTGGCCATTGTGGTCAGTTCCGCTGCCAGTTCGGTCAGGAGGTAGCTGCGATCAGGCCACGTGTGCAAAGCGTCCGCAACTGGTTGTTCGGCGAACGCAGACCGGACAACCAGAGCGCTGTTAGGGCGGTCGTGTTTGAGATCCAGTCGTGCCACCAGGTGCTCACCGAGTAAAAACGGTAGGACGTAATAGCCGTACTGGCGTTTATGTTCTGGTGTGTAAATCTCCAGCCGATAATGCATGCCAAACAGCTCGAGGAGTCGTCGGCGTTCAAAGATCAGCGGATCAAATGGGGCCAACAGGCTACGGGCTGTTACCGTGCGTGGCACGCGTGCTCGAGCGTGCATCCAAGTTGGGCGGCTCCATCCCTGGACCTCAACAGGCACGACCTCACCGGAGGCTTCCAATTCACCCAGCGCCTGGGCGGTAGCACGTTGGGGGAGTCGAAAATAGTCGGCGAAGCATCGCAGTGTTCCAATCCCATGGGCGCGCACTGCGATGCGGACCAGCTCACGGATTGCCTCGTCCTTGGGACAATCCAGTTCCGGGCGAATGGCGGGTGGCACGACCCGTTCGGTCAGATCGAAGACGCGTTCAAACTGCGCGTTGCGGCGAGCGGGCGTGAGATGTCCGGCGTCGAAGAGTAACTCGGAGGCGGTTTTGGCCGGACTCCACGACCAACCCCAATGACCTTGCGGCCGTTGCGCTTGCTCGTGGGCTACGAATGCTTCAATTTCACGGCTCGTCAGCGGTCCGTGTTCAGCCACCACCGAATGGACGCGGTCCAACAGGCCAGGGTGCTCTGTTTCCAATAACGCCGGGTCCATTCGTGACCACCGACGACGATTCCACGTCAACAGCGGGAATGTTGTGGTCGGTACATAGGAGGCCTCATGCGCCCAGGTTTCGAGGATACGGCGCGGAGCTCGAGCGGTAGCGCGCTCGACGAGCGCGGTGTCATAGGGGCCCAACCGGGCAAAAAGCGGCAGCAGATGCGCACGCGCCAACACATTGACGGAATCAATCTGTAATACACCGATGCGTTTGATGGTCTCGGTCAGGTGCCGCAGCGTGACAATTTCGGGCTGCGGACGATCCAGACCCTGGGCGGCGATTGCCACACGACGCGCTTGTGCCAGGCTCAGCCGACGCATTGCCATGGATACTCCTGTCTTTGTCATGGTGTTTGGCATGTGCATTGCACGATACGACACGAAGCCCAATGGTGGCTCGCACTGCGTGCTGGGGGCGACCTCAGACTAGGGTGGGTGGCACAGTTTCTTCCTCCAGCAGCCAAGGACGGTGCCATGAAAGATACGCTTCGCATCGCAGGAGTCTATATTGGCACGATTATCGGTGCCGGTTATGCCTCGGGCCAGGAAATCCTGCAGTTTTTCACCGGCTACGGCTGGTGGGGGATTCTCGGCACCATCGTGACCATGGTGATGTACCCGCTGTTAGGTTACTACCTCATTGTCTTGGGCAGACGGGTGCAGGCCAAATCGCATAAGGGCGTGATTTACCATATTTGCGGCAAATATCTCGGTGCCGTCATCGATATCCTTCTGGCGTTTTTCCTTTTCGGCGTCGGCGTCATCATGGTGGCCGGGTCCGGGTCGCTCTTCAACCAACAGTTCGGCATCCCACCAGCAGCCGGGTATGCGCTCATGGCCCTGTTGGTCATCCTGGCGCTGTTATTGAGTCTGCGACGGCTGTTGGACGTCATCAGTTCTCTGACACCATTCGTATTTATTCTGGTGCTGGTCCTGGCAGTTTATGCGGCGATCACGGCGGACACCACGGGAGTCGACCTGGAAGCGGTGGCGGCCACGCAAGAGGAGCTGGCCTCGCCACATTGGTTACTGTCGGCGTTTTTGCACGTGTCGTTTAATGTGGCGATCACGGTGAGTATTTTGGCCATCGTCGGTGCTACTGAACGGAACTTTCAGGCAGCCAAACGTGGCGTGGTGTTGGGCGGTATCGCACTGGGTGCGATCGCCCTGATCATCAACTTGGCGGTGTATCTCAACATCGATGACCTGGTCGGCACCGACATGCCCATGTTGATTATCGCCACCGAGGTACATCCGGTCATCGGTGTGATTATGGCCATCGCGCTGCTTGCCATGATCTTCAATACGGCCGTGCCGACGCTGTATACGTTCACCGCCAGATTCTTCACCGTTGAAACACAGAGTTTCCGCATTGCCGCCATCGTCGTGGGGCTGGCGGCCTTTGCGCTTGGATTCATCGGGTTCACCGAGCTGGTGGGCACTGTCTATCCGCTCTTGGGTTATGTCGGCTTCGTGATCTTTGGCGCGATGGCCGTCAACCTCATTCGATATAGACGTCGTGGCGAGGTCGAGCCGGTCCAAGAAACCACCGAATAACCAGCCAGACGGTCACAGGCTGTTGCTCGCGCACGGTTCTCCTGGGGAGGTGGCTGGCACCACGGGTACTTCAAATTTGTAAACCATGCGAGTTTGAGTGTGCCAAGAAGTCGGCCGGCGTGCAATCTGTGTTGCGTCCTGAGTCAATTGGCTAGGCTGGTCTAGGTTCGTCTCACGCCGCCAGATAAAGGACAGTATGGCACCTGCAGGCCCGGTCGAAGTTTTTCGTACATTTCTCAAACTCGGTGTAACCTCCTTCGGCGGGCCCATCGCTCACCTGGGATATTTTCGCAACGAGCTGGTGCAGCGTCGTGGCTGGGTCACCGAGCAGCAATACGGCCAACTCGTGGCCTTATGTCAGTTCTTGCCCGGACCGTCGTCGAGTCAGGTCGGTTTTGCCCTGGGTCTGATTCGGGGCGGATACTTGGGGGCACTGGCTGCCTGGTTCGCTTTTACCGTGCCATCAGCTCTGTTGCTAGTGCTTTTTGCGTTGGGTGCTGTGGCGCTCGATGGTCCGATTGGACAGGGCCTGCTGCTTGGACTCAAAGCTGTCGCGGTCGCCGTGGTCGCCCACGCCGTGTGGGGGATGGCGAAAACACTGACCCCGGATTTGCGGCGCATCGTCATTGGCCTCGCCGCTGTCGTACTGGCGTTGTTTGTGCCGGGAACGTACGGGCAATTGCTGGCCATTGTCGTCGGAATCATTGCGGGCATGCTGTGGTGTCGTCACGTGGTGGAAGCTGACCGAAGACCACTTTCGGTTCGGGTGTCGAAACGCGTCGGGATTGCCTGTGCTGTGGTATTCGGGCTGTTGTTGGTTCTGCTGCCCGTGCTCGTAGCGAGCACCAATAACGCGTGGATTGCCATGACCGATGCATTCTACCGCGCCGGCGCGTTGGTTTTTGGTGGCGGACACGTCGTCTTGCCCCTGCTGCAAGGGGAGCCCGCGATTAGTTCGGCGGTCACCCAAGACCAGTTTTTGGCCGGTTACGGGGCTGCCCAAGCCGTACCAGGCCCGTTGTTTACCTTCGCCGCGTACCTCGGATTCGAAATGGGCGACGGCGCAACGGCTTGGGTTTCGGCCGCAATCGCTCTTGTCGCCATTTTTGTTCCGGGACTGTTGTTACTGGTGGCGGTGCTGCCCTTTTGGAATGCAGTGCGCAATAACATCCTCGTAGCCGCTGCGATGACAGGCGCCAACGCTGCCGTGGTTGGTGTACTAGCCGCTGCGCTGATAACCCCGATTATCACCTCGGGTATCACCGGAATCGCCGCGCTGGTCATTGCGCTTGGCTGCTTCGCGCTGCTGCAGTTTGCTAAGTTGCCCGCCTGGGCGGTGGTGCTCATCGGGGCGCTTGCAGGGCTGTTGGCCGGGGTCACAGGCCTGGGTCTGACCTGGGGATAAAACGACGGGTTGAGAATCGAGAGATTGCGTGACGCATACCTCGTTTCGTCATTTTGGGTTCGCGTAGCGTAGAGTAAAGGCTAGCCAGCCGGTCAGGAACTTCCTTGCCGGTGCCGGCCAGTACCGCGTTGAGGGACCGTTGTGTGGTCGCTCCGCCTGTGCCAGGGTCGGGTCTTTCTTTCCCGAACGGAATCATTTTTACGTGACTTCTACTCATCATGCCGCCCATTCCGGCGGTCCTTCCACCGTGCCTACTTCGAGTTCGACATCAAACGGGTTCATTCCGCTGGGTGTTCCCGAACAACTCGCCAAAACACTGGCACACCAAAACATCACTCACCCCACACCGATCCAAGCAGCAACGCTGCCCGACTCACTCGCTGGACGCGATGTGCTGGGCCGCGGGCGGACCGGATCCGGTAAATCCTATGCCTTCTTACTGCCTACCGCAGCACGACTGACCGGCGGCCAGCGTGCTGCAAGTCGTCGTCCTCGAGCACTCGTATTGGCACCGACGCGCGAACTTGCGACGCAACTTTCTGACGCATTTGCACCGCTGAGCCAAGCAACCGGCCTCAGTACGGCCACCGTATTTGGTGGCGTCGGCCAGAATCCTCAGGTCAAAAACCTACAGCGCGGCACCGACGTGCTCGTAGCCTGCCCGGGTCGACTTCTGGATCTGATGGGCCAAGGCCATGCCGACCTATCCGAAATCGACATTTTGGTTATCGACGAAGCCGACCACATGGCCGACATGGGCTTCTTGCCGATGGTGCGCCGCATCCTGGACCAGGTACCCGCCCGTGCCCAAAAAATGCTGTTCTCCGCGACGCTAGACGCCGGAGTTGGCGTGTTGGTCAAGCGCTACCTGAAAAACCCCGTCGTGCACGAGGCTGACTCGGCAGCATCACCGGTGGCCAAGATGGATCACCACGTGATCGTGGTCGAACACGACACCCGGGTCGACACGCTTGCCAATATCACGGCAGCTCAGGGTCGGACCATTGTGTTCACGCGTACCAAGCACGGCGCCAAACGCACCGCCAAGCAGCTGCGCCAGCGCGGGGTGACCGCACTTGAGCTGCACGGCAACCTCTCGCAGAACGCTCGGACACGCAACCTACAAGCCTTCCACGATGGTGCTGCCGGCACACTGGTGGCAACAGATATTGCGGCTCGTGGGATCCACGTCGACGACGTAGAACTGGTGATCCACGCGGATCCGCCAGCAGAACACAAAGCGTATCTACACCGCTCGGGTCGTACCGCTCGTGCCGGACAAGCAGGCACCGTCATCACGTTGGCCACGGCCGATCTCCAGCGCGATGTTCGACAGCTCATGAAAGCCGCCAAGATTCAGCCCACCGTCCACGCTGACGGTGCCACCGATGAATTATTGGACGAGCTGGTACCCGGGACACGGAAGTTTTACTCGCAGGCTGAAGTCGATACGCTCCTTGGCGTCTCAACTCCCGTGCCGGATCGTCGACAAGGACGCGGTAAGTCACGCAACGGACAAAGCCGGAACCGCAACAGCGGTCAGCGCAGCGGAGGCAACGCACGCAACTCGCGCAACAATGGGGGACGACGTTCGAATCCTCGCGCGGGCGGTAATAAACGCTCCGGAAATGGTCGGCCGGGGAACCGTCGGGCCTCGTCAGGACCAACTCACAACTAACGCCCAGATTCTTTCGCATTGTGGCCCAGCCTCTAGACGGGGCCGGGCCACGAGTGGAAGAGTAAGGGATATGTCTGAACAACGTATCGTGAGCGCAGAGCGCGAAGTCTCAGCCCCAGCCGAAACTATCTTCAAATTAATTGCCGATCCGGCGCGCCAACCTGAATGGGATGGCAATAATAATCTTGCCTCCGCCGAGCAGGGCCAACGCATCACCGGCGTCGACCAGAGTTTCACCATGGAACTGACCAACGGCCAAGGCCGGGTCAACTACGTGATCGAATTCGAAGAAGGGCGTCGTATCGCCTGGAAACCCGCGCCCATCGGTGAAGAGCCCCGCGGTCACGTGTGGCGGTGGGAATTAGAACCCGTCGATGACGTCACGACGTTAGTGCGCCACACCTATGACTGGACCGAACTGACCGACGAGACACGGTTCGAACGCGCCCGAGCCAATACCGAAGAGACCCTAGCCGCCTCGATCCAACGATTAGCCGATCTGGCCGAAGGCATGGCCTCCGGCGCAGAAGTCACCGACTAACGACTCATCGCTTGGGCCCGCTGGCCCGCACTACTGTTGAGGTCCACCCGGTGAATACCCACCGTATGGCTGTTGCGGTCCGCCCGGTTGCTGCGGATAGTTCGTCGTCTGTTGACCGGGCTGAGGCTGCTGGCCGTACGGTGTTCCGTACTGGCCCGGTTGTGCTGTGGACATTGACCTGGTGGAGTTCGGTTGTTCACCATCCGAGGCTTTCGGAGCTAGGAACATCAGCGCACCCGCCAGCATCACCAGTGCCATGAAGAGCAGCCACAGCGTTGAGAAGCTCGTGAACTGCATGGTCAGATAGCTCACCAACGTCATGGTCCGGCCGAGCATCATGAACGCCGCCCCGAGACTCGCTGCGATAAAAAAGAAGCGCATCCACGCCGAAGGCTTCAACAGCTGCAACAGCGACAGGGCCACCGTGGCGATAAGTAGTAATAAGATAACCCACCCACCGGCACTGAGGTGCGTGGTAAACACCCTGCCTGCGTCGAGTCCTGGGGCGAAAAGGAAACCGAATAACGACAAAAACGCCGCACCACCGGCGACGAACAGGCCCCAGGTGCGAGCGCTGCTCAGATCAATACGCGAACTGCCGGATCGGCTCGTTGCTGGTGGCTGGGTGTACCCGACTTGTCGTGGCGCGAATTGCTGCGCTTGGCCCGACTGTTGTGGCTGCCCGTAAGCCTGACCATAACCGTACTGTGGGGCACCAAACTGCTGCTGTTGCCCGCTAGGTTGCTGCTGCGGCTGTCCAAATTGCTGGCCGGATGGCTGAGACCAACCCCAAGCCTGTTGTTCATGGGGTGCCTGTTCAGCCTGGGTACTGGTCTGCTCAGACTGTGCCGACCACGACGTCGAGCCTGCCCCAGTGGTCGGTGAGGTGCTTTGCTGCTCCGGTTGGGAGGAATCTGGTTGCGAAGCGTCCGGCATCGCCCAGGGCGTTTGCTCGGCAGGTTCTTCGGATGGTTCTGACTGGCCTGTCGTTTCGGGCAGTACGGTTGTTTCTGGAGATTCAGCCGGCTTGAACGAATCAGTTTGACCCGCAGACGCTTCTGCTGCCGGAGTATCCTGGGCCTCCTGCGTATCATCGGACTCGGACACGGATGAGCCCTCGAATGAGCCTTCTGCAGAGGGCAGCGAATCCGACTCCTCGGCGGACAGTGCTGCCGCCTCGTCGACCTCCTGCTGTGCTTCGGCATCTTCTTGAGCGGCGAGCTCAGGTGCGACGGCCGGGTCCTCGTCGCCGGTCGCGGCCAATTCTGCTTGCCGGTCACGAATCCAATCGGCCAGTCCTTGGTACACATTCGGGTGAGCCAGGATTTCGTCCCACTGTTCCGGGTGGGTTTGGGCTAACTCCTGAAGCCGATGCGGAGAAATCGAGGGATCGGACAGGTCTACCGGTTCCGGTGTGGATGAATTCGTCATGGCAAGTATCCTTTAGCAAGGCGTGCGGGAGTTCAGGTGTCTGTGGTGTCAGTGAGAGCGTGACGCGCTCTTTGACGGTGACGCCGTATCAAAAGTCTATCCCAGCGATATGGTGCACGGATCCGTAAGAAGTCACACAGTTTAAGCTAGACTTTCGCTGCATGCGATGACATATAACAGTTGCATATCTTCCAGGCGGCGTTCACCACAAATGCCGCCGCCCTATTGTATGAGTAGAACATATGGCTGACGAAAAAGACCCCCGCCGCGACCCGTCGACCCAGAATTCTTCCGAGGTCGACCCCGAAACCCGCATGCTGGAACAAATCGCGGCCCTCGATGGCGACGCGCCGGCACCGAAGGCCACCACAGACGACGAGCAGAACGCCGCAGCTGCGAAGAACACCGTCGCCGAAACGGAAGACCACCCCGAGCCTGCTGTCGAACGCACCGCACCCAAGAGTCCGATTGCTGCAGAACACGAGACCAAAACATTCACCGGCGCCAGTCATCCCACGAAGCGGCGTCGTTGGCCCTGGGTGACGCTTGCCGTGGTGATCATCGCGCTGGCTGCAGGATATGTTGGGTTAGCTTTTGCCACCCAAGACACGCTGCCGGCGACCTTAACGGTCGAAGGCGTCGATGTGTCTGGTATGTCCGTGGAAGACGCGGCCCCGGTATTAGAAGAAGCTCTCGCTGCTCGCGCTGAACGGGAGGTCACGGTCGCTGTTGAACACGCCGACGACGTCGAAGCAGCCATCGTCCCGGCGGAATCCGGTTATAGCTACGATGTTGATGCGACCCTCGATGAGCTAACCGACCTCACATTTAACCCCGTGGCGCTGTGGTCGCGACTTTTTGGCCAGGCGCATGTGTCAGCCGAAACGAGCGTGGACGAAGCCGCCGTGTCCGAAGCCATCGCGGGCCTTGACGAACAGCTCAGTTTCGAACCGACCGAAGGCGCGGTCGTATTCGAGGGCGCAGAGTTGCATTACACCCAACCGGTTAATGGTTTTGCAATGGATGAGGAAGCGCTGGCCGAACAGCTCGAGGCCCAATGGCTGAGCGAAACCGATCGCATCACCGCATCGGGAGAGGTGCAAGATCCGGCGGTCTCGTCGGAGGAATGGGACCAGTTCGTCACCGAAACCGCGCAACCCCTGATCGAAGATGACTACACGGTCACTGCCGGAGACATCACAACTCAGTTAACTCCGGCCCAGTTGGGCTCGGCGGCTGAAGTCCGGGTTGAAGGTGCCTCCGAGGCGGCTGAGGAAGCTGCGGCCGACGACGAAGCCACCGAAGAAGACGAGTCCACGGTCGAAGACACCACCACCGATGCGAGCCCTGACCCGGCCGAAGGCCCGATGTTGGTGCTCGACGGGGAAGCGCTCACCGAGGCGCTAGAGCAAAATAATCCGGAGTTCGCCTCGACCAATCAGGACGCGACCGTCCGGTTATCCGGTTCTGCTGGCTCCGCCGAACCAGAAGTTGTCCCCGGTTCCTCGGGGCGCGGTGTTGACGGTGAAGAAGTTGTCGACGAAATTCTGGCTGACCTGTCGGGAGAACAGTCTCGGACCATCAGCGTGGAACTGCAGGAGGTTGAACCGGAAGTCACCACCGAAGATGCCGAAGCCTGGGACGTCAATCATGTGGAAGCCGAATACTCCACCCCATACCCGCCCGAAGACACTACTCGGACCAAGAATCTGCAAGTCGGTGCCAACCGGGTCAACGGGACGGTGGTCATGCCCGGTGAGGAGTTCAACCTGGACTCGATTCTTGCTCCGGTGACCGAAGCCAATGGATACTATCAGTCCGGTGTGGTCGAATCCGGTGTCACGACCACCGCCGTCGGTGGGGGACTGTCCCAGATCGCCACCATGGCCTATAACGCCGGCTTCTTGGGTGGCATGGACATCGTCGAACACAAGCCACACTCCCGCTGGTTCGACCGCTATCCCATGGGTCGCGAATCGACCTACTGGGAAGGCCAGATCAACGTGCGCTGGGAAAACGACACCGATGCGCCGGTCATCGTCGAAATGTGGCTGGCGGATAACGAAGTGCATACCCGGCTGTGGGGGTCGGACTATTACGACGTTGAAACCACGACGTCCGATCCGTATAACCCCACCGCCTCACCCACGATCCGTTCCGACGACTCGGAGTGTGTGCCCGAACGCGGCGGTCGTGAGGGCTTCACCGTAGACGTCCACCGCACCAAGACCCCGCCCAGTGGCGAACCAATCAGCGAATCTTGGAGCTGGGCGTACAGCGGCTGGCCGACCGTTATTTGTGAGTAGGCGTCACCCACACGGCCTCCACGGCGGCGGGACCTAAGGTCAACTGCGCCTCGGGGGCAACCAGGGTGACCGTATCTGAAAATGGTGCCCCTTTGGCCAGTTCGATCTGCGTGCCATGCGCGACCCCGTGCGATGCGAAATACTGCAACAGCTCCGGGTCATCATCAGAAATCCGCTCGACCGTCGCCGATACCCCAAGCCCTAGATCCGTCAACTGGATGGCCGTGAGTTTTTCCACGCTGCCATCAGCGCTTGGGATGGGGTCGCCATGGGGGTCCCGATCCGGATGGCCTAAATACTCGGCGATCCTGTCGACCATAAAATCTGAGACCGCGTGTTCCAACACCTCGGCCTCGTCGTGGACTTGATCCCACGTATAACCCAGCGCTTGCACCAAAAACGTTTCGATCAGTCGATGACGACGCACCACATCGACCGCGTGGGCGCGCCCGGTTGCCGTGAGCGTGATTGCGCTATAGGGCGCATGGTCGATCAGCCCGGCCTGGCGCAACCTGCGCAGCGCATCGGATGTCGTCGACAACGTGACCCCTACCCGCTGAGCGATGTTGGTGGCCGTGATCGGCTCATCGGACCATTCACCGGCCAACCAGATGGCCTTCAGATAGTCCTGGGTGGAATCAGACAGCTGCTCGTTCGACATAATTGTTAACGTATCAACAACCTTGACTTTCCGCGGCAACCACGCGGTTTTTGCGCCATAAGCCACCCCGTATTGACGAGCAAGGGTGGGCCCGAATGGACAAAGTATTTCAAATCTGGAATAATTTTCTTCTGGAACACGTTCTACCAAGCAGTGGTGTTCCACAGTGCAAGACTCTGGACGCCCGCAACAACTTTTATGGAGGAAAATTTTTATGGCTACATTGACACCAGGTAAATGGACACTCGACACGTCACACTCGGAAGCAATGTTTAGCGTGCGTCACGCTGGCATTTCCCGTGTTCGTGGTAACTTCGAAGACTTCTCCGGTTCCGCAGAATTTACCGAGAACCTTGACGGCTCCGTCGTGCAAGCCGAAGTCATGGCCGCATCGATCAATACTCGCAACGAGGATCGTGACAACCACCTGCGTGGCGAAGACTTCTTCGACGTCGCCAACCACCCGGTCTTGAAGTTCGAATCCCTGACTGCCACAGGCTTTGACGGTGAAAAATTCACGTTGACCGGTAATCTGACCATCCGCGGAGTCACCAAGCAAGTTGAATTCCAATCCGAATTCGGCGGCCAAACCGTAGACGCCTTCGGTATGACCCGTGCCGGCTTCGAAGCCACCACCGAAATCTCCCGTGAAGATTTCGGACTGACCTGGAACGCTCCTCTTGAAGCAGGCGGTTTCCTGGTTTCCGATAAGGTCCGTATTACCCTGGACGTTTCCTTCACTAAAGACGAAGAGTAAACCATAACGCTCAGCGCCGCTTGGTGATCCGTATGGATCGCCAAGCGGCGTTTTTGCGTTAAAGTGAACTCCATGAGTGATCAGCCCGTCGAGACGTTATTTCTATCGACCATTCCCGGAGCGACCCCATCAAAATGGGTTCAGCGCTTCAAGGCCCGCGGTTCGCACGTGCAGCTGGTGACCCAAGACGAACAATCCCAGACGCTGTTTCTGCAACCACACGACCCGCCGCGATACCTACCACAGCTGGGATATCTGCGCTGGCGTGCTGACCAAACGTGGCAACAGTTGGTTTCCGATGCGGGGCTGGACCCAGACGAACTGCACCTGGTGCGGCTCTATGATGAGGCACCGGTGATCATGGTGTCCAAAGACCATTTACTGGCGGCATGGACCGATGACGACGGCGATGTCGGTGCACAAGAGCTTGCCGATGAGACCTTTTGGGATCCGGCCGACTACGCCTCCGCGCCGGTGGCTGACCCATTAGACAGTCCCGAACAGGTCGCCGCAGGGGAGCGGATGGCGATTCAATTGGCCGCCACCGGTTCGGGCTACACGCTGCTACCAGCCTCGGTGGCACGCATGTTCGGTCAAAAAGATGTGCTCGTGTTGCCGACAGATGTGCATCCGGGCTGGGAGGTTGGACTGGCGTGGCGTAAGGCCGCAGACTCGGACCTCATCCAAGATTTTGTCGGCGTGACGAAGGGTCGCCGTCCGCGGTCGAGCCGCTGAGCTCATAGCGTGAGGTGGTCGGTGGCGTTGAGCTCGGCTACGAGGTGATCCGAATGAACATCGTTGTCGTGAAGCACGGTGATCGAACCCGGTGAGACCCGAAACTTCACGCGATCTGCGGCCTCGAGCGGCATGCCAATCCACCAGGCGATCACATAGGTCGCTGAGCCGCCGTGGGTGACGATGACGGTGGCATCCGAAGCAGCGTCGTCGAGACTATCCATCGCCGCATAAATTCGGGCAGCCCACTCGGCACGGCTTTCCATCCCGGGACCCGAAATGAAGTCCATCCGGTCAGCCGTTTTCGGTACTGGATAATACGGGTGAGTACCAACCGGGTGACCTTCGGCCTCGCCGTTGCATTGCTCGCGTAGACCAGGCTCGAACTCAACGCGAAGATCCAGCATTATCGCGATGGGCTCAGCGGTCTGTTGCGTCCGTTGCAGATCCGAACTCACTAAACGACGGCGGCGGTGCGAGGCAACGTCCATGCGGCGGTTGAGCTCCTCGGCCAGCTGGCGGGCATGGGCGTGCCCGCGAGCAGTCAACACCGAGTCATACCAACCGCCCACGAGTTCCTCGGTGTGGTGCGATGCTTCCGGGTGGGTGACCACGTAGAAATAGCGCACGATGATTACCCCAGCTGACCTGGTTCAACAGGAGTCGATTCCGCCGCCTCGTCCTCGATTGGTTCGGTATCCCGCCATCGGGCAATACCCGTCATGATGTGATAGATGGCCAGCACCGCGATCGTGCCCAGCGCGATACCGCCGAACTGCATGCCGGCCACGTCAATGATCGGATCAGCGATCGCGATGATGAGCCCGGCTCCGGCAGCCATAAGATTGATGGCGTTGGAGAAATCCACGCGGTTATTGACCCAGATCCTGGCGCCCATAATACCGATCATGCCGTATAGGATAATGCCGGCCCCGGCTGCTACCCCCACCGGAATCGTTGCGATCAGGGCCCCGAATTTCGGGAAGAACGCCAGGCTGATGGCCACGGCTCCGGCCACCCAATAGGCGGCGGTGGAATAGATTCGTGACGACGCCATCACGCCGATATTTTCCGCATACGTCGTCGTCCCGACGCCACCGCCGGCACCCGAGAGCATGGTGGCCACCCCGTCGGCGATGAGGGCGCGTCCGTTATGTGGATCAAGGTTGGTGCGAGTCATGAGCCCGACCGTGCGCACGTGCCCGATGTTCTCCGCAACGAGCACGAATACCACAGGCAAGAATAAAAACAACACGTCAAAACGAAATTCCGGGGCGTGGAAGGCCGGCAGGCCGATCCAGGCAGCCTCAGCTACCGGTTGAAAATCGATTTGGTTTTGCACCAGGGCCAGCAGATACCCCACGATAATGCCCACTAAGATGGACAGCCGCCCGAGGAACCCGCGGAACAGCACGGCAGCGATGATGATGGCCGCCGTCGTGCCGAAGGTCGTCAGTGGAACCTCGACCATGCCGTCGGTGGTCGCCCCGGCGAGGTTCAGTCCAATCAGCGCCAGGATCGTGCCCATTACAGCCGGTGGCATGACGGCATGAATCCAGCGCGTGCCCGCCTTGTGGACGATAAACCCCACGATGGCCAGGGCCGCACCGGTGACGATAATCCCACCAGAGGCCACCGCCATCGAATGCATTGATGTGGCCGCCACCATCGGTGCGATGAACGCAAACGACGAGCCTAAGTAACTGGGGACCTTGCCCTTGGTGATGACCAAAAACAACAGTGTGCCCACGCCCGAGAAGAATAGCGCCGCGGTCGGTGGGAAACCCGTCAGCGCCGGGACCAACACCGTGGAGCCGAACATCGCCATCACGTGCTGCAGACCGATACCGATCGTCTGCGGAGCCGCGAGCCGTTCATCGGGTTTCACTACCTGACCGGGTGTGATGGTTTTGCCGTCCCCGTGGATGTTCCAGGTGAGTCCCCAACGCTTCCGGAAAGATGATGCCATTGCCGGCTCCTGTCACAGCGGTATTCGTTGCCAGCAAGACTTTACCAAGGAAACAAGCTTGCGGCACCAATCCGCGCTAACATCGTGCTAAGGAAAGGAACCCTCATGCCTCAGGAGTTACCGCGCCACGGTGCCGAAGTAGAACGCGACGCCATCGGCCACCCGGTGCAGCGGCCCCAATTGATTGCCACGGATCTGGACGGGACCATCATCCCGTATTCGCAGACCCACACCGGCTACGTGTCGCCGCGTACCCTGGACGCGTTTGCTGCCGCAATTGATGCCGGCATCGGTATCGCATTTGTGACGGGCCGGCCCATGCGTTGGATGCCCGCTCTGGCACCTGTGCTTGGTTCGATGGGTCCGACGATCGTGTCCAATGGGGCCGTCATCTACGACATGAATTCCGACCGCGTCATTGAAGCCCACCCGATGGATCAACACTTGGTCGCAGATGTGACCAATCAGCTGCGCCGATTGTTTTCGGGTGCGATTTTCGGAGCAGAAACCCTGACCGGGCTGGTGATAGAACCGGAATTCATCCCGGCGTCTGTTCGCGCAGAAGCCCGCGAGGTGGACTATGCGGTGGCGGCTACTGCTGATCCGCCTGCCCAAGTAGCGTCTCGGTCCTCGCGCTGGATAGAAACCGAGCGCATCACCGATCGGTTGGCCGAACATCCTGAGATCGTCAAACTCATGGTCAAAGTCAACGGGCATGATCCCGATGACCTCTTGCTGGCAGTCCGATCGCACTTTGGACCCCTGGTACAAGTCACCCACTCGGTGCCCGGCGTGGCGCTGTTAGAGATCTCCCGTGGTGATGTGCATAAGGCGGCCACCCTGGCCGATTACGCCGCGAGTCTGGGTATTCATGCCAACGACGTCGTAGCCTTTGGAGATCAGCGCAATGACGAAGAAATGCTGCGCTGGGCGGGTACCGGATACGCGGTAAAATCAGGGCATCCTGATCTGCTGGCTCAAGCTGATGTCGTGGCACCTGCCTGCGACGACGACGGTGTGGCGCAGATCGTCGAGCATTTACTCACCCTGCCCGAATAACCGCCGATTATTAGCTGGTCGTGTCGAATAGCTCGGCACACCGCGTCGGGGTTCCCTGCTCGAAATACCGCCGCAGCGCCCACCGCTCGCCGTCACTGAAATCGCTGGGTAGCACACACGACTCAACACTTTCCGGTGCCACATAGCGCAATGACCGTGCAAGCTCAGTGATCCGGCCGGTATTGAGCTGTGCATCCGCGGCAACATACGGGGTCAAGGTGTCCGCGACAGTTCGCAGTTGGCCCGGATCACTGACGTCGAGTGCCTCTTGTAACACCGTGGTCCAGACAGTATCGCCGTCAAGGATGGCCGGATTCATCGCGATCTCTTCGGCGGTCATTGGGGCGGAATCTAACTCTGCTAAGAATTCCAGATCCCACAGCATGACGTGTTCCATCCGCGCTTCGGTGAGAGCCTCGACTTCTTGGACGGTTGCGGGAATGTCTTGAAGATCGCTGACCACGGCTGAGTCCGTTGGAAAATTCAGGATGTCGATACGGCGTCGGCCCTCTGCCAAGTGGAAAATCGACAGGGTTTGATGGGTGGATTCGGCTTCCCCAAATACTAGGAAGTTCATAGCACTCCTGTCGCCATCGGTGCCCTCAGGACGTTGTTCTTCGGCTGGGAAGGGGTCGTTGAGCACCCCCAAAGGTTGCATGCTTGAACGGATCGTACTGATTGCGAACCACGCTGCTGCGGCAAATAAGACCAGCACAATAGCCCAGACCCAAAATTTGGTGCGTCGTGATGCTTCGGCCATGTCCAAATTCTAGCGGAGCGTTTTCAGGGTGGCGTCAATAGTGGCGGCCTGAATTGACGTACGGTGGAATGTATGACCACTGGTGCCCATCAGACATTATCCGCTCGGGTAGCAGATCTTCGCGCTTTCGCTAACACCCGGGCCACTCATGCTCGCGCATTTCGTATCGATCAGCTCAAAGGATTGCGTGAGCTGTTTGAAGACTACGGACCCGATATTCAGGCCACGTTGCGCCGAGATATCGGCAAGTCAGCGGATCAGACGAACCAGACGGAATTTCAGCCGGTCAAAGATGAAATCGCTTATGCCATGCTGCACCTGACCGACTGGATGGAAGCCCAGCCCCGGCCGATTCCCTATGGTCTGCGTCCCGGCAAAGCGATGGTCAAACCCCGGCCCCTCGGTGTTGTGGGCATTGCGGGGAACTGGACCCACCCGTTTTATACTCTGTTAGCGCCGTTGGTGGGTGCTGTCGCCGCAGGCAATTGCACGGTGCTCAAACCTTCCATGCATACCCCTAGGACCGCCAAGCTTCTCGGCACCATCCTGCCGGAATATCTCAACCCCCGGTCTGTAGTGACGATCGCCGGTGGGCAGGAAGCTCTCGAAGAGTTGGCGACGCAACGACTTGATCACCTCTTTTTTACCGGCTCCGAACGACTCGGTCGTCACATCTACACCAAGGCTGCTGCCCATCTGACTCCGGTCACTCTGCAACTTGGTGGAAAATCACCGGTCATCGTCGCCGACGGAAGTAACTGGAAAACTATCGGACGGCGCATTGCCTATGGAAAGTTCACGAACGCTGGTCAAAGCCTCGTCAGCCCGGATTATTTGATTGCCATCGGACACGACGTGGCCGCAAAGGTGCAAGAGTCAGTGATCGAAGCGGTCGAAGAGTTTTACGGTGAAACGCCAGCAGACTCAAAACACTACGGTCGCATCATTACTCCTGCTCATACCCAGCATTTGGTTGATCTGATCCAAGCCACGGTCAAAGGCGCGGTCGGTGCGACACCCGCAAGGTTGGTCTATGGCGGTAAATACAACACGGACGCGGCATTTCTAGCCCCAACCCTGTTGGCCGATGTGCATCCCAACTCAGCGATCATGCAAGAACAAGTCTTGGGGCCGATTTTGCCGATCCTGGTCGTCGACACCTACGACGAAGCGATAGAACTCGTCAACGCCAAACCCACCGCGCCTGCGGCTTACCTGTTTTCTGAGCGTCGACGGATTCGAAAAGATTTCATGCATCGAATCAATGCCGGGGCAGCCGTCATGAACGCAACCGTCATCCAAGCGGCTCTACCGTCCATACCCCATAATTTCACCGGTGCCGCCGGATTCGGGACATGGGGAGGCTATGAGAGCTTCCGGTTATTTTCGCAATACCGGACACACTTTTATAAGCCGACGCACATGGATACGTTGCAAGCCGCCTATCCGCCAGACCCGACCTACGGGCAGCGCATGATCGACAAGCTCAGGTAGCCCGGTCTCACCTTCGACGCTATGAAAGCTGGTCTTCGTCCGTGCGGCGTTCTGCCAGTAACGCCAACACCATGGTTGCCAGCTTCGTCAATTCGGTGGTGGTCAGCTGCCCAAGATCGATCTGTCCATTGTCATAAGGCACTTTCAAGCTGATTTTTGTCCGAGGCTGCGGTGCAGGGGTAGTCATAGGATTTGCCTTTCAATGTTGTCGTGACCTCCATGCTCCATGACCGACCCAGACTGCTGAGCTGCCGAACACCTGATTGTGGATAAGAGAAGTCAGAGCCTCGTGTAGCTGGGGGTTATCCACAATGTGCGGCCAATCTGGCGTGCGCGAGACCGGCGCCGAATAGTTTGAGGGGGAGTCCAAAACTGCATTGGCGTATCAAGGAGCTACCGTTGACCTCATCGAAATCATCCCCCGGCCGCCGTTTCGTCACGCTACCGATATTCAGCCTGTCCATAGCTCTCGGGCTGCTCGGATGCACAGCCCAGGCCGAAGAACCACTTGAGCTCGAAGATACGGTGGAGATCGCGCCGTTAGACGACGCATCGTTTGTACCGGCCTCGGAAGCAGGACCGGCCCAGCACGTGGTTGAACCAGTGTTACCTGATGTGGCGCGGGAGAACAGCCCGGACGGGGCCAAGGCCACGATCACATATTTTTGGGAGGCCGTTGACTACGTGCGCATGACCGGTGACGCGCAGCCTGCAGCTAGCGTCTCGCATTACCTGTGCGATATCTGTACCGAGTTCATCTTTCGCTGGCAGCAGCTCTATGATGCTGGAGCATGGGCGGGACTCCACGGTGCGACGGAAATCGAAATCGTGGAGACCCAATCGTATGTGGAAGAAGATGACCAGGAGGCTTGGACTGCCGTGCTCTTTCATGTTACTGAACCGGCCAGTGACTTTTATGCAGATGGTGAGCTGATCGAAGAAGAAAGTATTGCTTCCACCACGCTTGAGGGCTGGTGGGCCGAGCTCACCTATGACGAGGCCGAACAGCGTTGGAAGATTGAATGGTTAGATCAAGACGATAGCCTGGCCAGTTCAACGGATGACTAACGCGTGGGCAGCCGATCGCGCTCGTAGGTAATGTCGGAGTACCCGTGAGGTTTGGGTTTGCCGTCTTCACCTAGGGACACAAAGACGATTTCATCGACACTCAAGATGACCTGCCGGGTTATCATATTGCGCACTTCGGCACGCATGGTGAGTGAAGTCCGACCGAAATTGGTGGCCTTGAGCCCCATCTCAATCATGTCGCCCTGCACAGCGGAGGCAACAAAGTTAATTTCAGACATCTTCTTGGTCACGGCCCGGTGATTGCCCATTTGCAGCATCGCATAAATGGCGGCCTCTTCGTCGACCCAGCGCAGCAGCGCACCACCAAACAGGGTGCCATTGGGGTTCAGGTCTTCGGGCTTGACCCACTTTCGGGTGTGGAAATTCATGCCATCGTCAAGCACACTCAGTTGTTGGGTTTGCGGGGAAATTGGAACATCAGACATATGTCCCAGTTTACTGACGACGTCTGCAGGCTACGATGCGACGGCTCACAATTTGCCCTGGACGAGCAGTTTTACTCAGGACGCTTGTTGGCTGCCACAAGCGCTTCTAAACGAGCTCCAAGTCGCAACAACATATCTTCGGTCCCAGCCCGGCCCACTGCCTGGATCGACCAGGACATCCCGTCCTCGTCGTCCTTGATAGGAACCGAGATGGCAGGAAGACCAAGCACATTGATCATAGAGGTGTACGGCGTGAACTTGCACTGGTATTCGTAGTCGTCTTGCGGTTCCATTGCCGAGAATGTCCCAATCGGTGGTGGAGTAAACGCTAACACCGGGGTTAAGACCACATCGTAGGCTTCGAATTGCTGGCGAGTATCGCTGGCCCATTGAGTCAGGGCCCCGACGGCGTCTTCAGATTGAGCTTGGGTACGTTGACGGGCCTGGCGTAGAAAATCTCTGGACAGGGCTTGCAACTGTTCTTCCGCACCATCGGGCAGTGGCATGCTGGCCAGCCCCTGCGTCCAGACCGTCTGGAAGTTCTTGTGATAGTTCGGGAGGTAAGAGAAATCCATCTCTTCGACCGACAGCCCGTCACGGCTCAGGAGCGTCACCGCAAGCGTGAGCGCCTGCACGGCTGCCTGCGACAAGGTAATTTCCAGATCTGGCTGGAAGGGGGAAGCTGTCGTGTAGCCGATGGCTAAATCCCCGGCCGATTCCCGGCCAGATTGAGCTGCGGTCTGGTAGCGCCCATTTGGCTGGGTCGGATCGACCAAGGCATCCATGAGCATTGCCGCGTCTTCCACTGTGCGAGCGAGCGGACCGGTCACCGACAGATTTGTTACATCGTCCTGCTGCTCATCCGTGGGCACAGCACCGCGTCCGGGTTTCAACCCAACGATGCCCGTCGCGGCAGCCGGAATACGGATCGATCCGCCACCGTCAGTCCCAGGAGCCACCGGCAGCATGCCCGCGGCAACAGCTGTCGCAGCACCGCCTGAAGACCCCCCGGCGGTCCGCTTGGGAGCCCGTGGGTTACGAGCTGGTTCCGAAATGACACTATCCGAGTGACAAGGCAGCGCGAACTCCGGAATCGTTGTCTTGCCGACTTGCACAACTCCAGCGGTATTGGCATTTAATGAGACTGGGTCATCTTCGGTTTGTGGCGCGCTGTCAGCGAATACTTTTGAACCGTAGGTGGTGACCATCCCGGCGACATTTACGAGGTCTTTAAAAGCTGACGGTAAGCCATGCAGCGGTCCTACAACGCCGGCAGACTGATAAGCGGCGTCCAGTTCGTCGGCCCGCTCCAGTGCAGCATCGGCGTACACATTGACAAAAGCACCAAGCGAAGTCTGCTGTTCGATTTGCGACAAGTAGTGTTCGGTGACTTGGCGGGCTGTATAGGTACCGGCGGCGATCGCGTCTCGCAATTGGACTGCGGTGAGCGAAGCGATGGCATCGTGTTCAGTCATGCCTTCATGGTATACGCCATCGGAAGCAAAATCGCCCGTTTTGCTGGCCGCCATACGATTTTGTGTTTTAGCATGGGCCACATGAACGACTTTGAAACATTTACCGTCCAAGAAGTACCCGACGACGCGCATATCCTCGATGTCCGCGACCCATATGAGTTCGAAGCCGGACACATCCCCGGTGCGATCAACATCCCAATGGACCAACTACCCGTCCGGATTGAGGAGCTTGATCCCGACACCGATTATTACGTCATTTGCCGAACAGGGGGACGCTCCGCTCGGGCGACACCGTACATGGAAATGCACGGTTACTCGGCCTTTAACGTGGCCGGAGGATGTGGCGCGTGGCTGGAAGCTGATAAACCACTTGTCTCTGAGACCGGCGCGGACCCGATTATTCGTTAACACGCAATAACCTCGGGACAGGTGCGCAGGCCATCCTGCCGTAAGATGGGCAGCCATGGAAACGTTTGCGTATCTTGGTCCCGAAGGCACATTCACTGAGGCTGCGTTACAACGCGTACCCGAAGCCGATAAAGCGGACCATGTCCCATTGGGCTCGGTTATCACCGCGCTCAATCAGGTGCGCAGCGGTGAAGTTGACGCCGCCGTTGTACCGATAGAAAATTCAGTCGAAGGCGGCGTGACCGCGACACTCGATGCGATTGCTACCGGCGACGAACTGCATATCATCCGCGAAGTCCTGGTCCCCATTAGCTTTATGCTCGTGGGCCGACCAGGCGGGCCAAAAGCCTTAGACGAGTTGCACAGCGTGGCGACCCACACGCACGCGTGGGCCCAAGTGCGCATCTGGGCTGAAGCAAATATCCCGAATGCAGCGTTTGTCCAAGCGGCTTCCACTGCTGCTGGCGCTCATGGGTTGCTCGATGAATCGAGTAGCTACGATGCGGCGATTTGTGCCCCGCATTTGGCGCGCAAACTTGAGCTGCCCATTTTGGCTGAAGGCATCGAAGACACAGCCGATGCGGTAACCCGGTTTGTGGTGGTAGCCAAAGCCGCTAGCCTGCCCGAGCCGACCGGATCGGATAAAACCTCTGTCGTCGTCCCACTACCTGAGGACCGCCCGGGCGCGCTGGTGCAGATTATGAACCAGTTTTCGACCCGTGGTGTGAACCTGACCCGGATTGAGTCCCGGCCAACGGGTGAATCATTAGGGAAGTATTTTTTCTCGATCGATCTGGAAGGGCACCTGGTCGATGAACGTGTCAGTGCTGCGTTGGCCGCGCTGTACCGGATGTTTCCGGGCGTGCGGTTTTTAGGTTCTTATCCGCGTGCCGAGCACGTGCCCTATACGATTCCTGCCTACACCACCGATGAAGCGTACCAACGCGGCCGGGCCTGGGTGCGCAGCATTCTAGACCGTTAGGTTAAGCGTCGTCGCTGGCCTCGTGGGCTGTTGCTGTCGTGACGTTCGTTTCGGCGGCTGGCGCTGTGGCGACCTGACCGGCGGGAACGCGCACTTGTAAAGCTCGTGGAAGAGTAGTGGCCACGATCTCATGAGTTTGCGGGATCGGATCGCCATCAATTTGTGCGACCAAAGGTTCTTCGAATTCCAGCTTGCAGTTGCGCACCGCAAACGTGGTCACTCGACGGCTCTTGCGCTGTTTCGGGATGATAACCGAGGAGGCTACCTGAATCCAGTCGGCCAAGTTGCGCGGGTCCAACAGTGCGATATCTAAGAGCCCATC
>Ga0209487_1000280_pt1 | contig 46032 bp, 43 predicted proteins | sample Poulit2012_FD_187524 | JGI IMG/M metagenome (GOLD analysis project Ga0209487, IMG submission 187524) | Agricultural soil microbial communities from Georgia to study Nitrogen management - Poultry litter 2012 (SPAdes) (version 2) | ecosystem: Environmental > Terrestrial > Soil > Agricultural land... | reverse complement strand
TCCATTACTATGGCATACCACCGATACCACGGGATGGAAACACGAATTGCACGCATTTTCAACACCTATGGTCCTCGAATGCGACTTAATGATGGACGGGTAATTCCAGCTTTTATGGGACAAGCATTGAGAGGAGAGGACTTAACGGTATTTGGCGATGGTTTGCAAACACGGTCATTTTGCTTTATAGAAGACCAAATAGAAGGATTATACCGGCTATTATTAAGTGATTACGTATATCCTGTTAATATAGGTAACCCTGAAGAAATGACCATTCTAGATTTTGCCAAAGAAGTTATTAAACTTACTGGATCAAAAAATAAAATCATCTTTAAAGACCTACCTGAAGATGACCCTATGCAACGCAGACCAGATATAAGTCTTGCTAAAAAAATATTGGGATGGGAACCAAAAGTAAGTAGGGAAGAAGGTATGCGTAAAACTTTCGAATATTTTAAAAGTCTTAGTAAGGAAGAGCTTTATCGTAGCGAACATAAAGACTTTTCGGAACATGAGCATATCCGTCAATAGATAGTTATGTTTAAAAAAAGAAGATATTCTGGTTGGATACGTCCTATTGCTTATACGGTAGATATGAGTATAGTCCTTTTAGGAGCATACTTTATTCTTTTACCATATATAGATCCACTAATTTTCGCTTTATATATCGCTATTGCTTGGCTAAGCTTATCGCTAGCTACTAAGTTTTATGCCGTATATCGATATACACATGCTACCAATCTACTTATATTATTAGCCAAACAAACCATGATGTTTGCCTTGGTCGTTTATGCTTACTTTGGTTATCACTCACATTCGTGGATTCATTCCAATACGATCATGAAGTATACGCTACTGACTATGTTTTTTGTAGCGGTAGCAAAATTCTCCTTGTTTTATTTATTAAAGCGATATCGCTTACATTTAAAAGGGAACGTTAGAAAAGTAATAATCCTGGGAGATAATGCGAAAACAAGTCAATTAGAAAACTTCTTCAATACCCGACAAGAATATGGGTATCACTTACAAAAGATCTTCGACATCAGAGATTTAAATGATGCTAGATTAGAAAAGATATTATTTTATGCTCAGAAATATGGAACCGAAGAAATATATGTATCTATTGCAGAAGCAGATAATGAAACGATAAATAAGCTTATCCAATTTACTGATAATAACTTGATTGCTTTAAAGTTTCTACCTGATAATAAAGATATATTTTCTAGGAAAATGCACATGCAATATTATGGGGTTTTACCCATTATAGCTTTGCGAAGCATCCCGATGGATAAAATGGTTAATCAAGTGATTAAACGAACATTTGATATTGTAGTGTCTATTCTAGTTTTAGTTTTTATTCTATCTTGGTTTACTCCACTAATGGCTATTTTAATCAAATTAGATTCTAAAGGCCCTGTTTTTTTTAAGCAGAAAAGAAACGGTTTAGATTATAAAGAGTTTTATTGTTATAAGTTTCGTTCTATGCACCCAAACCCAGATGCAGACCTATATCAGGTGTCTCGAGGTGATGAACGCATAACAAGGGTAGGTAAATTTTTACGCAAGACTAGTTTAGATGAGTTACCTCAATTTATAAACGTGATTTTCGGTGAAATGTCTATTGTAGGGCCTAGACCTCATATGGTTAGCCATACGCATATGTATGCAGAACGAATAGATAAGTTTATGGTACGTCATTTCGTAAAACCAGGAATTACAGGATTAGCCCAAGTAAGTGGCTATAGAGGAGAGGTGGAAACAGAAAAAGATATAATTAATCGCGTTAGGTATGATATTTTTTACCTAGAGAATTGGTCTCTGTTTTTGGATATAAAAATTATATTCTTAACGGTTTACAATATTATAAAAGGAGATGATAAAGCTTATTAAAGCTTTAAAGGAAAGTAATAAAATTAGAGTAAAATACACATAACCATGAATACGCTTATAATTGGATCAGGCGGAAGAGAACACGCTTTTGCTATTGAATTTGCTAAAAGTAGTAGATGTAAATCGCTGTTTGTAGCTCCAGGTAATGCTGGCACAGCAGAGATTGCTACAAACTTAAGCAACTTAAAGGTAAACGACTTTAAGGCTATAGAACAAGCCGTTTTAGATAATAACATTGGAATGGTAGTAGTGGGACCAGAGGTGCCTCTAGTAGGAGGTATTGTAGATTACTTTAAACAAAATGATAGTTTGAAGCATATCAAAATTATTGGCCCATCTAAAACAGCCGCACAACTAGAAGGAAGCAAAGCATTTGCCAAAGACTTCATGGAGAAGTATAACATTCCAACAGCTGCCTATAAATCCTTTACAAAAGAAACTATTACAGAAGGAGAAGCTTTCTTAGAAACTCTAACGGCACCATACGTATTAAAAGCCGATGGTTTGGCTGCAGGTAAAGGGGTGCTCATTTTAGATTCTTTAGAGGATGCGAAAGAAGAATTTCGCGCTATGCTTATGGAGGAGAAGTTCGGTGAAGCTAGCCAAACAGTGGTTGTAGAAGAGTTCTTAACAGGAATCGAACTTAGTGTTTTTGTATTGACAGATGGTAAAAGCTATAAAATCTTACCAAGTGCAAAGGATTATAAGCGAATTGGTGAGGGGGATACAGGACTTAATACCGGAGGTATGGGAGCAGTTTCCCCAGTGCCTTTTGCTAATGAAGAACTGATTAAAAAAGTAGAAGAGAGGATTATTAAACCTACTGTTAGAGGAATCCAGGAAGAGAATATGGATTATATTGGATTTATATTCCTTGGATTAATGGTAAATGCTTCTGGAGATCCTTATATGATAGAGTATAATGCTAGAATGGGGGATCCAGAAAGTGAAGTAGTATTGCCAAGGATTCAATCGGACTTGTTAGAGTTACTTGAAGCTGCAGCAGATCAAAGGCTAGAAGATGTAAAGGTTAAAATCGACAGCCAATCAGCCGCTACGGTAATGTTAGTGTCTGGTGGCTATCCAGAGGATTTTGAAAAAGGAAAACTTATTTCAGGTATTGATTCGGTAAAAGACAGCATCGTATATCATGCAGGAACAAAGCTAGAAAAAGGGGAGTTGTTAACTAACGGAGGTAGAGTTCTTGCGGTTACATCTCTAGCAGATTCTTTTCAAGAAGCAATAAAAAAATCCTATCAAAGTATTGAGAAAATCTCGTTTGATAGGATGTATTATAGAACGGATATAGGAAAAGACTTGCTTTAAGTCTTAATTTCCAATCCGATTAAGTATTTAAAAGGCGCATGGCTTTCTGTTACTCTAAGAAAGAATGTGCCTTACTACTTTTATCTTCTTCTTGGTTATCGTCAAATATCTTAAGTTGATTTACCCAATATACTAGAAGTACTACAAGAATTGTTAGGAATATCCAAGTAACTATATTAGCTCCCCACCAAGTCTTTAACTCTAAATCATATAGAGCATTAAGAGGTGCAAAAGCAACATTCTCAAAAAAAGAACTAATTCCTTCAAATATGTTACGCCACATAATTTTATGTTTTTTATATGCTAAAACACAAAAATAGCTATTAAGTCTTTGCTGAGCAAACATTCTTATTGGAATGTTCATTCTTTAAACACCTAGTCTCAATAGGATTAGAGGCTTTCTAGGTAACCTTTGACATTCGATATGTATATTATTACGCTAGAAAACGATACCTTTGGTGAAATTAAATAATACTAACTAAAATGTCTCTTATGTTTACAGATAAGGCTAATGCCATTTTTAAAGAAGTGATAGAAAAGTACCATGTATTAGATGACGTGGATCAAGAATTCGAAAATCCATACGATAGTGAGAAAGAGCTTTTAGAGCATTTATTGTATAGAAAGTGTTGGATCGATACCGTACAGTGGCACTACGAAGATATAATTCGTGACCCTAATATTGATCCAGTAGCAGCTTTGGAGCTAAAACGTAAAATTGATGCGTCTAATCAAGATAGAACTGATACGGTAGAGTATATTGATAGCTACTTCTTAGAAAAATATAAGGATGTAAAACCAAAGTCAGATGCCACAATCAATACCGAAAGTCCTGCTTGGGGAGTGGATAGGTTGTCTATTCTTGCATTGAAAATTTACCATATGCACGAAGAGGCCACAAGAAAAGATGCTACGCAAGAACACCGCGACGCTTGTCAGGCAAAATTAGATGTATTGTTAGAGCAAAGAACCGATTTAAGTACAGCTATTCAGCAATTACTTGACGATATTGAGGCTGGAGATAAGTATATGAAAGTGTACAAGCAAATGAAAATGTACAACGATGATGAACTAAATCCAGTTCTGCGAAAAAAATAATCAAAAAGTGTATGGCAAAGCCTAAACACATATTGGTAGTACGTTTATCCGCCATGGGCGATGTGGCGATGACCGTACCTGTTTTAAGAGTACTTCTAGATACGTACCCAGATTTAAGAGTGACGGTAGTATCTAGAGGTTTTTTTAAACCTTTTTTTCAAACCCTACCAGGAATAGATTTTTTAGATGCAGATATCTATGGAAAACACAAAGGTATTCCTGGACTTATCAAGTTAGCACGCGAGGCTAAACACTTAAATATTGATGCGGTAGCCGATTTGCATCAGGTCCTTCGCTCAAGAGTAATGAACGTCTATTTTGGGTTAAAATCGATTCCAGTTGCAAAAATAGATAAAGGAAGAAAGGAAAAAAAAGCTTTAGTAAATGCTAATGGAACTTCGATAAAAGCTTTAAAAACCACACACCAGCGTTATGCCGATGTCTTTGCAGAATTGGGGTATCCGATAGACTTAAGCACGCATCGTTATCCTAACAAACCAATAATGAGGAGCGAGGTGAAGAAGTTACTACAACCAGATAAAAAATATATAGGCATAGCACCATTTGCTGCATTCAAAAGCAAGCAATATCCATTAGAACAATTAGAAGAGGTTATAGAAACTCTTAGTAAATCCGATAAGTACCAATTGATATTGTTTGGTGGTGGGGAGAAAGAAGTTCAGGCTTTAGATAGTTTAGTGAATAAGTATAAAAACACTATTAGTGTTGCTGGAAAATATAACTTTGAAATAGAGTTAAATTTAATTGCACAGTTAAACCTAATGCTGTCTATGGATAGTGGGAATGGACATTTAGCTGCTTTGTTCGATATTCCAGTAGTAACCCTATGGGGCAATACCCATCCATATGCAGGTTTTGTTCCGTTTGGTCAACCCCATACTAATCAGTTAATGGCAGATAGAGCCCAATACCCTCTTATTCCTACTTCCGTTTATGGAAATAAAATGCCGGAAGGTTATGAGAGAGTAATGGAAACCATTCCGGCAAATTCTGTAATTGAAAAGATTATATCTCTTGTTAATTCAACAGAGAGATAAGTATTTAAACATCGTCGTAATCCACTTTTAATGTAGGGGTAATAGGTTGTGCTTGACATGTTAGAACATAACCCTCTTCAACCTCCGAATCGGTAAGAATTTGGTTTTTACGCATTTCAGCTTTTCCTTCAGTGATTAAGGCTAAGCAGGTACTGCAAATTCCACCACGACAAGAATGTGGAGCATCTAAATCTTCATCCAGAGCAGCATCTAAAACCACATTTTCCTGATCCATTACAAATTCCGTTTCTTCACCGTCTAGAGTAACAATTACTTTAGTTGTACCTTCTGTCATTATTGTTTTTGCTTCTTGTGAGGAGGTAAATAGCTCAAATCGAATGTCCGATTCTTCTGCTCCTCCTTCTATTAATATATCTTTTGATTGCTCGATTAAATCTCCAGGACCACATAAAAAATAAGTGTCCACAGCAAACTCCTTGTATTTATTCTTTAAAAAGAAGTTGATAATCGATCGGTCAATGCGTCCAAATCTAGCATTTTCAACCTTTTGTCGGCTGTACACCATTTCCAAATGGAAACGTTCAGGATACTTTTTCTGTAAATCCTGAATTTGAGAAAGGAACATTGTTCCCTCTTTGGTTTGATTTCCATAAATAAGTAAAAACTTAGATTTTGGCTCTGTTTCTAAAGCATTGGTTATAATGGATAGTATAGGTGTAATACCACTCCCAGCTGCTATAGCAACATAGTTTGATTGACGGTCGGGGTTACCTGTGAAAGTAAACCTGCCATGAGGCTCCATAATCTCAAGAGTATCTCCTACTTGAAGCTCATTATTGGCAAAGGTTGAAAAAATGCCTTTTTCTACCTCTTTAACCCCTACACATATTTTATTAAGCTCATTAGGGCTAGAGCAAATAGAGTAATCTCTACGGATTTCCTGCCCATTAAATGAATGTTTTATAGTTAAGTATTGCCCTGATTGAAATTGAAAATCTTTTTCTAATGCCTCAGGAATCTGGAACTCAATTTGAACCGCTTCGGGTGTCAATCGCTTTATGTGTTCCACCTTCAACGTATGAAATCTAGACATGATTTTATTTTGTTTTGGATGCAAAAATACAAAGAATACAGATTTTATACGTATTTTTCCTACTTTAAGTCTTATGCTTATTACAGATCTAAAAAGAAAATGTATTTTTGCAACTTGATGTATACTGGCTTTGGAGTTTGTATTAACTAATTTTTAGCCTAGGATCAATAGATATTTAAACCACTTGTTTTGAAGCGAATACACTTAATATTATTAGGAAGTGCTCTAACTTTATTTTTTATTTCTTGTTCTACAAAAAAGAATAAGTATGTAAACAAAAAGTATCATGCATTAACCGCAGAATACAATGCTATTTTCAATGGAGAGCAAGCGTTAATAGAAGGTAAAGAAAGACTGGTAGAAGATTATGTAGATGATTTCTGGGAAATCCTTCCCGTTGAGCGTATCCATATTCCAAGCATAGAAGAACAGGATATAAGCTATACTAATGATGCAGACCCAACTTTATTTGATCGAGCTGAAGATAAAGCGGTTATTGCCATTCAAAAGCATGGGATGTATATCGATGGTCGCGAGCGAAATCCAAAAATGGCAGAAGCTTATTTATTACTTGGAAAAGCTCGTTATTACGAGAGTCGATTTATTCCTGCTATAGATGCATTTAACTTTATTCTTACTCGATATCCATCAAGTAAAAGCATTAACGAAGCAAATATTTGGCGCGCGAAAACCTATGTGCGTTTAGAAAATGAAGAAGTAGCTATAGAATTGCTTGAACGAACCTTAAGTAATACCGAGCTAGATGACGAAACGATAGCCGATGCCTCTATAATGATCGCACAAGCATATATTCAAATGGACTCTTTGTCTTTAGCCTTACCACATGTACAACGCGCTGCAGAACATGTTCGCAATAAAGAAAAGCTTGGTCGTTACAGATTTATAGAGGGCCAACTTTATAATAGATTGGAAAAGCCAGATAGTGCAACTATAGCTTTCGATAAAGTTATCGACTTACACCGTCGTACACTCAGAGACTATTACATCCACGCACACTTAGCTAAAATCAGAAATACAACTTACACGTCTCAAGAAGAAAAAGAGGAGTTAGAAAAGCACCTGTCCAAACTAGAAAAGGATAGAGAAAATCGCCCTTATCTAGACCATGTGTATCATAACATTGCTTTATATCACCACAAAGAAGACAGCTTAGATCTCGCTAAAGAATATTACAATAAAAGTATTCGTGCTTATTTAAATGACGATAAGCTGCAAACAAAAAACTATTATACACTTGCCGAAATGCATTTTGATGATGCGCTATATAGAGATGCTGGGGCGTATTACGATAGCACCTTAACTTTTATGGAGCCAAACACGCTAATGCGTAGACGAACTCAAAAGAAAAGAGATAATTTGGAGGATGTAATCAAATACGAAAATATAGCTCAGGTAAACGATAGCATTATTGGTTTAACCAAAATGAGCGAAGAAGAACGACTAACATACTTTACACAGTACACCGATAAGCTTCGAGAAGAAGCTATAGCAGATTCCATTGCACAAGCTAAGCGTGAGAGAATGCTTGAAAGAGGGGTGGCTGGTTCTGGAGACCGTCGTAAGCAAGGTGAAGGCTCAAGCTTTTACTTTTATAATCCTTCTCAAGCTGCATTCGGGAAACAAGAATTCGAGCAAGTTTGGGGAAGAATAGCTTTAGAAGATAATTGGCGACTATCTAATAAAAGAGGGTCTGGTGATGATTTCGTAGATCAGGAGGATGTTTTAGTGGCCGAAGGTGGCTCTATTTTAGATGATCCTAGGTTTGACCCTCAAGTTTATATAGACGCTATTCCAACCGATGAAGTTGTGATTGATAGCATTGTGGGGCAAAGAGATTTCGCTTATTATCAGTTAGGATTAATTTATAAAGAAAAGTTTAAAGAAAACTTATTGGCCGCAGATCGATTAGAGCAATTGCTAGAAAACAAACCTGAAGAACGCCTTGTTTTACCCGCTAAATATCATTTATATCGCATATATGAGGAAGAGGGCAATGAGCAAGGAATGCAACGTATGCGAGATAAAATTGTTACAGGATATCCAGATTCTCGTTATGCTGAAATTATAATCAATCCGCAAGCATCCTTTGGAGAAGATGCAAATAGTCCTGAGTATCATTACAATCAAACCTATGCCTTGTATGAATCGGAGCAATACCAAGAGGCGCTAGATGAGGTAGAGAAGTATTTAGATAGATATGTTGGCGACGAGATTATTCCAAAATTTGAGCTCTTAAAAGCCACTATTATTGGGAAAACACAAGGTTACGTGGCCTACGAAGAAGCATTGAACTTTGTGGCTTTAAATTATCCGAACTCTGTGGAAGGTAAGCAAGCAGAAAAAATACATTCACAAGATTTACCAAAGTTAGCTTTCACTAATTTTGCATCGGATAGTGAGGCAAGTCGTTGGAAATTAGTTTATGCTTTTTCTCATGAAGAACTTGAAGAAGCAGAAGCATTAAAAGAATTTTTAGAAGAGAGCATAGAAGAGTTGGACTATCTTAGTCTTAAAGTTTCTATAGACTATTACAATCCTGATATGTCTTTTGTGGTTGTTCATGGCTTACGATCTAGACTTGGAGTACAAGGACTTGTTGAAAAGTTAGAAGAACTTGAAGAAAATTATACTAATCGTTTAGGATTTGAAATTTCCTCGGCCAATTACGCTAAAATTTTAATCCATAAAAACATGGAAGAGTATATAACGCAAAACTTATAATATAAACGATATAACATTATGTTTACTAAAAGGAAGTCAAAGTCACCAGGGAGAGTAGATCCATCCACATCCGAAAACCGAATAAATGAAGGAACAATATTTGTTGGTGATATCGAGTCCAATGGATTTTTTAGGATTGATGGGGTAGTAGAAGGTAATATTAAATCGCCAGCTCGTGTTGTTATTGGAAAAAAAGGTGTGATAAAAGGTTTCTTACAATGTGATAACGCTGATGTAGAAGGAAAAATAGATGGAGAATTAAAGATAACCGAAACTCTCACCTTACGATCTACAGCATCTATCAATGGCAATGTAAATACAACAGAACTCGTAGTTGAGCCTGGAGCAGAGCTTAATGGTAATTGTAATATGCAAGCCAATGTAAAGACCTTGGATCCAAAGAATGACAAATCAAAACAAGAAAAGAAGAAGAAAATCTCTTAGTTCATGGGTAGAGTTCACACAAATAGGTATACAGATGGCAGTGGTAATTACTGCCGGTGTACTGTTAGGAATATGGTTAGATAAAAAGTATCCTAACAACTATCAAGTATTCACTATAGTCCTCTCCTTATTTGGAGTATTTGCAGCGCTTTATATGGTGATAAAAAAAGCCTTGCGCATGACTAAAAAAGATGAAAAATCCGATGACACCTAAAAACCCAATAATAGATTTAGTAATCCGATATGTTCTATCATTAATTGCATTAGCAGGAGTCTTAGGATTGTCCCAAGAATTACTATACACCTATCTATTGCCAGATATAATCTTGTTTAATCCCATTTGGAAGTACTATGTACTCCTAGTTATACTGTCTTTGATCACATTCGGCCTAGTCTTGTTCGTTCATTATATTGCTCAAAACTATACAGGCTTTGCTTTTATAGCAAGTATAGTTTTTAAAATGTTTGTCACCTTATGGTTTCTTTTCCCACTCATTAAAGGCGATTTTTCAAATAAAACGCCAGATGTTTTAAATTTTTTCCTCCCGTTTTTTACATTTCTAGTTCTAGAAGTGCTGTTTAGTATTCGATTATTGCAGTCAAAACCCTCCGTATAACCAATTATACGCTTTAAAAATAAACACTATAATTAAAAAAGTAGTTTTAATAGCCGAATTATTAATATAAGTTGTATTTTTGCACCGAATTTTTGAGGATAAAACTTATAGCATTAGACTAAAACGATGAGAAATCAGATTAATTTTGGACTGCTTCTTGGATTATTGTTTGCCTTTATGCCATTGGCAGGGTTGTCGCAAGCAGAGGACATAGAAGAGGCATTCAGCCCAGTAGAATTGATTGACAGCCACGTTTGGGATTCCCATGAGTTCCATATCACAGATTGGAAAGGTAAACCTATTACTATGCCTTTGCCTATTATTCTATGGACCGATAATGGATTGACCGTTTTCTCCTCATCTAAGTTTAAGCATGATAACGAAGCTACTGTTGTTGTAGAAGCAAATGGTCAAGAGTTCGTAAAATATGATGAGCATATTTTCTATGCTGATTTATTTGATCCAGAGCACTTTGAAGAACTAAGTGTGTTATCTAAGCCATTCCAATATGACTACAGACCTTTAGACTTCTCTATCACAACAAGTATTTTCTCAATGATTTTATCTGTTGTTCTATTGCTTCTTCTCTTTGGAAGTGCTGCTAGATTTTATAAGAAGTCCGAAAAGGCTCCAACAGGAATAGCTGCGTTTTTAGAACCATTGATTTTATTTGTTCGCGATGATATTGCAAGGCCACAGCTAGGAAATAGATACAAGAGCTTTATGCCATTCTTATTGACGATATTTTTCTTTATATGGATAAACAACCTTATGGGGCTTATTCCATTTTTTCCATTTGGTGCAAACTTAACTGGGAACATCATGTTCACTATGGTAATGGCAGTAATCGTATTCTTAATGACTGCGATTAGTGGAAATGGGAATTACTGGAGAGGCATACTTTTACCCCCAGTACCAGCCTACCTATTACCAATAATGATTCCTATAGAAATTGTAGGAATGTTTACAAAGCCATTTGCATTAATGGTTCGTCTATTTGCAAACATGGCAGCTGGACACATTATTATTCTGAGTTTAGTATCCTTAATATTTATTTTCGGAAGTGCTGCAATAGCACCCGTATCCATTTTGTTTGTATTGTTTATGACCGTATTAAAATTATTGGTTGCAGCATTACAAGCATATATCTTCACCTTACTTGCTGCCCTATTTATCGGACAAGCTGTAAGTACTGAAGCACACTAGTAGTTTATTGTTTAATTTATATTTAAAAGTTCATTATTATGACAGGAACATTAGCAGCAATCGGAGCAGGTATCGCAGTAGTCGGTGCTAGTTTAGGAATCGGTTCAATTGGTAAAGCCGCAATGGAGGCAATAGCAAGACAACCAGAGGCCGCAGACAAGATTCAAACTGCCATGATTATTGCAGCAGCTCTTATTGAGGGTGTTGCACTATTCGCAGTAGTAGTTGCACTAATGCAGTAATCGTTACTATTTTTGTAACTTTGCAAAACTAAAACAGTCAGAATCATTTCGTAACGGTTGGTTGCGAAATGATTCTAACTTAAAAATTAGACAATCAAAATTTAATATACTATGAATATAGTTGCACCAGAGAGTCTTTTACTATGGACTACTTTAATATTCGTAATTTTAATTATTCTTCTCAGAAGATTTGCATGGAAGCCGATTATGGCCGCTGTAGATAAAAGAGAAGATTCAATAAATAGCGCCTTGGAAGCTGCCGAAAAAGCCAAAATTGAAATGGCCAATTTACAAGCAGATAACGAAAAGCTATTAAAAGAAGCTAGAGAAGAAAGAGATCAAATGCTTAAGGAGGCAAGAGATCTACGTGAGAAGATGATTAACGAATCTAAAGAACTAGCTAAAGAAGAAGGCGATAAGCTAATCCGTAATGCACAAGAGACCATTCGAAACGAAAAAGCTACCGCTATGGCAGAAATCCGTGATCAAGTAGCAGAATTGTCCCTAGATATCGCAGAGAAAGTTGTGAAGAGTGAATTATCTGATAAGGATAAGCAGATGAAGCTAATCGATAACATGCTAGAAGGAGCAAAACTTAATTAATATAATGAGTACAAGTAGAGCCGCCTTGCGATATGCCAAGGCTTTAATACTGGAAGCCGATCAGCAAAACAGTGCAGATGTGTTGCAACAAGATATGCAAGATGTATATAGCACTATTGAAGCTAGTAAAGACCTATGCCTTGCACTGAACAGTCCGATTGTGAAATTGGCTGATAAGAAACAAATCTTATTGGATGTATTTGCAAAGCAATCGAAGGCTACACACAATTTAATTCAAGTTTTGATTCATAACAAGCGTGCGAATTTACTTGGAGAAATTTCAAAAGCTTATATCGATTTACACAACAAGCGTAAAGGGCTAATAAATGTAGAGGTAATTACCGCTACAGCACTCACTCCAGAAATGGAAGAAAAAGTATTGGCAAAAGCAAAGGAAATTACTAAAGCAAACGAAGTTATACTTACCAGTACAATAAATCCTGAGTTATTAGGAGGCTTTATAATTCGAGTTGGCGATATAGAGTACAATGCAAGTATATCTAACCAATTGGATACATTAAAAAAAGAATTTACAAAAAGTTTATAATACCTATATAAAATGGCAGATGTAAAACCAGCTGAAGTATCAGCAATTTTAAAGAAACAACTAACCAATTTTGAAGCATCAGCTTCCTTGGATGAGGTTGGAACTGTTCTTACCGTAGGAGATGGTATTGCTAGAGTTTACGGACTAACCAACGCCGAATATGGTGAAATGGTTGAGTTCGATGGAGGATTAGAAGGAATTGTTCTAAATTTAGAAGAAGATAACGTTGGAGTCGTATTATTAGGACCATCTAGCGAACTTAAAGAAGGAACTTCCGTAAAACGAACCCAGCGAATTGCATCTATCAATGTAGGTGAAGGAATTGTGGGACGTGTTGTTAATACTCTTGGACAGCCTATTGATGGAAAAGGACCAATCACAGGAGAAACTTTCCAAATGCCACTAGAGCGTAAAGCACCAGGAGTTATCTATCGTCAACCAGTTGCTGAACCTTTACAGACCGGTATTAAGTCTATCGATGCCATGATTCCTATTGGAAGAGGGCAAAGAGAGTTGGTTATTGGTGACCGTCAAACTGGTAAAACCACTGTTTGTGTCGATACTATATTAAACCAAAAAGAATTCTATGATGCTGGTGAACCAGTATATTGTATCTATGTAGCTATCGGACAAAAAGCGTCTACAGTGGCTAACATTGCAAAGATTTTAGAAGATCACGGTGCAATGGCCTATACTACAATTGTAGCTGCTAACGCATCCGATCCAGCGCAACTTCAAGTTTACGCACCATTTGCTGGAGTAGCTATTGGAGAATTCTTTAGAGATACAGGAAGACCAGCTCTTATTATATACGACGACTTGTCAAAACAAGCCGTTGCATACCGTGAGGTTTCTCTTCTATTACGTCGTCCACCGGGACGTGAGGCGTACCCAGGTGACGTTTTCTACCTACACTCTCGTTTACTAGAGCGTGCAGCTAAAATAATTGAAGATGATGGTGTAGCACAAGGTATGAACGATTTGCCAGAGTCTATAAAAGACAAGGTAAAAGGAGGAGGTTCATTAACAGCATTGCCTATTATTGAAACGCAAGCAGGTGACGTTTCTGCTTATATTCCAACCAACGTAATTTCTATTACCGACGGACAGATTTTCTTAGAGTCAGACTTATTTAACTCAGGTGTTCGTCCAGCAATTAACGTAGGTATTTCAGTTTCTAGAGTAGGTGGTTCTGCACAGGTTAAATCCATGAGAAGAGTATCTGGTACATTAAAGCTAGATCAAGCTCAGTTTAGAGAATTAGAGGCTTTTGCTCAATTCGGATCCGATCTAGATGCTGCTACCATGAATGTTATTGAAAAAGGTAGACGAAACGTAGAAATTCTAAAGCAAGCGCAAAATGATCCGTATCCTGTAGAAGATCAAGTTGCAATTATTTATGCTGGAGCACAAAACTTATTAAGAGAGGTGCCAGTAGAGAAAGTTCGTGAATTCGAAAAGGATTATATCGAGCAACTAAACTTGCAGCATAGAGATACGTTAGATGCGTTAAAAGACGGTGAGTATAACGATGAACTAACAGATGTACTAAGAAAAGTGGCTGCAGAAGTAGCAGAGAAGTACAAAGCATAACAACTATAACTTTTTTAAATCTAATCAATGGCCAATTTAAAGGACATACGAAGTAGAATTAACTCGGTAAGCTCTACCATGCAGATTACCAACGCCATGAAAATGGTGTCGGCTGCAAAGCTTAAGCGTGCACAAGATGCTATTACGGCTATGCGCCCTTATTCTGAGAAACTTACAGAGTTGCTTCAAGACTTAAGTGCCTCAATGGAAGGAGAGAGCGGTAGTGCTTTTGCAAAGCAAAGAAAAGTGAAAAAAGTTCTTGTCGTATTAATAACTTCTAATCGTGGATTGGCAGGAGCGTTTAACTCTAACGCAATACGTCGAGTTAAAGAACTTGCTGATTCAAAGTACTTAGGCAAAGAGATAGATTACTTTACTATTGGAAAAAAAGGTCACGATGCAATGTCTAAAACTGGTTATATTATTCAAAACGATAACGAGATTTTAGAACAACTCAACTTTAAGGACGCTTCAAAAATAGCGGAATACTTAATGGGATTGTTTATCGATGGCACTTACGACAAGATTGATCTGGTGTACAATAGTTTTAGAAATGCTGCAACGCAAGTAGTTCTTACCGAAAGATTTTTACCAATAGCAACTAAGTCATCCGAACTTTCGAAGGAAGTAGAGTTGGATTATATTTATGAGCCAGGTAAAGAGGAAATTATTAAAGAGTTAATTCCAAAAAGCTTAAAAACACAGTTTTATAAAGCACTTAGGGATTCTGTAGCTAGTGAACATGGTGCTCGTATGACCGCGATGCATAAAGCAACCGATAACGCAGAAGAGATTCGCGACGATCTGGTATTGCAGTACAACAAAGCAAGACAAGCAGCGATTACTGCCGAAATCTTGGAAATTGTTGGGGGTGCAGAAGCACTTGCAAGCTAATTTACAGATTACAATATATAGTAAAATCCCAAGCTCATTAGCTTGGGATTTTTTATTAACTACTGTTTTTTAAGTTTACGATAGTCTAAGAATTTCTTCACTTTAGATAAATTGCATTCTAAATACGTATTTTTACAAAGTTTCTAAACATCTCTATTTTTGGCTGGGTATAAGAATCTATTTAAGCAGACATTTATCTATGGACTAGCTACGGTTTTACCGAGAGCTTTATCTATTATCTTAGTACCGCTTTACGTTTCCATGTTAGAGAAAAGTGAATATGGTATTTATGCATCCCTATTTGCTTTCATCATTTTCGGAAATGTAATTCTCTCTTACGGAATGGAAACTACGTATTTCCGGTTTTTACATCGAAGAGATGAGAACCCAAAGAAGGTTGAGTCTACTTCGCTTACCTCATTAACGGTTACTAGCCTCTTATTCTTGCTTCTTGCATTACCAAATGTTGATTTTATAGCCAGGAGCTTAGAGTATAATCCAGAGTATATTCGCTATACCATATGGATATTAGCTTTAGATGCGCTTGTGGTTATTCCATTTTCATGGTTTAGAGCTCGTGAAAAACCTATGCAATATGCTGTTCTGCGAATTGCTAATGTGTTTATAAACCTGAGTTTAAATCTCTTTTTCTTTTTACTATTACCCAAACTAGCAAGTCAAAACCCTGGGGGGTTCTGGACTACTATATATAATCCAGATAACTTGATAGCCTATGTATTTATATCCAACATTATCGCAAGTGCTATAACCCTAGCCTTTGTATCCCCGCTGTACTTTAAGATTGGGTTTTCACTAGATCGAGCAATTTGGAAGCGTATGATACGCTATGCCATGCCAATACTATTGGCAGGAATTGCTTTCTCGATAAACGAAGCATTGGATAAAATACTACTAAAATATTTATTGCCATCAGATATAGCAGACTCTGAGGTAGGCGTATATGCTGCTTGTTATAAACTCGGGGTGTTTATGACCTTATTTGCTACAGCTTTTCGGCTTGGCGTGGAACCTTTCTTTTTTAAGCAAGCCGAAGAGAAAAATGCACCAATTGTTTATGCTACGGTAACAAAGTATTTCACATTACTCGGAAGTCTTATTTTTCTTGCAGTAATGGTTTATATTGATGTTTTTAAAGGCATCCTTATTACCGATGAATCTTATTGGGTAGCAATGGATATCGTTCCTATTATACTCTTAGCCAATTTGTTTTTAGGAATCTATCACAACCTATCGGTTTGGTATAAAATTACCGACAACACCAAAGTAGGGGCCTATATCTCGATTGTAGGCGCTTTATTGACGATTGTAGGGAACTACGTTCTAATTCCTTACCTGAGCTATTATGGATCGGCTTTAGCTACGCTATTAGCATATGGTGGCATGATGTTTTTGTCTTATCTATTTGGTCAAAAATATTATCCAATTCCCTATCCAATAAAAGAGATTTTAGTGTACTTGCTAATAAGTACTGCGTTTTCCTTTCTAGCTTTTTATATATTTGGAGGAAGTTTACTATTAGGCACTTTATTACTAGTACTTTATGCGGGGGTTTTATTATTTATGGAGAAAGACCTTGTACGACAATTGATTAAACGATAAATATCTATTCATGAAAATAAAAATTATAAATAAATCTACTAATGCTTTACCATCTTATGAGACAATGGCATCGGCTGGAATGGATTTACGAGCACATCTAGACCAAGCAATAACCTTAAAGCCAATGGAGCGCAAGCTAATACCCACTGGCTTGTCTATGGAGTTACCTGCAGGTTACGAAGCACAGATTCGTCCACGTAGCGGATTGGCTTTAAAGAATGGTATTACCCTTTTAAATGCACCTGGAACTATAGATGCAGACTATAGAGGGGATATTGGTCTTATTTTAGTAAATCTTTCAACAGAGGACTTTACCGTTCAACCAGGCGATAGAATTGCACAGATGGTAATTGCCAAATACGAACAAATACAGTGGGAGCAGGTAGAAGACTTAAGCGAAACAAAAAGAGGTGCTGGCGGCTTTGGCAGTACAGGAAAAAAATAACTAACAACAATATTTAAAGCATACAATTATGAAGATTATAGTACCAATGGCTGGGCGAGGATCTCGATTACGTCCACATACCTTAACGATTCCAAAACCATTAATTCCTATTGCAGGAAAACCAATTGTAAACCGTTTGGTTACCGACATTGCTAATGTTATTGGAGAAAAAATAGAAGAAGTAGCTTTCATTATCGGTGATCCAGCTTGGTTCGACGAAGAAGTAGTGAAAAACTTAGAAGACTTAGCAACTAGTTTAGGTGCAAAAGCATCTATTTACCGACAATTAGATCCAAAGGGTACAGGACATGCCATTATGTGTGCCGAGCCTTCGCTTTCTGGGCCTGCAGTAATCGCTTACGCAGACACCTTAATCCGTGCAGAGTTTGATTTGGATAAAGAAGCCGATAGCGTTATATGGACAAAAAAAGTAGAGAATCCAGAAGCTTATGGTGTAGTAAACTTAGACGACAATGGCAATATTAAAGAACTGGTAGAAAAACCTACAGAGTTTGTAAGCGACGAAGCAGTAATTGGTATCTACTACTTTAAAGAACTTAAAGACTTAAAGAAAGAACTAGAGTACGTCATAGAAAATGAGATCATACACGGAGGAGAATACCAGATAAACGATGGTATAAAACGTATGATGGAAAAAGGAAAAGTATTCCGAACCGCTACCGTAGATGAGTGGATGGATTGTGGAAATAAAGAAGTGGCAGTAGAAGCAAATACTAAAATGCTTGGGTTTATAAAGGATAAGGAAACCGATTTGATATCGGAAAGTATCACTTTAGAAAATGCAACTATAAACGAACCATGTTTTATTGGTCCAAATGTTGTACTACGTAATGCAACGGTTGGTCCATATGCATCTATTGGCGAAGGAACAGTTATTGAAAATAGTACCATATCGCATAGTATCGTTCAAAAACATGCAATGGTAAAAAATGCAGACTTAGAGAATGCTATGATAGGAAATCATGCTACCTTCAATGCGAAGTTTACCAATGTGAGTATAGGGGATTATTCCAGTTTAAAATAAACTTATTTTCATGCAAAGAAAGCATCTTATTTATCTAACAATTAGCCTATTTCTTGTTTTATCCTTGGTTACTACCATTAGCTATGCACAGGAAGAAGAGATGGCCTTCCATGGGTTAGAACCAGAAAACAATGCCTTTCAAGATGCTTTCTTTGCTGCTTTACGCTATAAAGCAATTGGAAATTATAGATTGGCGTTACAGGCATTAGATAAAGCGGAAATAGAAGCGAGAGAAGAGAAAGATAAGTTAGAAGTAATAGGATTCGAGCGTGCACAAAATCATTATTACCTAAAAGAGCACCAAGAGAGTATTCTTTTGTTGGAAAAATTGCTCGAAACCAATAAGCAACGAGAAGTTTTAGATTGGCTATACCAGTCTTATATGGAAGTTAGAGAGTATAAGGAGGCAAAGGAAACTATTGTCCAGCTTCTAGAGTATAGCGAGGTATATTTACCGAACTTTTATATGCTGTATATGGAGTTAACCCATGATCCGAACGAAGCCTTGCAGGTTCTTACCAAAACATTTGAAACTAAAAACAATACCAAACAGGTTGGTTTTTATAAAGGAATGATTCGTGATGAAATGGAGGGTAAAGAACTTGTTGAAGCTGATACGGATAGTAACTCTTCTGAAAAAGAAATACAAAAACTACAAAGCTTTTTAGAACAAGAAAGTTGGGATGAAGCACGGATGTATATGGAGTTGCTTTTGCAAGATGAAAATAATGTGCGTCCTATATGGCATCAGCTTGAATTTTCTGGAAATTTAAAGCAAGCATTTCAAAGTGTAGAGAAGATTTTCACAAAAGGGAATATTCCAAATAAAAGTAAACTGAACTTACTTACTGCTATAATAGAAGGAAGTGTAGATAAAGAACTTTTCGCTAAATTCATAGATAGTGTATATCGGAATCTAGATGCCACATCACTAAAATATTTAGGCGATTATTTCATAGACGAAGCCGATAAAGAAAAGGCCAAGCTCATGTATTTAAACAGCCTAGCAATAAGTTTTGATAATTATAGTTTAATAATAGAGGTCTTACAGTTGCTATCGGAAACCAAAGATTATAACGAGCAGTTGGAGTTGGCAACAAATGCAATGAACTATTATCCTATGCAACCAGTGCTTTATTTTTATAAAGGAGAAGCCTTGATTGGGGTAGAACAATGGTCGAAAGCAAAAGATGTCTTGGAAGAAGGAGCAAGTTATATAATAGATCAGCCGGAGTTAGAAAAAGAGTTTGCTGATTTACTTCAGAAGGTTCCTAAATAATAATAAACCCAACGATAATCAGTAAATGTAATATATGAGGCAGCATTCAATAATCATAAAAAATATTTGGCGTTTAAGTTTAATTTGCATTTTTGCTTTTAGCATAAGCTCTTGTAAAACAAAGAAACTTGTGTCGGAAGTAGCAGACAATAGTTTAAACGCTCGTCAAATTGTAACACAGCATAACATGGCTGAGCCGGACTTTACTACGCTAGCTAGTCGTGTACAAGTTAATTATGATGACGGTAAGTCTACCCAACGTGTAAATGCTAATATCCGAATGAAGAAAGACAAAATCATTTGGATCACAGCTTCGGTTCTGGGTATAACGGTTGCAAAAGCTTTATTGACGCCAGACTCTGTAAGTGTTTATGAGAGCATTTCAAAAAGTTACTTCGAAGGGGATTATGCACTTATAAGTGATTGGCTAGGAGTAGATATTGATTTTCAGCAAGCCCAAGCCTTGTTGTTAGGACAAGCCACAGTAGAGTTAAAGCCCAATGCCCTAAATAAAAGCATATCAGATAATAAGTATATATTAGAGCCAAATAATCACGATATATCTTATAGACAAAGCTTGGCAATTTATCCGAGTAACTTTAAAATTGCTAATCATACCATAGAGAAGTTTGGTCAGAAGCGTATTTTTACTTTGGACTATGGAGGGTATCAAAAAATAGAGGAATCCTATTATCCGTTAGATATAAACTTTCACAATATTGATAACGATAAAATTATGCGACTACACCTACAAGTAAGAAAAGTAGATGTAAATCCAAATCTGAGTTTCCCATATAGAATACCAAGTGGATATAAACAAATGCAAATAGAGTAGATACATGCACAGAACCTTGCGAACAATTATACTATTAAGCTGCCTTCTAAGTGGAGCAGTTACCTTGTTGGCTCAAAGTGACAAGCAAAAAGAATTAGAAGCAAAGCGTGCGCAGATACAGCAAGAAATCCGCGAGATCAATAGCCTATTGTTTAAAAGTAAGAAAGAAGAGAAGTCCGTGCTCGAACAGGTAGAAAGTCTAGATCATCGTATACGAGCTACAGAAAATCTTATTCGTGTTACCAACCAACAGGCTAATCTACTTACAAGAGAAATAAATAATAATACACGACGTATTACAGATTTACGTCAGGAGTTGGAAGAACTAAAAGATGATTATGCTGAGTTAATAAGACGTTCGTATAAAAGTAAATCGGAGCAGAATAGAGTTATGTTTCTTTTGTCTTCCGAAAGCTTTTTGCAAACCTATAAACGTGTGCAGTATATGAAACAGTATGCTAATCATCGTAAGAAGCAAGGAGAAACCATCCAAGAAAAGGCAAAAGAGTTACAGGAGTTAAATATAAAGCTCGGAGAGCAGAAAAAGGAAAAAGATGCTTTAGTTGCCGAAAACAAAGCCACTGCAGCACAACTCTATAAAGAGCAAGAAGAACAGAAAAAACTAATTGCATCTCTAAAGCAACAAGAAAGTAAGTATATCGCACAAGTTAGAAAACGAGAACGGGATGCGGCAGAAGTAGATAGGCAAATAGAGGAGTTAATTCGTCAAGCCATTGCCGAAGCCAACCGCCGAGCAGCAGAAGAAGCCAAAAAAAGTGGCAAGAAGCTTGAAACAACGGGAAGTAGTACCAGTTTTGCCCTTACTGCCGAAGCAAAAGCATTAGCTGCTAGTTTTGCTAGTAACAAAGGGAAATTGCCTTGGCCAGTAGAGAGAGGAATTGTAACCAAACGTCCGGGCACACGTAGACACCCACAGTTTCCAAACGTAACAGTTAAATATAGCGGAGTCGAAATCACCACAGAAAGAGATGCTAAAGCACGAGCAGTATTCGAAGGCACAGTGCTACAAATTCAGCAATACAAGGGTGGAGCACTTGCTGTTCACGTTAATCACGGTAACTATATTACTATCTACTCTAACTTAGCAAGTGTATCGGTTAAAAAAGGAGACAAAGTAAAAACAAAACAAAATTTAGGTACCATCTATACCTCACCATTGGTAAATAAAACTATCCTGAAGTTTATGGTGTACCAGAACACTACTTTGTTAGATCCCACACATTGGGTTTATAAAATGTAATAACTAACTATAGCTTTGTGTAAGGAATTAGAAAGTACCACCACTAAAATAACCAACGCCACGCAGAATGAAGTATTACCGAATTACAGTTACCTTTATTATCCTTATAGCATTTGCAACACAAGTGCTACATGGAGCAGGTGTGTGGTCTTATATATTGCCAATCGAAATTAGCCAATCGGTAGGTTATTGTGCAAACAAAGACTTTCAGGGCATTTCGAAAATTGATTTTAATACGTCACAAAACACAGATATAAGTTGTATTAACAATGCTAACCTTCTGTTTGTGTCTAAAAGATTTTCCTGGGAGCCTGAGGAGATTAAACTTTATAAAGAAGCAATAATTTCCAATAAAACTTTTCAAGAGCAATTATATGTCGATGAATTATTAGATCCCCCACGTGTTTAGAAATTAAACTAAAAACTAATTTCTTTTTTGTTGATTTGTTCGCATATATCATCCCATTTGCGGCATCAAATAAAATTATCAACATAAATTGAAAAAAATATAAGCCACTTACAGCCCAACTTGTGAGTGGCTTTTTATATTCAAGCGCGAATACTCTATGTTCTTCTGGCTATTTTGATGATTCTAGGGTGAAGTCTTAGAGTAAGATCAAAATAGTAATGTCGTAGGCACTTTACATATACAGAAAAAAGTGATATTTTTACAGTTAAACATTTAGGTATCATGAGCAAAGAAAAAGAAGCAAAGTTAAAAGCTTTACAACTCACCATGGATAAGTTGGATAAAACCTATGGTAAAGGTGCAGTAATGCGCATGGGGGATTCGGCTATTCAAGAGGTGGAGGTTATTCCAAGTGGATCCTTAGGATTGGATGTAGCGTTGGGAGTAGGAGGATATCCTCGCGGAAGAGTTATAGAAATATATGGACCAGAAGCTTCTGGTAAAACGACCTTAACGCTACATGCTATTGCAGAAGCCCAAAAACAAGGTGGAATTGCAGCTTTTATAGATGCAGAGCATGCGTTTGACCGTCATTATGCAGCGAATTTAGGAATAGATGTAGAGAACCTTATCATATCACAGCCAGATAACGGAGAACAGGCGTTAGAGATTACAGACAATCTGATTCGAAGTGGAGCTATCGATATTATTATTATTGACTCGGTAGCAGCGTTAACGCCAAAGAGTGAAATAGAAGGTGAGATGGGAGACTCTCAAATGGGATTACACGCACGACTAATGTCACAAGCACTGCGAAAACTAACTTCCTCAATAAGTAAAACTAATTGTACCGTTATTTTTATCAACCAATTGCGTGATAAAATTGGAGTTATGTTTGGTAACCCAGAAACTACAACGGGTGGAAATGCACTTAAATTCTACTCGTCGGTTCGTATCGATATTCGTCGATCTACACAAATAAAAGATGCAGAGAACAACGTTCTAGGTAACAAAACAAGGGTTAGAGTTGTAAAAAACAAAGTTGCACCACCATTTAAAATGGCAGAGTTCGATATTATCTACGGTGAAGGAGTTTCTAAAGTAGGTGAAATAATTGATTTGGGAGTGGACTTTGATATAATCGATAAAAAAGGATCCTGGTATAGCTACGGTGAAACTCGTTTAGGACAAGGGCGAGAAGCAGTTAGAACCTTACTACTCGACAATCCAGAGCTGATGGATGAATTGGAAGTGAAAATTAAAAACGCTATCCAAGGGATTGATACAGAAGAGGAAAAAGAAGTCGAGAAAAAATAAACTTGCTTAATTCAAGCAACCTTTTTAAGTTTAAGGCATCTGCTGTATAGTAGATGCCTTAATTATTTAATAGAAACATATTCCATAAATAAGATACTTCCGTATCTTGTTTCTAATTAATTTAGTAACGCATCGAAATTTGGAACTAAAAGACCTAATAGCAGCATGTAAAAAGCAAAATAGAGAAGCGCAAAGCTTGCTCTATAAGCGCTACGCAGATGTGTTATTCGGTCAGTGCCTTAAGTATTCTTCAAATTATGATGATGCTAAGGATCATTTGCAAGAAAGCTTCCTCACTATCTTCGCTAAGATAGACCAATATAAAGGAAGAGGTTCTTTCGAAGGTTGGATGAAGCGTATTGCTATAAATACAGTCTTGCAAAGCTATAGAAAGAATAAAGAAGTGCCTTTGCAAAGAGAAGAACTTCTTGAAGCAAAAGAAAAAGAGCTGAATTTAGACGTAGAGGAAATTAGCAATGCCGATTTGCCACTTTCTTTTCTGTTGTCTATAGTACAGGATCTACCAGAAAGATATCGATTGGTTTTTAATCTGTACGTACTAGATGGGTATTCGCACAAAGAAATAGCAGAAATGCTAGATATAGCAGAAGGGACCTCCAAATCCAATTTGTTCCGTGCAAGAGAAAATCTAGCAAAACGAATTAATGAGTATAAAGAAACATCGGAATAACGACTATGAAGATGGAAAATAACAAGATAGATAAGCTGTTTCGTGATAAGCTAAAAGAGGTGAAAGTGTCTCCACCAACAGACACTTGGGAGGCTATTGCTGAAAAACTGCCTAAAAAAAAGAAAAACAAAGTGATTTTTCTATGGTGGGCTGCAGCAGCTGTAGTATTGGCTCTTATAACTAGTGGTGTATTCTATTGGTCGTTTGCAGATAAAGAAAGTCAAACTATTCAATTCGTAGAAAAAACTAAAGAGGACTTAGATAAATCGAAAAAAGATGAGCAAAAAAGCATTTTGGCTACAGAAAACAAGCAAGAGGTAGATGAAAATAGGAAAGCCACTTCAGAAAAAACAGGGGTAAATAAAATCCAAAATATTAACGATAACTCTAGCTTTTCTAATAATAAGGCTATAGCCCAAAAGTCTATTTCAGATGATATTATTGACTCTCAAGAAACTAAGAAAGAAAAATCTACCATCGATATAGTTAACGCGCAACACTTCGCTGAAAATAAGAAGAAAATTGATTCGAAAGAGCAAAAGGAAAAGAATGCCCTTCATTCTATGCAGGATAGAACCCAAAATGAAGCCACGCATAAATCAGGTCAAATAACGCAGAGCGAACAAATAGCAACTAATGAGAAAGTAGTAGACACACAGCAAGAAGTTAAGTCTTTAGTAGATAGTAATACCTTGGTTGCTTCGGAGGAGGAGATAAATAATTCGGATAAAAAACAACAGGGAAGATGGTCTGTAGGGCCTCAAGTAGCACCCGTATACTATAATAGTATTAGTGGGGGTTCTTCTTTAGATAGTCAATTTAACGATAGTAGTAAAGAAGGTGGGATCAATATGAGTATGGGACTACAAGTGGCCTATCAAGTTAACGATAATTGGCAATTGCGCTCTGGAATAAATAGAGTAAATGTAGGCTATGCTACGAATAATGTTCAAGTAGGTTATTCCGATCCGATTTTAGCCATGGCCAATATTAACTATAATAATGTGCCAGATGGTGAAGTAGTGATAACCGTATTTTCTGATGATAATTTATCCGAGATCAATGCATCTAATCATGGAAATAGAGTCGAACTTGTTTACATGGGAGGGAATACTCAGCTTAAGCAAAGCTTGACATATATAGAGGTGCCTGTAGAGATTGAGCGAAAGATTATTCAATCCGATTTTGAATGGAGTATAATTGGTGGAGTGAGCAGTCTATTCTTAACTGATAATGATGTGTATGTTACCAATAACGACTATAGATCTAATATTGGTAGTGCAAGCAATTTAGAGAAAACTAGCTTTACAACGAACATCGGAATGGGCTTTGGCTACAACTTTACAAAAAACATTCACTTCCAATTAGAGCCGATGTTTAAATACCAGTTAAATGCTTATACCAACTCAGTGGATTTTAAGCCATATATCTTTGGGCTTTATACTGGGGTAAAATGGAGGTTAGACTAATAAAGCATGCAAGAGTTATCTTGCAGGATTTTCTAACCTTTCTAAAATCTGATTGCGAACAGAATCTCGAATTATAAACCTATCTGTAATACTCGTGTCTTTAGTTTCTATAACAGGTAGCATCTCCACCCTTAATCTTCCTGGAGCTCCGTTAAAAATGTCATATGGAAAACGTTTTCCATTATCATGAAACACCAATGCAGCTATTGGTATTTTATGCTCTATTGCCAATCTAAAAGCTCCATCTTTAAACCTATCCAATACAATACTAGTATCATCTGGAATTCTGCCTTCTGGAAAAATACAAACACTTAATCCATTATTAATACGTCTTGTAGCTTCCTTCATAACAGCACTTTTACTACGCATGCTATTTCGATCTACAAGAATACAGGTGCGTTTATAAAAAAATCCAAAAATAGGAATCTTTGCTAGCTCTTTTTTCCCGACAAACACAAATGGGGTAGATACCATGTAATACATAAGCATGATGTCGAGCATAGAGCGATGGTTTGCAACAAACATTAAACTATCCTTGTAGATATAATCTTGCTTTTTTTGGATTTTAGGAATGGTACCCATCCCAAATAATATCATAGTAGACCATATTCTAGCCACTTTATAAAACTGTGGATACCAAGACTCTTTAATAGTTGAGAATAGTAAAAACGGTGATAGCACCATAGTGGTTATAAAAACCAGGAGGTAAAACCACAGGTGATAGAGTGGGCTTAGTATGTAACGAAATATCTTCATTGGCTTGTCAAATCTATAAATTTAACCCGGATGAACCCTATAAAAGTGACGTCTATTATTATGGTAAAAGAATGTAAAACTTAAATGTAGGTGGAAACTATAGTCTACCTGCTATGTTGTATGGAATTTGTTTTAATAAGGAAGTCCACACAAAACAGATTATCTGTATCTTTGTCCTCAGAAAATACGATAATATTATGGCAAGAGTACTTACTGGGGTGCAAAGTACAGGCACTCCACACTTGGGAAACATTTTAGGAGCAATTAAGCCTGCAATCGAAATGGCACATCAAACCGAAAACGATGCGTTTATTTTTATTGCAGATCTACATTCGCTTACGCAAATTAAAGACGCTAAAACATTGCGCGAAAACACCTATAGTGTTGCTGCATCCTGGCTAGCATTTGGTTTAGATCCAGAGAAAGTGGTTTTTTACCGTCAAAGCGATGTAACCCAAACCACAGAGCTCACTTGGTACTTATCGTGTTTTTTTCCGTACCAACGACTTACACTCGCACATTCATTTAAAGATAAAGCAGATAGGCTGCAAGATGTAAATGCTGGCTTATTCACTTATCCGATGTTGATGGCGGCCGATATTTTACTATACGATGCCAATGTGGTGCCAGTAGGTAAAGATCAATTACAGCATTTAGAAATTACCCGCGATGTAGCTTCACGATTTCATGCGCAGTTAGGCGAAACTTTTGTTATGCCAGAAGCCAAAGTGCAAGAGGAAACTATGTATATACCAGGGACTGACGGCACAAAAATGAGTAAGTCTAATGACAATTACATCAACGTGTTTCTGCCAAAAAAACAACTTCGAAAACAAGTTATGTCGATTCAAACCGACAGCACGCCATTAGAAGAGCCTAAAGACCCAGAAACTTGTAATGTCTTTGCTATTTATAAATTACTTGCAAGTCCAGAAGAAACAAAAGAAATGGAAGCAAAATATAGAGCTGGAAACTTTGGATATGGACATGCAAAGCAAGCTTTATTCGAGTTGATATACGAGCAATTTGAAACCCCTAGAGAGAAGTATGCGTATTATATGAATAACAAAGAAGAATTAGAAGAGATTCTAAAAGCAGGAGCAGAAAAAGCAGCTGCAATAGCCGATGAGACTTTGGCACGTGTACGAAAGAAATTAGGGTTTTAGAAAAATTTACTAATAGGGGGCGCTTAGATATTTTAGCGAACAGCTTCTGTGAAGCCTAATTAGACGGCGAGTATAAAATCAGTATGAGGAATGGTCTAAAGGATAGATTGCTAATTCTTTGGGCCATTCTTTTTTTAAGTCGGTTAGTTTATTATTTCAAACTGTTTTCCAGGTAAGGTTCGCACCAAACCTTTCAACTCTAAACCCAAGAGTAAACCAGCTGCCTTTTGTGGACTCATGGCGGCTTCTATTGCCAATATGTCTAAGGATTCCTTGCCTTTGGCTCTTAGAATATCGCATAGTTTTTCTTCCTCAGGATTTAAATCAACAAATAAAGGAATTTGGGTAGCTTTAGGTTTGCTTATTTTATCTAAGTCCCAATTTAAAATGTAAACTAGATCTGCTGCCGATTGAATCAATCTAGCTTGATTTGTTTTAATCAGTGTATTGCAACCGGTGCTTTTTATGTTGTCTATTCGTCCGGGTAATGCAAATACCTCGCGATTGTAAGAATTCGCCATGTCGGCTGTTAAGAGACTACCACCTCGTTTTGGCGATTCAACTACTACAGTAGCTTGTGATAACCCCGCTATAATCCTATTTCGACGTACGAAATTCTTCTTATCCATTATCGCATCGGTAGGAAATTCCGAAACAAATCCTCCATTTTCTTGAATTTCCTCAGCGTACTTAGCATGCGAGGCAGGTGAGGTGGTATGTAGTCCATGGGCAAGGCATGCCACGGTTTCCAAGCCGTGATCTAAAGCTGCTAAATGGGCTTGTATGTCAATACCAAAGGCAAGCCCCGAGACGATTTGTACGTCTAAAACTTGTAGGTCGGAAATTAGCTCTCTGCAAAACTCTAAACCATAAGGGGTAGCAGTGCGGGTACCTACAATACTAACAGATCTCGGAGCATTCCAGGTGATGTTACCCTTGTAAAACAATACAATTGGCGCATCTTCACATTGTTTTAATCGGTTTGGATAAGCAGGATCACCAATGTATAGATAGTCGATGTTGTTTTTCTGCATGTTATCTATTTCTACATAGGCTTCATCCAACCAGTTTTGGAGGATATTTGAGGATATTGCTTTCATGGTAGAGGTAGCAAGTTTTATCTCCTTGTTATAGAGAGCTTGGTACACCTCTTGTGGATTGTTGAATTTTTGAAGTAATTCCCTTGCACGAATATCACCCACGCCTGGAATTTTTTTTAAAACCAACAAGTATGGTAGAAACTCTTCGTGCATTGCTAAGGTATTTAACTTTTACACTAAAATAAATATAATTTTAGTATTCTTAAAATAGGAAGAATGTATTATCTTGTTCATATTAGAAATAATAGGTACTTTTGTTACTATGATGGATATAGTAAATCATATAAATGAGCTTTTGTTCCGATACGAATGTGTTATCATTCCTGGGTTTGGTGCGTTTTTAACTCACCATCAATCGGCTTATACCGATAAGGATACCAATACATTTATGCCGCCGAGCAAAACCTTATCTTTCAACAGGCAATTGCAAACTAACGATGGCTTGTTAGCCGCACATTTAGCTAAAATATATGGTTTATCCTATCAAGAAGCCTTACAAGACTTGCGTGAGCAAGTACAAATTTGGACAGAACAGTTGGAGAACAAAACTCCTCTGCATTTTGTGCAGCTAGGAGTGATTGAAAGCGACCAAGAAGGAAATTGGCAGTTTAGTCCAGATCCAAAAAATATTTTTCAAGCTAAGTCTTTTGGACTTGGACCAGTAAAACGTGTCGAAGTAAATCGCGAAGGGCTTTCTACTCCAGAACAGAAAGTAATTCCTATCCAAACAGAAGAAACTAGGAGGAATGCTGCATCAAAGTATATTCGTTACGCTGGTGCTGCCGTTGCTATAGCTTTAGTCCTTGGGTTGGGCGGATTTACTTGGTATAAGAATGATACACAGCAATATAATTTAACACAGCAGAGGCTCGCAGAGCAAGAATTGGAAAAACAAATTCATACTGCAAGTTTTACTATTGCAAATCCATTGCCTGCCATCACGTTAAGCTTTACAAAAGAAAATCGACCTTATCATATCGTAGCTGGTGCATTTAGAGAAGTCGAAAATGCAGAAAAAAGAGTAGCACAGTTACAAAACGAGGGGTATACAGCACGTATACTTCGCGAGAACGCTTATGGCCTACATGAGGTAGTTTATAATAGTTTTGCTTCTAAAAGAGAGGCTATCAATGAGCTTCGAAAAATAGTTCGTACCGAAAACGAGAATGCTTGGTTATTAGTAATGGAAGATAAATAATTGTTTATTGTACCTTTGCTAAAAATTAACGTATGAAACCAAAGACTCCTTCCGAATCAAGATCTATTGCCACCGACATGGTGCTTCCAGGTGAAACCAATCCAATAGGCCAGATGTTTGGCGGTGAATTATTAGCTAGAATGGACCGTGCAGCTGGTATTACAGCTAGCAGGCATAGCCGAAGCCATGTAACAACGGTTTCAGTAAATAACGTAGCCTTTAGCAAACCCATACCATTAGGAAGTATCGTAACTATAGAAGCTAGTGTATCTAGAGCGTTCACTAGTTCTATGGAAATCTTTATGGATGTTTGGGTAGAAGATCGTCAAAGCGGCTCAAAAAGCAAAGTAAACGAGGCGATATACACCTTCGTTGCTATTGATGATAATGGCCGACCAATTAAGGTGCCACCAATCAAACCAGAAACCGAACTTGAAATAGAGCGGTACAATGCTGCCCTGCGTCGTAAACAACTAGCGTTGGTAGTGGCTGGGAAAATGGACCCTCATGAGGCGACCGAACTAAAAGCACTTTTTGAATAAGACGACAACGCTTCTTAAATAATTTAAAGGAAGAAGACATTAGTTTCTAGCAGGAAACACCACTTATCCTTAATTAGATTCCTTGGACTCAGAGTATATAGTGTAAACTTATAAATAGAAAGACAGGCCTTATATGCAAAATATAGATAAATTAAATAGCGCCTATGCTGGTGTTTTTGAAAAAGATTTAATTCAAGAAATAGCCAAGGTAGCAATCTATAGAAAGGTTGAGGCGGGTGGAATTCTTATTGATTTCGGTCAGTATATAAACTCTATGCCACTTCTGTTAAAAGGAGCTATAAAAGTGCTTAGAGAAGATGAAGAAGGAGACGAATTGCTGTTATACTTTATTGAAAAAGGCGATACGTGTGCATTTAGCCTAAGTTGTTGTTTAGGGCATACAAAAAGTGAGATTCGCGCTATTGCTGAGGTGGATTCTGAACTGTTGATGATTCCAGTTCAAAAAATGGAGGAGTGGATGGGGACCTATAGAAGCTGGCGCAACTTTGTGCTTATCAGCTATCAGAGTAGATTAAATGAAATGCTTGACACTATAGATACTGTAGCTTTCAGAAAGCTTGACGCTCGTTTAATTCAATACCTAAGAGAGAAATCCCGTATTGCCGAAAGCGATACCATAAGTATTACCCATCAAGAAATAGCACAGGAACTTTATACATCTAGGGTTGTTGTTTCTAGACTACTAAAAGCTTTAGAACTGCAAAATAAAATACGAATGCAACGTAATAGCATTCAGGTACTAGTGACTAAATAGTATAGGCAGCATCCTATATTTCTTTTTAAGACTAAGAGTAAGGTTGAATTAATACTCTAGTTTATAAAACCGTGTTGGACGGTATTTGTTCTCTATTTTCATTTCTTTCTTTAACTCACCATTTCTATCAACCGAGTACAAGCCGTTAGTTTTGTTTTGCTGTGCATTAGCTACAGCAATAAACAGTTTGTCATCAATAATATTAAATACATTTATTCTTGGCGATGGATTGGAAGAAGGTATATCTAGCTTTCTATACACTCCAGGAGTTGCGGGATCAAACTCATAGAAATACATCTTTAAGCCGTTTATAATAGCGTCTTGGTCACTTTCGGCATAAGAATATGGCTCATCAGAAACTTGTAAGTAGAGTTTGTTGTTGTAGGAAATGATGGACTGTACAATTCTATCTTTTCCAAATAAACCTTCGATGTCTATTTTCCACTCGGTATCAAAATCTGTTTCCCCTGCTTTAATACGGAATACTTGTGAAGGGTCCTGTGTGTAGAATTGATTCCATCCCCAAGAAGCAAAATATAGGTTGCCGTCTTCATCCTTAGTAGTAGGGTTATTTTCAGAAACATAGAATCCTACAGTTTTTGTTCCATGATATTGTATGATTTTCTCAAAAGTTAAACTTGGAATGTCAATAACCGCCAGGTAAAAATTTTCTTCGTCTTCACTTATTAGATTAAAACCTAGCTGCTCTAGAAAAACTACACTAACATATAATTTATCTTCTTTATAATCTAACACTAGCGAACCTGTTCTAACTAAGTTGTTACCATAGGGATCTTTAAAATTTGCATCGGGACGAAATTCTTTGATATAGGGATACAAGTCGATTTTCTCGGTTATTTGCATAGTCGTTGGGTTAAACATCTGAATAAGTTGTCCGCCCTCAGCTTCATTGTAGAAAAACCCGGTGGTTTCATTTACTATACAGAGCTTTCTAGCAGGGAATATGTTGTCCTTTCCTACAAATATCTCACTGTCTATAAACATTCTACTCGAAGTGTTTTGTGTAAGTCTATATAATCCAGGAGTAGACGAGTAACCTCTCTTATCTTGAGCCATGCTAAAGATAAAATTTTTAAAATGATGATGTCCAGAAGAGGTAGATGGATCGGAGTTTATAAATTGGGTATTTTCATCGATTAAATCATAACTCACTTCAGGATTTACTTCCGATAAATTAAAACTGAAAAACCGTGTAATATCGGCTGTCGCAGCATCTTCTGTAGCCAACACGTAGCTATAGGAAGAGAAGTCGGTTTTCGGATTATTATTTTCATCTTCTACATTGTCTACTGTACAAGAAAAAAGTAGGAAAGCCAATGCAAAAAAAGAAATATGATAGGTGTGTAGCTGTTTCATGATCTTAGAAACTATAGGTTATTTTTAGTCGGAAATTTCTTCCCGGACTTTGCATTTTAAATTCGTTGTAAATGTCTTCGTTAAACACGTTTTTTAATTCCGCGCTAAAGGCCACTGTTTGTTCGCCAAGATTACGAACATACACTATACCCAAGTTATTGATGTGTTGCAGTGGTATAATTCTACTTGTATTTATTTTTGAACTCCCCCAAAGACCTAAAAATCCATCTGGTTCGAATTGTTTCTCAATAAAATCAAGATAATATTGATGCACATAGGAGTAATCCCAGAAAAAAGATAAATCAGTACTGAGGTTTAATAACTTTTTTAAATTGTAAGAAGCGCTGAGGTTGGCGTAATAAAATGGCATATTGGCAACTCGAGCGTTTTTATAATATTGGTTTTGTAGCAGTTCGTCTTTAGAAGATTCTAATCGGAAGTCATTCCAAGTAAGATTTCCTGTTAAAACTAGATAATCAAAAGGCTCATAGCCTATTTCAAATTCCATTCCAAAACCACGCACATGGTCTAGGTTTAAATATGTTGCTTGATATTGATTAAGGTCTTTCAGACGAATTAACTCTTTGGTGTCCCGATAATAGGTATTAATTTCAAAACTATAATTTTCACCCAAGCGCGTATAACCTAGATTTATATTCTTACTGCGTTCGGGAACTAAATTATAGTTGGCTACAATAAAATTATTATCGCCAAAAAGCTCTTGTTGATCGGGCAGTCGATAGGTGTTTTCGTACGATGCACGAACATAGTTTTTTGGATTAAAATTATACTTTAAAGCCTGGGCAAAACTAACGCCAGATTTTTCTGAATTTGTTCTCGCCGAAATTGATTCCAAAGGATTATCTGAAGCTTCATATCGACCCGATAAACTACTGTACAGGTGTTTTATTTGCGTGTTGGATTCCAATTTTCTATCAAAAAACTGACTGTTTAGAGCAAAGCTGGTAATTAACTTATTATAAGTTGTTCCATTGGGATTCAGTTTATCTGTATTTGACTTTTGATTATAGTTGCTATATACCGTATTGTTTTCTAATTGAAAATTATCACTTAGTAAGTAGTTTAAATGTGTTCGTGAAATAAACTGTTCTAAATCACTATTTAAATAACCATTCTCTAACACCATATTTCCCATTTCCGAGCTGGAGTTAGCTGGTTTAGCTATGCCTTTCCAATCGTAAGATACGTTTTTAGCTAAGTCAAAAACCTTGAAGTTTAGTTTGCTATACACTAAAAACTGGTTGATACTCAAGTGGCTATCAAACAAGTATTTTTTGTATTTGATGGAAGGAATAAAATCACCTCTTTCTTTTCGTTCTACTTCTCCAAACGGACGAGCTCTAGAGTAAGGGTCATTTTGAATTTCCTGGTCAATCCTGTACGAATTTACTTTAACCTCCAATAAATCGGCCCAAGCCAAATCCCGACCCTGTGCAAAGAACTCCATAGAGGTTTGCTCAAAAGCATTATGAAATAATTTAGCGCGGATATAGTTCGTTTGACCAGTTTCGGAGTTTAAGTAAGGAAGGTTGTCTACTTTGTAGTTATTATCAGAGTAATTGTAAAAACTATTGGTTCCTAAGTAAAAGTGGTCTGTAATTTTCACTGTGGCATTTACCGTACCTATATGGGTGTTGTAGGATCCAGTTTCATAGGAAACGCTTCCCGAGGTTTCTTTAATGGTGTTTGGAACAATATTTATAGCACTTCCAAGCGCATCTACACCAATTTTTGTGGGCAATACTCCTTTATAAACCTCCACTCGACCTATGGCATTGGTAGGGATTTTTGTCAACCCATAATTTGTACCTAAGTAGTCTATTGGAATATCATCGTATAAAAATTTTACCGCATTACCAGCAAATCCTCCAACAATTATGTCGCTAGCAGAACCCAATCCACCCACGTTTCTAATTTTCACTCCTGGGGCTCTATTGACTAAATCTTCTACTGAATTTGCACGATGTACATTGCCTTCCATGGTAACAATATCGGCCTTTATCGCACTGTTCTTTAGCTGATCGCTTAGCTTTCGGGTTTTTAAATGCACTTCATCTAAAGAGTAGGATAACAAGCCCACAGAAACATGTATCCACACTTCATCTTCTTGACGTAAGTCAGCATAAACAGGATTGTAAGTATGGTTGTCTTTTATAGCCAAAACTGTAAAAGCCCGATTAGGAAGGTCGGAAAACTCGAAGTTCCCATCTGCATCAGAAACGGTGCTTTTATTCAGTTCTACTAGTTGAATCTCTACTCCTTCTACTTTTTCTCCTTCACTATTAACTACTTCCCCGTTAATTTTTGCCACATTTTGTGAGTAGGTGAATAAAGGAGTAATTAAACAACAAAATAATAATAGAAACCGCATCATAGTTTTTTATCTTCTTAACTGAAATTATTCAAATGAGTTTTTTCAGTACAGGTCAGCAAATTTTTTGATTAGCAATCCAATTGTAATTCTAATACTTACACGTTTGTAATTTTAGACGTAAACTTTGTCGAAAAACATGGGTAGTTATCCGAGAAAAGGCATTGACTCTATTTTAAGGAGCCAATGCCTTTTGAATATTGGAAATGGAATAATTCAAACAATCTTTATTATCTATCCAACAATTTACAAGGTTCCTTAAATGCACCATTCTCTAAAAGCTCAGGACGTTGTGTAACGTCAATATCTTTTTTAACAAGAGTAAAGGTGGCAGAAGATCCTAAAGCTAAATTTGTATCAAAAGTAAGAGTCCATTTACCATCAACTTTACTAATTTTTCTGTTAGTTATGTCATTTGGAGTAAAACCAAGACCATTTGTGTCTCCTGGATTTGGTTGGTCAATAGTGAAGTCATTTATATCTCCTGTCCAATACCAAATTGGCTCTCCTTTTCCATTTACTCCACTGTTTGTACCGAACATATCATTAACTACCATAACGATTGCAGTTCCATCTGCATTAAATGTATAGCCAGAAATATATTCAATAATACAAAAATCACTATAGTAAGGAGCACCATGATCTTCAATATGAGAGAAGTCAGCTTTTTCTAACTGCCATTCTCCTACTAAACTGATTTCTTCAGGAGAATTATCATCGCTAGAACAAGAATAACCTAGTAATGCTACTACAACGGAACAGAATAATATTATACCTCTTTTCATAATTTATGTTTGTTTGTGTTTTAAATGAGATGCAAATATATAGCGTCGATTAGAGTATTAAAAGTCATGTCGATTAGAAAAGTATCGCTAGGCGTATTAAAAATACTATTAGGAGTCTATTACTGTATAAAGGTAGATGATGGGTAACGAAGTGTAAATTTTTTTGTTTTTTTCAGTTATATTGGCTTTAAATTCAAATTATAGTAGTGAAAAGCTGGATTGTGTCGTGAATTTTTAGGTTTTCTGTTTGTTGAATTGAATTGGAATAGTGTGTTTTACAAAGTTGAGTTAGTTCTATATAGAATAAAGTATCGAGGTGAGATTCCATTTGTTTGATGGGTAATTCTAAATTAAATTTTTATTAATAAATAGCACAACATAGTAATTTATAAAGTTGAACATTTTTTTAGTTACATATTCGAACTTTAAAATGCTGCTAAAGTCTTAATATGAACTCAATTGTAAGTCACTAAAAAATTATTACGTTTGCCTTCGTATGTTGATAATGAGGTCTAGTAACATAGCTATATTTCTTTAACATAGTCTAGTATAATCTCTATATATTTGCAATTACAAAATGTATATAATAGTGTTATGCAAGTATTAAAATTTGGAGGTACTTCTGTGGGATCAGCCAGTCGAATTAAGTCGGTTGCACAATTGCTTAATCCCACTGAACAGCAAATAATAGTTTTATCTGCAATGGCTGGAACAACCAATGGTTTGGTTGAATTTGCAAGTTACCTATACAGTGGAAAATCGAGTTTAGCCATTAATCTGATAAAGGATTTGCGTGCCAAGTATTACAAAACTGTGGAGGATTTGTATGATAATGTTGAAGTAAAAAAGATAGGAAAAGAAATAGTCGATGCACACTTCAACTATTTACTAGCATTTACTCAGGATACTTTCACAATTCATGAAGAAAAGGCTGTCTTAGCTCAAGGAGAATTGCTTTCAACTGCTTTGTTCAAACTCTATTTAACCGAGATTGGTGTGCAAGCAAAACTGTTACCTGCACTGCAATTTATGCGAATTGATAAAGATTTAGAGCCTGATTATTATTACATTAAAGAAAATTTGAATCGTTTATTGAGCGACGAAGAAGAATATAATTTATTTATCACTCAAGGATTTATTTGTCGGAATGTATATGGTGAAATTGATAATCTTAAAAGAGGTGGTAGTGATTATTCGGCATCGCTAATAGCTGTTGCAGCAAATGCAGATGAATTGCAAATTTGGACTGATATTAATGGTTTGCACAATAATGATCCAAGAGTTGTAGAGGGAACAAAATCTATCAAACGCTTATCTTTTGATGAAGCTGCCGAGCTTGCTTATTTTGGAGCGAAGATTTTACATCCTTCTAGTATTTTACCTGCTAAGAATGCTAATATTCCTGTGCGATTAAAAAGCACTCTGTCTCCAAATGCTGAAGGAACTATTATTTCATCTGAAGCTGAAGGTGTTGGAATTAAGGCAATTGCAGCAAAAGATGGAATTTGTGCCATCAAGATTAAATCTGGACGTATGCTATTGGCTTATGGTTTTATGCGAAAAGTGTTTGAGATTTTTGAGTTATATAAAACATCTATCGACATGATAACCACTTCAGAAGTAGCTGTTTCCATAACTATTGACGACACTACCCATCTTGAGGAGATTTGTGTTGACCTCCAAAAATATGGAAGTGTGGAAGTGGATAAGTCACAATCGATTATTTGTGTTGTGGGAGACTTTATTCAAAATGATAAAGGAGTAGCATTGAAGGTTCTTGAGGCTCTAAAAGATGTACCTATTCGTATGATTTCTTATGGAGGAAGTGAACATAATGTTTCTTTGTTAGTAAATACAGTTGATAAAAAGAAAGCATTAATTAACTTAAATAAGCTATTCGATTAATGAGATTATTTGATAAAGGACAATTGTCCAGATTACAAAATATTGCTACTCCGTATTTTTATTATGACCTGCGTATACTCGATGCTACTTTAAACGCTGTAAAATCTGCCATTAAAGATTTGCCTTATTATATTCATTATGCCATAAAGGCCAACTCGAATTCACCTGTGTTACACAGGATCAGAGAAGCTGGTTTTGGCGTAGATACTGTAAGTGGGAAGGAAATCGAATGGGCTATAAAACATGGGTTTAAAGGAAATCAAATTGCGTTTGCAGGAGTAGGGAAAACAGATGAGGAAATTTTGATAGGTTTACAACATGATGTTTTTACATTTAATGTGGAGTCATTGGCTGAACTCAACGTGATAGATGAGTTGTCGAAGTCAGAGAATAAAATTGCCAAAATCGCTATCCGCCTAAATCCTAATGTAGATGCTAATACGCATCATTATATTACTACTGGTTTAGATGAAAATAAGTTCGGGATCAATATATGGGAGTTAAATACACTTTTTGAATTATTACCAAAACTAAAAAACCTTGAACTAAAAGGATTGCACTTTCATGTGGGTTCTCAAATCAGAGATTTATCTGTGTTTAAAACTCTTTGCAATCGAGTAAATGAATTACAAAGAGAATTTAATAATCGAAATATTATTTTAGAACACATTAATGTGGGTGGTGGATTGGGAATAAATTACGAAAATCCAGATGCTGAGATTATTCCTGACTTTAAAGCTTACTTTACTATCTTCGAAAACTTTCTCGAACTCCGACCAGAACAAAAACTGCATTTTGAATTGGGCCGTTCTATAATTGGCCAATCTGCAGCATTGATTTCCAAAGTGTTGTATATTAAGAAAGGTATAAAAACTAACTTTGTAATTTTAGACGCAGGAATGACAGAGCTTCTTCGTCCAGCGCTCTATCAGTCATCACATTACATACAAAATTTGAGTAAAAATGATATGCCTCCTTCAGAAAAATATGATGTGGTAGGTCCTATTTGTGAATCTTCGGATTGCTTTGGAAAACACATGCTTTTACCTGAGAGTAAACGTGGAGATATTTTCGCAATTCGTTCTGTAGGTGCTTATGGTCAGGTAATGAGCTCGCAATATAATTTAAGAGAATTGGCGAAAACCGTTTATCATGATGAATTATAAAATTCAATTTTCGTATTCAATTGCCTTTAAACTAAGATTAGTAATAAATGCAATAACAATTTAGCACCGTAAATCTTGTTGTAAATTGATATCTTGAATTCGCAGTATATTTGAATATTCACTAATGCTCAAAAGTGCAGATAAGAAATAAATTTTTCTATCTTTGTACATTGATTATTATAATTTTTTCACACCTAAACTAAAGTATAGCATGCAACTGTACAACAAATTAAGTGCGGAAGAGAGAGCTTCTCTATTGAAAGAAGCTGGCGAAGAACGCCTAACCCTTTCTTTCTACAAGTATTTTCATATCGGTAACCCACAAATTTTTAGAAACCATCTTTTTGTAGCTTGGGATCAAATGGACGTCCTAGGACGAATCTATGTCGCTCATGAAGGGATTAATGCACAACTATCACTTCCGGCTAAACGCTTCGAAGAATTTAAAAGTTTCTTAGATAATATTCCTGCTTTGGAGGATGTTAGGCTAAACATTGCTATAGAACATCATTTAAAATCTTTTTTAAAGCTAAAAATAAAGGTTCGCGATAAGATTGTATCCGATGGGTTAAACGATGATACGTTTGATGTTACCAACAAAGGGGTTCATGTGGATGCAGAGAAGTTCAACGAGCTTATTTCTGATCCGAACACGGTTTTGGTAGATATGCGAAATCACTACGAAAGTGAAATAGGGCATTTTAAAGGAGCGGTAACTCCAGATGTAGACACTTTCCGTGATTCCTTACCAATTATAGAAGAGCAGCTTAAAGAGCACAAGGAGGATAAAAACCTTGTAATGTACTGTACCGGCGGTATTCGTTGTGAGAAAGCTAGTGCCTACTACAAACATCGTGGGTTTAAAAACGTATACCAATTAGAGGGTGGTATTATTGAGTATGCACGTCAAGTAGAACAAAAAGGTTTAGAAAACATGTTCTTGGGCAAGAACTTTGTTTTTGATCACCGTCGTGCAGAGCGTATTAGCGACGATGTAATTGCCAACTGTCATCAGTGTGGTGAGCCGTGCGATACCCATGTAAACTGTGCAAACGAAGCATGTCACCTGTTGTTTATACAGTGTGATTCGTGTGCAGAAAAAATGCAAAATTGTTGTTCCGACGATTGTATAGAAATTATTCAACTACCATACGAGGAGCAAAAGCGTTTAAGAAGAGGTACGCATAACAGCAATAAAATATTTAAAAAAGGACGATCGGAAGTCTTGAAATATAAGCAGTAAACAACTCACTTACCTTTACTACCAAAAGTAGATTGTATCTATGCTGGCGCCTCATAAGATTCTGTGAAAACTAAGAGCCCTACTGCTTATTAAAAATATTTATCTGTATCTTTACTTTTTAACAAATTAAAGTTTAACAATAGACTTACTCCCTTGCATGCGAGGGAGTAAGCATTATATACAATAAAATATGGGCTGTACAAGTTGTGCAACTGGCACCAATGGCCAACCAAAAGGATGCAGGAATAATGGTACTTGTGGTACCGATGCTTGCAATAAACTTACTGTTTTCAATTGGTTGTCCAACATGTCCTTACCTGTAGATATGGAACCGTTTAATGCGGTGGAGGTTCGTTTTAAAAACGGACGTAAACATTTCTACAAAACCAATCCTAAGTTTTCTGTAGCAATGGGAGATGTGGTGGTTACGGAGGCTGAAAAAGGATTTGATGTAGGAATAGTATCGCTTACCGGAGAGTTGGTAAGGGTGCAAATGCAAAAGAAAAAGGAGTCTTTAGATACCGATAAACTTCCTGAAATATATCGAAAAGCCACACAAGAAGATGTGGATAAATGGCAAGGACTAAGAGAAAAAGAACCTGAAGTGCAAAAACGATCTCGAGAAATCGCAATGCATTTAGGGTTAGAAATGAAAATATCGGATGTAGAATACCAAGGAGATGGTTCCAAGGCTACGTTTTATTATACCGCAGAAGGAAGAGTAGATTTCCGAGAGCTAATTAAAGATTTGGCTAGAGCATTTCATATTCGAATAGAAATGAAGCAAATTGGCTATAGACAAGAAGCGGCTAGATTAGGAGGAATTGGCTCGTGTGGTCGGGAGCTTTGTTGCTCTACTTGGTTAACCGACTTTCGATCGGTGTCTACCTCTGCAGCACGTTACCAGCAATTAGCTCTAAATCCACAAAAACTTGCCGGACAATGTGGTAAATTAAAATGTTGCCTAAACTACGAGTTAGATACTTATTTAGAAGCATTGGACTTTTTCCCGAAATTAGACGCCAAAATTAAAACGGAAAAAGGACTAGCCATTTGCCAGAAAGTGGATGTTTTTCGCAATTTAATGTGGTATTCCTACGTTGAAAACGGAATGAAATGGCATGAAATTTCCGTGAAAAAGGTCAAGGAAATGATCGCTAAGAACGAGAAGGGCGAGTTGATAAAAGACTTAGAGGATTATGCCGAACCAGAAGAACCAACCGATACACTTAAGTTCAGCGAGGCTTCTAATAATTTAGATAGTTTGACGCGTTTTGATACGCCTAAAAAACCTAAATCAAAGCGACGCAATCGTGGAAGGCGTAGAAGAAGGCGAGGAAGACAAAATCCCAATGCAAAAAATGCAGCTTCCAATAAGGAGTCGAATACTAAAAATAAAAGAAGAAATAGAGGTAAAGGAAACCATCCTAATTCTAATAAAAATGCATAGAATAGTATTACTCGGTTGTATCCTTATTGCAGTTTTATCTTGCTCCGATAATAGAATTCTATACGGCGATATTAAATCTGTTGGCGATGCATGGTCAAAAGATGAGGTGATTCAATTTGACATTCCAGAATTGGATACGCTGCAAGGGTACAATGTTTATTTAAATTTACGCAACAACCATCACTATCCTTACAACAATATTTATCTTATTGTAGGATTAGAATTTCCAAATGGTATGCAGGAGGTAGATACATTGCAGTACAGAATGGCATATCCAAATGGTGAATGGATGGGGGAAGGTATAGGAAGTATAAAAGAGAACCTTCTTTGGTATAAAGAAAACTTTCGTTTTGCGGAAGAGGGAAACTATAAGTTAACCATTCAACAAGCGGTTAGAAAAAACGGACAAGTAGAAGGGGATGCCGAACTACTAGGCATTACCGACGTTGGGTTTAGTATTGAACGTATAGAAAACGAATAGGACTAACGGATTGACATGAAAAAGAATAAAAAACAAACAAAAAAGAAGCAAACAAGTTTCGGGAAATACATCCGTTGGTTTTGGTTGCTTTTTGCTGCAGGAGTGTTTGCGATTGCAGGCATTTTTCTCCTTGCATCCTGGGGGGCATTTGGTAAACTTCCAGACGAAACAGCCCTTGAAAATCCTGAGAAAAATTTAGCAACAGCAATTATTTCTTCCGATGGGGTTACTATTGGTAAATTCTATAAAGAAAATCGTACCCCAGTAACCTACGAGATGCTGCCTCCTCATTTGATAGAGGCATTGATATCTACCGAAGATATAAGGTTTTATAAACACTCTGGGATCGATGCTCGAGGTACTTTAAGAGCAATCTTGACCATGGGGTCCAAAGGTGGAGCAAGTACCATTACTCAGCAGTTAGCTAAGCTTTATTTTACAGATAATGTCTCTAAGAATACGCTACAACGAGTTATTCAGAAAGTAAAAGAGTGGATTATTGCCGTTCGCCTAGAAAGACGTTATACCAAAGAAGAAATTCTTACCATGTATTTCAACGAATATGACTTCGTAAATCAGGCAGTAGGCATTGAGTCGGCAGCACATATATATTTTGATAAAAGTCCTTCGGATCTTAGCGTAGAAGAATCGGCGGTATTGGTTGGAATGTTCGTGAACTCTTCTTTATACAATCCTGTTCGAAATCCAGCCGGTGTAACCAATCGCCGAAATGTTGTACTAGGCCAAATGCACAAGTATAAGTTTATAGACAAAATACAGCGCGATTCGCTTATGGCAAAGCCATTGGATATAAGGTTTACCCCACAGGGACACGATGAGGGAATTGCTACTTACTTCCGTGAATATGTCCGTGAATTCACCAATACATGGATAAGAGAGAATCCAAAAAGCGATGGTAGCTATTACAATATGTATAGCGATGGGCTGAAGATATATGTTACTTTAGACTCTAAGATGCAAGAGCATGCAGAGAAAGCTATAGATGAACATATGCGAAATTTACAAAGGCAATTCGACGTACAGAATAAGAATAATGCTACTGCACCTTTTAGAGGGATAACCAAGGAGCAAACCAATGGCATTATAAATGCTTCTATGCGTAGAAGTGATCGTTGGCGTGAGATGCGTGAAAAAGGTATGAGTGAAAAGGAAATAGTAGACTCATTCCATAAAGAAACACGCATGCGAATTTTTTCATGGGGAGGTGATATCGACACCATTATGAAACCCATCGACTCCATTCGTTACTACAAGTCTTTCCTACAAGCATCCATGATGTCGATGACACCACAAACCGGTGAGGTAAAGGCTTGGGTAGGTGGAATAGACTATAAACATTTTAAATACGATATGGTTCGTAAAGGAAAGAGACAAACAGGCTCTGTTTTTAAGCCGTTTGTATATGCTACAGCCATAGATCAAATGCACTTGTCGCCTTGCGATTTATTTCCGAACACATTATATACTATAGAAGCAGGTAAGTATGGGTTGTTGAAACCTTGGACTCCTAAAAATGCTGGGGATAAGTATGGTGGAATGCTAACTTTAAAAGAAGCACTTGCGCAATCGGTTAACACGATTTCTGCAAGGCTTATGGATAGAGTAGGACCTGTACCAGTGCTTGAATTGATCGAGAAGATGGGAGTAGATACGCATGGCATGCCAGAAAGTCCATCTTTAGGTTTAGGAGTTGCCGATATTTCGGTGTACGAAATGGTAGGTGCGTACAGCGTATTAGCAAATAAAGGAGTTTACGTTAAGCCCTCATTAATCCAACGTATAGAAGATAAAAACGGAACCATTCTATACCAAAACACTCCAGAAACTCGCGATGTGATGAGTGCCGAAACGGCTTACGTAACGGTAAAATTGATGGAAGGAGTTACAGTGAATGGATCGGGAACGCGATTACGCCACAAGTGGGCGGTGAATTCGCCAGTGTATAAAAACGCTATTACGGGTTACCCATATGCTTTTGAAAATCCAATAGCAGGTAAAACAGGAACTACACAAAATCAAAGTGATGGTTGGTTTATAGGGATGGTTCCCGATTTAGTAACCGGAGTATGGGTTGGTGGCGAAGACCGTGCTACTCGTTTTTCAAACTTAGCCTATGGACAAGGTGCTACAATGGCACTGCCTATTTGGGGCTTGTATATGAAAAAATGTTATGCAGACGAAGAGTTAAACATATCGGATGGAGAGTTCGAAGCACCTGAAGTATTGACTATTGAAACCGATTGTGATAAATATAAAGCTAAAGATAGTACCAACGATGAGTTAGAATGGGAAGATCAATTAGACTTCTAATAAAGTTTCTTAAACTAGCTTTATAATTATTTAAAAAGCAAAAATTCTTTATTGTAGAATTGGGTCTCTATTTTTCCTCATAATTTTTCGGATGGAAGCCATTATATTTTTTGTATTTTTAGGGAAAAATTAGCGAGACTATGATTACAAAAACTGTAAAGGATGTCCAAGAAGCTTGTCGCGGCGTGAAAGATGGTATGACTATCATGTTTGGGGGGTTCGGATTATGCGGAATTCCTGAAAATGCTATAGCAGAATTGGATCGATTAAATATTCAAGAACTTACCTGTATATCTAACAATGCTGGAGTAGATGACTTTGGCTTAGGATTATTGCTTAGAAAGAAGCAAATAAAGAGGATGATTGCCTCTTATGTAGGCGAGAATGCAGAGTTCGAAAGACAAATGCTTTCTGGAGAAATGGAGGTAGACCTTGTGCCACAAGGAACTTTAGCACAACGTTGCCAAGCCGCACAAAGCGGTATCCCAGCATTCTTCACTCCAGCGGGATATGGAACCGAAGTAGCCGAAGGAAAAGAAACTAGAAAGTTTGGAGATAAACACTATGTATTGGAAGAAGCATTCCAAGCAGACTTTTCTTTTGTAAAAGCATGGAAAGGCGATACCGCAGGAAACCTAATTTTTAAAGGAACAGCAAGGAATTTTAATCCAGTGATGTGCGGTGCTGCAAAAATCACGGTAGCTGAGGTAGAGGAGCTGGTACCAGCAGGAGAATTAGATCCAAATCAAATTCACATTCCAGGAATCTTTGTACAGCGCATATTCCAAGGCGAGAAGTTTGAAAAGAGAATTGAACAATTAACCGTTAGAAAGAAATAAGATGGCACTTACCAAAGAACAAATAGCACAACGAATTGCTAAAGAAGTAAAAGATGGCTATTACGTAAACTTGGGAATAGGTATTCCTACTCTAGTAGCCAACTATGTACGTGATGATATAGAAGTGGATTTTCAAAGCGAAAATGGAATCTTGGGCATGGGGCCTTTTCCATTGGAAGGCGAAGAAGATGCAGATTTGATCAATGCAGGTAAACAAACCATTACGGCATTGCCAGGAGCGGCTTATTTTGACTCTGCTATGAGCTTTGCAATGATTCGTGGACAGCATGTAGACCTGACTATTTTAGGAGCTATGGAGGTGGCACAAAATGGCGATATAGCCAATTGGAAGATTCCAGATGTAATGGTGAAGGGTATGGGAGGCGCAATGGACTTGGTATCATCGGCAGAGAATATTATCGTTGCTATGCGCCATACCAACCGTGCAGGTGAATCTAAATTGCTTAAAGAGTGTGCTTTACCACTAACAGGCGTAAACTGTGTAAAGAAAGTGGTTACAGATTTATGCGTAGTAGAAATAGTAGATAATAAATTTAAACTGCTAGAACGTGCTCCAGGAGTAAGCATAGAAGAAATTAAAGCCGCAACAGAAGGCGAGCTAATAATAGAAGGTGATATTCCAGAAATGGATATTTAAAATAACCTTTGAATAGTAAATTTAAAAGCCAGGAATCAAAAAGATTCCTGGCTTTTTCCTGACTTCGACACTTCATTTTCCGATATTTCATAATTGACTGATATTGTGACTTTTAGGTTATATGAAAGTTTTATTTGGGTGTCCCAGCCTAAAAAAAGTTTATATTTGGGCTGTGTTTGTACG
>Ga0209487_1000279_pt1 | contig 46040 bp, 40 predicted proteins | sample Poulit2012_FD_187524 | JGI IMG/M metagenome (GOLD analysis project Ga0209487, IMG submission 187524) | Agricultural soil microbial communities from Georgia to study Nitrogen management - Poultry litter 2012 (SPAdes) (version 2) | ecosystem: Environmental > Terrestrial > Soil > Agricultural land... | reverse complement strand
GCGCGCATATGTGTCCCAGATAAATACCGGCCGGTGGTAAACATATAGCAAAAGTACATCAGCGGTTTCGGGCCCGACACCACCAACGGCAAGCAAATTATCACGTAAAGGCTTCGTTGCTAGTTGTTCGGCTACGGCATGATTGGCTAAGTACCAAGTGGTGTAGTTTTTCAGGTAGGTTGCTTTAGCGTTCATAAAGCCTGCCGGACGGATTAAGGATTTCAGCTCGTCCAGGGCTGTAGCCGCAATACCCGTCGGATTCAGCAGGTCAGCACGTCGTAGCTTGGAGATGGCCTGTTCGACATTCACCCATGCGGTATTTTGCGTCAGAATCGCTCCGATACCGATTTCAAAATCGGTGTCTGCTGGCCACCAGGTTCCGGGATCCACGGCTGCATCTAACAGCGTGTATAACCGACGAAATGTCCATGGCACAGGAGCCGTCATTATTCCCTAGGGTCTCATATTCTATTGACTGGCAGACTGGTGCACAGGCTTTGAAAACACTTGCTGCCGGGCGGTGAGTAGCACCGATGAAAACGTGACAGTGTGCTGATATACATCAACAATAGTTGCCCAACCATCTGCCATCCCTTGCAACGTGTCGCTATCAGCAAACAGATTGAAATTATAGGACACCGCACCTGAAACCCATACCGGTATGTGACCGAGTGTGCCAGAAATTTGATGGTGGTAATGTCCCGATAGAATCGCGCGGACATCGCTGGTTTTAAGCACATCGTAGAGTTTATCGGCTTCCTGCAGCCCAGTATTGCGCTGGGAAACCGTGGTCGCAGGAATCGGCGGGTGATGAGCAACCAAAAGTGTGCCATGTTGTGTTGGTTTGGCCAGCACCTGTGCTAACCAATCGTATTGTTCGGCGGTCAGATGGCCATAAAATCGGCCCACGCCATGGGTGTCTACACCGATGATTCGTAACCCGTGAACGTCATGGACTGTATCGCAGAGCTCTGGGCCGGAAGCGATTTTGGCGGGGTTAAATGCGGTACCGACCGAATTGATTGGGTCATGGTTGCCGCCCACCGCGATGAACGGGATGCCTAAGTGGTCTTGAAAGTGACCAAAATAAGCTGCCGCATCATCATGGACATGATGATTTCGTTGGCCGATATCACCCGACAGGATCACGGCATCTGGGCTGAATGTTAGTGCCTGGTCTAGGGCGTCTCGGGTCCGAGACGGGGTGTCCATAACATCGCGTAAAAGTTTACCTTCTTCCACCAGGTGTAGATCGGATAGTTGTACGAGTCTATGTGTCGGGGCCAATTCGGTCATGGGTTAACACTACGCCAGGTATAAGAGCCGCTATTCCGTTGGTTTAGGCTGCTTCGTCAAGTTGGGCAATGGCAGTTGACAAGACGGTTTCACCAATATCGGTGAATTCATCGTCGGCAATTTCTTTTTCGCCGATGAAGGCAACCATCACTACATATCCTTCGTGTTGTGTCATCAACGTCATGGCGGTGGTTGTTTGCCCCTCGGCATCATCGCTGGGATACCGTTGCCACAGCAAGCCAGATCCCGAGTCAGTTTCGATCGGCTCAGCATTAAAGGTATATTCTAATTCCGCCCAATCCGGTTCAGACTCATCGGCTAGCATCATCGTTATGTCGTTACAGTCAGTGGTGATGTCTGTGACAGCTTGCTGATGTGATGCTACTTGTTCTGTGGCCTCTGGACTGCCACCGGTGTCCTCGGTGATACCAGCGACTTCGATGCTTCCTGCCCCGTTAAAATTTGACCTGCCAAAGTCGATGCGAGTGATGGATTCTGAGTCAGCTAGTATAGGCGACCAATCTAGTTGTGCGATCGGTTTAGCACAGGATTCTGGGGTCACCGTCATGTCTTCGACATTGCCGGCACGTTCTTGTGCGTCCTGGCGGACAACGTCAAGGTCGTCGTCAGAGGCGGTCTGGATTTGGTCGAAGCCTAATTCCATAGCTTTGGAGGTGCCGGCGGCCGCAGCCTGTTGATCGGCGCTGGCGTCTGCTGTCAGTAGGTTCTCCAGCTGAGTTTCGGCTCCCGCGTCGTCTTGATCATCAGCTGAGGAACAACTACTCAAGGCCAGCACTGCCGCAGCAGTAGCGCCCAGGCAGATAATAAGTTTACCGTGAGCTTTCATGTTGTGGCCTCTCCTCATCAGCTACGACCATACGGGCGTAGTATTCGTTTAGTTCATCAAGGTCGGCATCGCCATGTTGGTCTACGCGCTCGTCGCGTCGTTTGGTCCGTTGTAGGTCATCTTGGCGCCAACGCAACAACACAATCAGTGCCATGGCTACGGTTGGGAATTCCCCGGTTCCCCACATAATGGCGCCACCCATCTTTTGATCGTCGATGGCCGATAAACCCCAGTCTCTGCCGATGGCCGAGAACCATTCTGCCATCAATAATGAATCCGAACCGGTCAATGCCACGGCAATGAAGGCGTGAAACACCATGGTGGCGATGAGCACTATGAGTCGTAGCGGGTAGGTTGGTCTATTTGGTAGCGGATCGATGCCGATCATCACGGAGGCGAAGATGAAACCCGTCAGCAAGAAGTGGGTGTTCATCAGTTCGTGGCCGAAGTGGTAACGAAGCGCGAATTCAAATACCGGGGTGAAGTAGAAGATCACCAATGAACCGGCGAAGTTCATGGCGGCAAAAAGCGGGTGAGTAATTACTTTGGCGTATTTGGATTGCAGCATGATCAACATGTATTCGCGCGGGCCACGCGTGCCATCCTTGCGCGAGGCCATACTGCGTAGCGCCAGTGTAATGGGGGCTCCCAGTACTAGGAAGATGGGGATCACCATGGTCAGAATCATGTGGTTGACCATATGGGCCGAGAATAGTACCAGGCCGTAAATGGCCGGGGCACTGGAGGTATCCCAGACCAGAATTGCCAGTCCAACGAAAAAGAAGATTGTGCGCGCCACCGGCCACTTATCGCCACGATCGGCCAGCTTCTTGAGTGCCCGAAGATACCAGACAGCTAAAAAGATCGCCACGGCAACCCATAGCCAGTTGAACCGCCATTCGGTGATCCACCGGATAGCGGTTAGTTCTGGTGGCAATTCGTATTTGGTGGTGATACGTGCTGGGGACGCATCGGGTGGGATTTCTTCTGGTTTTGGTGGTTCGGAACTGCCCAACAGGGTGGCGGTAACCATCACACCCACCATGATGACGACTTCTACGGCGATCAATCGCCACAGAATAGTTCGTACTCGCGCCGGTGGTTGGGTGGTGCCGGTTTTTAGTTGCGGAATAACGCGCACTCGATGGCCAAAACCGATGAGCCCTAAAACGATGGTTAGTGCGGCTTTGAGCATGACCATCAAACCGTAGGGCGATAGGAAGTGACTGAGGTTTTCCATGCGGATAGCCGCATTAGCCACACCGGAAGCCGCAACCAGAGCAATAGCGATACCAGCTACCGCAGAGTAACGCGTCAGCACGGTATAAACCAGCGGTTGCGTGTGGTGTTTGGTTGCCTTGGGTTGCAATTGTGCGGTGCCGGTCAGCAGCGGGGCAATCATAATGAGAACAAAGAGCCCGCCGACCCATAAGAGTACGCCCAATAAGTGCAGCCCGATGGAATTTACTGCGGCAAAATGATCATCCCCTGACGAGGAGTGACCAATCAACGCCAAGGGAATCACTCCAACCAGGCTCAGCCCAGCACCCCATGCCATACCAGAGGTGCTATGGGTTGCGAAGATCAGGCTGGTGACTACCGCGGCGATGATGGTCATCCAGAACCATGCGCGGCCCACAGCGATGGACAATACATAATCCAACAGGCCTTCGGAAAACCCTTCGGACATATTGATTGGCATGCCGGCTACATCAGAGTACGTCAAAATGATTTGCGATAGTGCCGCAAATGTCCAGACGATCGCCGATATACTGGCGATTTTCACTGTACGTGTATACGCAGGATGCTCTTGGGCATCCTCGAGAGTTTTCTTGCCGCGTTTGGGCATTTTAGTCCACCGTGGCAAAAGGATGGCACCGAACATGAGGGCCCCAAATGTCACCGACCAGGCAATGTTGTGGATTGCTTTGGTTGCCGGTAGTGCCCAACGGGTCAAGGCACCGGGGTCCGAAAGTTGTTGGACCCCGGTAACGCCCGACTGGATACCAATGACGATCAGAAATACCAGCCCGGTAAGCACCGCTGTGGGCCACAGCCAACGCGGTGCATGTGTAGTCTGCGTGTCAGTTTTCGTCAAAGGTGCTCCTTGAAAAGGTTAGGTGAAGAGCTCTTCACCGACATAACCACCCTCTTGGCAGCCCGGAGGGATGGCAAATACTGCAGAACCAACCGGTATGGTCCACAGGTTGAGGTGATCAGAGGCAGCCAACCTGTCTTGAATCGGGGTATATTGCTGGGCGACATCGCATTGGAAAGCAACGAAGATCAGTCCCGATTCGGAGATCCCTGTTTCACCGTACATCTCGTTGCCAGAGGTGGTCGGTTGTTCATCATAGTTGAAACTACGACGGAACATGGCCTCATCTGGGTCGTTCGTACGCGCACGGCGCAGATGGGCAATATCGGAGATCACCGGAAACCCTGCCGGGCCCAGTGCCTCAAAATCGGGGGGATCATCTTCGTGTTGTCCAGTAAGCGGTGCCCCTGAACCAAGTGTTCTACCAATAACGGCTTCCTGGGCTGGGCGGTCCAACTCGTCCCAATCATCAATGTTCATAGCGATACGACGAATAACCATCGAGGTACCGTTTTCGATCCACGGTTGCAGATCTTTACCCCCGTTGCCCTCACCTTCGCCTACACCCCATACAATACGCTCGGCGGCAGCCGATCCGGCTCGCGGGTTTCCGCTACCATCAACTTGACCAAACAGATTACGCATTGTGGTGTCATCTGGGTGGGATGCCCGGGCATGAGTAAACCCGGTTTGAACCCAGGCCACGGTGGTAAACGCGCGGGCATCTTTGAGCAGCATGCGCCGGGCGTGGGCCACTGATAATGGATCATCGCCCTGGATTTGAATGACCATATCTCCACCGGTGTATGAAGAGTCCAATTGGTCAATATCATATTCGGGCAAGGGTTTTAACCAGCAGGGTTTAAGCTCCGGTTTAGTCCGGGCAAAGATTTCTGAACCGAAACCAAACGTGACGGTAAGTCGCGCTGGAGCTGCGGCTAATTCTTCGTCCAGATCCGCCAATGCACCGCGTCCCTGAGTCAGCCGTGCGGCATCATCACTGAGCAACCGGAGCATGGCAGCCAACCGATCCGCATCAGTGTCATCTTTGAGATGTAGGCCGATGAACACGCCATGGGCCTGCAGCGGAGTATCAACACCAGCCTGTCGTGGCCCATAAAACGGCACTGTAGCCGTGCCGTATGGCTGCGCCACGGTGACCTCAGTGTTGGCTATGCCGGGACTAACAGCCACGGCGTTTTTCGGATCACCGGGTGCCACCGGCGCCTGGGCTGGTGCTGCAGCATATCCTGCTGCAGCACCAGCCAGGCCACCACCGACGACTCCCCCGGCGCCCAACAACAAACCACGCCGTGAGACACTCACTTTGGTATGTGGTCGATCTGATGTGTTCTTGTTGGTCACTGGGTATCGTCTTTCCTAGTGATCATGTTCGGCGTCGTCTAAGTCGCCATAGTTTTCTTGCGCGCCAACATATTCCTTTGCAATGAACTCGATGGTTTGGCTTTCACCATTTTCAAGTTCCAAAGTGATTTCCACGGGATCGCCTGGACTAATCTCGTCTGCCAGCTCCATGAGCATGATGTGGTCTTCACCCGGGTTGAGTTCATAGGCCTCTTCGGCGGCAACCGGAAAACCCCCGGGTTTTTCTTGCATCACACTGGCGCCACCGTCGTCGATGACTTCGTGGAGTTCCACGACTTCAGCAATTTCGGATTTTGCACCAACCACCGTCTGATCTTCGCCAGACACATTCGTCAGGTGTACGAAAGCACCTGTCATGGTGTCATCACTAGTTTCATCAAGTGATTCCTCGGTTGCTTTGATCCACGGATCTTCAACAGTGAAGATTTCTGCGGCCTGCCCATCGGTGGCATCTGCTTGCTCATTTGAGGCGCAGCCTGCCAACAGTAAGCCCACAATTGCCGGGCCAGCAATCAGTGAAAAGGTATTTTTCATCAAATTTTTCCTACAACATTCTAGCCTTCCGACGACTCATCGGGTCCGGTGTTGGTGCCGCTGCCGCGCATCACAAGCAGTACCACTGCCACGATGACGACAACACCTACGCCACCAGCAATCCAGAGCCATACCGGTAAGGTCGTTGACGTATTCTCATCGGCCGGTTGATCGGCGTTGGACGTGGCTGATGATTCGTTGTCGGCAGGTGCAGATTGATCAGCGGTTGCGGCGTCATCGGATACCTCACCACAATCTTCCGGAGCACCCGATTCAGGCGCTTCAGGATCAGCATTTGTAAAGCTAAAACCCTCTTCGCCAGTATGCCCATCGGAATAAACCACCCGGTAAGTTACCGAGTATTCACCTTGCGGTAGCCCTTCACACAGCGGGACGGCCAGCTCATAACCTTCCACTGACACGTCGCCATCCTGCCACTGATTGTCTTGATCATCGGTGACACGAATCAGGTTGCTAAGTCCTTCACCATCCAACGGCTGACCAGAGAACTGCAAACGGACTTCTTGCGGAGTCGTTTCCACTGTGGAGTCCATTTCGGGGGTCGAGTCAGTCAGCACGTCATGGGCATGAGCGAGCTGTGGAGCTAATAGTAATCCGAACGCTGTCAACACCACGGCGTATAAGACGCCGAGCCTTTGGGTTATTGTTTTCTGCATACTTCCTCCCCAAGTTCAACTTGGGTTACGACGATAATTTTGCGGGAAGGCCAGTCCCCGCTGCTAGGCCACGTCTAGGCAGCTAGAGGTGGGCCTCGTGTTGAACGCGTTTGAGAGACATTCAAAGCATGCGGAATCCAAACCCGACTCCAGGGCTGCACGATCTTTGGTCGGGTGCAAATGACCGGCAAAGTGGCTAAGACAACACGTATCGGTGCCAGGGTTAGCCAACTAACAATGGTCAGCAGGCTTCGTTCACCATGCGTGATGACCACAGTGGTCAACACCGCTGCCAGCAGGTGTGCAACCACCATGACGACATCTGCGGCAGTGCTTGCGTGTATAGCCTGCGATTCTACGGCCATAGCAAAGTCCATATGGCCCTGAACGTGCCCTGCGTGCTGGGTTGCGATACTTGAAGAAGATAGTGAATATAGCGCGTGAAACGCTAGCTGACCAAAAACTGTGGTGCATGCCGTCGACCATTGCGACGTCCTATTTCCGATGAGCACGACAGCTATCGGAGCCGTCAGAGCTGCAGAAAATACCAGAAGCTCCAGTGGAATGGGTTCTGCGCCACCGTGCATAATCGAATGTGCTGCTTGGTGTCCGCCAGCAGCCAATATGACGGCAAGCATCGCAACGACCCAGCCTCGCACAAAACGAGCAATACCGGCGCTATGACCTTTTTGCACAGCGTTGTCCGACATGTACTCTCCTGGGCGAAGCGCAGCACACGCGCTATAAATGTTTACTCGTAATCGATCCCATTAAACCATCTTTTTCTGAATGGCAACCGTACATGTGCTTAAACTCAAAGACGCCCCGGTAAAAACCGGAGCGTCTCGTTCAAAAAGAATGCAGCTTATTTCTTCTCGCCAGTGGCTGCAGCCTTCAACTTCGAGCCAGCGGAAAGTTTGACACCGTGACCGGCTGGGATTTCGATGGCCTCGCCAGTACGAGGGTTACGACCGGTACGAGCTGCACGATTGGTGCGCTCAACTGAGAACCAGCCTGGGATGGTGATCTTTTCACCTTTGGATACCTGCGAAGCGAAAACTTCGAATACAGCGTCTAGCACACCATTGACGGCGGTGGCAGAATTGCCGGATTTTTCGGCAACTGCTGCAACAAGTTCACTGCGGTTCATAGCCATATGTCCTCCTGGACTATTGGTTGTCTTAAACCCGGCGTTCGCCGGGCTCCTTTGGGAAAAGCTACCACCATTGGCGCGGTTTGTGGCGCTTTTCTAAGCGATTTTTACGGAATTTCGGCGAAATTAGCGTATTTTGAGCAAAAAACCGACGAAAACCCAGCTTCCTCCCAGCAACGACGCCACTTTAGTCACACCTACACGGAAAGCTGAGTAGGTCAAATAGTCGTTATATTGCAACGGGTAGGACAGGATTTACGGCACAAAGCTCCTGCCGAGCGGCGTCAGTATTTCCTGAAACTTTGGTAGCTAATTGTAGTCATAAGGAGACTCAGCAAGGTGACAGCTGCAGTGAGCACAACGCCGGCAATTTTGGTCTCCAGTAATAAGGCATTGTCGGTAAAGAACAGCATAACCGCCATGATCGTTAGGACAATCCCAACAATTGTTAGTAATCCGAAACCAAATAGCCCAATAAAGCCTAGAGTGCGTAACGTGGGCGATTGTTTTGCTGTGGATGCTGTTTGCGAGACAGCAGTCGCAGTTTCTGCTAGCTCAACGGGATGTTCTTCAGCCTGTGCTATTTCAACCGAACCAATGGTAGGAGCAACCGATGCTTCGGAGGGGTCAAGAACATCTGTCGGCTCTCTATGCGATGATTTCAGATCGGAATATTCCTTGATCTGATCTTGACTTACAGCATCTTCTGTCGCTGTGGTAGCTATTGACTGATCATCAGCAAAACCGGCATCGCTATCTAACTCGATGGGTGCTTCAACCAATTCTTCCGGCACTAACTGCTGTTCTGTGCTGTCCGCTAACGCCGGATCCTGTGGTTCCTGGTCAGTTCCAAAGACTTGTGGCTCGTCATCTTCCACGAAAGATTCAAAATTTACCGAAGACTCTGTAAGTTCCTGTGCCTTGGCGGTCACAGCCGCCTCTTCCATGGCCTCGTCGGGAGCTACACCGTCTTGCTGCTCGTGTTCTTCTACTGCAGCTTGAGCTAGCGTTTCGGAGCCTTCGAGGTCTGGGGCATCTACCTTAGAAGCCACGTTGTCGTCATTCCCAAACTCGACAGTCTCTGAGTCTGCTATTTCGGCATCGGGATCAGAAGCAAAGGTTTCGTTAGGCTCATCCAGTCCGTCAACTGCGTAGCTAGGACCTGCTGCCTCGACACCAGCGCCCAGTCCTAGCAGCTTATCTGGCTGGTCATAAAGCTCGCCCCATAGCTCTTCCACGCTGGTTGCCTCATGCTGTCGGGCAAGTTCAAAAACGATTTGTGTTGTCTGTTCGACAGAATCGCTATCGGCATATTCGTCATAGAGATCAAGGGATTTCAATACTGTGGACAATTGGAACTCGGGAAGGTCGGGCAAATATTTGCGGGCCAGTTCGCGACAATCCAGCCAGTGCAAGTCCGGCGGTGTTGCTTCGATATGCCGGCTAGCAGCTTGAAAAACTTCTTTATCTGCATCCCGGTAATAGCTGACGACTGGCAGCTGGCCCACCATCATGGTCAACTGCGACAACGCTTGTGCCCATGTCAATGAAGTTTCGGCAGAAGTACTATCTAGATCGTCATTCAACGTCGGCGGGGTGATCGACAATGCGTCAGTACGCGTTATGTTGCCGTTGACGATTTTAACGTAAGAAGCCTGCGATACCGAGGCCGGATCTAAATGTGTGGTCTGTAATTCGAGGGCCACAAAACTCAACGCTGACATAGCAGTGCAGCCTCCCCTTTTAGCACTCAATACCGTAAGGATATCGTATGAATTACTGCGCCCGTTCCATGTGATGTTAAAACGTCCTGATCCACCCGTTGCCAAGTGGGCTTATCTATTAATGCAAAAAATCTGGCCGACGATTCCTGTCGACCAGATTTTTGTAAACTTTATAACTTACCAGGATGACTTGATGACACCTGGCAGTTCTCCACGGTGCGCCATCTCGCGCAGACGAACACGCGAGATACCAAACTTCTGCAGAGTACCCCGTGGACGACCATCGATGGAGTCCCGGTTACGAACACGTACTGGCGAGGCATCGCGTGGTAGTTTTTGCAAACCAACGCGAGCTTCTTCATGTTGCTCATCAGTCGAGTTCGGATCAATCAGCTGTGCCTTTAGCTGTTTACGACGTTCATCGTAACGAGCAACGATTTCTTTACGCTTCTCGTTTTTGGCGATCATAGATTTCTTAGCCAATGCTTAGCGCTCCTCTCGAAAATCAACGTGCTTGCGGGCTACCGGATCATATTTTTTCAACGTAATACGATCTGGGTTATTTCGGCGATTCTTACGGGTGACGTAAGTGTAGCCAGTGCCAGCAGTCGACTTCATTTTGATAATGGGGCGCAAGCCCTTTTCGCGTGCCATTTTTAGAGCTTCACTCCCTTAGCGATGAGTTCTGAAATGACAGAGTCAATGCCGCGAGCATCAATAACTTTGATGCCACGGGCGGATACGTTCAGAGTTACTTTACGTCCCAATGATGGAACAAAATAGCTCTTTTTTTGAATATTTGGATTAAACCGGCGCTTGGTACGGCGGTTCGAGTGGGAGACTTTATAGCCTGTGCCCGGTCCAGCTCCGGTTACCTGGCAGTGTGCTGCCATGATCACTCCTCGTTTTAAGCAGTAGTAAAAGGACGGGCGAAGTATTGTTGCGCTGATGGAGTCAGCGACAATTTCGCCACCAGTTGTTACACCGCGCTCTTACTGCGACTTTCTCGAAGGAATACCAGGCTGGGTGAGAACCAACCGAAGTGCCCTTTTAATCGCTAGGGTGAAGACGGTGAGTCTCTTTTGTTGCTCGCGCTTCAAAAGAGAGCCAATGGTCGTCTTGGTACATTCTCCGTTGCCGTCCTTCAGCCATGGTCGGGCCGAAATAGGCATAGTACAAACGACAAGCTCATAGTTTAGTGCGGCACGAGCGTTTAATCAAACTGCCTCAAGGCTAGTTTTCCAACCCAAGTGGCAGCCAGGACCATACGTTTAGTCAGGTCTCGTCAGGCCGAAAATAGCCAATGGTCAGGTTCGTTGTGTCGAAGCATGTGGTCAAGTAATTCAATAGCTTGCCGCAGCTCTTCTGTAGATAACGATTCAAGCATGTGGCTTTCCACGGCGCGATGATACACATCCCGTAAACCCGCAATAAGTCGCTGCCCGTCAACGGTAATTTCTGCGACGGTAACCCGTTTATCGACTTCAGACAAGCGGCGGGTCAACAGTTTTCTAGTTTCAAGTTTCCGTGCCACATGCGATAACCGTGACAGCGAGGAACTACAGCGCGCCGCAAGTTGCGACATAGTCATGTTTCCGTGCTGACAGGCCAAATGATCCAGCACCTGAAACTCAAAAAAACCAATTTTGCCAGCCCTTTGTAGCTCCCGCTCTAGATCCGGCAGCACACCCATATAGACCGCTACCACGCGGTGCCAGAAGCCCATCTCATGAGAGGTGAAAAGCCCCGGTGCTTCATTATTTTTTTCTTGATAATGTGAAATTTGCGCCACCATGCTTCCCTTCCGCTGACCGCAATACCTTATGTGAGTCATCTTCGGAAAACGCAGCAGCAGTAAGTATAAATATTTTGATTCAGCAGGCTGCACGGTTTCTCGCCGACTGGTATCACCATCACCAACACCGCTAACGTTATTGTTTTACTTCCTTCCCGTCCTCAAAAGTGATGGAGTTCACCCGGCAGATCACCCCGGTATTTCACAGCCTCAACGCAATACCCAACGTATTCGGTCCTATTCCAGTAAACTACTCGGGCTTTTTACGTATGAGCCGATTTGCGACCACCAATGCCGCACCTACTGCTAGCGTGCCCAGCGCGACCAAGATGTTTCGGGTCTGGTGTGCACCGGTTTCTGCTAGTGCTTCGGTTGCTTGGACCGGTGCTGTTTCACTACTCGTACTTGGTTCATTAGTTGGTGTTATTTGTCCTTGCGGTGTTTCGTCATCTGCCGGGGCATTCGGTTCATCGGGGGTTGCAGTGTCCGGCTCTTCAACCGATGGCTGTTCGGGTTGCGTTTGCTCAGCTGGAGGTTGTTCCACTAATGGTTCCTCAGTTGGAGGCTCCTCTGATGCTGGAGGCTTCTCTGGTGCTGGCGGCTCTTCTTCGATATCCGGCTGCTGCCATGTCAATTCAAGTTCGCTTGTTGCTTGGTGGGACGTCTGGTCGACAACCACAATGGTTTGGAACCGCCGTTGAGCGTCTGGTTCCGGTGTAATAAGCCGTCCAGTGTAGCCATATTCAGTTGACTCTGCGCTGATATTGATGCCACCTGTGGCGGTTTCAGCCGGTACATGGATCCACATTTCGTCGGTGGTTACCTCTTGGCTGGTATCTAGTGTGTCGCCGTTAGCATCCAGGACTGAAAGCTCTGTGAGATCAACTTCAGAATTAGTGGGGTTGAGCTCAAGATCGATCTGACTCGTCGAGGCGTTGAGTTGTATCGGTCCTAAGACATGGTCTTCTTCATCCTCGATAAGTGTTTCCAGTTGGGCAGGCGGCTCCTGTTGCGTACCTGTAGCGTCAACGAGTGTCACACTAGCCTGTACTTCTTGTTCGTTGAGCCCCGTATTGTGCTCTCCAGTCAGGTAATCAAAAACAGCTTGTACATTGTGTTCCGAGTCTGCAGCCACTGGTACAGCACTATTTGCAGCATTGTTTACCGTCAAGTCACCACTCGGGACAAAATCATCCGTGAAATGCCAGATAGCTGACTGGGTAGCGGATATAGCTTCTGCTTCAGTTAGGTGATTTACCCCGGCATTTTCTGATAACTCTGCCAGTTCGAGCGTGGGATAGGAGTTTCGCAAAATCCAGGCAACATTTTTGCGTACCTGTGGGTCGGTTTTAAAATTATTATCACCAGTAAAATCTTCCCACCCAGTCACCGCGGATTCGTGGTCTGGATCTGCAGCTTGAACCCAATATTCTATGCAATAAGCCAGAATAGATTCCTCATTAACCACTACCGATCGCAATGTTGGGGCAACCCCATTAACAGTCAGGCCGTGCTGATACTCCTGTGCCGGGCCCATAACCGCTGTATCGCTCTGTTCTTCTATGTCACTGCTAGGTTCTACGCCAAGTGGCGCTGAATAGGCCAAGCCGGGTGCTAAGACCATGCCGCCACCCAATGAAACAGTAGCCAGCGAAACCATCAGAGTTCTTCTCATAGGTCAAACCTCCACTCAAGTCGATTGCCCATTGCAATCTGTCTGGGTTAGACACTAAAGAAAGCCCACGATTCGACACGCCGGTTTTCCACACCGCTTGTGGACAACCTAAGAAATGCACGACTCGCGGTGATCGTATCGGACCGTTACCTAACTATCCGGCAGTTGTTTGTTCAGCCAGTTGCCGGCTGCGAGCGCGGTGATCAATACCGGCAAAAATGAGCGCAATCAAACAAAAGAGAATAAGCACAGCCATAGCTGTTTGGAAGGCGTAAGCGTAGGCCCCAACAGATTCCGGATCAGCGGGATCTGGTAACCCTGCCGCATCGCGGGGCACGTCAACGATCAGGGCATAAAATATTGCTGAGCCTATGGCAATCCCGATGGCGTTACCGAGGCGTTGGCCCACCTGTTGGAAGGAACCGGCCACTCCGCCCTGGGTAACTGGCACATCCATAAGAGTACGCATTTGGTTAGCAGACATAATAAACCCGGGTCCAATCCCGGCTACCGCCAACATAATAGCCATTGCTAACGGATTGTGCTCTGGCGGCACAAACGCTGAGATAGCGACTAGGCCTATCAAGGCGACGATGAAGATTATGAAACCCCAAATGACCAAGGTAGTGGCGTGGCGGAACGTGTATCGTCCGGCAAGGGCCGCAGCGATTGCTGAGACAATGGCATACGGCACCGTAATTAACCCAACTGAAACGGGATCGTGGCCCAGTCCCTGTTGGTTAAATAGCGTCATAACGAGGAACATAGCCGGCATCGCGGCAAACCATAGCGTTGTGATCACTACGCCGTTGCGATAGGAGGAAAATGAAAACAGCGTGAAATCTAAAACGGGTTCTCGACCGGCAGCACGATATCGATTTTCCCATCGTACGAATGCTACCGCCGTTATGGCACCTAAGGGCAGAAAGAACCACCGCATGGGTGCATCACCAGAACCTGTGGTGAGCACAAACGGGAGCATTACAAATAACACTGAGCTAGCTAATAATGCCACCCCCAACAGATCTAGATCGGCAGGGCCTGCCTTGGGCTGAGCCGAGGGGATCAGCCACAGAGCTAGCGGAATAATGACTAATGCTAAGGGCACATTCATCCCGAAGGTCCAGCGCCAGCCAAGTTCTGAACCAAAGCTACCTAGAAAAAGTCCACCGAGAGTTGGGCCGAATGCTGTACCCAGCCCAATGGCAGCGCCAAAAATACCAAAGGCTTGGCCCCGTGCCTGATCTTGAAACAGCATCTGTATCATTCCAAGTACCTGTGGCATCAGGATCCCCGCCGCCACACCTTGCAATACCCGAGCTATCACCAAAAAGCTTGCATTAAACGCTAAGGCAGCGCCAAGCGAGGCAACGGCGAAGATCACCAATCCGAGCATAAACATGGCCTTGCGATTCCATTGGTCCCCCAGGCGTCCAGAAGGGACAAGTGCGATCCCAAAAGCCAACACGTAGCCGGCGACTACCAGTCCTGTCTGCGTTGGTGTGGCGTTAAGCGTTTCTTCCAGAGGGGTCAAGACGACATTGACCTTGACCACATCAAGGATGGTCAGCACAGCAACACTAGCGGCTACAGCAAAAGCGATCCACGGCGAACGAGTCGCATGGTGTTGGTAGGTAATCACGAAACTTAGGCTAGCCTATTGCGCGGATTCTAGTTCGGCTGCGACACCCATAATGATTGGGACATTGCGATGTTGACAAAAACGCGGCCACCACTTCCCGGTCTAGCCCCTCTACAATGGTCGTATGAGTTTTGTACATCTTATTGGTACCGGAGGTACTATTGCTTCCCGCGCCGAAACTGGTGGTTCAACTGTAGCTGACTCCGCTGATCAGGTTTTGGGCACCATAGGGTTACCAACACGGGTCAGCGTCGAAGATGTGCTGCACATCAATTCGTTTCACCTGACTTTCAAGGATCTACTCACGATCCATCGGGCTGTGGCAGCGGCATGTAAGAACCCTGATGTTTCCGGTGTGGTGATCACCCATGGGACTGACACCATGGAAGAAACTGCTTTTTTCCTATCTTTACTGCATGACTTTGACAAGCCCGTGATTCTAACCGGCGCCCAGCGCGCTGCAGATCAACCCAATACCGACGGGCCAGAAAATTTACGGCACGCTGTGGTTGCGGCTGGATCACCCCAGATGCGTGGTGCCGGTGTAATTATCGGTTTCGAAGCACAATTTCATGCTGCCAGATACACCAGAAAACGTCATACGTTAGCGACGACGACATTTTCCGGTGGCACACGCGTTGCACAACTGTACGACAACTATCTGCTGCGATTGGCCACTCCTAACCCGTATCCAGTACTTGATGCGCCAGATGCCAGTTTTGGGGCCTTAGATATTCCGATCATCGATGCCTCGCCGAACAGCAACGCCAAACTGTTTTATGCAGCATTGGAAAACAACGCCGATGCTATCGTGTTGCAAGGTGTAGGTGCAGGCAATGCTCCACCGACATTTACTGACGCCGTCAAAGCTGCCGTTGCCGCACAGGTACCCGTGGTCCTATCAACTCGGGTTCCAACCGGTCCTGTTGCCGCCATCTATGGTAACGGCGGTGCTGCTACGTTGCTTGAGGCCGGGGCGCTAAGCGCCGGTGAATTGAACACCTATCAGGTACGCATTTTGTTGGCCATTCTTGTCTCGCAGCAGTTACCCGTCGAGACATTCCGTGACACCTTCGCCGCCCAGACCAGTTAGGGAATACCATGTCTACTGCTCAGCAAATGCTTGAAATTACCGATCATCTACAAGCCTTGACGGTTACCAACCGTCAAGTTGTGGTCGTTACCGGAGCTACCGGTGGTATCGGTGAAGCTATTGTAAAGAACTTGGCCCCGGACTACGCCGTCGTTGCCCAGGGTCGAGACAGCCGTAAGTTAGCCAAGCTCAGCGGCCTAGGTCAGCAGGTATATCCGGTTCGTTATGATCTATCCGATACCGCTGCGTTTGCCGAGACGTTCGGACGACTACCAAAAGTTGATGCTCTTATTAATGCTGCAGCGATTGCTCCACGATATGCCTTTGATGATGCAACCGCTGCAGTTTGGTCGGAAGTTTTACACCTAAATATCACGGTGCCTGCCGAGCTGACTCGCTGTGTGCTCCCCCAACTAAAGGAATCCACCGGTACCGTAGTGTACTTAGGTTCTGGCGCCTCTAGAACCACATCACCAAATAACGTGGTGTATGCGGCTTCTAAGCATGCGCTGCAAGCCTTAGCAGATGGTGTGCGTATGCGTACCGCACCCGATGGCATTCGCGTGGCCACTGTGGCACCAGGCTATGTCGATACGCCGATGATTGATTGGGACGACAACTATCCGCTGGTGTTGCCAAACACCCTCATTCAACCGGCAACGGTCGCCCGGTCGATTCGCCATGTAATCGAAGCGCCATCGGATACCCAAATTACGGAAGTCTGGGTTCGGCCACGCTCCGAAGCGTAACGGGTTAGGCATATAACGGGTTGTGCGCCGGGTCAACACCTTCGCCCTGAGGAACAGGTCCGGGGGCTGTGCCTTGACCAAATGGTGCACCACCGAGATCTTCTCGTCCATGGGCGGTTAACCAGTCGGTGAGCACTGGACCTTTGGGCACAATACCGGTGGGGTTCACGTCTTTGTGGACGATGTAGTAGTGGTCTTTGATTTGTTGAAAATCCACCGTATCGCCAAAACCTGGGGTCTGGAAGAGATCACGTGCATAGGCCCACAGCGCCGGAAATTCAATAAGTTTATTGCGGTTGCATTTGAAATGTCCATGGTATGCCGCATCAAACCGGACCAACGTAGTGAACAGGCGTACATCGGCTTCCGTGATGTGCTGGCCCATTAGGAACCGGCGGTCGGTTAGTCGTTGTTCCAACCAATCCATTGCGGTAAATAGTCGGTCGTAGGCTTCCTCATAGGCTTGTTGCGAACCGGCAAATCCTGCACGATACACCCCGTTATTGACTTCGGTAAAGATCCGTTTGATCACGTCAAACATTTCATCTAGTTGTCCTTCGGGTAGCAGGTTCGGGGCGCCATCACGGTGAAATGCCGTCCACTCGGTGGAAAAATCCAGCGTAATTTGCGGGTAGTCGTTGGTCACCACTGCCCCAGATGGGATATCTACCATGGCCGGAACAGTGATGCCACGTGGATAATCTGGGAAACGCTTGAAATAGTTTTCTTGTAAGCGCGCGGTGTCCAATACCGGGTCAACGCCGCCGGGATCTAAATCAAATGTCCAAGAATTTTCATCATGGGTTGGTCCCGGAGTCCCCAATGAAATAGCGTCTTCAAGGCCCAGTAACCGTCGGACAATAATGGTGCGGTTTGCCCATGGACAAGCACGAGCAGCCACCAACCGGTATCGACCGGCTTCAACCGGCCACGCCTGGGCGCCTTCGGTCAGCCCAGTGGTCAGCACACCAACGGTGTTGTAGGTGTAGGGCTCGGCTGCGGAATGGGTTTGTGGATCGGCAACGATCCGATCATTGATGTAGTTGGTATCTCGGGTAAATGCTTCGCCGGGTGTTAAGTATCCAGAATTGCGTGAAGATTCCATAGACTCAATATATGAGTTCTTCCACCACCCTGACTAGTAGCCGGTTTACGACAAGAGTTACCCAAAATAATCCTTCCGGGATGACCTTGGAGGGTACTAACACCTACGTCTTGGCTGCACCGGGGGCCGATACCGTGGTGATTGTTGATCCCGGTTTTGGCGAGGGCGCTGCTGACCACGCAGCACAGGTGGCAAAAGTGGTTGGTGAGCGCAAGGTTGAACTGATTTTGATCACCCACCATCATTTGGATCACACCGGTGCGGTTGATACCTTTCACCAGCGCTTTGGCGCACCGGTACGTGCGGTTGCTGAACAATGGTGTCGCCAAGCCACTAGCCTGATTGCTGATGAAATGATCATGGCCGCTGGAACCCAAATTCGTGTGGTGGCCACTCCGGGGCACACATCTGATTCGGTTGCATTCTTTTTGCCTGACGACGACGCCGCCCCGCATCCCGGCGGGACCGTACTGACCGGTGACACTATTTTGGGGCAAGGTACCACCATGTTGGATTATCCGGATGGCACTCTGGTCGACTACCTGGACTCGCTGCACACGCTTGCCAATTTAGAAGGTGCCGGACGCCAAGTCGCGGTACTACCTGCTCATGGTCCCACCCTAAGCTCGGTGGCACATGCTGCCGAAGAATATCGCAATCATCGTTTGGAGCGGGTCGAACAATTGCGCCAGCTAATCCAGAACCAGCCACCCATTTTGACCCCGGTGGATTGGGAATCCGTTATTGTGCATGATTTATCTATGCAACTGTATCCAAAGCTGCCAGAGGTCGTCCGCGCACCCGCTAAGAAAACTCTGGCCGCCACACTGGACTATTTTCTTCAGGACGAGGAAGGTTAATACATGACCATTATCGTCGGATATAAAGCATCTGATGCCGCCAAAGCCGCACTGGATTTTGGGTTGGAGCTGGGTGCCAAGCTGGCCATGCGGGTAATCGTTGTCAATGCGGGGCCAGGTTCTGAACACCGGTCCGAATCGCAGCTGACACAGGCCCAGGCCGAACAGCTTGAACAATACCTGGCCGATTTTGAGCTTACGACTGAGTTCAGACAGTATGCCCGAGGCCGATCAACCACCGAAGAATTCAACGATCTTGTCGCAGAACTAGACCCGTATCTGGTGGTAATTGGAGGAGCAAAACGTTCCGGGTTTTCTAGGTTTATGATGGGCTCGGTAGCCGATGAACTGCTCCGCGCGCTGGCAGTACCAATTGTATCCGTCAAGGTCCCCCAACCGTCATCCAACGATCGGAAGTGACCAATGGAAATTATCGTTCAACAGGGAGATATCACCACGATTGAAGTCGATGCGATCGTAAACGCTGCCAATACCTCACTGTTAGGTGGCGGTGGCGTTGATGGTGCCATCCATTCGGCCGGCGGCCCGGATATTTTAGCTGCCACCAAAGAACTTCGCGCCACCTCGCTGCCAGATGGGCTACCCACCGGCGACGCAGTGGCTACCACCGCCGGCAACCTGCCAGCCCGATGGGTTATTCATACCGTGGGCCCGGTATATTCCGCCAGCACGGACCGGCGCAGCCAACTGGTCAGTGCTTATCGGCGCTCACTGGAGGTCGCTGATGAACGGGACGCCACCTCGGTGGCGTTTCCGACTATTTCCGCTGGTGTTTATGGGTGGCCCCATGATGATGCGGTGGCAGCCGGTGTAGATACCGTCCAGCACATGGCCGAGACGATATCGGTGTCCACGGTAATCTTTGTACCGTTTTCAACCCAGATGAAAGAGCTCTACGAGGCTTATTTGGACCGCTGAGCGCTAGCTTCTGACTTGTCCTCAGTGACCTGCTCGAACTGCTGGGTGTGGTCTGGTTCCTGGCTCTGGTCGGTGTCTTCGTCGTCTTCGTCAGTGCGTTGCGCACGGGCCTGGTAAGCATCTTCGCCTGGGCCTGCCATATCCGCACCGCGTTCAATGGCTGCAATCGAGCCGGTATACATCGAGCCGTCTTCAGAAGGCTGAGTTAGGGGTACCGATGAGGTATCCGGTCCAGTTTCCACCAGCCCGTCTTCTGTTTTACGTTGTACCGTTGGAATCCAGCCACGCTCCACCGGTGGTTCTTGGCTGCGCCGGGAACGAACTTTTTCAGAATCAACTTCCGGCACCGACGTCATATTCCAGGGTGTACCGCCACGTGCCGAACCGGGGTCTGTTTGTTGGCCATTATGCGACTGTTCATGGAACATCGCCGCTTCAGCCGGAGCCGGCGGCAGATTTTCTACCCGCATCACGCTGAGTGCTTGTGGGTGTTCTTCGGAAATAAACTTGATGAAGTCTTCGCGCACCAGGCACTGTAAATCCCAGAGCTCACCAGCATTACGTGCCGAGACCGCCACGCGCAGTGTTGCTCGCTCGTTGGCGATGTCTAACACCTGAATCGACACATCGCGACCGTCCCACAAATCCGAGGACTCCACCAATGCCCGCAGCCGTGCACGCAGGGCATCCATGGGTACACGCCAGTCCACTTGGAAATCAATGCCAGCAGAAATCTCAGTACCCACCCGTGTGTAGTTTTCAAACGGTGTAGTTGTGAAGTATGACGACGGATAAATAATGCGTCGGCCATCCCAGATTTTCAGCACCACATACGACATGGTGATGTCTTCAATAGTGCCGTAGTATTCGTCCATGACGACGACGTCGCCCACCCGAATCGCGTCAGTGAAGGCTAACTGCATACCAGCGAATACGTTTGTCAGGGTGGTTTGGACCGCCAGGGCTGCAACAACTGATACCAAACCGGCCGAGGCCAACAGCCCGGCCCCCAAAGCCCGAACCTGCGGAATAGACAGCAGAATCGCAGAAACCGCAATAATAATAATGATCGTATTCAATACGCGTTTGATCAGCTGCATCTGGGTTTTGATACGCCGTCCGCGACGATCTTCGGTGGTTACTTCGTCATAGCGCAGCTCCACCCGCCGTTGAATGACGCTAACAACTCGTAACGCAAACCACGCAAACCCGGCGGCGGTACCGATAAGCAATAAGAACGCCAGCAGCTCATATAGCGACAAGTCGCGGCCCGAAAGCTCCAATCCGACTCTGGCACCAAGAAAACCCATAGCAGTGAAGCCAGGTACCAGCAGAATTTTCATGTGACTCAACATGCGCGATCGGGTACGCAACGCGATCCGGACGGCTAGTGCGACAATGGCCGTCAAGACTATGCCGCTAACCACCCCGATGACCATATTGAGTATTGCTCCGAATATGGGCCCCAGGGACTCAATATTTTGTAGCGCAGAATCCTGCACGTCGTCGGGGACAGCATTTTCAACATCAGGTAGCGAAGGCGATTCGCTGGGATCACCGGGGTCACCCTGCTCCTGTTCGGTTCCAAATCGCAACATAGCCTCCATCCTGTCAGCGAGAACTGAACTAAACCTGGAAACCGCTAGACTAACAGCCATGCTGAACATCACCGATTTGCGCAATACCCGCTATGACCCGGCTACCGTAATGCCACGAGCTAAACTGGAAATTTCGGATGCTTCTGCGATCGTAGATCCCATTATTGACCAGGTACGACACTCTGGTGCCGAAGCGGTTCTTCAACTGACCGAACAATTCGATGGAATCCGGCCGGCTTCGTTGCGCGTTCCAGCTGAGGCAATGGTTGAAGCGCTAGAAAACCTCAACGATGATGTTCGCGCCGCGCTAGAAGAATCCATTGCCCGGGCACGTAAAGTACACGCTGCCCAGCTACCACCCGATACCGTTGTGCCACTGGCTGAGGGCGCCACCGTGGAAAACCATTGGGTTCCGATTCAGCGGGTTGGCCTGTATGTCCCAGGTGGCCGGGCGGTGTATCCATCCTCGGTGATCATGAACGTGGTTCCGGCCCAAGCAGCGGGGGTCGGAAGTGTCTGCATCGCCACGCCACCGCAACGCGAATTCAATGGACTACCCCATCCCACCATTTTGGCTGCCTGCCAACTCTTGGGTGTTGATGAGGTTTATGCAACCGGAGGCGCACAAGCCATTGCCATGTTGGTACTGGGGGCTCGTGATGCCGCCGGCAACCAAATATGCCAGCCCGTTGATTTAGTAACGGGACCGGGAAATGTGTACGTGGCTGCAGCCAAACAAGCATTCTTCGGTCAGGTGGGTATCGACGCGGTGGCCGGGCCGTCGGAAATCTTGGTACTGGCCGATGAGTCAGCAAACCCAGCATGGGTCGCTGCAGATCTCATTTCCCAGTCGGAACACGATCCTTTAGCAGCCTCGGTGCTGGTCACCACGTCGTTAGAATTGGCCCATGCGGTCGTTGCAGAAATTGAAGCACAGGTGCCTGGAGCACCATTAGAGAACCAAATACGTGAGGCTTTAACCGGTCAGCAATCTGGTGTGCTCGTTGTAGAAACCATGGATGAGGCCATCGAAGTAACCAACGGCATTGCCACTGAACATCTCGAATTACAAACCGCCGATAATGACTCAGTACTAAAACGCATTACACATGCCGGTGCAATATTCTTGGGCCCATACTCACCGGTCCCCCTGGGCGATTATTCAGCAGGCTCAAATCACGTGCTACCTACATCCGGCACCGCACGATTTTCCTCCGGGCTCAATACCGCATCATTTCTGCGCCTTCAACAACACATTCGTTATGACCAAACTGGTCTTGAACCGGTTGCCAAAGGTATCCAAACACTCGCCGCATCAGAGGGGCTGCACGCACATGCCGAGGCTATCCGCCACCGCTTTGAAGAAATGTGACACATTATACTGTGGTCGAGGAAAAAGTAGGCTAGTCTAGGCAGCAGAATCACGAGTTCTTACCACATCGTAGCCCTGGCTGGTAAGACGGCAACCCTCCCGTTGTAGTGGGGTGCCCCAGGTGATGATTCGGCCTCACGGAATACGCCGTCGGGCAAGTACAGCGTTCGAGCGCATTCGATCGCAAAAACTTTAAGGCACGATTGTGACAACTACTTTTCAAGCTCGCCAGACTCCTACCGTTGCTCAACTATCACACGACGTTTCGGCGCTGTCATTGCGCAGCGCCTTTGGCCAATTTCCTTCCGGCGTCGCCGCGTTAGCTGCCTCTACCGATTCTGGGCCGGCCGGCATGGCCGTTTCCTCCTTCACCGTTGGAGTGTCACTACAACCACCACTGGTATCCGTGGCCATCCAGAACACCTCGGCAACCTGGCCGGTGCTGCGCCAAGCTGGTACCATCGGCATTTCCATCCTTGGCGAAGGCCAGGGTCATATCGCACGCCAGTTGGCAGCAAAAGGCGTTGATCGTTTCGCTGACATCAATACTCAAGTGAATGACGATGCGATTTTTATCGACGACGCTGCCCTGTGGCTTGAGACTACCCGGTACGCCGAGTACCCCGCAGGTGATCACTTGATAGCCCTACTGGAAGTCACAAATCTGGCCGACTTTACCAATATTAATGAACCATTGGTTTTCCATAAATCCCAATTTCGTAATCTGGAGAACAACTAGCCTATATGGAATGGATCCGTGTTGACGTCTGGCTGCATGCCGTCCGGCTGTTCAAGACGCGTTCGGCGGCCAGCACTGCCGTTAAAGGTGGCAAAATTAAGGTTGACGGTGAGACCATCAAACCGTCTTTCAAATTGCGCAGAGGCCACACTATTACGTTTCGGCAACCCGGTCGGGAAAGAATCATTGAAGTTACCGGCCTACTAGATAAACGCGTGGGTCATCCAATTGCGATTAAGCAATACATTGATCACTCCCCCGAACCAATCCCGCGCTATCTCATGGCGGTACCAAAACGCGAGCGAGGGGCGGGCCGCCCGACCAAGAAACAGCGTCGAGAATTGGATAAGCTACGCGGCTACACCAACACCTAGGACGTCCAGGAACCTCACAGCTAATGTTCGGGGAATTCAAAATAACGTTCTTTAGACTGTAGGTACCTCTTCAAGGTGCGAGTGATGTTGTAATCCCGTCGTCGGATGATCCCCCTTTTCATCTGGCGACGGGATTTTTCTATTATTAAGGATATTGTGACACCGTATGAATACGGCCTCACCTTTCCCCGAATAAGCCTTGTACGCTAACATATTCGAAAGCTATACAAGCTCTTTCCTGCATGTGACGACACAACGAGAAGAAACGGCAAGTGGCAGATGACTGATGAACGTTCCGGCACCGTGAAGTGGTTCAACGTTGAAAAAGGCTACGGGTTTATTACTCCCGACGATGCTTCCGATGACGTTTTCGTACACCATACGGCCATCGCGCAAATCGGATTCCGTAGGCTAGAAGAAGGCCAACAGGTAGAATATATCGCTTCCGAAGGCGACCGTGGTCTGGTGGCAGATACAGTGTGCCCCATAACATGAGGTTTGTTGCCCGCATCGGCGCAATAACCACCGCAAGTATTCTTGCTTGCGGGTCACTAGGTGCTGCCCAGCCCACCGAGCAAACATCGCCACCATCCACAAGTGATCAGACCCAAACGACGCCGGAACCGAATCCAAACGATACAGTACCAACGTCGCCGTCGCCATCACCGTCACAACCACCGCAGTCCAGTACTACCCCGTCGCCTACAGGGCAGCCCTCTGACACGGAAACTTCGCCGGGACCGTCGTCGCCGACACAAGGGGGCGCTTCTAACCCACTAGAAAACGTCACCTGTGAAGTTATCTCGTCCGACGATTCGACCGCTATTGTCACCATTCCTAACGCCGAAGAAGGTGACGTAGTAACAGTGGGAGACACAACGACAACGCTAGATTCAAACTCACAGGTTAAAGTAACTGCGCAGGAAGGCACTTCACTTGAGTTGGAGCTACGGCGTGACGGAGCCAGTTATGATAACACATGCACGGTTACTGTCGGTCCGGGAGATAGCGAATCTCCTTCAGAACCACCAGCCCCCTCCGAAGACAATACTTCCAGCCAGAAACCTACACCATCTCCAGACCCGCCGACTACGCCACCTCCAGACCCGACGACTACGCCACCGGCTCCCACCACTGAACCGACAACCCCATCTGAGCAGCCTTCCCAGGGAACATCGGGCAATGGTTCTGGCAACACCTCAGTTCCTGGACCCGTTCCAAGTACGCCCCAACCAACGCCCAGTACACCTCCTGCACAAACAGCACCGGCACAGCCTGTGCCACCGCCATCAGCTCCTTCCAGCAGTAACAATTCCTACATTCCAACACCGACTGCACCTACGACACAGTCCAGCGCTCATGCGTCCGGACAGACAGACCGAGCCCCTGTCGATATACGCCAGTATTCGGATAATCCGCAATATCAGCTTCCTCAAGTGTGGAGAACGGAGACGAATACCGGTTCACGGCTCATCATGCCTGAGCCCCGTGACCGCGGAGTTCAGGAACCAGAACTAGAAACCCTTCCGCCGGCCTCGGATGAGGAAATAGACGCCATTAAAGCACAACTATCTTCTCCGGATCATGGCAATCGGCTGCATAGCGAGGATGAACACATCGCGGGTGAAAGTGACGGCCGCTTTTCTGGCGCCGTCTCGTGGTGGTTGTTCTCCGGTATTATCGGCGTCTTAGTACTTGGCACCGGTATCTGGTGGACAGTATCCCGACGTAAACCCAAACATTAACTCGTTGGTGAGGATACCGGAGGATTTGGTCCAGTGCGCTTACTGACCAGACGCTCAATCCCAGAAACGCCTAAGATGGCACAAGCAAACCAAATACCGCCGGCTGGCCCGATGGGACCAGCAACCGCGCTAGCTGCAATCGGCAACACGACTTGACCAATCCTATTGCCCATCAAGCGCAGCGCTAAAGCCGGACTGCGCCATGTACGGGGTACAGCCTGGGTAATCATGGTCATTGTCAACGGTTGGCCCAAGCCAAGGGTGAAGCCACCCACCGACATAAAAATGAAGGCAGCTATTATCCCGGTCATGCCCCTTTCGATTACCGCCGGTACGATCGCTATTGCAATTGCTGAAACCAACAGAGAAACTAATAATAAAATATTGCGGGGATAGCGCGTGGACAATGGTCGAATAAAGATACGTGAAATGACCGATGTTGCACCGCGTACCGCAAGTAATGCACCAATGACCAGCGGAGAGACACCTACCGTTTCGCCAACTAGTGGCATAAAAGCGACCAGAATATCCAAGATAGCTAGTAACGCTAAGGCAGCCAGCATATGCGAGGCGATTCCGGGGGTTTTCAGGATGTTCAGTGCCGAAGGTTTAGCGTTGGTCTGAGGTTCTACCGCCACAATGTCTTGTGTTTGGGTGTTCACCGATGGAGTGGTGCCCAGTGTGTACAGTACGGGAACGGCAATGATGGAAGCTATCGCACCAACCCATAACGCCAAGTTCACGTTGCCTGCCAGATCGCTTCCATCGAGTGCGGTTTGTGTCAGCGATGTGTTGCCAAGTACCAGGCCAGACAATAACGGACCCAGCATCTGCCCTACTGAAAAAGCTGCAGTAAACCAACCGAAATTAGCATCCATTTGCATTGCGCGGGATCGTCTGGCGACCATGCTCTGACCACCGATAGTGAACATGAGATGCCCGATCCCAAGCAGTGCGGAAGCCACCATAAGCTGTACAAGATGATCGGTGATCGCCAAATAAGCGGCCCCCACGGCGAGTATCGTAATCCCCAGAGCAACGAAGTTCCTTGGAGACGCCAATCGACTCAGCAATCTACCGAAAGGAAGCGCCAAAAGTAATGGCAATAATGCGTATGATGCAGTCGCCAGACCGATTTGCGTTTCGCCCCAACCAAGCAAGATAAGTTTATAACTGGTGACCGGCCTGACAAGATTTGCCGTCGTTTGCGTCAGGACGCCGGCGATAATCATCAGCCATAACCAACCCGGTATGCCAGCCTTGGGTGTTTTGGTCATAAAAAAGTATTCTTCCTTACCAGCTTAGACACTAGCAGTGAGCATGAGGTGCCATCCGAGGGGGCAAGTATGCCAATCCGCAGTACCTGGTCGTTACAGTGGTCAATACTAGGAAGCCAGAATAGTAGGTGACATTCGTGACGAACCCAGCTGACCACACTACCGTCTCGCCCCAAGTTGCTGCTGGGCAATCCCCGTTGGGCGGTCAACTATTCTACCTATTAGACCAAGTGACCCATGAGCTCCACACCGCGATGCATACGGTGCTAGCCACTGAAAACCTGAATATCCGGCAGTATGCCACCCTGGCGCTAGTTGCCGGTAAGCACACCGTCACTCAGCATAATTTGTCGAAGGTACTAGATCTTGATCCATCGCAGGTCGTGAGCCTTGTCAAAGGTTTGGTTGACAGGAATCTACTGACTCGTCAGACACTGGAGACTGATCGGCGGGCCAAAGTACTAAACATCACTGAAGATGGCGCCCGACTCTATACCCGTGTGGAGACACAAATCCGGCAAGTAGAAGAAGCTGTCACGGCGTCATTGTCACCCCGGGATCGAAAGATCTTAGCGGCTCTACTGGAACGCGTCCTGCCGCTAACCTAGCTCGGAGCGTTATTTGGCATAAGTTTAGTCAGCGCTAGAGACGGTATAGTGCTGTTTGCCTGAGGCTTCTTCGCTGGACTGTGATGGTAAGTAGAATTCTGGATCAACCCATTTATCGTTGATTTTAATCTCATAGTGCACGTGCGACCCAGTGGAGTTTCCGGTAGATCCCGCCAGCGCTACGGTGTCACCCTGTGAAACCTTAGTACCAACACCCACACTTAGTTGGGAGTTGTGACTGTATGCGCTAACCACTCCGTTGCCATGATCAATTTCAATGCGATTGCCGCCCGTACTGTGCACACCAGCAAAAATTACTGTCCCAGCCTCTGTTGCCTTGACTGGCGTACCGGATGGCACCGGAAAGTCTGTACCGACATGGAACTGGCTACCGGCACCTGTCGGATTACCACGCATCCCGAAAGTAGAAGAGATTCGTGTGGAATCAGCGGGGTAAATCATCTGCAGGTTGCCCGGTAAAGACTTCAGCGAACCATTATCCGGGTTTTGGGCTTCAGCAACGGCCAATTGGCCGGCTGCGACGTCGCCTTCGCCTTCCTGATAGAGCTGGCCCAGACCCAGCTGGGAGGCGGCCATCTCATCGGTCATTTTGGCTACGACAAGTTCGTCTCCACCGGAGATCGCTGCCGGAATGACAGTGGTCTGTCGCGGGCTTTCTGCAACCCCACCACCATTACTACTGCCAACAGTGCTATCGGCATACGCCAATATATCGCCATCAACCCATGAGTTGCCGCTGGTGACAACCGCGGCTGAAGAGACAGCAACAGCTACGCCAGCGGTAACAACGCTAGCTTTACGCCTACTTTTGCTGCCGGATTCGCGCAGCTCGCGGCGTGAAGGAAATTCTGAAACAGTCATGTACGGTTGCTCACCAAAGAAAAAGGTCAATTATTTCTACATCTTAGCGTTACCAATTTGTTATATCCAATCGGCGCCAAGTCGGCCTTAGATATCAAATCGTAACTTAGATTACGGCGTCGTTATAAAACGTGACGGCGTGCATATGAAGCGATTGCTCCAGGCCACTAGGACATTTTGCCATAAACGGGCATCATAAATTTACGTTCTTCTCTTTGCTGCGGTCTACATATTTACCTCGTATACCTCACCTTGTTTGGGTAAGTAACACTGATTAGCTTAGGCCTGATGACACCTTCACAGGACCACATCCTGACTAGCTGTGGATAACTCATTCGAGCTGTGCGCGATATCATCGCTGCACCGTGACGATGAGTTGTATGATGGCCCAGTATGGCCAGCCACAAGCTGGGTCTAGCGTTACTCACAACGACGTGGGTGGATGCAGCGGCAAGTTCCGCTACGCCAGCTCCTCGATCAGGAGAACTATGAATTGCTTACCCGGGCATCCGCCTGGGTCTTCGTATGTGTACCCGCTACGGTACAGTCCTACGGAAGTACGTATCTAACAGCGGCTATGGATAAGAGAGTCATGACCAAAGTTCAATCACATCAACGCACCGAAACTGACCTCATTGGCCCGGTGGAACTGCCGACCGAGGCATACTACGGTGTCAACACGGTTCGTGCAGCAGAAAACTTTCAGCTGTCCTCCACTCGTTTGGAACAATTCCCTGAGTTGATTGCCGCTCTGGCGATCATCAAACAGGCTGCAGCAGCGGCTAATCGGGATGTTGGGGCGCTTGATGCCGACATTGCCAATGCCATTATTGCAGCAGCACAGGAAGTTGCCTCCGGCCAGCTACACGAGCAGTTCATTTTGGACATGATTCAAGGTGGCGCAGGCACCTCAACCAATATGAATGCCAATGAAGTGATCGCCAACCGCGCACTCGAACACCTTGGATACGCCAAAGGCGACTACGAGGTATTGCATCCCCTTAACCATGTCAATATGGGCCAGTCGACCAACGACGTGTATCCGACGGCGCTGAAACTCGCCCTACATCAGATGACGGGAAACTTACTCGATAGCTTAGAAGTACTGCGTCAATCGCTGCAAGATAAGGCCGATGAATTCGATGCAGTCGTCAAAATGGGCCGCACCCAGATGCAGATCGCTGTTCCCATGACATTGGGGCAAGAATTTGGCGCCTGGGCCACGATGATTGAGCGCTCCATGACCGGTATCAAGCGCGTACGTTATGACCTGCTTGAGCTTAATCTAGGCGGCACCGCCATCGGCACGGGAATCAACGCCCATGACGGATACCGTGAACGGGCCATCCAACACCTACGCGACATCACCGGTCTGACCAGCATCGCCTCGGCACCGGATTTAATCGCAGCCACCGCCGATACCCAAATTTTTGTCGATCTGTCCGGTGCGCTCAAGCGCGCTGGCACCACAATGTCTAAGATCGCCAATGACCTGCGCTTGCTATCTTCGGGCCCGTCCGGTGGATTCGGCGAAATTAACCTGCCGGCTCAACAAGCTGGCTCATCGATTATGCCCGGAAAGGTCAACCCGGTCATTGCCGAGGCAGTCAACCAAGTGGCATTCCAGGTGGCAGGCCATGATGCTGCCATTACGATGGCTTCCGAAGCAGGCCAGCTGGAACTAAACCCATTTGAACCCGTTATGGCCCGCGGCCTATTCGATTCCATTAGTATTTTGCAGAACGCGGCAACAATGTTTGTAGAAAAATGCGTTACCGACATTACCGCCAACGACCAACTCATGCGCGACGTCGTCGAAGGCTCTGCCGGTTTGGCCACCGTCTTCTCCCCCGTCATCGGCTATAAAAATGCCACAGCTCTTGCCGTAGAAGCCACCCGGACCGGGGCGAAAGTAACTGACCTGGCAGTAACCAAGGGGCTGTTATCGGCTACGCAGGTACAACAGCTTATTAGTGATGCCTTAGAAGTTTAGGTTTATAAGTCAGGGGCGTGGGTAATAACCACCCCGGCAACCATGAAAACCAGTCCGACGACCTGCAGTGGTTGGACTGGTTTTTTTGGTGCCGATAACAGACCAAAATGATCCACGGCTAATGAGCCGGCAAGAATTCCTGTTTGGATAGCAATGACGGTTGCAGCAGAACCGATCAGCGGAGATAAAAAAGCGACGCCGGTAACATACATGGCCCCCAGCAACCCGCCCAGCCACATCCACCACGGATTCCTGTGCTCACCGGCGGGCACTCGGAGGCGCAACGACGGACGGGTTACCGCCAAAAGCACCAGGAGGACACCGGTGCCGATAGCAAAAGACACAAACCCTGCATGAATGGCAGAGTCTAGGACACCGGCAAGTTGACCGTTCACGGCGACCTGAACACCAAAACATACACCGACCCCAAGGCCCACCAAATACCAGATTGGTGAGGTTGAAGCATGCTGAGGTGCTGTCCCAGCACGGCCTGCCGCCACAGCAACCAGGGCCGATACCAATACGATCAGCACTCCGGTTAGTCGCCACGGGCTGGCCTTATACACTTCTACCCCAAATAATCCGAAGTGGTCGACCACCATGGTGGTGATCACCTGAGCGGTCAGGTTGAGTGCCGTGGAATATAATGCTCCGATAATCGGCAACAGCAAAACCGTAGTGGTCATGGCAATAACACCGACTAGCCCACCAATCCACATCCACCAGGGTTGTTGGGCGATCAGTGCCCCATCAATACCAACGGTGCCTTCGGTTGTCCAGGTCAGTAATGCCAGGCACAAGGTGCCCACACAAAACGACACGGTGGCCATCACCCAGGGTGAGGAAACCGCAGCGCGAAGTCGGTTGTTAATCGCCGACTGGGTTGGCATCAGTATTCCGATGGCCAGGCCCATAAGCCCATACAACAAGGTCTGCTCCAGTGGGGTTGGCGTGGCTAGATGGCCCGTCCGGGAGTGAGGATCCCGGCGGGGTCAAGGGCGTGTTTAATGGCGTGCTGGGCCGTTATGACCGCCTGGTCCAGTTGGATGGGTAGTTCATGGTGCTTGACCGCCCCGATGCCGTGTTCTCCGGTAATCGTGCCGCCCAGCGAAACCGCCAGCTCGGAAATATCGCTAAGAACTTCCTCGGCGGCAGCGTATTCTTCTGGAGTATCGTCGGCTTGCACGGTTGGATGCAGATTACCATCGCCGGCGTGAGCCACGATGGAGATGGCCCGACCGTGGTGTTGTGCTAATTCGTCAATGCCACGAAACATATTCGCCAGCTCTCCGACGGGTACGCCAACATCGCAAGAGACACGCAGACCACTGGCGGTCAAAGCAGGGTTCGCCAGACGCCGTGCTTCTAATAAGGTGTCATCTTCGGCAAGGGCCACATCCACCGCGCCGTGGTTGCTGCACGTTTCAATAATCGTTTGTGCATCGGCTGCGGCGTCGTCGCCGACCGTTTGGCCGATTAGCACGGCGGCATTGGGCACCACCAGGCCCGATGGGTAGATTTTTTCAATGGTGCGCACACTGTGGGCATCCAATAACTCCAGCACTTCGGGCTGAGCCTTACCGTTGACGATCGCGGTGACGGCGTCTCCTGCGGCTGCAATGTCATCGAAACTTGCTCGGAAGGTGCGAGGGGTACCCGGAGGAACAGGTTTTAGGCGCACGGTAGCAGCAGTGATTACTCCCAGTGTGCCCTCCGAGCCCACAAACAGACTGGTCAGGTCCAGGCCGACGACATTTTTGCGGGTGCGTGCTCCGGTGTTGAGCACGGTCCCATCGGCCAGCACAACTTCTAATGCAGCCACGGCATCGCGGGTCACGCCGTGCGAGATACACCGCAGTCCACCGGCATTGGTGGCAATATTTCCGCCAACCGTTGAGATCTCTACACTGGCTGGATCCGGCGGAAAGAATAGGCCGTGTTCTCTAACGGCGCGATCCAGTTCGGCGGTGATGACTCCGGCTTCGACCACGGCTAGCCGATTTACCGCATCAATGTCCCGAATTTGGTTGAGCTGTTGCAAACACAGCACTAACCCACCGGCATACCCTACGGCCCCACCAGACAGGCCCGTACCAGCTCCGCGAACCGACACCGTAATTTGATGACGATGTGCCCAACCCAGCGCCGCCGAAACCTCCGCAGTAGTGCGCGCCATGACTACCGCAAGTGGGGGTGCTGTTGGGTGATAGCGCGAACTATCTCGAGACAGCTGGTCCAGCTCAGGTCCGGTCGTAATAACGGCGTCGCCCAGCAGGCTAGTCAGCTGTGCCAAAAGGTGGTCAGAGGTCAGAGTTTCATCATCCATGGTGGCCCTTTTCTTCGCCCGAACTGTGTTGCATAGACTACCGGTCGTGTTTCAGTCCACGGTTAAGACTAGTAGTATGTCCCCCATGGGTTTCCGCGTTGCTACCGGGCATCCTCCACGGACAACAGTTTTACGGCAATTGTCAGGTTGGTTGGGTAGGATACTTCGGGAGCTTGTTGCGATGTTCTACTCGATGTGAGGGTATACAAGGGAGGAGTGCCTGATGGCTCAAGGGTCACGGTGGATTACCCCGGCCGAAATGGAACCAACACAACGAGTTTGGATGAATTTTCCTCGGGCTGGCACCGTGAATTGGCCGGCCATGTGGCAGCTATCCTCCGCGCGTCGAGCTTGGACGCGACTTGCCGAAACCCTTAATCAATATGTTCCGGTTACACTGTTGGTCGATCCTGATGATCAACAGACCGTGACGTCGTATGTCTCCTCCGATATCGACACGGTTATTGTGCCATTCAATAATGCCCTGCTGCGTCGCACTGGGTTTTCAGTGGTCGTTTCACGTCATCCGCAACCTAATACCGGACGTCGTCCCCGACGAGTACTGGGCATGATGGATTTTACGTTCAATGGTTTTGGCCGGTTAGCGGGCGTAGACTACGGGCTGGATGACACCATGCCCGGCACGCTAATGGATCTGCTGCCGGATACCAATGGCTTTAGCCAACGTATCTTTTCCATGATGGTATCCGAAGGCGGATCCTGGGTTACCGATGGCAACGGTACCGCGATTGCTTCCGAAGCCCTGTTGACCGATCAGCAGCGCAACCCGGGCTGGTCAACCAACGCTGTGGAACGCGAACTGCGCCGAAATGTTGGCATCGATCATTTCATCTGGTTGCCCAACGGTCTAAACCGCGGGGCAGCACCTGCCGGATGGGGCGGTTATCTAGATCAATTGGTGGCCTTCCACTCGCCGGGACGGGTGCTATTGCATACTCAACCAGATCCGTCGCATCCAGACCACGCAGTAACTAACCAGACCCGCGAAATACTCTCGGCCGCCACCGATGCGCAGGGCAATGCCTTAGAAATTATTGACGTGCCTGCCCCACAAACTCACTCAGATATGCGTGGGCCGGTCAACTGGTCGTACCTGGACTACCTGATGCTCAACGACGTCATTATTGTGCCCCGGTTTGTCGATCCAAACGATTCAACCGCCCACGAGCTATTGGGCAAACTGTTTCCAGATCACCGCATCGTGCCGTTTATGGCTCAAGATCTATTCGATCATGGCGCCTCAATTCGGGCTATTACCCTGCCCCAACCGCAAGCGAGCACCAGGCGCTAACATGAGAACCAAGACGTCGTAAGGAGTGAAGTGGCACAGCAGCAGAAGATGACCGGTACCCAACGTTCCATCCTTGTGGTGGTACTTGTACCGGTATTCATGTCCCTGCTGTCAATCTCCTCGATCAATGTAGTGCTGCCTAGTGTCCAAGATTCTTTAGACGCCCCAACCAGCCAAATCCAATGGGTGTTATCCGGCTACACGCTGGCCTTCGGGGTCCTGCTGGTAGCAGGTGGTCGTGCCGGTGACACGTTCGGGCGCGGCAAACTGTTCGTAGCTGGTCTGGTGCTCTTTGGACTGGGGTCCCTGATAGCCGGGTTCGCATTGAATGGCCCCATGTTGGTGTTTGCGCGCTTCATCACCGGGTTCGGCTCGGGGCTGCTCAACCCCCAAACGGTCGGCTTCATTCAACAATTTTTTGAAGGACCAAACCGCGCCAAAGCCTTTGCTTCCTTTGGTTCCGTCGTCGGGGTCTCAGTAGCAATCGGCCCCCTGCTTGGTGGTGGGCTCATTGCCTTGGCTGGACAAGATTGGGGCTGGCGCTGGACGTTTTTGGTTAATGTACCCATTGCAGCTGTGGCCATGTATTACGCCTATAAACGTTTCCCCGCCGAGGCGTGGCAAGCCTATATGCCCGAAGGTGCCGACTCGGCAACACATAAGCCGGATCTGGATCCTATCGGGACCATTACCTTCACGCTGGGCACCCTGCTGGTGATGTGGACGTTCCTGGAGTTAGATAAGGGTGGCATCTACTACTTGCTGCTGCCCATCGGCGTCGTCGTGCTGATCTGGTGGGTCTGGTGGGAACGCCGTTATAAGCGCCGCGGCGGCGATCCCATGGTGGACATGAACCTCTTCGCCAACCGGTCCTACCGCAACGGAGCCTTGCTAATTGGGCTATTTTTCACCGGCTACACTTCGGTGTGGGTTTCGGTGGCAATTTTCTTGCAGACCGGTCACGGTATTTCCGCGTTGATGGCAGCACTGGTGGGAGTGCCCTCAGCTGTGCTGACTTCTATTTCATCGCAAGTCGCCGGGCGTTACGTGTTGCGAGCCGGACGCGCCATGGTGGCCTGGGGCATGACCGTCACACTCATCGCACTTGGTTCCTCCATCTTCGTGGTTATTGGTGTCCATCTTTGGGATTGGCCGGTGTGGTGGCTTATTCTCACTCTGACCGTGTTGGGCGGGGCCCAGGGCTTCATCGTGTCACCAAACCAGACGCTGACGCTGATTGAAGTGCCTGCCCATGTCTCGGGTGTTGCCGGTGGTGTGATGCAAACGGGTCAGCGCGTGGGTACCTCAATAGGTACGGCTCTGGTCACCTCCATGCTTTTCGGGGTCGCCTCGGCCTTTAACTGGGATTGGGCCTTCGTAGCGGCCTTCGGCACCATCATGGTCATGGTTACTGCCGCTCTGATCGTGGCCATCGTGGATATAATCGGTACCCGCAAAGCCCAAGCCGCTGTGCCACAAGGCCAGGAAGCAAAATGACGTCACACTGCGCCACTACGGCTGCCTTCACGGGCCAAATGGGGTAGGTTGGTGTTATCGACAGGGGAGCAGCCCACACACAGCTGCTGAGAGTGCATCAGCAGACCCTCGAACCTGATTCCAGTTTATACTGGCGGAGGAAGTCGTAACTCTCCACGCACTGCGTGCCCTCCTTGCAAACAGGAGGATTGATGAAACCTTCATTACCGTTGCTGGTGGCCGCGGCCTTGGGGCTCACCGGCTGCTCTATTGCTGATCAAGCACCGGATAACGCCCAAGAAGCAACACCATCGGTCACCATCATGACACACGATTCATTCAACGTCCCAGAAGAACTCGTGACACAATTCGAAGAAGAATCCGGTTACAGTGTCACCACCACCTCTCCGGGTGATGCTGTGGCAGTGCTCAATCAGGTGACCTTGCAGAAAGACAACCCAACCGTCGATGCGGTCTACGGTATCGATAATTATTCGGCACCCACTCTCCTGAGCGAAGATATACTTGTTCCCCACGGGGCTGAGTTAGGCGACGCCCAGCAATACGCGGTAGACAGCGATACCGACGGCGACCTGGCCCCAATTGACCAGGGCCAAGTCTGTGTCAACATGGACAATGACTGGTTCGACGACTCAGATCTGGCCCCGCCAGAATCGCTGGAGGATCTCACCGACCCGGCCTATAAGGACCTGTTTGTCACCACAGATCCTACGACGTCGTCACCGGGACTAGCCTTTTTAGTTGCCACCATTGAAGCCCAAGACGACTGGCAGGCGTACTGGCAAGACCTGTTGGATAACGGCGCAAAGATTGCTAGCGGTTGGTCGGATGCCTACTACTCGGATTTCACTGCTGCCGGTGATGGGGAATATCCTTTAGTGCTATCCTACTCTTCGTCCCCTTCGGCCGAAGATGGCAGCACCTCATCCATTTCATCCACCTGTACCGAACAAGTTGAATATGCCGGAGTGCTGGATAATGCCGGAAATCCAGATGGCGCCAAAGCGTTCATTGAGTTCATGTTGGACGCTGACTTTCAGCAGACGCTGCCAGATGAAATGTACATGTATCCAGTTCGTGACGACGTCGAGCTTCCAGAAGATTGGGAGCAGTATGCACCATTATCTGAGGACCCCATCACTGTAGATCTTGATGAAGTAGCCCAAAACCGCGATAACTGGTTGGACGACTGGACCCAACTGTACGAAAATACCGACGCGTGATTGGCCGTATTGGGGCGGGTATCGCCCTGGCGGTGGTCCTGGGGTTTGTCACCGTATTCTTTGCTTGGCCAGTGGGTGCCATGCTGTTACGGGGCATTACCAACGACGCCGGAGCCCTGGACCTGAGCACATTCGGTGAGGTTTTGACTACCGGTCGCACCTGGGCCATCGCCGGTCATACACTGACGATGGCCGCCCTGGGCACTGCCGGTTCGGTAGTCTTCGGCATTCCTGCCGCCTACATTCTCTATCGCACCGATTTTCCGGGGCGAAGCATCCTGCGCTCGGTCACCCTGGTGCCCTTCGTGTTACCCACGGTGGTTGTTGGTGTGGCCTTCCGGGCATTACTGGGAGCTGAAGGACCCCTCGGGTTTCTTGGCTTAGATCAGACCACCGCCGCCGTCATTGTGGCCATGGTGTTTTTTAATATCAGCTTGATTGCTCGTCAGGTGGGTGGTTTATGGCAAATGCTTGACCCACGCACAGTCGAAGCAGCCCGCAGTCTCGGTGCCTCCCGGGCTCGCGCGTTTTTCACTATCACGCTACCGGCCTTGATGCCGGCCATCGGTGCCTCAGCCGGGTTGGTTTTTCTCTACTGTTCGACGGCGTATTCGCTGGTGCGCACCTTGGGTTCACCGGGTGTGGGCACCCTCGAAACCGAGGTGTTCCGGCAGACCCAAACTTTTCTCGATCTGCGCACTGCGGCCGTGTTTTCTGCCTTGCAGGTGTGCTTTGTGCTCGTATCTGTGTGGCTCACCCAACGGTTATCGCGTTACACTACCACTGCTTTACGGCTGCAATTTCCCAAGCGGCAGCCGTTATCGCGCACCGATTGGTTACCTCTGGGGATCACGTTATTTGCTGTTATATCCATTATTTTGTGGCCCATGGTCACACTGGTGGAACGTTCGTTGGCCACAGATGATGGTTATGGTTGGGATAATTACCGTTTGTTGGCTACGTCTTCAGGTTCTGGGTTTGCCGGTGGTACCACTGCTGCCCAGGCGCTTGAACATTCGGTCAAGATCGCCATTGATGCCACTTTGATTACTTTGATTGTTGCCATTCTGCTGGCATTATTACTCACCCACAAGGTCAACTCCCCTATGATTGCTCGAGGCCAACGCTTTCTGGACACGTTCATTATGTTGCCGATGGGTGTCTCGTCTGTGACGATCGGTTTCGGGTTTCTTGTTTCTATTCATGCGGTTAGTCCGGATCTGGGGCAATCTGGCGTTTTGGTTCCGTTGGCTCAGTCGGTGGTCGCTCTACCGTTGGTTGTGCGTAGTTTGATTCCTATTTTGGCTGCAGTTGATCCGAAACAGCGTCAAGCCGCCGCAGTATTGGGGGCTAGCCCGGGGCGTATTTTGCGGACGATTGATGGGCCGTATTTGGTGCGCGCCGTTGGTCTTGCGGCAGGTTTGAGTTTTTCGGTTTCACTTGGTGAGTTTGGTGCCACTAGCTTTTTGGCCTCACCAAATTATCAAACATTGCCCGTCTATATCGTACGTTTGCTGAATCGTCCAGGTGCCGAGAACTTTGGTATGGCGCTGGCTGCCGCAGTTATTTTAGGCGTCGTTGCATCGCTGGCGCTGTTGGTTGGCGAACGCATCCGTCCGCAGCTGAGGAGAACTGTATGACCGCCGTTGAACTTACCGACGTTCATTTGGCCTATTCGGAAGATAATCAGGTACTTACCGGCGCGAATTTGCAATTGGCTGTCGGTGAGATTCTTGGTTTGCTTGGTGCATCTGGGTCGGGAAAGTCTACCTTGTTGCGGATTGTCGCTGGATTGCAGCATCCTTCCTCCGGTTCGGTTGTGATTGCTGGGAAAACTACGGATGACGATCGGCGCCACACTCCCCCGCATTTGCGTGACTGCACGATGGTTTTCCAAGATGCCCAGCTTTTTCCGCATCGTAGTGTTGCAGCCAATGTGTCGTATGGTTTGGAGGCTGCGAAGGTCCCTGCTACCCAACGCCGTCGTCGTGTTGCCGAAGTTTTGGATATGTTGCAGATATCAGAGTTGGCTGATCGCGGGGTCAACGAGTTGTCCGGCGGCCAGGCGCAGCGGGTTGCTTTAGCCCGGTGTTTGGTGATTCGGCCAGCGGTTATTTTGTTTGATGAACCTTTATCTGCTTTGGACCGAGGCTTGCGGCAGAAGTTGGCGGTAGATATTCGACAGTTATTGAAACAGACCGGCACTTCGGCGATTTATGTCACGCATGATCCTGACGAAGCAAAGACGGTTTCGGACCGTTTGGCGGTCATTGAGGATGGAAAAATTCTTGATCTGGGCCCTGTCAGCACGTTAGATACCTCGGTACTTTCTGACTCGGTAGCTAGTCTGCTTGGTGGCAGCGGCGAGGTGTCGGGTGTTGTGATTGCGGCAACCGAGGAGTCAACCACAATTGAAGTAGTCGATGAGCACCTTGTGCTCCCGGGACGGCAAGGCACGGTAGGCGACACGGTAACGGTCAAGCTAAGTCGCTAACGGACTGTGTCGTCTGTTAGATGTTCCAATACAGGTTTCGCAGTAATGGTTGGTACGGGTCAACCCAGCGAGCTGGCTGGAAGTAGGTTACCCCGTCCACTTTGCGGATAATCCATTTACCGTTATGTATGTCTGCGTGGTGGCGCGCGCATAATGTGATGCCATTATCGACATTGGTTTGCCCATTTTTGGACCACTCTTGGCAATGATGGCATTGACAGTATGTGGCTTGCACGGTGCACCCTGGTGCCTGGCATCCTTTATCACGAGCTAAAATGGCTTTACGTTGGGCGGTGGTGAATAAACGTTTACTGCGGTATTCGTTCAACACAATGTCCTGGCCGTTCCAAATTTGGCCCACAAGTTCCGCATCACAGCCGATCTGCTTGGCGTTTTTGGGGTGCACTGGTCCGATGTTGACGGCTTCTGATTGGTAAGGCGTCCAAGACGTCTTGTTGGCGTGGCGTGTATAGGTACCGTCATATATAGTGTCGGCGAGGCTCTCGGGGCCGGAAAGTTTGGCCGTTGCGGGGGTGATCCCATCGGGGCCTGTTGGTCGTCGCACCGCTTCGGGCAACGCTGGAAGCCCGAGTGTCACGTAAGCGGTCTGTATATCTTGAACAATTACCAGTTTTGCTGGTGAGCCATGTGCTCGTTTGGCGGCCGCTTCATCCGGGTCCATACTCATAACAGCCCATAAGGCGCCTAGTACAACAGCCCCTGCCCGTTGAGCTCTTGTGAGTACGTCAATCCAATCGGCCTGCTGTGTCGTATAGGTGTTTCCTTCAGCGTCCTCAGCCACAAAGGTCCCGTCATCGGGTTTCTCTTCTGACTCCTCGTTGGCTTCTGAAGTCACATTGGTTTGGCGATCCTGGGCTGCGGGGTCTTGTTGCTGGGCAGCTTTGGCATCGGCCATGGCTTTATAGAGGTTTTCAATGTTTTCGGGCAGCAGGGGTTTATTGCCTTTATAGTTCAGGTTCGTATTGAGAAATTCTTGACAAACTGCAGCCCACACAGGATCCATATGCATGGAGACGGTAGCCGTCCCATCGTCGTGAGACCGTAGATGGAGGGCGTTATCCGGTTGCTTCTTGAGGGCTTGAGACGGTGATGGCCCATCAGCATCGATGTGATAGGCAATACGTCCAAACCACCGCTGTTTCGCTTGGGTGATTTCTTCGGGCGTCGCAGTTTCAGCCGCCTCCTTTAAGGTGGGCTCAAAGGCTTGCAAGACGAGATCTTTGTATTCCGGTGTTTGGTTTACTATTGCTGCATATTTCGCCAGGTCTTCATCCAGTTGGATAATGCGATCGAGATTTTCGCTTGGGATTTTTCCTGCGCTGAACGACGATGCAACCTTGGCAAGCTTTGGGGTCGCGCCAGCTACAGTTTGATCCGTAGCAGTCCCATAAGTGACGTACTTTGCACGCGCTATGATCCTATTGGCCCGATAGCCCGACATTTGCATGGAGTTACGCAGTATCTCTTTGACGTCACGGAAACCTTTATGATTTTCGGGAACCCCGAGATAGTCCGTTTGGGCGCGGCATGCAACTTCCAACTTCCTCACCAAATTAGCCAATGCTGCATCATTGGCGCGGTCTTCTGTGGTCATCAGCGACATGATTGCCTGCAAAGTGTCCACATAGTTATCCGGTGCCACCGGGCCCGAGCCAGAAGCCTTATCAGCGTACTGAGCATCTTGACTCGCCTGGCTATGTCCGACATCGTGGCCTGACCAGTCAGCACCACGCGCAGAAGTAAAGGTGGCGATTTCATTGATCGACCCGGGTTGGGCTAACCGTTCAGAAAATTTCTGCCCAAAGAGCGCTCTGGCATAAGCAAGTTCGCCCAAGGTCATCTCGTCGATTCGATCCTCGTTAATCGCATCGACCGACACAGGGTCTCCGAGGTTAGGGAAGATTGTTTGATGCACGGATGGCAGCCTCTCAACTCAGATGGGCATGAAAAGTTGACGGAGAAATAGTGAAACAGGAAGAGAAAAACTGATTAGATGAGCTGCTCTTAGCTCTAGTATAACGCATACTACACCGTCAGGCAATGCTTTTAAGTATTTTTATCTACTTTATTATTGAAGTAAGTGCTTTTAACTCTCTTTTATCATACTTTGAGTATATTACAATATGATTTAGATATATTGTGGATAACTTTCGCCATCTTGACTTACCCACAGCCGCCGGTGCGGCACAACAGCGTCTCTGCCATGACGGCGTAAAGTAGCGCTACCCATTATCAGAACCTCTTGTGGGATTAAATGCAGAGGCATGCGGCCCTATGAACTGCTCCCAGGAGTTGGACTGAAAAACCAACAACCGGGGAGTTTTTATTGACGGCTGGAAATACCTTTACCGTGGCACACTGGGCAGTAGGACGTTTGTATCTTTGGTGACGGTTGCATTGGCAGAACTCACAGCATAAGTTGAGCTGCGCTATGAGAATCAGCGGTTGCAAGCAGATATTGCGTACCGGAAGATGCTGGACCCCAGGATAAACACAGTTTGCTCAGCTATCCCACCGCAACAGAGAACAGTTTGCTACCAGCGACGATTTCCTAAACGAACTAGACGACTACATGGCCCATTTACTTGGTCTACTACAACACCGAAAGAGTCGAGGAAGGACTCCAGCCCAATTTTTCAGCTGTTAGAGTCTTCTACGACTCCCCCGTCAACTCATCAAAATCGCTGGAACTATCATCAAACAGCGCACGAATATCGTCTGCGGTGACGTTGGAGGCGAAAGCAGTATCGTCTTCGGTCAGTGCCGCAAACATCTCGGTTTTTTGTTGCTGTAAGGCCAGCACCTTTTCTTCAATGGAACCCTTAGAAACCATCCGATAAACCATGACATTTTTATCCTGGCCGATTCGGTGGGCACGATCCACTGCTTGGGATTCAACCGCGGGGTTCCACCACGGGTCTAACAGGAATACGTAATCAGCTTCGGTTAGCGTCAAACCAAAGCCGCCGGCGCGCAAGGAAATTAAGAACACGGGAGCATCACCAGAGCGGAACTTTTCAACCGCCTCACCGCGGTTACGCGTTGAGCCGTCCAAATAGGCATAGTCAATATCACGCTGGCTCAATTCTTGACCCAGCCGGCCAAGGAATGAGGTGAACTGGGAAAAGATCAGGACCCGATGTCCCTCGGGCAGTATTTCAGTCAGCCGCCTCATCAAATCATTGAGCTTCGACGACGGCACATGAGCATACTGCTCATCGACGATTGCCGGATCCAATGCGAGCATCCGCAAAAGGGTAAGGGAACGGAAAATGGATATCCGATTCGAATCCATATCGGCTACCAGGTTCAAAACATTCTTACGCTCACGCTGCAAAATCTGCTGGTAGAGCTGCTGGTGCTCCGTCTCCATTTGAACCTGCAGAACCATTTCCTGTTTATCCGGCAGCTCAGAGGCAACGGCCTCTTTGGTACGGCGCAACATGAACGGCCGAATCTTTGTACGCAGTGTGCTCATGGCTTGCTGCGACCGCATTTGTCGTTGTGCCTGCGTTTCGACGTCGTCGGTGTTACCTGGTTCAGTCCGGGCAACACGCTGGGCCGCTTCAATGGGGCGCAAATACAGTTCCCGGAAGGTAGCAAATCTTGGAAGCATGCCCGGCACCACGAGCCGGAATATCGACCACAGATCTGACAGGGTATTTTCCATCGGCGTACCAGTGATGGCAAGTTTAAACCCGGCACGAAAGTTTCGAATCGCTCGATGCGCCTTGGTCTGGTGGTTTTTAACAAACTGTGCTTCATCCAGGATGAGCCCAGCCCAAGCGTCTTCGGCAATAAAGGCTTCATCCAACCGGGCGATGGCATACGAGGTGACGACGATATCGGCTCGCTGTCGAATTGATGCCATGGTTTCGGTGCGGCGCAGGTTGGATACGTCAACGATGACGACGTTCAAATCCGGTGCGAAACGTTCAACTTCAGATCGCCAAACCGCCAAAACCGACGACGGGGCGATTACCAAAAACGGTTTGTCTTGGCCCATAGCTTTGGCCCTTGCGATCATCGCCAATGACTGCACCGTTTTGCCCAAGCCCATATCGTCGGCAAGGATCCCACCCAGGCCGAGGTCATAGAGGTAGGACAACCATTCGTAACCTTCGTGTTGGTAGTCGCGTAGCTCAGCATGCAGTGCAGCAGGGATTTCAAGTTTGGGGATATCGGTGGCATCGCGTAGGACGGCCAAAGCGTTTTGCCACTCGATTATGGCCGGGTCTGCTTGGAAAGTGTCTGCGGCGTCTTCGGCTTCATCGAGTAAGGCCGCATTGAACCGGGAGATCGAGGTATTATCAACCCCAAAGTCTTCCATGGTGGAGGCTTCTTCCAGCAATTTTCGTAGTGGCTCAAATGCCGGATGGTTCAACGAAAAATAGGTGCCGTCTGTCAGTAGGAGGCTATCCTGGTTGCGTACCAATGCGATGAACAGTTGCCGGAACGGAATGGTGCGTTCTTCGATGGTGATCTGAAAGCCTAGGTCAAACCAATCATTTTTTTCAGACTGAGTGGCATTGATGACGATGTGAGGGTCACCGGTCAACCGGGTATAGGCCGGGCGGGCTTCGTTTTCGATAATGCGAACGTAGTCGTGCTGTTGCAATGTGGGCAGTGCTTCGGCCACGAACCTTGCGGCGTCAGCGCCGATCAGTATGGTTTTGCCGGGAATGGCCTCAAGTTCCACGTCGTCGGCAATATCTGCCAATACGCGTTGGCGGTGTTCGGTCTGATCTTCGGTGCCAAGGTAATCCCATTTAGCGGAGATCCGGACGTGATCTTGGCGTTCACCCTGGTGGGTGGCCTGATAATACTCCAGCGTCAGCTCTAAGATAGATGGTGGAATATCTGGCAGTTCAACGGACTGGTCCTGGCTAGCTAATGGGATGATGCCGGCCAGTAGCGGATAAACATTTTCGAAAAAATCTTCAGTGTCATCGGCGGGGATGACCATGGGCTCGGGCGATTCGATCAGGTCCATGACCGTACGAGTCAATGGCTGTGACACCGGGATGATATTGATATCTGCGGTAGCCGAATCCGGATAGTAATCGATTGTATAGAGGCCGATGGCGCCCAGGGTTCCCGAAGGGATGAGTGTTTCGGAGGGCAGTTGTGCCTGGATGGTCAAGGCGACGTCGTCGTCGGCGGTCTCGGTGGCATCGAAAATGATGCGTGCCGCATCGGTGATTGTTACCCGGTGAATAATTTTCTGCAGCGGAACCAGCGGGATGCCGGCGTTGTCAATTTTGGTCAACACATCCCATAGCTGTGGCATGTTGATCGTGGCCAGAGTGATGACGTCATTGGAACCCAGGGATGACACCGATGAGGTGTATAAACGGTTGAGTTCATGTAAGGCATCGTGTTGTTCGGGCAAAAATTGGTAGTCGCCCAGTGCCGACTGTTGGAATGGCAGATCGAACATCGTCCAGTTCATGTTGCCTTTGATCCAGCCGCCGCGGGCGCCTACACGTAGTGGTCGGAGGCGCACGGTGAGTTCGGTGTGCTGTTCTAAGTCGGCGATGGTGGCTTCACGCCACACAAATCGGCTGCGATACCCTGCTGGTTCGGTGTGCAGCGCATGAATTTCGACACCGAGTGCAACGTCGACGAATTCTTGTTCGGAGTCGATGGTTGGCAGTAGTTCCTGGACCACTTGACGCCAGGACAGTCCGGGGATGCCTTGTTCAGCCTGTTCGGGTTGGCTGGTCTGTTGCAGATCGGCGGCGCTGAGCACATCTGATTCGGCCACGGCGCGCTCATTGGATTCGAAGATCAGTGCGGCAGCGTGTTTGCAATCGACCCCTACCGGGCAGCTACAGGTTGCCCAATCTACGTCCCAAACCGCGATACCGCCTAAGCTGCGCTCCGTTTTGTGCAGGGTTACGGAAGCCCGCCAAATTTTGTCTTCGGCGCCGCGTACCCGACCGACAAGTCGACCGGATTCTGCATTGAACTTGAGTGTTAGCACGCGGTCTTGGCTAGCGTAGCTGCGGCCACGCTCGGTCATGGTGTCGCCGAAGGCGGCGACTACTGCTTGGATGTCAACGAGTGGGTAGCTCACTGTGCCTCGTAGCGACGTTGCTGTTCGGTCACGCCACTGAACCGGAAGGGTGCATTCGTGGTTTTTGGTGTGGTGAAAGCCTCGGACGTGGCTGCGAACCCGTTGTGCAGGTCGCGGTAGTCATCGTAGTTGAGTTTCACCCGGTTATCGAGTTGTTTTGCCACATGTTGTGGGTAGAGGTGGTCGCGGTAGCCGTCTTGCACAACGCCGGTGAAAAATTCGGCTACGGCCCCGGAACCGTAGGAAAAGAAGCCGAGACGTTTGCCAGCCAGGTCGGGATTATTATGCAGCTGGGCGGTCAGTGCAAAATATAACGACGACGTATACGTGTTGCCCAGGGCGCGGTTATAGCTCATGGATTCTTCGATCAGGGCCTCGGAAAGCTGGGTGCCGGTATGTTCTGCTAGGGCGGCCAGTTGTTTGCGAGCCATTTTGGTGAAGGGCTGGTGGTGCAGGAACCGGTCGACGTCATCGATGGTTATTGCACGTCGTGCAGCCAGGTCGTCCCAGGCTGCCAGGGTGGATTGCAGGTAGGCGTCAAGGGAGAGCTGCCCGTCGACGAAGGGGGTGGTCGAGTCATTGGGCCGCCAAAAGTCATTAACATCCAAGGTGTTAAAACCGGAGTGTGGCTCAATTTCCACCAGATTGGGTTCGGCGGTGATCAACATGGCTACCGCTCCGGCCCCCTGAGTTGGTTCGCCACCGGAGTCCAAGGCATAACGGGCAACATCGGAGGTGACCACCAGTACCTGTTCATCCGGAGTCCGGGCGACAGCGTTGATGGCCATTTGCAGGGCGGCTGTTCCGGAATAGCAGGCTTGTTTGAGTTCTATGGAGCGCACATTGGCGGGCAGGCCCAGCAGGTCGTGGACGAATATCCCGGCGGCTTTGGACTGATCCACGGAGGATTCGGTGGCAAATAGTACC
>Ga0209487_1000278_pt1 | contig 46117 bp, 31 predicted proteins | sample Poulit2012_FD_187524 | JGI IMG/M metagenome (GOLD analysis project Ga0209487, IMG submission 187524) | Agricultural soil microbial communities from Georgia to study Nitrogen management - Poultry litter 2012 (SPAdes) (version 2) | ecosystem: Environmental > Terrestrial > Soil > Agricultural land... | reverse complement strand
CTTGCCGGTGGAGCCGCCCGAGGACTGGTCGGGCAATCTCTGAGGCAAGGGGTCAGTCGCTCTTGTTCTTGAGCCTGTAGAGCCAGTCCAGCGCCTGGCGCGGCGTCAGCTCGTCCGGCTGAATTTCGGCCAGCATGTCGCGCAGGGCATCGGGCCGGTCGTCCGTGCCGGGCACGGCTTCGGTGCCTTCATGCGCTGGCGGCTGATTGAACAGCCCCAGCTGCGGGCTGGGCTGGGCCGATGCATCCGAACGGTTTTCCAGCTGTTCAAGATGCAGGCGCGCCTGCTCGATGACGGGGCGCGGCACGCCGGCCAGGCGCGCCACCTGGATGCCGTAGGACTGGCTGGCCGGGCCTTCGCGCACGCTGTGCAGGAACACGATTTCATCGCCGTGCTCGCGCGCGTCAAGATGCACATTGGCAATGCCGTCGTGGTCTTCGGCCAGCCGGGTGAGCTCGAAATAGTGGGTGGCAAACAGCGTCATGGCGCGTATCTGAAGCGCCAGCTGCGAGGCAACGGCCCAGGCCAGGGCCAGGCCGTCGAAGGTGGACGTGCCGCGGCCGATTTCATCCATCAGCACCAGCGAGCTTTCGGTGGCGTTGTGCAGAATGTTGGCGGTTTCGACCATTTCAACCATGAAGGTCGAGCGGCCGCGGGTCAGGTCGTCGCCGGCGCCTATGCGCGAAAAAATACGGTCCATGCTGCCAATTCGCGCCGAACGGGCCGGCACAAATGACCCGGCCAGACCCATGATGACAATAAGCGCGACCTGGCGCATGTAGGTGGATTTGCCGCCCATGTTGGGGCCGGTAATGACCAGCATGCGCCGTTCGGCGTCCAGCCGGCAGCTGTTGGGCACAAAAGCCTTGTCCTGAACGTGCTCGACCACCGGATGGCGACCGTCGACAATATCGACACCGGGGGCATCATCCAGCGCCGGCGCATTCAGATCAAGGCTGTGGGCGCGCTCGGCAAAGGCGGCGAGCACGTCCAGCGTGGCCAGCGCATCGGAGGTTTCGGCCAGACGCGCATGTTCGTTGCCGAGGTCGGCAACCAGCTTTTCATACAGGGCCTTTTCGCGCGTCAGGGCGCGCTCGCGAGCCGACAGCACCTTGTCTTCAAATTCCTTCAGTTCCTCGGTGATGTAGCGCTCGGCGTTTTTCAGGGTTTGGCGGCGCGTGTATTCGGCCGGCACCTTGTCGGCGTGGGTCTTGCCGAGCTCAATGTAATAACCGTGCACGCGGTTGTAGCCCACCTTGAGGGCGGGCACGCCGATGCGCTCGCGCTCCTGCTGCTCGTAGCGCAGCAGAAAATCGCCAGCGTTGCGGCTCAGGGTGCGCAGCTCGTCAAGCTCATGGTCAAAGCCGTCGGCAATGACGCCGCCGTCGCGGATGACCACCGGCGGCTGCTCAACCACTGCCCGTTCAAGCAGATCGTACAGATCAGGGCAGGGCTTCAGGGCCTTGCGCAAGGAGCCAAAAAGCTCGTCGGGCAGCTTGTCCAGCGTTTCTTCCAGCGCGGGCAGACGGCCCAGAGCTTCGCGCAGCGTGGTCAGGTCGCGCGGGCGGGCCGTGCCCAGGGCAATGCGGGTCAGCAGCCGCTCCACGTCGCCCGTGCCCTGCAGCCGGTCGCGGCAGTCGGCGTACAGGTGGGTGTCCAGCAGGGTGCCGACGGACTGATGGCGGCGGCGCAGCGTTTCATGGTCGCGTAGCGGACGGGTCAGCCAGCGCTTGAGCTTGCGGCTGCCCATGGGCGTGGTGGCCGTATCCATAAGGCCCACAAGCGTGTGTTCGCTGCGCCCGTCGGGGTGAACGTCGATTTCAAGGTGGCGGCGGGTGGCGGCGTCAAGAACAAGGTGCTCGGCGGCGCGCACCCGGCGCATGCCCGAAAGATGCGGAAGCTCACCGGCCAGCATGTCGCGCGCATAGCCCAGCAGCGCGCCGGCGGCGCCCACTTCGGGCCCGGTGCCTTCCACGCCAAAGCCCGACAGGTCCTGAACCCTGAACTGGCGGCACAGCTCGCGCTGGGCCGATTCGGGGTCAAACAGCCAGGGCGGGTGCTCGCGCACGGCCACATTCTCTATCCCTGCCGGCCTGGCGCTGTCTTCAGGCAGCAGGATTTCCGCCGGTTTCAGGCGCTCAAGCTCGGCGCCCAGCTCGGTGTCCGATGACAAAAAGCAGCAGCGCAGCCGGCCGCCAGCCAAATCCAGCCAGGCCAGCCCGTGGCCGCCGTCGGCTGGGCAAATGGCGGCCAGCAGCCGTTCCGACCGGTCCTCAAGCAGGGCTTCATCGGTGACGGTTCCCGGTGTGACTATGCGCACCACCTTGCGCTCCACCGGGCCCTTTGATGTGGCCGGGTCGCCGATCTGTTCGCAAATGGCCACCGACTTGCCGTGCCGGAGCAGGCGGGACAGATAGCTGTCGGCGCTGTGGTAGGGCACGCCGGCCATGGGCACCGGCTCGCCGGCCGACTGGCCGCGCTGGGTCAGCGTAATGTCCAGCAGGCGGGCGGCCGTGCGCGCATCCTCAAAGAACAGCTCGTAGAAGTCGCCCATACGGAAGAACAGCAGGGTGTCCGGATAATCGGCCTTGATGCGCAAATATTGCCGCATCATCGGGGTGTGCGAGGTTCTGGAACTGCTCATCGGGTAATCACGTAATGCGAGTGACGATTCAAGTGAAGAATGTGAAAGATTAGCGCAGATCAATTGTGCAGGTGCTGTTGCGGCACCTGCTGCTTTGTGGGCATTGCCGCTAGACTATAGCTGTTGACTAGGCGGGTTGCTGTACATTTCAAGGAGCAAGACCATGGCCAAAACCCGGCATTACAAATCCCACGACGATGAGTCGCTGCAGCTGCTGGCGTCGGCGCTGGCGGCCGAACTGACCATGATGGGGTGCACGCTGGCCACCGCCGAGTCCTGCACCGGCGGGCTGCTGGCCAAAATCTGCACCGACCTGCCCGGCAGCTCGGAGTGGTTTCGCTGCGGGCTGGTGACCTATTCAAATCGCGCCAAGCAGGTTTTTCTGGGCGTGGATGCGGCTGATATTCACCGCTTTGGCGCGGTCAGCGAGGAGGTAGCTGCCACCATGGCGCGCGGCGCGGTTGAGGAAAGCGATGCCGATATGGCCTTATCCACTACCGGCATTGCCGGGCCGGACGGCGGCACGCCGGACAAGCCGGTGGGCACGGTGTGCTTTGGCTGGGCGCTTCCGGATGGCGTGGTTGAAACCGAAACTCACCTTTTGGCCGGCGGGCGTGACGATGTCCGGCGCGCCAGCGTTGCCGTTGCCCTGACCGGCCTGCTGCAGCGCCTCAAGACTTAAAAGGAGCCTTGACGGGCTGCCGTGTCGGATCGGGCACCGAAAAGTGCAAGCCGGCGTTTTTTTCTGGCCTTTTGGCCGGATGAAGAGCTGCGCGCGCAGATTGTCCGCCGCCGGCAGCTTGTTGGTGCGCGTGGCTGGCGCCAGGTGCCGGATCACAACCTGCACCTGACGCTGGTTTTTCTGGGCAGTCAGCCGGCCGAACGGCTGGCGAAGATTGTCGCGGCCGTGGACGGTGTCCTCTGCCCGGTGGGCGAGATCGGGCTTGATCGCTTCGGGTGGTTTCCCGGCGCGCAGGTGCTGTGGCTGGGCGGTGATGCCGGCCAGCAGTTGTTGGCTTTGCATGCCCGCGTGTGTCAGGCGCTGGTCGGCGCCGGGCTGACGCCCGATAGCCGGCCCTTTCGGCCCCACGTCACGCTGTACCGGCGCGTGTCCGACCGGCCGGATTTGCCGCAGCCCGAGCCCCTGTTCTGGCGGCCCCGGAAGCTGGTTCTGGTGCAGTCTGTTTCCGGGCAGCCCTACAGGGTGATTGAATCCTGGCCGCTGCGGGACTGATGGGCAGCAGCGCTTATTCTTCTATTACGCGCAGAGCGGGGTTGCGCATTTTCAGCCAGCCGCCGCTGGCCATGATCAGGGCCGCTTCCACGCGCTGAATGTCTTCGGGCAGGTAGAACTCGAGCACGTGAAGCTGCCAGTCGGGAATGTCTGCGACAACGGGAATGCCGAGCGTGTGCTCTTCGGTGTAGCGTACACCCTGGGCGCGTGCACGTAGGTCTTCGGGCGGTTTGCCAACCAGCTGCACATGCAGCCCGGACTCGCCTGAAAAGTGAGGGTATTCACTGTTGTCCAGATGGCCCTTGAGTTCGGCGGCAAAAGCGACCCACTGACCGCCGGCTGCCTCGAGCTGTTCGCCGCTAATGCTTTGCTGCAAGCGCGCCCAGGGTTCGGGCCCGACTCTTTCAATGCGAACGGCATCGTCTTTGAATTCCAGCGTGTATGAGCCCGGATTGGCGTGGTTGATCAGCACCCACGAGCGCGTCCTGTTGCCCTCGCCATCGACAAAATCGGGCTGCAGAAGATTGGGCGGCTGCTGCGGTGCACTTTGAGAGGAACAGGAGATGACCGCGCCAAGGAAGAGCGCCGGAAGCAGGCAGCGAAGAATGATGAGCAACAGAGTGTTCCCTGCAGTTTGAAAAGCTGAATCCTAGCGCATTGATCGCCGCGCTGCACCCTGTTTCAAGGCATTCTCAGCTTATGAGAAGGGCCTGCCTATACTTGACGGGTAAGACGGCAGCTGGATAGACGGTAGGAAAAGCGTTCTTGACTGGCTGCCGGCCATAAGTGGCCCGGTCGTTGTGGGATAATCACCGGCTACGGCTATTGCGGCAGCAACCCAAGGAATCAATCAGGAGGAAGTTTAACGTGGATGACAATCGCAAGCGGGCACTGGCTGCGGCGCTGGGCCAGATAGAAAAACAGTACGGCAAGGGCGCAATCATGCGCATGGGCGATGACGCCAACCGCCACGATGTGCCGGTGGTGTCCACCGGGTCGCTGGCGCTTGACGTTGCGCTGGGCATAGGCGGCCTGCCGCGCGGCCGGGTTGTGGAGGTGTACGGACCGGAGTCGTCGGGCAAGACAACGCTGGCGCTGCACGCGGTGGCCGAGGCGCAAAAAGCCGGCGGCACGGCCGCATTTGTTGATGCCGAACACGCGCTTGATCCGTCCTATGCCGAAAAGCTGGGCGTCAACGTGGATGATCTGCTGGTTTCCCAGCCGGATACCGGCGAGCAGGCCCTGGAAATTACCGACATGCTGGTGCGCTCCGGCGCGGTGGATATTGTCGTTGTCGACTCGGTGGCCGCTCTTACGCCCAAGGCCGAAATCGAGGGCGAGATGGGCGACTCCCACGTGGGTCTGCAGGCGCGCCTGATGAGCCAGGCCCTGCGCAAGCTGACGGCCAACATCAAGCGCACCAACTGCATGGTCATTTTCATCAACCAGATCCGCATGAAGATCGGCGTCATGTTCGGATCGCCCGAAACCACCACCGGCGGCAACGCGCTCAAGTTCTATTCCTCGGTGCGCCTGGACATCCGCCGCATTGGCGCCATCAAGCGCGGCGATGAAGTGGTGGGCAATGAAACCCGCGTCAAGGTGGTCAAGAACAAGATGGCGCCACCGTTTCGTCAGGCACTGTTCCAGATTCTGTACGGCGAGGGCATCTCGCGCGAAGGCGAGCTGATTGAAATGGGCGTGGAGCACGGCCTGGTAAAAAAGGCCGGCGCCTGGTACAGCTATGGTGACGAACGCATTGGGCAGGGCCGGGAAAACGTGCGTCAGTATCTTAAGGAGGAGGCGCCGGAAATGGCCGCCGAGATTGAACAGCAGCTGCGCGCTAAGCTGTTGCCCGATACCGTTGCCGAGGCTAAAAAGGAAGATGCCCCGGTCGAATAACCGGCAGCTGCGTTTGTGACCAGTCAGGACAGCAATGAAGCCGCAGCGCTGCGTGAAGCGGCCACGCGGCTTTTGGCCCGGCGCGAGCATTCGCGCCGGGAGCTGTCCCGCAAGCTGGTGCAGCGCGGCTGGAGCGAGGCGCAGGCAGAGGCGGAGATTGATGCCCTGGCCGCGCTCGACCTGCAGTCGGACGAGCGCTTTGCCCAGGGCTTTGCCCGCCAGCGCATTGAAAAATCCTATGGTCCGCGCCGCATTCAGGCCGAGCTTGCCCAGCGCGGTATTGACGAGACCCTGGCGCGCCGCGCCATGGCCGAGCACTCGCCCGACTGGCCGGGCATTGTTGCTGCCTGGTACAAGCGGCGCTGGGGAGACAGCCCACCGGCAGATCTCAGGGAAAAGTCGCGTCGCCAGCAAGCCCTGCTGCGGCGCGGGTTCACTTACGAACATTTTCGCGAGCTGTTTGACTGAGCGCTTTTTTTGACAGACGCTGTGCCGGTGCGCTGATCCTGCTCCTGCTCCCTGCGCATGAGTGAAATCCCGACGGCACTGTCCGTTGTTTGGCCGGCGCGTGTAGAATTGGCGGTTATGAAGCCCGCGATTGAGCGCGGGCACCGGCCCAACCCGCCCAATATCTGAATTGCATGAAAACGACCGCCCAAATCCGTCAGGCGTTTCTGGATTTTTTCGAACAGCGCGATCACCGCATTGTGCCGTCCAGTTCGCTGGTGCCTGCCAATGACCCCACCCTGCTGTTTACCAACGCCGGCATGGTGCAGTTCAAGGACGTGTTCCTGGGTTCTGAAAAGCGGACGTATTCGCGTGCCGTTACCGCGCAGCGCTGCGTGCGCGCCGGCGGCAAGCACAATGATTTGGAAAACGTCGGCTATACGGCACGCCACCACACGTTTTTCGAAATGCTGGGCAACTTCAGCTTTGGCGATTATTTCAAGCGCGAAGCAATCGGCTATGCCTGGACATTTCTGACCGAAGTCTGCGCGCTTGCGCCTGAAAAGCTGTGGGTGACCGTGTATGAGGACGATGACGAGGCGGCGGCCATATGGCTGGATGAGATTGGCGTCTCACCCGAGCGTTTTTCGCGCATAGGCGCCGAGGACAATTTCTGGACCATGGGCGACACCGGGCCGTGCGGCCCGTGCAGCGAAATCTTCTATGACCACGGTCCCGACGTGCCCGGCGGGCCGCCCGGGACGCCCGACCAGGACGGTGACCGCTACGTCGAAATCTGGAATCTGGTGTTCATGCAGTATGACCGCGCAGCGGACGGGAGCATGACGCCGCTGCCTGCGCCCTCGGTGGATACCGGCATGGGCCTGGAGCGCCTGGCGGCAGTGCTGCAGGGCGTTCACTCCAACTACGACATCGACCTGTTCAAACACCTTGTTGCCGCAGCGGCAAAGGTGACCGGCACCAGCGAAACCGGCTCGAATTCACTCAAGGTGATCGCCGACCACATCCGCGCCTGCGCGTTTCTCATTGTTGACGGCGTGCTGCCGTCCAACGAAGGGCGCGGCTATGTGCTGCGCCGCATTATCCGGAGAGCCATCCGCCATGGCCACCAGCTGGGCTGCGGCGAGCCGTTTTTCAGCCGTATGGTGGCGCCGCTTGTCGACGTCATGGGCAGCGCCTGGCCGGAGCTGGCAGCTGCGCAGCGGCAGATTGTTGACGTGCTGGCGCGCGAGGAGACGCGGTTTGGTGAAACCCTGGATCAGGGCATGGGGCTTCTTGAAGAAGCCATTGAAAAACTGTCCGGCAAGCAAATTCCGGGCGAGGTGGTGTTTCGGCTTTACGACACCTATGGATTTCCGGTTGATCTGACCCGCGACATTGCGCGCGAGCGCGGATTGACGCTGGACGAAGCCGGTTTTGAAGCGGCGATGGAAGCGCAGCGCGAGCGCGCGCGGGCCGCCGGTCACTTTGACGGGGCCGACATCATGCCGGCCGGGCTGGCCGCCGAAATTGAGCCCACGCAGTTTCTGGGCCATGAACACGGCGCCGTCAGCGATGCCAGGGTGCTGGCCATACTGGTCAATGGGCAGCGCGTTGATGCGATTGAAGCCGGACAGGATGCGGTTTTAATCGTCGATCGCACCCCCTTTTATGCCGAATCCGGCGGCCAGGTGGGCGACACCGGCGTTTTCGAAAATGACGGCGCGCGCTTTGAAGTGAGCGACACACGTTTTCTTGGCGGTGTGTTTCACGGTCATTTTGGCCGCCTGGGCCGCGGTACGCTCAAATCCGGTCAGCAGGTTTCAGGATCAATAGACACTGCCCGGCGCGCCGATATCGTGCGTCATCATTCAGCCACGCACCTGCTGCATTCCGCTCTGCGCGAGGTGCTGGGCAGCCATGTGCAGCAAAAAGGCTCGCTGGTGGCGCCGGATCGCCTGCGTTTTGATTTCTCGCATCCGCAGCCGTTGACTCAGGACGAGCTGGCGGCCATAGAGAAGCTGGTCAACGACCAAATCCAGGCCAACACGCCTGCTGAAATCAGGGAAATGGCGTTTGATCAGGCCATCAGGGAAGGCGCACTGGCGTTTTTTGACGAGAAATATGGCGATGCCGTGCGCGTCTTGCGGTTTGGCGATTTTTCCATGGAGCTGTGCGGTGGTACCCATGTCGAGCGGGTGGGTGACATCGGGCTGTTCAAGATCACCTCTGAAAGCGGCGTGTCGGCCGGCGTGCGGCGCATCGAGGCCGTGGCCGGAAAACCGGCCATAGACTGGCTGCAGGCTCTTGAAAATACCGTGCGCCAGGCCTCGGTTCGCCTCAAGACCTCCCCTGAGAAATTGACCGAGCGGGTCGATCAGCTTATTGAGCGCTCGCGCAGCCTTGAAAAGGATCTGGAGCGTCTGAAGGGCCAGCTGGCGTCTGCTGCGGGCTCCGACCTGGCTTCGCAGGCAGTGGATGTCAACGGCGTCAGTCTGATTGCCGCACAGCTTGACGGCGTCGACGCCAACAGCCTGCGCGACACCGTCGACCAGCTCAGGAACAAGCTGGGCAGCGGCGTGATCGTGCTGGGCACGGTTGCCGGCAGCGGCGTGCGCCTGGTGGCCGGTGTCAGCAAGGATTTGACCGGCACCCTGCGCGCTGGCGATGTGGTCAACCACGTGGCCGCGCAGGTGGGCGGCAAGGGTGGTGGCCGACCCGACTTTGCCCAGGCGGGCGGCCGCGATGCAAAGGCACTGCCGGCCGCGCTTGCGTCGGTTGAAAGCTGGTTGCGGCAGCAGCTTGAACAGGCCTGATGGATGCTGTCGCACCCGGTGGCGGACACAATAAGGGCCGGGCTGCAAATCACGCTCGGTTATAATGCAGCCCGCTGCCGCCCCGGTATCGGCAAACATCCCGGAGTGGCGCGCAGTCAATCCCTCCCTCGTGCAACCCGCAGGGCTGCGCCGGGTGATTTTTCGTGCTCGAGGGCCGGTGCCTTCGGGCGTGGTTTTTATGGAGAGGTGGCAGAGCGGCTGAATGCGGCGGTCTCGAAAACCGTTAACGGGCTTGCCCCGTTCGGGGGTTCAAATCCCTCCCTCTCCGCCATACAAATCGCGCAGCCGATCCTGATGGCGGCTGCTGCGCCAGTGAGTTCCTGATGTCTGACCGTCTGCTATGCAACTGACCAAATGTGCCGTCATAGGGGTGGGGTATTTGGGCAGTTTCCATGCCCAAAAGTTTGCCGCCATTGATACCGCCCGGCTGGTGGCCGTGGTGGATATTGACGAGCGGGCAGCGGCTGCAGCGGCCGAGGCCTGCGGCTGTCGGGCGCTGACCGACTACCGGCAGGTCATGGATCAGGTGGAGGCGGTGTCCATCGCGGTGCCCACTCGCCGTCACTTTGAAATTGCGCGCGCCTTTCTTGATGCCGGTATTCACGTGCTGCTGGAAAAACCCATTGCCAGCACGGTTGAAGAGGCGCGCAGCCTGGTGGAGCTGGCGCGCAAGCGTGGCGTGGTTTTTCAGATCGGTCACCTTGAACGCTTCAATCCGGCATTCGTGGACCTGGGCGATTTTGAGCTCAATCCACTCTTCATAGAATCCCACCGGGTGGCGCCGTTCAAGCTGCGCGGCACCGATGTTGATGTCGTTCTTGACTTGATGATTCACGACATTGACCTGATTCTGGGCATGGTCAAAAGCCCGGTCAGCTCCCTTGCGGCCAGCGGCACATCGGTGCTTTCCGATGAACTGGACATCGTCAATGCCCGCCTGGAGTTTGAAAACGGCTGCGTGGCCAATGTCACCTCCAGCCGGGTCAGCCTCAAGTCGGAGCGGCGCATGCGCATTTTTCAGCCCGAAGCCTATATCTCCATCGATTTCCAGAATTCGGGGCTGGCCATTCACCGGCTGGGCGACGAGGAAATGTTCCCCGGCGTGCCCGAGATTCTGCGCGAGGAATCATCGTTCGAAGACGATCACGATCCGCTTATGCGCGAAATCGAGGCCTTTGTGGCCTCGGTTCGGGAAGGTGCGCCGGTGGTGGTCAGCGGAGAGGATGGCGCGCGTGCGCTTGAAATCGCCATGCGCATTCGCGACATGGTCGAGTCGGGATCACCTGTAGCCCTGAGCAGACAGGCATGAAGCCCATACCCATGGTGGACCTTGGCGCCGGTCACGAGCGCCTGGAACCGGCGCTTGGTGAAGCGATAAGCGCCGTCTTGCGCGATACACGGTTCATTCTGGGGCCCAATGTCAGCGCGCTTGAGGCTGAGCTGGCCGAATGGCTGGGCGTGCGCCACGCCATAGGCTGTGCGTCGGGAACGGACGCGCTGCATCTGGCCCTGCGCGCTGCCGGCATCGGCCCTGGTGACGAGGTCATTACCCCGCCGTTTACCTTTATTGCCACTGCCGAGGCCATCGCCTACGTGGGGGCCACGCCGGTGTTTGTCGACGTGGACGCGCGCAGCTTCAACATCGACCCTGGCCGGGTTAGGGCGGCGGTTACCGAACGCACGCGCGCCATTTTGCCGGTGCATCTGTTCGGCCAGCCGGCCGACATGAACGCCCTGCAGGGCATTGCCGATGATCATGACCTGGTTCTGATCGAGGACTGCGCCCAGAGTTTCGGCGCCGCCATTGACGGGCGCCAGACCGGCAGCATGAGCCTGGCCGGGGCGTTCAGCTTTTTTCCCAGCAAGAATCTTGGTGCCTGCGGCGACGGCGGGCTGATTACCACCAGCGATGATCGACTGGCCGATGCCATCCTCATGCTGCGCAACCACGGGCGGCGCGTGGATGGCTACGATCACGAAGTGGTGGGCTACAACAGCCGCCTGGACGAAATCCAGGCCGCCATCCTGCGCGTCAAGCTGACACATCTTGAAGCCTTCAACGCCGAGCGCCGACAGATTGCAGACGCCTACCGGCAGCGCCTGGGCGGTCATGACCTTGTGCAGCTGCCGCATGAGGACGGCATTGGACGCCACGTCTATCACCAGTTCACCCTGCTGCTGCCCGAGGACCGGCGGAATAGGGTGCAAAAAAGCCTGGCCGACAGAAAAATTGCCAGCGCGGTGTACTACCCCGTGCCGCTGCATTTGCAGCCGGCTTTTGCCGATGCGTCCGTGCGCTGCGGCAGCCTTGAAAACAGCGAAAGCATCGCCCGCCGCTGCCTGTCCCTGCCCATTTTTCCGGGCATGCGCGAAGCGCAGATTGAGCGGGTCTGCACGGCTCTTCTGGACGCGCTGAAATAAACGCCGACCGGGTCAGGTGCCCGGCATGCTTTGGTCAAAGTCGCGGCACAGCGGCAGGTCGGGGCGGCGCTCCCTTTCAGGCAGCTGGCGGCGGATGCCGTGCAGGGCCGTGCGCAGGCCTTCCTCCAGAACCGGGTGATAGAAGGGCAGCTGCAGCGCATCGACCACATGTACGCGCTGCTGAATCAGCCAGGCAAGCTGGTGGGCCATGTGCTCGGCGCCGGCGCACGCCATTTCCGCACCAATCAACACGCCGTGGGCGTCGGCAAACACTTTCATCAGCCCGTGCGTGTAGCCCATGAGGGTGGCACGGCCCTGGCGGCCGAAATTGGCTTCGCCGGTCAGCGCATCGTCCGGCAGTTCGTTTTTGCGCAGTCCGGCCCAGGCAACCTGCGGCCGGGTAAAGACAATACCCATGGGCGTTCGCCGGCCCAGACATTCCGCATCGGGGTGCAGGGCGTGCCAGGCGGCCAGCCGGCCCTCGTCGGCGGCCTCGTGCATAAGTGGCCGGATGTTGCTGATGTCGCCCGCAAACCACACCGGCGCCGATCCCGCCCGCAGGCTGACCGGGTCAATATCGGGCAGCCCCCGCTCATTGAGCGGCACGCCAAGGTTTTCCAGCCCCATGGCATCCACAACGGCGCGCCGGCCGGTAGCCGCCACCACCAGATCAACGGCAATACGCTGGCTGGCCGAAACAATTTCGACGCCGATGTCCGTTGCTACAGGCTCGACATTCATGTTGGTGTGAAGGGTCAGATGTTCGGACAGGGCGCTGTGCATTTCCCGGTTGATGTCTTCATCGACAAGGCCGGCCAGCTGTTCACCGTGCCCAAACATGTGCACATCGGCGCCCAGCATGGCAAAGGACTGGCCGATTTCACAGCCGATGGCGCCGCTGCCGATGACGCCGATGCGGGCGGGAATGTCCGTCAGCTCAAAAACATCATCGCTGCTGACCAGCCGGTCGCCCAGATCGGGCCAGCCGGGTGGAACAAAGGGCTTTGTGCCGGCGGCAACAATGAAGGCATCGGCGCTCAGCGTGCGCCCGTCCGCTTCAATGGAGTCGGGGCCGGTAAAGCGCGCGGCGGCGTTGATGAAACGCTCGCCCATTTTCCTTGTGGCGGCAATGGGGCCGGCCACAAAGTGATCCCGCAGGCGGCGCACTTCGGCCATGGCGGCGGCACCGTCAATTTGCCCGGGCGAGCCGCTGAGCAGGTTTTTGCGATACAGGCTGTGCCCGGCCTCGGCATCCAGGGCCAGCTGAACCAGCGCCTTTGACGGCATGCAGCCAACCCGTGCGCAGGTGGTTCCCAGAGGGCCGGGGTCTATCATCAGCACGTCGTCGGTCAGATCAGTGGCCTGTTTCCAGGCGCTCAGTCCGGCGGTGCCGGCGCCCAGGATGATGATGCGGTGATGGGTCATGTCCTTGCCTCCGGTAGGTGATGGTTGTCCGTCAGACTGGCACAGAAAGTCTCTTCAAGTTGTGAAAGTCGGACAAAAAGTGGCCGGGCCTAATATAGTCAAAATCTATTGACTGCATAAAAACAATCAACTTGATATATGGGTTAGTGCTTGCTAATATTATGCACATTGCCCCTCAAGCCATGAAAGAGAGGAAGATCATGACCGATTCGAAGAAGTCACCCAAGTGCCCAATGACGCACTTGACCACCAATGCAGGCGCGCCTGTGCCGACCAACCGCGACAGCCTGACGGCCGGTCCGCGCGGCCCGCTTCTGGCCCAGGACACCTGGCTTAATGAAAAGCTGGCCAATTTCGTGCGCGAGGTGATTCCCGAGCGGCGCATGCACGCCAAGGGCTCGGGAGCTTTTGGCACGTTTACCGTCACCAATGACATTACAAAATACACGCGCGCCAGCATTTTCAGCGAAGTGGGCAAGAAAACCGAAATGTTTGCCCGTTTCAGCACCGTGGCCGGCGAGCGCGGTGCCGCCGATGCCGAGCGCGACATTCGCGGCTTTGCCCTCAAGTTTTATACCGATGAAGGCAACTGGGATCTGGTGGGCAACAACACGCCGGTATTTTTTGTACGCGACCCGCGCCAGTTCCCCGACCTGAACAAGGCCGTCAAGCGTGATCCGCGCACCAACCTGCGCAGCCCCAGCAACAACTGGGACTTCTGGACCCTGCTGCCCGAATCCCTGCATCAGGTCACCATCACCATGAGCGATCGCGGCATACCCAAAAGCTATCGCCACATGCATGGTTTCAGTTCGCACGCCTACAGCTTCTGGAACGACAATGGCGAGCGTTTCTGGATCAAGTTTCATTTTGAAACGCAGCAGGGCATTGAAAACATGACCGACGCCGAGGCGGCGGAAATTATCGGCACCGATCGCGAAAGCCATCAGCGCGACCTGTACGAAGCCATCGAGCGCGGCGATTTTCCCAAGTGGAAAATGTACGTTCAGATCATGCCCGAGGCCGAGGCTGCCGACATGCCCTACAACCCTTTTGACCTGACCAAGGTCTGGTACAAGGGCGACTATCCGTTGATTGAGGTGGGCGAGTTCGAGCTCAACCGCAACCCGGAAAACTACCATGCCGATGTCGAGCAGGCGGCTTTTTCACCCGCCAACCTGGTACCGGGCATCAGCGTCAGCCCCGACCGCATGCTGCAAAACCGTCTCATCAACTACGCCGACGCACAGCGCTACCGGGTGGGCGTCAACCACTATCAGATTCCGGTTAACAAGCCGCGCTGTCCCGTGTTCAGCAACCACCGCGACGGCACCGGTCGTGCCGACGGAAACTACGGCAGCCTGCCGCACTATGAACCCAACAGCCACCAGCAGTGGCAGGGCCAGCCCGAGTTTGCCGAGCCGCCGCTCAGGCTTGAAGGCGAGGCAAAGCACTGGAGCTTCCACGAGGACGACGACAACTACTTCGAGCAGCCCGGCAAGCTGTTCAACCTGATGTCGCCAGAGCAGCAGCTGGCGCTGTTTGAAAACACCGCGCGGGCCATGGGTGATGCGGAGGAATACATCAAGTTCCGCCACATCCGCAACTGTCATGCCGCCGATCCGGCCTATGGTGCCGGCGTGGCCAAGGCGCTGGGCCTGGACCTGGACAAGGCGCTGGCATCCAAAAAGGATGACCCCATGTACGGCAATCCAATGGTGGCGCTGCCGGTGTAATCCGAAAGCCCCTTCGGATGCCATAAAAAACTGCGGCCGGTTCAGCTGAACCGGCCGCAGCCGTTTTTCGGGCCGGCAAAACAGCACCGGCCAGTTTGCATCAGTATTGCCACACCAGGTTGAGCATGGCCCAACGGCCGGACTCGGCCAGCAGCGGCAGGTTGGGGTCGTCTTTTTCCAGGCCGGCCACGCGGCTGTTGGTCCAGTAGGTGCGGTTGGCCAGGTTGAACAGACCCAGGCTGATATCCACATCGCGATGCACATTCCAGCGGCTCAGCCAGTCGATGCTGGCGTAGCCGGGAGCAGAGAACAGCGCTTTTCCGTCGTTGGCGAACAGAGTGCGCTGGCGGCGGGTGGCGGTGGTCACCACACGCGACTCCAGTCGCGCATCGGCCGATTCCCAGCCCAGCTCTACAATGGCTCGCGGTGGTGATACATCGGGCAGGTGCATGTCGGCATTCAGATCTCTCCCGCGTGACCATTCTCCGGCCACTTCAAGGCTCAGGCCCGCGCCCAGCTGCTGGCGCAGACGCAGCTCGCCGCCCTCAATGCGCACGCGGTCGCGGTTGATGGACTGAAAGATATTAAAGCCGCTGACCGGGTCAAAGCCCAGCGGCGCCCGGGTCTGGATGAAATCGCGATAGTCATTGCGGAACACGGCCAGTTCGGCCAGGGTGGACTGGCCGCGCCAGCGCAGACCAGCCTCCAGGGTGCGCCCCTTTTCCGGTTTGAGATCCGGGTTGGCAATGGCGCGCACGCGCATCTGGGCATACTCCAGCCCAATGTTGACATCGCCAAACGGTGGAGCGCGCAGGCCGCGAGCGTACTGGCCAAACAGTTCCATGGAGTCATTCAGGGGCCAGACCAGCCCCAGGCGCGGCTGCCAGCTGCTGGTGCTCAGTTCGGTGGTTTCGGCATCCGGATAGGACTGCTCGAAAAGGGCATCCCGCCCCAGGGACAGGTCGTAATATTCCCAGCGCACGCCGGGGCTGAGGGTGGGGCCTCCGCGCCACAGACTGATTTCATCGTGCAGGTAAATACCCAGCTCGCTGACCCGGCTGCGCGGAAAATCGCGCAGCGGAAAAACCTCGCCCAGGATCACGTTGCTGGCATGGCCGTCTTCCAGACGGGTTTCAAGGCCGTCGCGCAGATTGGACACGCGCGATTGGCTGTACTCAAACCCGTAGCCGAAACGGTGGCCGATGGCTCCGGTTTTCAGGTCGGACTCCAGGTCGGCGCCGACACCGGTGGTTTTCTGTTCGAGCTCAAAGCGCCGGTAGACATCAACCGGCACCGGCGCAATGGGCCGCAGATCGCGGGTTTCCTGGCGGGTGTCGTTGTACTGGTGCCAAACTCTCCAGTGGCCGCGGCTGACCGGGCCCAGCGGGGAAAGCTCCTGGTCAAGCAGCACCCGCAGGGCATCGCGCCGGTCGTCGCCCAGCAGGCGGGTGGTGTTGGCAAACTGGGCGCTGTGGCCCAGCGCAGCGCGAATATCCGATTTGCGTGTTTCATCGCTGGCGTCCAGCGTCAGCTGCATGCGGCCGTAGAGAGAGTCGTAGCCGGCCTTGAGCAGGGCTGAACGCTGTTTTCTGTCCAGCCGGTCGCGCGGCGTGTCGTGAGGCCGCCCGGCTGATCGTATCTCGTCGCCCCGGCGGACAACGGAGGCAGCCAAAAAGTCGAAGTTTCCATGGCGCATGGCTGTGGCGGCATTCAGCCGCACGCGGTCGCTGTCGGTGGCGCCCTGCAGGCCCACGCGCATTCCCGCGTCACCGGCCGCAATAATGTCATCGGCATTGATGGTTGAAATGGCCACCACGCCGCCCAGCGCCTTGGAACCGTACAGGGTGGAGGCCGGGCCGCGCAGGATTTCAACGCGCCGCGCCAGGCCCAGCTCCAGCAGCCCGCGGCCGGTGTCGGCAAAGGCGCCGACATCGAACTGGTCGGCCACCGGCATGTTGTCAACCACCACGGCGGTGCGGTTGCCGCCAATGCCGCGAATCCGAAAGCCGCCAAAGCCGAACCGGTTGGAGCCGTTGTCTATGGCCATGCCGGGCTCGTAGCGAATCAGATCGGCCGCATCAAAAACCATGTCGCGATCGAGTCGGTTGGCGTCGATGACCGTAACCGTGCCGGCCACCTCCGAAAGCTGGCGCGGCTGGCGGTGGGCCACCACGGTCAGCGGGTCAAGCCTGGCCAGGCTGTCACTGCTGCTGTCGGCCGGCCCATCGGCCGCCAGCGAAGCGGCCGGCAGGCACAGGGCCATAATTGCGGCCAGGCGGAAAAGATTCATGAATGTCATTTCAAGAACTCCACATCAATACGCCCCGCGGTGCGGGGCGTTTGTGAGGTTAATTACCACGGCGCGCAGGGTCAATAAATATCGTTGCGCGTGTTGTAGTTGTTGAACTTGCCGGTGGGTGTCACGATACGCTCACCCTTGATGACGTGCTTGAGCTTGCGCGTCTTGTCGTCCACCACCACGATGGCCGATTCTTCTTCCATGCCCGACCACACCGAGAACCAGACCTCATCCCCGGCCTTGTTGTACTCGGGCTGCACGATGCGCATGGCACCCGGCTCTATGTCGGCCCATTCGGCAATGGGCAGAACCTCGTAGCCGGCGCCCATGTTGTTGATGTCGAACACGGCCACCGTCTGCGAGATTTTCGGCTCGGGGTGCAGGGTGGTGTCCACCCACAGGTTGGTTGATTCAGGGTGCGTCTTGACAAACAGCGAGCCGCCGCCCTGACCCTCCAGAATTTCCGCCACCTTGAAGGCGTGTTCCGGGTGGTTTTCCGGGTCGGTGCCAATGAGCGCAATATTGGCATTGCCAAGCGCACTGGTGGCCCACACCGGACCATATTCGGGATGCACAAAGTTGGCGCCACGGCCAGGGTGCGGCGTGCGCTCAAAGGGAATCAGCGCTTCCAGCTTGCGGTCTTTGGCGTCCACCACGGCAATGGCGTCCGATTCGTTGGCCGCGGTCAGGAAATAGCGCCCGGTGGAATCCCAGCCGCCGTCGTGCAAATAGCGCGCCGCGCCAATGGTGGTCACCTGCAGGCTGTCAAAATCCTGGTAGTCCACCAACAGAATCTGCCCAGTTTCCTTGACGTTGACAATGAATTCCGGGTGCTGGTGCGAGCCGACAATGGCGGCCACACGCGGTTCCGGGTGGTACTCCTGGGTATCAACCGTCATGCCGCGGGTGGAAACAATCTTGTGGGGCTCCAGGGTCTGGCCGTCCATGATCACGTAGTGCGGCGGCCAGTAGGCGCCGGCAATGGCCAGCTTGTCCTCATAGCCGGGGTAGCGTGAATTCTCGACCGAGCGGGCTTCCAGGCCAATCTTGATTTCGGCCACCACCTGCGGCGGATTCATGTACAGGTCGATCAGGTCAATCTTGCCGTCGCGGCCAATGGTGGTGAAATAGCGCCCTGAACTGGACGCGCGCGAAATATGCACTGCGTAGCCCGTTGGCAGGTAGGAAATGACTTCCTTGCTGGCACCGTCAATAATGGCCACTTCACCGGCATCGCGTAGGGTAACGGCAAACATGTCGTCCACGTCCCAGTCGTGCTGCGGGCTGTCAGGCCGGTCTTCCGGCGCCACAAACACCGTCCATGTATCAAGCATTTCTTCCATGCCCCACTCGGGCGGCAAGGGCGGCTCATGCTGCAAAAAGCGCGCCATGGCATCAATTTCGGCGTCGGTCAGTTCACCCGAGGTGCCCCAGTTGGGCATGCCGGCCGGCGAGCCGAAGTTGATCAGCGCCTTGAGATAGTCCGTGCCCTTCTCCTGGGTAATGTCGGTGGTCAGCGCCTTGCCGGTGGCGCCCTTGCGCAACACGCCGTGACAGCCTGCGCAGCGCTCGAAATAAATCTGTTCCGAGCGCTCGAATTCATCCTGGGTCATGTCGGGTGCGCCGGGTGAAACCACGCGCTTGCCGCCCTCAATTGTGGACGGGCTGCCCTTGAAGGCCAGTTCGGCTTCGCTGGCGCCGGAATGACGCTCGCCCTTGCTGCGATCCTCCAGCCCGAGCTCAACGCGCTGTTCGGCCACCTGCTCAACGGTTACCGCATCAGAGCTGTCGCCCCAGGTGTGGGTTACATAGGCAATGATATCGGCCACTTCCTGGTCGGTCAGGTAGCTCATGGGCGGCATCACACCGTTGTAGGTCACATCGTTAACCACCAGCTCGCCCGAGCGTCCCGTCAGAATGTTGCCGATGAGATACTCACTGTCGCCAACGATGTGGTCATTGTCAGCCAGCGGCGGAAAGGCACCGGGCAGGCCCTTGCCGTCGGCCTGATGGCAGGCCTGGCAGTGTGTCTTGTAGCCGGCCTCGCCAGCGCTGACCGAAACCTCGGCAGCAGGCTGCGCCTGCTCCACGTTTGCTTCGGCAGTGTCTGAGTCGGCCTGGCAGGCAGTCGTAAACGCCAGCAAAAACGCTGCGGCTCCCATCCAGGTGGAAAATAAACGCTTTTGAACCATTGTGTAACCTCCGTAGGGTCAAATGGCTGTTGCCAGCCAATCCGGATCATAGATGCAAACGAACTGCGTCAATTTGCCTCAAGTCAAAAACACGTTAAAAAGGCGCCGCTGAAAGCTGACAATACTGTTTTCCGCGGCGCGCGGGAAAATCGACCTTGACAGTCAGCGCCATGTTGGCCACAATACGCAGCTTCATTAAGCGCCCGTAGCTCAGCTGGATAGAGTACCTGGCTACGAACCAGGCGGTCGGAGGTTCGAATCCTTCCGGGCGCGCCAAACAACACGAACAAAGCCCCAGCATTTGCCGGGGCTTTTTCGTATCCGAAGTCGGGATTCGAACCTCCGACAATAAACAGGCCGGTTCGAAATATGCGCGCCAGCGCATATTCGCTGGAGCGCAAGCGACAGCCCGAAGGGCCAGGCCGCGCCAGCGGCCGCCGCCATACTTCCGGGCGCGCCAAACAGCACGAACAAAGCCCCAGCATTTGCCGGGGCTTTTTCGTATCCGAAGTCGGGATTCGAACCTCCGACAATAAACAGGCCGGTCAGCAATGTGCGCGCCAGATAAAAAGAGAACTCGGCATTGATCGGGGCATTGGGCTGTTTGTGATCGGAATATGCCGGGTCACGCCTCAACGCGCTGCCGCTGGCACCGGAACAGGCCTGTATATGCGGCCTTGCGAGACTCAGTCGCGCAAGTGGCATATTTTGCTTACCTTGCCGGCCTTGATGTAAACCTGAACGGTTTTTCCGCGCTGGTAGAAATCCATGCGAATGCCCGCCGAGCCGCCGTAGCGATTTTCAAGCCGCCATTCGCGGTCGGGGCCCAGCTCGTCCACCCTGCGTATCGAATCGCCCACCACAACCAGCTTGTTGTTGATGCGCGCCGAGCGGCTGCAGCTGTCGGCCAGCACGGGGCCGGCAACAAGAGCAGCCAGAAAAAACATCAAGTAACGCATGTCACGTCCTCCTTGCCTTGCTTCTCCATATTGCCAGAATGCACGCCCGCAGGGAAATCATGCCCGCGCAAGCCGCTAAAAAGCCGCCATAAAAGCATGTGGTAAGGTTTTGCAACGGGCCGCGCGGAAGGTGCACCTGTATGCAACAGCCCTGCCTGTTTGCCCTGCAAACAAACCACATGATCAAAAAACGGAGAAAATCAATGATTCGAGGCACGACAACTGTTCTGCTGGCAGCGCTGTTTCTGGCGCTGGTGGCCTGCTCGGGCGGCACCCGGCTGGATGCGTCCAGCGATGAGGCCATGTATGAGTCCATGACCGCAATTCAGGAAGAGCTGCCGGCCGACCAGCGCGCCGAGTTTGACGAAGCCCTGCAAATTGTCATTGCCAGCCAGGTGGATTTTTCCGAGCTTGAGGGCATGGAAAATCCCGAAAAGGCCATCGAGGAGAAAATCCGCAAGGCCATTCACGGCAAAAGCGCCAGCCAGATCATTGCCATGGCCGACAAAGTCAAAAACCGCTGACATTCCGCGATCGGTAATGTCTGCCCTGCTGCACTCAACGTTCGGTGACGTGTTGCCGAAAGGTTATGCGGCCAAACCGAAGCATGCTGCGTGACCCGCCACCGAATGGAGCTGGCTGGCAGTGGCACAGGTTCGGTTTGACTTGATTGCTTGACGCTGCGCCCGCGCGCAGGGCGAAGTGTTGTTTCGCAACCGCTTTATCAACGGGATATACTGGCCGGCAACCGGCCAGCTGGCGCACAGGTTGCCGCTGCCTTGCGCCGGCATGCGGACGAGGGCATTGCCAGTATGCCGGTACGGAATTTTTTCATTTTTAAAGGGTTGACCCGGGCGCGCTGAATCCGTACCATAGGTCGGCTTGAAATACGGTTTTAAGTGCCGGGGCGTAGCGCAGTCTGGTAGCGCAACTGCTTTGGGAGCAGTAGGTCGCAGGTTCAAATCCTGCCGCCCCGACCATGAACCGGCCGGCAGGTGAAATTTTGCGCCCGTAGCTCAACCGGATAGAGCATCGGCCTTCTAAGCCGGCGGCTGCAGGTTCGAGTCCTGCCGGGCGCGCCAGTTTTGCCGGCTGCGGGTTATAATGTGCAGTCGCTGCCCGAAGCGTGAATTGCAAACCAGTTTGATGGTGGGCGTAGCTCAGTTGGTAGAGCACTGGATTGTGGCTCCAGAGGTCGCGGGTTCAATCCCCGTCGCTCACCCCACCTTCGGGCCGTTAGCTCAATGGTAGAGCAGCTGGCTCTTAACCAGTTGGTTCGGGGTTCGAATCCCCGACGGCCCACCACGCATCGACTTTTCCGTTTGTCCAATATACTTCAAAACACTTCAAAAGACGCCAACATGCAGATATCTGTCGAGAAAACCGGCGACCTGGAGCGCCGTATGGTTGTTCAGGTTCCGGAAGAAAACATCGAAGGCAAAATTTCCAGCCGCCTTGACGAGCTTCGCCGGCAGGTGCGGCTCAAGGGCTTTCGGCCCGGTCGGGTGCCGCTGAACATCATTCGCAGCCGCTACGGCAAGCAGGTGCGTGAGGAAATCATGCAGGAAGTGATGCAGAGCAGCCTGCAGGAAGCGATTGGCGAGCAAAAGCTGCGCGTGGCCGGCATTACCCGCATCGAGCCGCAGCCTTCGGAAGAGGAGAAGGGCGATTTCTTCTTTACTGCCGATCTGGAAGTGTTTCCCGATATTCCCGAGATCGACGTCAGCGATGTTGAGGTCGAGCGGCCTGAGGTTGAAATTGTCGACGCCGATGTCGACAGGATGATCGACACCCTGCGCGAGCAGCGCCGCGAGTGGCACAAGGTTGAGCGCGCGGCCACCGATGGTGATCGTGTGCATGTTTCATATGTGGCCGAGCTTGATGGCGAACGCATTCCCGAAGAGGGCGGCCATGAGCTGATGCCGGTAATTGGCCAGATGGAAATTTTCCCTCAGCTGGAAGAGCTGCTGCGCGACAAAAAGGCCGGTGATGAGGTGGAAGGCGAGCTTGAGTTCCCCGATTCCTATCGTCACGCCAGCCTGGCAGGAAAAACGGCGCCGGTTAAGCTGAGCATCAAGGCGGTGGAGGAATCGGAGCTGCCCGAGGTTGACGATGAGTTTGCCAGCGCCTTTGGTGTTGAGGGCGGCGTGGAAAAGATGCGCGCCGACGTGCGCGAGAATCTGGAGCGCGAAGCCCGCCAGGTGGTCTTGAACCGCATCAAGGACGCGGTGACAGCGGCGCTGGCCGAGCAGTTCGGAGACGTTGGCATTCCCAGGGCCGCCATCGACCAGGAAGTGGCCCAGATGCAGCAGCAGATTCAGCAGCAGGGTGGCCAGCCCCCCGCAGGCGAACAGCTGCAGGAAAACGCCGAAAAGCGCGTTCGTCTGGGTTTGCTGATGGCTGAAATCGCGCGTCAGCAGGACATTTCAATTGATCCTGAGCGCGTTCAGGGCAAAATTGAGGAAATTGCCGGCACCTATGATCAGCCGGAGCAGATTGTCGAAATTTACCGTTCCGAGCCGCAGCTGATGGACCAGATTGAAAACATGGTGCTTGAAGAGCAGGTCGTGGACTGGGTACTTGAAAACGCCAGGGTCAGCAACAAGGCTTTGTCATTCGACGAACTGATGGGGCAGGCATGAACGAAAAAGCGCTCAATCTGGTGCCGATGGTCGTGGAGCAGACGGCTCGCGGCGAACGCGCCTATGACATCTACTCGCGCCTTCTGAAAGAGCGCGTCATATTCATTGTCGGCCCGGTTGAAGACTATTCCGCCAATTTGATTGTGGCCCAGCTGCTTTATCTTGAGTCCGAAAACCCCGAAAAGGACATCAACATCTATATCAACTCGCCGGGCGGGTCGGTAACCGCCGGCATGGCCATCTACGACACCATGCAGTATGTGCGGCCCGATGTTGCCACCATGTGCGTGGGCCAGGCGGCCAGCATGGGCGCCTTGCTTCTGGCAGCGGGTGCCGAGGGCAAAAGGCATGCCCTGCCGCATTCGCGGGTCATGATTCACCAGCCGCTTGGCGGCTATCAGGGCCAGGCCTCCGATATCGATATTCACGCCCGTGAAATCCTCAAGATCAAGGATACGCTCAACCGGATTCTGGTCAAGCATACCGGACAGACGCTGGAAGTGATTGAGCGCGACACCGATCGCGACAAGTTCATGTCGGCTGAGGATGCGCGCCAGTACGGGCTGGTTGACAAGGTGCTCAGCCAGCGTGATGCGTAGTGTACGGTGCGAATTATCGGTTAAACTGAACGTCAAGCGGTCGAACCGGGATGGTTTTTGAATGAGTGAGTCCACCGACAAGGGCAAGATTCTTTACTGCTCCTTTTGCGGCAAGAGCCAGCACGAGGTGCGCAAGCTGATTGCCGGCCCCAGCGTGTACATCTGCGATGAGTGTGTTGACCTGTGCAATGACATCATCCGCGAAGAGCTGGAGGCGGCTGTCGAGACCGAGTCCGAAAGCCTGCCGACGCCGCACGAGATTCACGAGTTTCTCAACGGTTATGTCATCGGCCAGGAGTCGGCCAAGAAAGTGCTGTCAGTGGCGGTCTACAACCACTACAAGCGCCTGGCGTCCGCCCGGCAGGATGACGAGGTTGAGCTGACCAAGTCCAACGTGCTTCTGGTCGGGCCGACCGGGTCGGGCAAGACGCTGCTGGCCGAGACCCTGGCGCGCATGCTCAAGGTACCCTTTACCATTGCCGATGCCACCACGTTGACCGAGGCCGGCTATGTGGGCGAGGACGTCGAAAACATCATTCAGAAGCTGCTGCAAAGCTGTGACTACGATGTGGAAAAGGCCGAGCACGGCATTGTCTACATCGATGAAATAGACAAGATCTCGCGGAAGGCCGAAAACCCCTCGATAACCCGCGATGTGTCGGGCGAGGGCGTTCAGCAGGCGCTGCTCAAGCTGATTGAGGGAACCCTGGCGTCGGTTCCGCCGCAGGGTGGGCGCAAGCATCCCCAGCAGGAATTCCTGCAGGTGGATACGCGCAACATCCTGTTTATAGTGGGTGGCGCGTTTGCCGGCCTTGAAAAGGTCATTCAGGAGCGTTCGGGTGCATCGGGCATCGGCTTTGGTGCCGAAGTGCGCAGCCCTGAAATCAGCGATCTTTCCGCCACCCTGGCCGATGTGGAGCCTGAGGACTTTGTCCAGTACGGAATGATTCCGGAGTTCATTGGCCGACTGCCAGTGGTGGCCACGCTGTCCGAGCTTGATGAAAATGCCCTGGTGCGCATTTTGACCGAGCCGAAAAATGCCGTTGTCAAGCAGTTCCAGCGTCTGTTCGAGATGGATGACTGCGAGTTGGAGGTGCGCGAGGATGCCCTGCTGGCCATTGCCCGCAAGGCCATGGAAAGAAAGACCGGCGCTCGCGGCCTGCGCACCATCATGGAAGGCGTGCTGCTCGATGTCATGTATGACCTGCCCTCCATGGATGACGTCAGCAAGGTCGTTATTGACGAGGCGGTGATCAAGGGCGAGTCGGACCCTTATCTGATCTACGAAAATCAGCCCCGGCGTGCCGGTGCCGAATCCTGACAGGCTTTCATCATGAATGGTGCTGCACGGACAGCCCGTGCAGCATGTCTTTGAGTAGCGCAAACCGGGCCGGAAGGTTGAATCGGGCCTGCGTCGAACCAATATCCCTTTCCAATCCAACAAGTCCTGCCGGGTTTAGCGCCCGCTGCAGGTCCCAAGAGTAATTTGATGGCACAGAAAGAAGTTGGCAAATCCGTATCAGCCGGCCGCAAGACACCTGTTTTGAGCTTGCGCGATGTGGTTGTTTACCCGCATATGGTCATTCCCCTGTTTGTCGGGCGTGATCATTCCGTGCGCGCGCTCGAAGAGTGCATGAATATCGACAAGCAGATCATTCTGGTTACGCAGAAAGACCCCGAAATAGAGGAAGCGGACCCGGACAACCTGTTTGGTTATGGAACCATGGCCACGGTGCTGCAAATGCTGCGCCTGCCCGATGGCACCACCAAGGTGCTGGTCGAGGGTGGCCAGCGGGTGCGCCTGGACGAGGTCGACAACGACGATGGCTACCTTGCGGCCCGCCACACGGTTATGGAGGCGGACGAGGCCAGCGATGAGCGCTCCGTTGATGTGACGGCACGCAGCCTTATCGATGTTTTTGAGCAATATGTGAAGCTCAGCCGCAAGGTGCCGCCCGAGCTGATGTCCACCCTGTCGGGGATTGAAGAGCCCGGCCGGCTTGCCGACACCATCGCAGCGCACATGAGCGTTCGTATTGAAGATCGCCAGCGCGCGCTGGAGCTTGTTTCCGTAGTCGAGCGCATGGAATTCCTCATGGGGCTGGTCGAGGGCGAGATCGACGTTCTCAAGCTGGAAAAGCGCATTCGCGGCCGCGTCAAGAATCAGATGGAAAAAAGCCAGCGCGAGTACTATCTGAATGAGCAGATGAAGGCCATTCAGAAGGAGCTGGGTGATCTGGACGAGTCGGGCCACGATCTGGGCGACCTGGAAGCGAAAATAGAGAATTCAGGCATGCCGGCCGAGGCGCTTGACAAGGCCCGATCCGAATTCAACAAGCTCAAGATGATGTCCCCCATGTCGGCCGAAGCGACTGTGGTGAGAAACTATCTTGACTGGATGCTGATGTTGCCGTGGAAAAAGCGCAGCAGGGTCAGACATGACATTCATGCCGCCTCCGAAATTCTTGAGGCGGACCACTACGGGCTTGAGCGCGTCAAGGAGCGCATTCTTGAGTATCTGGCCGTACAAAAGCGCGTAAAAAAGCTCAAGGGGCCGATTTTGTGCCTGGTGGGCCCGCCGGGCGTGGGTAAAACATCGCTGGGCCGCTCCATTGCGCGCGCCACGGGCCGCAAGTTCATTCGCATGAGCCTGGGCGGTGTTCGCGACGAGGCCGAAATCAGGGGCCACAGGCGCACCTATATAGGTTCCATGCCGGGTCGCATTCTGCAAAATCTGAGTCGGGCCGGCACCCGCAATCCGCTGTTCATGCTCGACGAGCTGGACAAGATGTCCATGGACTTTCGCGGTGATCCGTCGTCAGCCCTGCTGGAGGTGCTTGATCCGGAACAGAACGACACGTTTGCCGACCATTATCTGGAGGTGGACTTCGATCTGTCGGAAGTGATGTTTGTGGCCACGGCCAATTCGCTCAGCATTCCGGCACCGCTGCTCGACCGCATGGAAGTCATTCGTATTCCAGGCTATACCGAAGACGAAAAGCTCAATATTGCCATTCGCTATCTGCTGCCCAAGCAGATCGAACAGCACGGTCTGAAGAAAGGCGAGCTGCGCATCAGCGAAGGCGCCATTACGGACATGATTCGCTACTATACCCGCGAGGCGGGCGTGCGCAATCTTGAACGCGAAATCGCCAAGGTGTGCCGCAAGGTGGTCAAGGAGCTGAGCCTGGACAGCAAGCTGAAGAAGCGCCACGTCACCGTCCAGAACCTGAACAGGTATCTTGGCGTGCGCCGTTTCCGCTACGGGCGCGCCGAGGAAAGCAATGAAATTGGCCAGGTCACCGGTCTGGCGTGGACCGAGGTTGGCGGTGAACTGTTGCAGGTTGAGGCCACGGCTGTGCCCGGCAAGGGCAAGCTCATCCACACCGGCAAGCTGGGTGATGTCATGAAGGAGTCGGTGCAGGCAGCGCTGTCGGTGGTGCGTTCGCGTGCCGCCGCCCTGGGCATAGATGAAGACTTTCATCAAAAGCGCGACCTGCATATTCACGTGCCCGAAGGCGCCACGCCCAAGGATGGGCCAAGCGCCGGCATTGCCATGGTGACCGCACTGGTATCGGTACTGACCGGCGTGCCGGTGCGCGCCGATGTGGCCATGACGGGTGAGATTACGCTGCGCGGCAAGGTGCTGCCCATCGGCGGGCTTAAAGAGAAGCTGCTGGCCGCGCGCCGCGGTGGAATTGGCCACGTGCTCATTCCCGAGGAAAATGAGAAGGATCTGGAAGAGATTCCTGATAAGATAAAGGGCGGTCTGGAAATCAGACCGGTTAAATGGATTGACGAAGTGCTGGATTTTGCGCTGGCCGGCAAGCCGGTGGCCGCAAAGGACGGCGCGGACGAAGCAGCAGCCACAAAGCGCGGTTCCCGGCCTGGTGTGAGGGCACATTGACCCAAAACAGCCCCGTGGAACCCTTTTGCGGCGATTTTATCGGTTTATCCTATTGATGCCAGGCGCGGCCTGATATACCATCGTCGGTCATCAGTTGGCCGGTTGTTGCTCTTCTGATCACGGCTTTGGCAAAAGCCGTTGCGGGCGACAACTTGGGGACCGGCAGCTGCAACACCAATAATATTTTTTCTGGAGCGACGGAAACATGAACAAATCCGAACTTGTAGACAGCATTGCCAGGGAATCCGGTCTGACCAAGGCTGACTCCCAGCGTGCGCTGAACGCCACGCTTGACGTGATCACCAATGCGCTGGCTGAGGGAGACACTGTGTCCCTGATTGGCTTTGGCACCTTTTTGGTGCGCGAGCGCGCCGCCCGTACCGGCCGCAATCCGGCCACCGGCGAGACCATTCAGATCAAGGCTTCAAAAACTCCTGCATTTAAGGCTGGAAAAGCTTTTAAAGATGCAGTAAACTAACTGGCTTGTGCCCAGGGGTGCTTAGCTCAGCTGGGAGAGCATCGCCCTTACAAGGCGAGGGTCGGAGGTTCGAGCCCTCCAGCACCCACCAGGATTTGGAGTGGTAGTTCAGTTGGTTAGAATACCGGCCTGTCACGCCGGGGGTCGCGGGTTCGAGTCCCGTCCACTCCGCCACTTGTCGTCAGGGCGCCCAACGGGCGCCCTGACTTGTTTCTGAATCAACAAACTGTAATTTTCTCGCCAACGCCGGAGTCAATCAGGGATCATGCTGCAGGCCATTCGCGACCGTCTGACCGGAATCATTGCCATTTTCGTGTTCGGCCTGCTGGCCGTGCCTTTCATGTTTTGGGGTATCGACAGCTACACCAGCTCCATGCCGCAGGATGCCGTCGCGTCTGTTGGTGACGATGAAATTTCATCCCTGGACTTTCAGTCGGGCTTTGCCCAGCACCGGGCGCGTCTGCGCCAGCAGATGGGCGATCGCTACAACGATGTTGAAGCCGGGCGACCCGAGGCGCGCAGGGAGTTTCTCGAAAGCATGATCGATGAGATTCTGCTGCGCCAGTACGCCAAAAAAGCCGGGCTGCAGGTCAGCAACCAGGTCATTGGTGAACTGATCCGTTCAACGCCTGCATTTCAGATAGAGGGGCAGTTCAATCCCGACGCCTACCGCCAGGCCCTGACCGGAGCGGGGGAAACCGTAGGCAGCTTTGAGCGCAGCCTGCGTGATGACGTTCAAACCCGCATTGTGCCCATGGCACTGGCAGGCTCGGCAGTGGTTACCGAGCCGGAAGTCGACAGGCTGATCAGCCTGCGCAATCAGACGCGGCAGGTCAGCATGATAGAGATCAGCGCCGAGGACTTCGCTGATGAAATTAATGTTTCAGATGATGAAATCCGGTCCTTTTACGATGACAACCTCGATCGCTTCACTTCAGAGGAGCGCGTAAAGCTCAGCTATGTGGTGCTCGAGGGTGCTGACCTGCTCGACGAGGACGATGTTTCGCTGAGCGAGGATGAGCTGCGGCAGCATTATGAGTCTGCCCGCCACCGTTTCATGACGCCTGAAAGCCGGTTGACGTCCCATATTCTGATTACGCCGGAAGTGGCAGGCGGCGAGTCCGAAGCCGAAGCGCTGGCCGTGCAGCTGCGTGAGCGCATTGAAAGCGGGGAATCGTTCGAAGAGCTGGCCGCCGAGTATTCCGATGATCCGGCGTCTGCCGATCAGGGCGGCTCGCTGGGCTGGATAGAGCCCAATGACATGGTCGAGCCTTTTGAAAACGCGCTGTACGCACTTGCCGATGCGGGCGATGTTTCCGAGCCGGTTGAAACGCGTTTTGGCTGGCACTTGATTCGCGTTGACGAAATCCGTCCCCCACAGGGCCAGAGCTTTGAAGAGGCGCGCGCCGAAATTCTCGAAGAATACGTGGAGCGTGAACGTGAAGACCTGTACCTGGAGCTTTCACAGCGCATGGTTGACCTGGTTTACGCCGATGATTCCGGCCTCGAGCCGCTGGCTGAGGAGCTTGACCTGGAAATTCAGGAAACCGACTGGTTTACGCGCTCCGGCGCCGAAGAGGGAATTGCCGCCAGCGAGGATATTGTTGATGCGGCATTCTCCGACCTGGTGTTGCTTGATGAGGCGGTTGCAGATCCGGTTGAGCTGGACGGAGACCGCATGGTTGCCATTCACCTGGCCGGCCATGAGCCTTCCGAGCCGCGTCCGCTGGCTGACGTGTCCGATGAGATTCGCGAACTTTTGATTCGCCGGAAAAGCAGCGAGCTTGCCCGTGAGCGGGCGCAGGCGCTCCTGGACAGAATCAGTGGTGACGACACGCTGGAGTCGGTTGCAGAGGATGACGAGCTGGAAATCACACAGATTGCCGAGCTGACCCGCAACGATTTTCAGCACGGCATGGAGTTCCTGCGCGAAGCCTTTCAGCTTCCGGCGCCCGGTGAGGAGCCCACCCTGCACGTCCTGCCGCGCAACAACGGCTTTGCAGTGGTGCGTCTTGAAGGGGTGACTTCCGGCAATCCCTCCGAGGCGGACGAAACCACGCGCGACATGGTGCGCCGCCAGCTGCAGATGATGCGTTCACAGGAAGCGGTTGAAGGCCTGCTGGCCCAGTTGCGGGACAGCACCAAGATCAGCGTGGACGAATCCCGCCTGTAGGTTTTTTGGAAGTGCCTGACACAAAAAAGCCGGGATTAACCCCGGCTTTTTTTGTGATTAACAGTCTGGATCAGTCCAGTCCGGCCATTCCAACAATGTTGTAGCCGCCGTCCACATAAGTGATTTCGCCGGTTATCCCGGCGGCCAGGTCGGAGCACAGAAAGGCCGCTGCATTGCCTACATCCTCTATGGTGACATTGCGGCGAATGGGTGAGGTTTCCGCCACGTGCTCAAGCATGCTGCGCAGCTTTGAAACGCCCGAGGCAGCCAGGGTTCTGATCGGACCGGCAGAAATGCCGTTGACGCGAATGCCGTCGGGGCCCAGGCCGTGGGCAAGATAACGAACCGAGGCTTCCAGCGATGCCTTGGCCAGGCCCATGACGTTGTAGCTTTGCATGGCCCGCACAGCGCCCAGATACGTCATGGTCAGCAGGGCCGCGTTGCGATCCTTCATCAGGGGCCTGCCGGCCTTGGCCAGCGCGGCGAAGCTGTAGGATGAAATATCATGGGCGATACTGAAACCTTCGCGATCAACGGCATCAACAAATTCACCCACCAGCTGCTCGCGCGGGGCAAAGCCCACTGCATGCACAATGATGTCCAGTGCACCCCATTCCTTTTCTATGGCGCTGAAAACATCGGCAATCTGCTCATCGCTGGCCACGTCCAGCGGCATGACCAGCGATGAGCCGGTCTGCTCGGCAATTCTGTCGACGCGCGGCTTGAGCTTTTCGGTTTGATAGGTGAAAGCCAGTTCCGCGCCTTCGCGGTGCATTGCTTCTGCAATTCCCCAGGCAATGGAGCGCGGGCTGGCAACTCCGACAATCAGGGCTTTTTTGCCTTTTAGCATGGCCATGTTGTGCAAATCCTTTTGTGTTTTTTAGTGTCGAATAAACCTGTTGATTGTAACGATCATGGTGTTAGAATAACACCAACCGACCGATCGGTTGGTTTGGTCTGTCCGGAGCTGTGTGTTGACTGCTGATTCTGCAAATACCGAACTGGCATCGGGAAGGGAGCGCCTGCTTGATGCAGCCGCGCAGGCATTCTCCGAGCGCGGCTATGCGGCCTCGTCCATAGCGGCCATTGCCCGCAAGGCGGGCATGAGCAAGTCAACGGTTTTCCATCATTTTGACAGCAAGGAAGCCCTGTATGTGGCCGTTATAGCGGCGGCTGTGGAAAGCTTTGGCGAGCGCCTGCACAGCCTTCTGAACGAGGCAGGAGGCTGTGTCGAAGTGGTGCTGCGCGAATTCCAGCGTGAACATTTGCGCCATATGCATGGTCACCAACAGGTCACGCAGCTGGTGTTGCGCGAGCTTCAGTACCCGGCTCTTGACCACAAGCGTCCCGTGATCCTTGATTTGCTGTCGCGCAATCTGGAACAGCTGACGGCCTATTTGCGCAGCGCCAGAGACAGCGGCGAAATTCGATCCGATACCAACTGCCGGCTTATGGCCATGATGATGTTCAGCGCCAATGCGTTTTTCTTTCAGCATGCTCGGGATATTTCGGCGCGTCCCGACCTGTTGGCCGAAACCGGCAGCGATGAACTGGCGACCGGTTTTATAAATCTTGTCTACAAAGGCCTCGCTCCCGGGGCAGTGAACGGAGTTCAACAATGAAAAGAATTGTTCTGCCCCTGGTGGCTGCAGTCTTGTTGCTGGCGGCCTGTGGTGATAGCGGACAATCGGGGCCGTCCGAGCGCGCAACCTCTGTAACGGCAGAAAACACCAGGTCGACAACAGTGGCGCGTACCGAACTTTCCATTGGGCGGCTGCGCGCCAACACCTCGCCTTCGGTGGCGGCCGAAACCTCGGGACGCATCAAGGTCATTCATGCCGATGTCGGCGACCGGGTCGCAGCCGGAGATCTGCTGGCGGAAATTGATTCCGAGGTTCAGCAGATTGCCGTATCGTCGGCGCGCGCCAGCGTGGCCCAGCTGCAGGCCCAGCTGGAAAACCAGAAGCGCCGCGTGCAGAGGCTGACCAGGCTGGCCGAGCAGCAGTCCATTGCCGAAGATCAGCTGGACGATGCCACCACCAGCATTAAAACCATCGAGGCCCAGCTGGATGCCGCACAGGCCCAGCTGTCCGATGCGGAATACAATCTGGAGCAGGCACAAATTCACAGTCCGGTCAGCGGCGATATCAAAAGGAGGCTGATCAGCACGGGCGATTACGTTACCGCCGGCCAGCCGGTCTATGAACTGGTGTCCAGTCAAAGCCTGCAGGCCTTTCTGCCGCTACCCGAGCACGTTCAGGAGGCGCTTGAGGTGGGGCAGACAGTTTATCTGAGCGTTCCGGCGCGACCCGACGAAGAGGTCGAGGCCAAAATCAGCGAGATCGACCCGACCGTGGGCGATGGTTCGCGCGCCATTGAGGTCATCGTCGACCTTGACAATCCCGGGCGCTGGCGCTCTGGCGGTTCAGTTACCGGAAAGCTGGTTCTTGATGAGCGCCAGGGGCTGGTTGTCAATCCGGGCAGCGTTGTGCGCCGCCCGTCCGGAACAGTGGTGTACGAAGTGGACGGCCGGCGTGCGGTTGAGCGCAAGGTTGAAATTGGCCTGCGCGGTGATGGCTGGGTTGAAATTGTTGACGGCCTGGATGAGGGCGTGCCGGTGGTGGTGGATGGGGCCGGGTTTTTGAGTGACGGCGCCCTGATAGACGTGAAGGAAAACGGAGAAGATTCATGACCCTGCCAGAGCTGTCCATTCGCCGGCACGTGCTGGCCTGGATGATCTCGGCGGTCATGGTGCTTTTCGGCCTGATCGGATTCAGGGACATCGGCCTGGACCGTTTTCCGGAAATTGAATTCCCCATCATCTCGGTCACCACCGTGCTGCCGGGTGCCAGCCCCGAAATCATTGATGCCAGCGTGACCAATCTCATTGAAAGCGCCGTCAACAGCGTGCCCGGGATTGACTATATCCAGTCGAGCTCATCGCCGAGCACGTCCAATGTTGTGGTCACATTCAAGCTGGCCAAGGACATTGACGTGGCCTTCAACGAGGTGCAGGCCAAGGTCAACCAGACATTGCGCGAGCTGCCGCTGGATGCCGAGCCGCCGGTGGTGGCCAAGATAGAAGCCGGAGCAAGTGCGGTCATGTGGGTTACCCTGCAGGGCGACAGAACACTGCAACAGCTCAACCAGTACGCCAACAACGTCATTCGCAAGCAGCTTGAAACCATTGACGGCGTTGGCGAGGTTCAGGTGGGTGGTGCGCGCGAACGCACCATCCGCGTCAATGTGGATCTGGACCGCATGGCCGCACTGGGTATTACGGCAGGCGACATACGCCATGCGTTTGATACCGAGCATGTGCAGTTTCCCGGCGGCTTTCTGGTGTCGGGGCAGACCGAATCACAGATCAAGCTCGATCTGGAATATCACTCGCCTGAGGACCTGGCCGGCATGGTCGTTGGCTATTCCGAAGGGGCGCCCGTGCATCTTGAGGACATCGCTGAAGTGGTCGATGGCCTGGCCGACAACCGCGCCATTGCCCGCTTTATGGGCAAGTCGGCGGTTGGCCTGGGCATCGTCAAGATCGCCGGCTCCAACACGGTGGATATTGTCGAGGAGGTCAAGCGCCGCCTCGATGAGGAAATCATTCCCGAGCTGCCGCCCGGCATGGAGCTTCACGTTGCGTCAGACGATTCGGAGCTGATCAAGGAAATTGTCCGATCCCTGCAGGATCATCTGCTTGAAGGCACGCTGCTGGCCGCGCTGGTGGTGCTGTTCTTTTTGCGCAGCTGGCGCGGCACCATCATCATTTCGCTGGCCATCCCCGTTTCGTTGCTGGCGGCAGTGGCGGCCATTTATACGCTGGGCTACACCTTCAACACCATGACCCTGCTGGCCCTGCTGCTGCTCATCGGGGTGGTGGTCGACGATGCCATTGTGGTGCTTGAAAACATCTATCGCTTCCGCGAAGAGGTTACACCCGATCCCATTGAAGCCGCCATACAGGGCAGCAACCAGGTGTTTTTCGCCATTGTGGCCACCACGCTGACGCTGGTGTCCATTTTTGCCTCGGTTATTTTCCTGGGCGGCATCATCGGCCGGTTTTTTGAATCCTTTGCCGTTACCGTTACGGTGGGCGTGCTGGCCTCGGGCATTGTTTCGCTCACGCTTACGCCCATGATGAGCTCGCGTTTTCTGCGGGTGCGCCGCAAGGGCGGGGAGCGGGGGCGTATTTATCATGCGCTCGATCGCTTTTTTGAAGGCATGAACACGGTCTATCACCGCATGCTTGAATGGACGCTCGATCGCCGCTGGACGGTGCTGTTCATCGCCTTGCTGGTGGTGCTCAGCTCGGGCTTCTTCCTGGCCAGCATCGACAAGGAATTTGTGCCCGAGGAGGATGAGGGTCGTTTCGTGGTGACCTACCGGGCGCCTTTGGGCACCAGCATAGAAACCACCGAGAAATACCTTGACCAGGTTGAACAGCTGCTGACCTCGCATGATGAGGTCGACACCATATTCAGCGCCATCGGCCTGGGCCAGGGTGGGCAGGTCAGTCGCGGCATGTCTTTTGTGCGCATGGTCGATCGCGGCCAGCGCAGAATCAGCCAGCAGGATTTTTTGGCGCAGCTGCGCGCGGAGCTAGCCGGCATTCCGGGGCTGATTGCATTTGCCTCACCCCCTTCCATAGTCGGAGGCGGGCGCGGTGACCCTTTGCAGTTTGCCATCAGCGGGCCGGACCTGGATCGCGTGGCCGAACTTGCCGGGCAAATGCACAAGCGTCTGGAAAACATCGACGGCATGGGACAGCTGGATCTGGATCTGCAGCTGGACCTGCCCCAGGTGGACATCAGCGTCGACCGCGTCCGTACGGCCGAAGCGGGCCTGACGTCGGCCGATATCGCATTTGCCATCAACATGCTGGTGGGGGGCGTGGACATCGCCCGCTACAACGATGATCCGGGCGATGGCGAACGCTACGATATCCGCGTCAAAAGCGCCGATGGGCAAATCACCCAGCCGGCCGATCTGGGCAAGATCTACCTGCGTTCAAGCGACGGCTCGCTGGTGCGCTTCGATTCGCTGGCCAATGCCCGTGAAACCATAGGCCCGGCCGTTATCACGCGCTTCAACCTCAACTATTCAGCCGATTTTTACGGCAGTCCGCAAATGCCGCTGGGTGCGGCTGTTGACGCCATCAATCAGGCAGCTGAGGACATTTTGCCGCTGGGCTATACGGTGCAGTACAAGGCCGAAGCGCGGGAGTTTCAGGATACCGTTGGCTACATGCTGTTTGCTTTTGGCCTGGCGATTGTGCTGGTCTATATTGTGCTGGCCAGCCAGTTCAATTCCTTCATTCAGCCGCTGGTGGTCATGACCGCCCAGCCGCTGGCCATCATCGGCGGCATCATGTTGCTGTGGCTGACCGGGCATACCCTGAACATCAACTCAATGATAGGCATGGTGCTGCTCATTGGGCTGGTGGCCAAAAACTCCATTCTGCTGGTGGACTTGACCAACCAGTACCGCGCACAGGGCCGGGGCATTGACGAGGCCCTGCGCGAAGCCTGCCCCATCCGCCTGCGTCCGGTGCTCATGACGTCGTTTACCGTCATTTTGGCCATGATGCCGCCGGCGCTTGGCTTTGGCGCCGGCGCCGAAGGCAACGCGCCGCTGGCCATCGCCGTTATCGGGGGCATGCTCAGCTCAACATTCCTGACCCTGGTGGTGGTGCCGGCCGCCTACTCGCTCATCGAGCGGCGCCTGGAAAGGCACCATCAAAAAGCAGCGGGTGAAGCCGCCTGACAGCCGCTCATGCCGCCTCCGCTGCCAGCCACGGCAGCGGAGGCGGCATGCCTTGGGCTTTGTGGCCGCCGCTTGGCCGAGACCTTGCGGCCACAGGACTTCTGCACATCTGGTCGTGACGAGCCCTGAATGTTTCCATGCTCATCGAGCCAGTAGAGGTGCGGGCTACCCAAATGCTTTAGAATGGGCTTCTTGTTTGATGTCTGTAAGTTAATTTTATTGAGGGGCGTGTCCATGAGTTCAAAAGAGAAAGAACAAAGCCACTATCTGCTTATGGCGCTTGGCGTCAGTTCCCGTCAGACAACGTATAAATACAAGGGCCGCGAAAGCAGGGCTGACTTTGCATCAATTGCTCTTTTGGAGTTGATGGAGGCTGAGGAACGGCCTGATACCGTGCTGTGCCTTGTTACCGAAGATGCACGAAAAAAAACCTGGCCCATTTTTTCCAAGGAACTGGAAAGAATGGGCTTGACTGCCCACCCTTTGGATATTTCCGATGGTGACTCCGCTGAAGAGCTCAACAAAATTCTTGTCAAGGTGGCGCGTGCAATAGAGCGTGAGTCCAGGCTGACGATAGATATTACCCACGGGCCAAGGCACATACCAATTGTGATGTACGTGCTCGCAATTTATCTGACCAGTCTGCAAGAGGTCCAGCTGAATGGGGCCTGGTACGGAAAACTGGAAAGCAGGTCTGAGGAAAAGCCTCTTATCAGCCTCAAGCCTCTGCTGGATTTGCCACTGTGGTTTCATGCAGTCAGAACATTTCGGGACACCGGTTTTACCAGCGCTTTGGCACGGCGCTTTAAACAGGTTAAAAATAGCCTGCCCTATGATTCCAGCCGCCAAAAAGCACGCTGGATGCATGATTCTCTTCGGACATTTTCCACGAACTTTGAGGCCGGCTTCCCGCTTGAGCTTGGCGAAGCTGCAGGGCTGCTGAACAATTTGCTGGGGGATCACCGTTTTGAAGAAATACCAGGACTGAAACTGCCGTTGGCAAATGAATTGGGCGACAAAATGAAGGAGGTGGTTGAGCCCTTGTGTTTTGGAGGGGATTTAAATGGCGCAAAACGTTGTAAGAAAAATTGGAAAGCAGGTATTGAACTCACGGCGAATGAGATTAAAAGGCAGGCAAATCTTGTCGACCGTTATCTCGAACATGAGCAAAACACGATAGCGCTTGGGCTAATGCGTGAGTGGGTGGTTTCACTGGGTGTTTTTCACCACGGAAACAAGGACAAATGGCTTGATCGCAATGAGCGCCAGAAAAGTGAACGAGCGCTTTCAGCGCTTGTAAATGAGCTAAAAAGGGGGGATGGGCTTGGGAGTGCACGCGAAATTTCACAGAAGGAGTGGGGCGGCTTTTGGAATCGGCTGAGAGAACAGCGCAATCAGATTGCCCACAATGGAATGACAGTCAATCAGTCGAAAATATGCCTTGATGGCATCCAGACGTTTTGGGAACAGATCAAGGGTGGTGACAGTTGCTGGCCACCTCCTAGAGGGGGAGGGGGCGGCAAGCTTTTGGTTACAGCAGTCGGCACCGCGCCTGGGGTGCTGTATTCAGCTCTGAAAAAAGTGGATCCGGATTTTGCGCTGGTCATATGCACTGAAAAAACACGCCCTGGGGCCAGGGAGGCTGTTGAACGTGCCGGCTTCAAGGGGGCGGTTCATTATTTGGAAATGAGAGACCCGTTCAGCGGCTTTGACGAAATCGAACAGATCAAGAAGCAGGCTTGGCCCATCCTGATGGATGCTGACAAGGTAAAGTTCAACCTTACAGGAGGCACAACCCTTATGGGAGTGACCGTGCAAAGCCTGGTGGAACAATGCCAAAAGGATCAGATTCCCGGCTATCGCCTGTTGCTGGTTGATCGTAGGCCGCACGATGAGCAGATTAGTCAGCCCTGGGTCGCGTCTGAGCAGTATTGGCTCGACGAGCGGCCTGATGCTGAGGGCAGAGGACTGCGAGAGCCCAGTCCGGTCTAGGCTTGAGCTCAGCCTTGCCAGCACGTTTTCAATGCTTGCCGAAAGCCTAGCGGATTATCTTGAATGGCGCCCCGGGCAGGAGTCGAACCTGCGGCCTGCCGCTTAGGAGGCGGCTGCTCTATCCGGCTGAGCTACCGGGGCTCCGGTTTGTTTCGGCAAGGTCGGAAATATTAACAGAAGCCGCCCGCAGGGGATCGGAAAGTATGTCTTTTCTCCAGCCGTGCAGCCAGTCGGGGTATTCGCCGCGAACGAGCCGTGCAAGTTCCCTTTTGCTGGCCAGCAGGGCCGGCTCCACTTCGAGCCTGGCTGCAACGTCGCGCACAATTTTTTGGGCCGTGCGCAACTGCTCTCGCTCTTCGGGAGAAAACGGCCTGAGTGTGGCGGGCAGCTGAAACCTGTCCGGATTGACGCTACCAACGGCTTTTTCCAGAGTTTCAGAGTAGCTTCGACGCTGTTTTGGCGTCAGCTTGCCAAGGGCCTGGCCAAAGCGGCCGGCTGCCGCCAGGCGGGCAAAGTCCAGCAGCGTGTCGTCGCCAAGCACAAAGCGGCGCGGCAGGTCGCGCTGGCGGGCCATGCTTTCGCGCCAGCGCGAGAGCGCGTCAACAAAGGCCAGATCGGCTGTGGGCAGACGGCCGGCGCCCTTGACGCGGGTAATCGGCGGCGTGGTGTCGCCGGCCCGGGCGCGCTCCACCAGGCGTCTGCAGTCCTCGCGCAGCCAGTCCAGGCGGCCGGCCTGCTCCAGCAGTTCAGACAGCCTGTCCTTAAGCGCCGGCAGCCAGATCACATCTTCGGCGGCATACTGCAGCAGCTCGGGCGCCAGCGGGCGCTTGCGCCAGTTGCTGCGGGCCCGCCCTCCGTCGGGCTCAATACCAAGCACCAGGGCCGCCAGACTTTCATAGCGAATTTGCAGGGGCTGGCCAAGCATTGCGGCAGCAACCTGCGTATCAAACAGTTTTTGTGGCCAGCGGCCGCCGACCATCCTGAGGATTTCAAGATCCTCGCCCACGCTGTGCAGTATTTTTGTGGTGGCTTTGGAATCAAGCAGTTCGCCCAGCAAAGGCGAGCTTTCAACAGCCACCGCATCGAGCAGCCAGACCTGGCGACCATTGCTGATCTGCACCAGGCCGGGTCGGGGGTAGAATGTACGTTCGCGAACGAACTCGGTGTCTATCCCGATTGCAGGCGCTTCACTGCATTTGTGAAGCATCTCTTCAATAGCCGGCGAAGTCAGCAGGGTTGCATTGGCAACGGCTGCTTTGGCGGATTTAACAAAATCGGCGGATAATTGCCGAGTGAGCATGGAATTGGGCATGAATACCGTTTTTATAAGGGTCTGGCGCTTGTCGCCAAGGGCACAATACGCTATTTTCACACATTCAGCGGGCTGTCCGGCCAAAACTGCTTTAAAGGGCGTGCCGGCGGAAACTGCCCACTGATGATTTTTCAGACACAGGAGCGAAGAATCGGATGAGACATCTGCTGCTTGCAATATGTGCGGCATTGATCCTCGCCGTACCGGGCGTTAGCGCCCAGGATGAGGGCGATGCCGAAGAACAACGACGGGTGCGTCGTCTGGGGGATGTGATTGGCTCAGGCGGCGATGAATTCAGCATCGGATTTGAAGATCTGGAAATTCCACAGGAACCGGTTGAGGAGATTCCCGAAGTCAGCCTTCCCGACCCTGCCCAGGATGCGCGTTTGCAAACATTGTTGCGGGCGCGTGCGTTTGTGCCCGATGATCCCGACACCCTGGCGGCGCTGGACGATTTGGCCGATGAGCTTTCGGGCGATATTGCCGCACTGATCGATGCCGGCAATCTCGACGAGGCGCAGCGGCTGGCCGGCGTGGTGGCCATTATTGACGACAGCCGGCCCGTGCTGGGACAGCTGGAGTCTGCAGTATCTCACCGTTCGGCTGTTGCAGGAGCCCTTGGCGCGGCGCAGGTGGCGCTGGATGAAGGACGCCTGACCAGCCCCGAGGGCGACAATGCCGCCGAGCTGTTTGCCCGCGCGCTGGAGCTCGACCCCGACAATGCCGATGCGGCGTCCGGGCTGGAAGCCACGCATCAGGCCATCATTGCCCGCGCTGTGGAAACCGCAGAAGCACTGGATTTCGAGCAGGCTGAAGCCTTGCTGGCCTCGGCCGAGTCGGTTCACGATGCCCCTGAGGCCGTTGACGCTGCCCTTGAACAAATCAGGCAAGTCCGGGCAGGTCATGTCAGCGACCTGGATCAGGAGGTGCTGGCGAGCATTGACGCTGAAAATTATGATGATGCCGAATCCACGCTCAATGAACTGATAGCGCTGGGGCATGACAGCAGCCGCATTGAATATCTTAAGGGCGCGCTTGAAGATGCGCGTCTGTACGGGCAGTTTGAGCCCGGGCAGACATTCTCCGACGCGCTGTCGCTGTCAGGAGACGGTCCGGATATGATCGTGATTCCGGCCGGCAGCTTTGAAATGGGTTCGCCGGATCGCGAAAGGGACAGAAGCAGCAATGAGGGGCCGCAGCGCCGGGTCACTTTCGAGCGCGGGTTTGCGCTGTCGGTCACCGAGGTTTCAGTGGGTCAGTTTGCGCGCTTCATCCAGGCAACCGGGTACAGAACCGATGCCGATATCAGCGGTGGAACCCAGGTTTACAATCTTGAAAGCGGCCGCATGGAAGAGCGCAGGGGCGTCAACTGGCGCCGGGACTATATCGGTGAGGAGGCCACCGCCGACCTGCCGGTCATTCACGTTTCATGGCGCGACGCCAAGGCCTATGCCCAGTGGCTGTCAGAAGAAACCGGGCGCAATTATCGCCTGCCTTCAGAGGCCGAGTTTGAATATGCCCTGCGTGCCGGCAGCACCACCATGTACTGGTGGGGCGACAAGTCGCCACCGGAAAACGATACGGAAAACATTACCGGTGATCGCGATGTTTCGCCTTCCGGTGCTCGCTGGAACGTGGCGTTTCGCCGCTATTCGGACGGTCACTGGGGGCCGGCGCCTGTTGGCAGCCTCAGGCCCAACCCGTTTGGCCTGTACGACATGGGCGGCAACGTAATGGAGTGGGTCGAGGACTGCTGGCACGACAGCTACGTGCAGGCGCCCACCGACGGCAGCGCCTGGGTCAATCCGGGCTGCAGTCGGCACGTGGTGCGCGGTGCTTCCTGGTCCAGCACGCCGGCCATGTCGCGCTCCGCTTTCCGTATTTCCAGCAATGAAAGCAACACGGATACGCGCGTCGGCTTTCGGGTGGCGCGCGATTTGTAAACTGCTGCATTGACGCCGGGCAAAATTGGCCAGGCGCACTTGAACAAATGGCGGGCATGCAGCCGCGGTTGCATGCCCGCTTTTTTTACGGGCCTTGATTCAGGTCAGAAACATGCTGGCCGCCCGGCACTAAACTTGGCGAACATTACGAAATACATTTGCCGCAGGAGCGTTTGCCATGATGAGGAGCGGGCGGGGCATGAACAAGCTGATGATGACTGTGACACTGGCAACAGTGCTGTCGCTGGCTCACGGGAGCGAAACCGCCATCACAATGTACCAGGATCCATACTGCGGCTGCTGTTCGGGCTGGGCGGACCATATGCGCGAGTTCGGGTTTGACGTCAAGGTCATCAAGACAGACGGCATGGTGTCGGTCAAGCGGGCGTTTGGTGTTCCTGCGGAGCTGGGCTCCTGCCATACAGCCGTGGTTGACAGTACCGGGCAAATTGTCGAAGGGCATGTTCCGGCCAGTGCCGTGGAAAAGATGCTGGAGAATGCCTCCGTTAAGGGAGTGGCAGTTCCCGGCATGCCGGTCAATTCACCCGGCATGGGCGAAATGGACGGTCATCTTATCACCCTGGATTTCAACGGCAAGGCCTTTTCAAGAGACTGACTGCAGGTCCGGAAGACCGGGCTTCATCGTATCCGGCCCGGCTTTTATTGCCTCTTGCCGCGGCGTCACAAAACGCCGTCGCGATCTTTTGACAGCATGCCCCGGCCGGCAGTCTCGCTTCACAACATCCAGTCCACCAGCCGTCCCATAGCGGCTTTGCCGCGCGCTGTTTGATGGTAGTTTCCCGTCATGAAATGCGGGCGGGCATGGCTCGCGCAACTACAGTCATACAACAGGTGTGCTCGATGAAAAACTTTCTTGTCAGCCTTGCGCTGGTGGCCATTTTTGGTGTTGCCGGTGCACAGGACGTTGTATATCACCATGAACTGGAGGTCAGCATAGACCCGGAGACTTCAAGGCTTGAGGTCACGGACACGATCACTGTTCCCGAATCACGCACTTCGTCTGAAATGGAGTTCACCCTGCATGAAGACCTGGTGCCCGAGATTCTGAATGCCGACGCCAAAATTGAGCAGGTCGGCAAGGCGAGCGGTGCGCCCAACAGGGGCATGGACAAGGAGGATTACACCGACACGCTGCGCATTAAAAAATACCGCATTGTTTTTGATGGCGGCGATGCGCCTGAAAAGCTCCGGCTGTCCTATGCGGGCAAGATTAACCATCCCGTCAAGCAGGCCAATGAGGAGTACTCCAGGGGCTTCAGCCAGTCCCCCGGGCTGATTGAACCCCGCGGTGTGTATCTGGCCGGTTCCACGCACTGGCTGCCGGGCTTCAATGATGAATACATTACCTATGAAATGACGGTAAGGCTTCCTGCCGGATGGCGCAGCGTCAGTCAGGGCGACAGGACAGCTGCCGAGGACAACGGTACCGCCCGGAAAGATACCTGGCTGGTCAACACGCCCACCGAAGAAATATTCATTATTGCCGCCGAGTTCCACGAGTACGAGTACGGAATGGGCCGCGCCAGCGCCATGGCCTTTTTGCGCGACGGTGATGAGGCCCTGGCCAACAGGTACCTGGAAGCGACTGCCGGCTATATGGAAATGTACCGGCGCCTGGTGGGGCCCTACCCCTATTCAAAGTTTGCCCTGGTGGAAAACTTCTGGGAGACGGGTTACGGCATGCCCTCCTTCACCCTGCTGGGGCCACAAATCATTCGCTTCCCGTTTATTCTGCATTCTTCCTACCCGCACGAGCTGCTGCACAACTGGTGGGGCAACAGCGTGTTTGTCGACTTTGACACCGGCAACTGGTGCGAAGGGCTGACCGCCTACATGGCCGATCACCTTATTGCCGAGCAGCGCGGTGAAGGCGCAGACTATCGCCGGGATATTCTTCAGGATTATTCGGATTATGTCACCCCGGAAAATGAGTTTCCCCTGAGCGCCTTTCATTCCCGTTATGACGCCCCGTCGTCATCCATTGGCTACGGCAAGAACGCGATGATGTGGGACATGCTGCGTGAAAGGATCGGCGACGACAATTTCATTCGTGCCTTCCAGCAGTTCTACCGCGAAAACAAGTTTCGTCGTGCCGGCTACAGCGAAATCCGCAAGTCGTTTGAAGACGTAACCGGCGAGAACCTGGCCGCATTTTTTGAGCAGTGGGTTGAGCGGGTCGGTGCACCGGAGCTGGTGATCAACCACGCTGAGGCGACGGAAAAGGGCGGCCAAAACATGTTGGCGCTGGAGCTCGCCCAAATTCAGGATGGTGATCTGTTTGATCTGTCCGTGCCGGTGGTCATTTATGGCGCCAATACCATCGAGCGGCGCACCATGAATATCAGCGACAGGAAACAGCGCCATGACTTCGAGCTTGATTTCCAGCCCCTGCGAGTGGAAGTGGATCCGGATTTCAACGTCATGCGCCGCCTGGATTATCGTGAAGTGCCGCCAACCTTTTCAAGCATGTTTGGCGCCGGGAAAACGCTGATGATCCTGCCGTCCGGTGTGCCGGAGGAAGAACAGGCCATGTACAGACAGCTGGCTGAAACCTGGAAGGGCAGGAGAGGCGACGAGTTTCAGATAAAGCTTGACACTGAAGTTGATGCGCTGCCTGCCGATGCCAGCGTGTGGGTACTGGGCTGGGGCAACCGTTGGCAGAAGGCCATTGAAGAAGGCCTGGACAACTACGATGCCAATATCAGCCGGGAAACAGTGCGCTTTGGCCAGGCCGCGCACAGCACTGATGACAACAGTTTTGTAATTGCCCTGCGCCACACGGGCAATACCGATCTGGCGATCAGCTGGCTGAGCGTGCATGACGCTGCCGCAGTGCCCGAGCTGGCGCGCAGGCTGCCCCACTATGGCAAGTACTCATATCTCGGCTTTACCGGCCCGGAAGCGTCCAACTTTGAGAAAGGCCAGTGGCCGCCCTTTGATTCTCCGCTGGCGGCCGATCTGCATGATTACTCTCAGCCGCTTCCGGAGCGCAAGTCACGCCAGGCGCTGGCCGAGGTGCCGCCGGTGTTTGATGCGCGCAGAATGGAAGAGGACGTCAATGTGCTGGCCGATGAAAGCATGGAAGGTCGCGGCATAGGGACTGCCGGCCTGGATGCGGCCGCCGACTACATTGCCGACCAGTTCCGTCAGGCCGGGCTTGAGCCTGCAGGTGATGACGGCAGCTACTTCCAGTCTTTTGAAGTTGATGACGAGAACGGCAACAAGGTTACTGTTCGCAACGTGCTGGGCGCGATTCCCGGCAGCAACAGCGACTGGTCGAGCCAGTCCGTGGTGGTGAGCGCGCATTACGATCACCTTGGGTATGGCTGGCCCGACGTCAAGTCCGGCAACAAGGGCAAGATTCACTATGGCGCAGACGACAATGCCAGCGGCGTTGCCGTGCTTCTTGATCTGGCCCGCGCATTTTCCAGCGAGGTCAAGCAGCAGCCCAGGACAATTGTGTTTGCTGCCTTCACCGCCGAAGAAGCCGGCTCGCTGGGCGCCAGGCACTATATAGAAAACGCCCGTCAGTATCCGGCAGACCAGGTCATTGGCAATCTCAACATGGACACTGTGGGTCGGCTTGGCGACAACAAGGTGCTCATTCTCGGCAGCTCCTCGGCCAAGGAGTGGCCCTTTATTTTCATGGGTGCCAGCGCTGTAACCGGCGTGGAAACACAAATTGTCACCCAGGAAATTGATGCCAGTGACCACGTGGCTTTTGTCGAGGCGGGCGTTCCCGGGATACAGTTCTTTTCCGGTTTCAGCCCTGACTATCACCAGCCGACCGACACGGCCGACAAGCTGGATTTCAACGGCATGGTCAAGGTCGCCGCCATTGTGCGCGAAGGCATTGAGTACCTTTCGCAAAGAGAGGACGGGCTGGAATTCAGCGGTGGCACACGCCAGGTGGACAGCGGTCAAGCCCGGCAGGCCCAGGCCGGAGAGCGTCGCGCCAGCACGGGTGTCATGCCCGATTTCACCTATAACGGCACAGGTGTTGCAGTAGGGGATGTGGTTGAGGGCACCCCGGCCCAGAAAGCGGGCCTGACCAGCGGTGACATCATTACAGCCATCAATGGTACAAAAACAGACAACCTGCAGGTTTATTCAGACCTGCTCAAGCAGTTTTCGCCTGAAGAAGTCATCGATGTCACATTTGTGCGTGACGGTGCTGAAAAGCAGGTCAGGCTGGAACTGATTGCACGTTAACAACCGGCCAGGCGACATGCACATCGCTCCCGTGTCCTGCCGCGCTGTCTGCAGTTGGCAAGCAAATGAAGACGCCATCTGCGGGCGGCCGGCAGGCCTGGCCGGGTCCTGTTCTGCACAGAGCCGGACTGCAGCAGCAGACAGGAACAATGTCGTGGAGAGTTTCCCTTGCCTTTGACCCGCCTTGGACTGAGCAACCCGGTGGCTGTTGCCGTGGGCTGCATTCTGTTGATGATCTTCGGGCTTTTGAGCCTGGCGCGCCTGCCGGTGCAAATGACCCCGAATATCGAGCGACCAATGATCACGATTTCAACCGGCTGGCGCGCGGCTGCGCCGGCCGAAATCGAATCCGAGATCATCGAGCCCCAGGAAAACCAGCTGCGCGACGTGCCCGGCCTCAAGCGCATGACAACCACCTCCAGCCAGGGGCGCGGGTCGGTCAATCTTGAGTTCGACGTCAACACCGACCTCAACCGGGCGCTGATCGAGGTCATCAACAGCCTCAATCAGGTGCCGCGCTATCCGGCCGATGTCACCGAGCCGACGGTGCGTGTGGGTTCGGACTCCTTTGGCGATTCGGTGGCGTGGTTTTCCATCAACACCACCGAGGACAACACCCGTCCCATCATCGAATACCAGGACTTTTTCGAAGAGGTGGTGCAGGAGCGCCTGGAGCGCATTCCCGGCGTGTCATCGGCCAGCCCGCGCGGCGGCCGGCCGTTTGAGGTGCGCATTACCTTCGACCCCTATATTGCCGCCTCCACCGGAGTCAATCTCAATCGCATCGGCCAGCAGCTTGGCCAGAACGCCGATGTCTCGGGCGGCACCCGAGAGGTCGGTCGTCGGGAATACACCCTGCGCTTTGCCGGCCAGTATGAAATTGCCGATCTTGAAGATCTGGTGCTCGACTGGCGCGACGGCCGTCCGGTGTACCTGCGCGACATCGCCACCGTCGAGCGGGTCATGCGCGACTCGT
>Ga0209487_1000277_pt1 | contig 46255 bp, 43 predicted proteins | sample Poulit2012_FD_187524 | JGI IMG/M metagenome (GOLD analysis project Ga0209487, IMG submission 187524) | Agricultural soil microbial communities from Georgia to study Nitrogen management - Poultry litter 2012 (SPAdes) (version 2) | ecosystem: Environmental > Terrestrial > Soil > Agricultural land... | reverse complement strand
ATTATACAATTCATTTAATGAATTGTATAATCTTTATTTTTAGCTATACCACTCTTGCACGTAGTTGTATTGATTCGTTTACAACTACTTAGCGTAGTGGCATAGCTGGGTATGGTAATTATACAATTCATTTATGTGGACTCATAATAAAAAACCCTTTACAGCTTTATAAACTGTAAAGGATTTACATAGAGGATAGAAGCAGTTTTTTTACTTATCTGCAACTTCTTCCGCTGGTTCGATTACTTCATTGACTTCATCTAGTTCATAATGAGCCCTAATCGCTTCATGAATTTCGTTCAACATCGCTTCATTTTCCTTCAAATATTGTTTCGCGTTCTCTCGTCCTTGTCCTAAACGCTCTTCTTTATAAGAATACCATGACCCACTTTTCTCAACAATATCCAAATCTGAACCAATGTCTAAGATTTCCCCTTCTTTGGAAATCCCTTCTCCATACATGATATCCACCATGGCTTGTTTAAACGGAGGTGCTACCTTGTTTTTAACAACCTTTAAGCGAGTTTTATTTCCGACCATATCATTTCCTTGTTTTAACGTTTCAGCACGGCGAACTTCTAATCGAACAGAAGCATAGAATTTAAGTGCCCGCCCTCCTGGTGTTACTTCAGGGTTACCAAACATAACGCCAACTTTCTCTCTGATCTGATTAATAAAGATCGCAATCGTGTTTGACTTACTAATCGCTCCCGAAAGTTTTCTTAAAGCCTGGGACATCAGACGGGCTTGTAGACCTATATGAGAATCCCCCATCTCTCCCTCAATTTCTGCTTTGGGAACGAGAGCAGCAACAGAGTCAATAACAACAATATCTACCGCTCCACTACGGACAAGCGCTTCAGCAATTTCAAGTGCTTGTTCACCTGTGTCTGGTTGTGATAATAATAACTCTTCAATATCTACACCAAGAGCTCTTGCATAATTAGGATCAAGCGCGTGCTCCGCATCTATAAATGCCGCGCTACCACCTTTTTTCTGTGCTTCTGCAATCGCATGGAGTGACATAGTTGTTTTACCAGAAGATTCTGGTCCATATATTTCAACGACACGTCCTTTTGGATAGCCGCCAATACCTAAAGCAACATCTAATGCTAATGATCCACTAGGAATTGCATCTAATTTTTGTGCCGCACCTTCGCCTAATTTCATGATGGAACCTTTACCAAATTGCTTTTCAATTTGTTTCAATGCCATATCTAAAGCTTTTTTTCTATCAGTCAAAGCGAATTCCCCCTTAAATAATCTACTTACATCATACCTTTTATTTCACCTGATTGCCAACAAATACGAATGAATGTTCCCCTTTTTTATAATGTTATTTCCTTCATAACAATAATATCATCATAAAAACCCTTCTAAAACCCATTTATAGTTGGCGATACATCGCTATTTTTTTGTTTTTAAAAATTTATATAAAATTTCAAAGCCCTTAATTGTTGCACGATGTCTAATCATTTCTCGATCGCCGTGAAACGTATACTGTTTCACTTGCTGTTCTCCTGTCTTACTATATAGGGCAATATAAACCGTACCAACTGGATGCCCTTCTAATCGTTCGGGACCGGCAACACCAGTGAAGCTAATCCCTAGATCGGAGTTCATCATGGCACTTACATTTTCCGCCATTTCAATCGCACAGTCTTCACTCACAACACCTTTTGTGTGAATGGTATCTGCAGAAACTTGTAATACCGACTCTTTAATCTGTGGATCATAACAGACAACCCCGCCTGGGCAAACGAATGAAGCACCATTTACCGTTAATATTTTACTCGTAAACATTCCGCCTGTTACACTTTCAGCTGCCGAGATTCGTAGATTACTTTGTTTCAGTAATGCACTAACTTTTTCTTCAAGTGTCTCATCATTAACACCATAAATATTGTCGCCTACAATCGCTTCTATTTCACGTCTCGTTTGTTCCATGCGATGATTCACCTTATCAATAGATGTATCTTTCGATGTTAGCCGAATAACAACTCCATCATTTTGGGCGAGTAACGCAATTGTTGGGTTGTCTTGCTGATGAATGAGATCTGCTAAACGATGCTCTAGATCAGATTCACCAATTCCAACAAATTTTAAGGTAGTTGATTGAATGACCATTTTTTGCTCAGATCGTTTTTGAATGTATGGAAAGACTTCATCCTGCGCCATTTGTTTCATTTCTCTTGGTACACCCGGTAGGAAAATCCATGTTTTCTCCTGATAGGAGACGATCATCCCTGGGGCCATGCCAAGTTCATTATGAATAATTTGCGAGTCAGCAAAAACACGAGCTTGGCGGCGATTATTAGGTGTCATTGTCGACTGTAACTTTTCATAAAACGCTTCTATTTTTTGAATCGATAATGGATGTTCAACAATTGTAAGACCCGTCATTTTTTGAAATGCTTCTCTTGTCATATCATCCTCAGTAGGCCCTAATCCACCTGATACAATAATAATGTCCGAACGTGCTTGTGCTTGCTTAAACGTATCCTGAACACGCTCTAAATTATCACCAACAACAGTATGGTAGTATGTATCAATTCCATATGATGCTAATTGCTGTGATAACCACTGTGCATTTGTGTTTGCAATTTCACCAAGTAATAATTCAGTTCCAATCGCAATGACTTCTGACTTCAACTGTTTACTCATTTCGTATCCCTCATCACATGCCAGTTTTTAATAAAATAGTCACAACCGGATATGACCGTAATGATCATAGCTAGGTATAAAACAATAGTTGCAAACGGAAACCCAAGATAAGCGAAAGGATAGTTATGTAGCAGCAACAGGAGTATCGCTAAGATTTGTGTCACGGTCTTTAGTTTCCCCATATTACTAGCAGCGAGTACAATCCCTTCACCCGCAGCTACTAACCTCATACCAGTAACAGCGAACTCTCTACTGATAATCAAGATGACGATCCAAGCCGCTGCTAAATCAAGCTCCACTAATAAAATAAGTGCCGCAGAAACGAGTAGTTTATCTGCTAACGGATCCAAAAATTTCCCTAAATTTGTAATTAAGTTATATTTTCGTGCGTAGTAACCGTCTAACCAATCTGTACTGGCAGCAAAAGCAAAAACAAGTGCCGCGACAAAGTGAGTAATCGGCAATGTCGTCTCCCCGATATTCCATTCTCCCCAACTAAAAGGGATACTTAATAATAGAATAAATATCGGGATTAAAAAAATACGTGATAGCGTGATTTTATTCGGTATATTCATTTTTCGTTCTCCTTAAAATAATTATTCAGGCATAAACCCCTTCCATTGTATCATTCGTGGAAGGGGTTTAAACGTTTTATTCTTCGTCTTCTACAATATCAAGCCAAAGTTTTTGGACTACATTTTGGTTTTCATCACCTGGGTATTCTAATTCAATCCCATTAATATCAATTTTTAAGTCGGGCGCAAAGCCAATATTGAAGAAAACTCGCTCCTCTTCTGATACATCGAGCTCTAACGGAGAATCTGCTTCCGTTAATAATTGATTATAAAGAGATTTCTCATCCTCATTCGTCACTTGTAACCATGTCTCACCTTCGGAAGTAAGTGTAATCAGAACTTCTTCTCCCGCATTAACGAGTTCGTATGTTGATTCAGCGCCTTCTTCTACTAAATTTAAAGCTGTTTCTGTTTCTTTTTCTTTTTCTTCCTCTTCTTTTTCCTTTTCCTCATCTTCTTTTTCGTCATCTACATCTTGATTATTCTGTTCACCTTCATTTTTATCACGAACGATTTCATTGTCGTCTTGCATGTCCACTGGATCTGAACTCCCATCATTTATCGCCTTTTGATAAAGGGTCAATGCAACAAAAAAGATACCAATAACTAATAAAATGACGATAATCGTTGGTGCAGCCGAAAGAATTGCTGGGCCTTTTGATGCTCGGCCTTTACCAGTTCGTTCTATACGTGAAAATTCCTCTTCGTCCTTTTCTTCTTCCGTAGATGGAAGTTCTACATCATGCTCGATCAATAATGCATCCGCATCTAAACCGACCGCATATGCATACTCTTTGATAAATGCTCTCGTATAAAACGTACCAGGTAATATATGGAAGTTGCCTTTTTCGATGGCTTCCAAATAACGCTTTTGGATCTTCGTTGACTCCTGTAAACTTTCCAGTGAGATTGATTGTGATTCTCTCGCCTCTTTAAGTATTTCTCCTATTTCCATATTAAACACCTTCCATCTTAAAAGTCGAACATAGAGAAGCCGTTATTTTGACCGTATTGGTTTTTTTCAATTACGTCATATGTAATTTCCTCGTCTTCATCATTACGCAGCTCAATAATATAATCGAAATCATCTAGATCATACTCTGTTGCTTGAATAAATATATCCGGATGTTCAACTACTTTTATTGTAGGTAATCGCATAATCTCACGAATTAATTGCCAATGTTTTTCATTTGCTCGCTGTTTTGATACAATTCCATCGATAATATAAATATTATCTTTACTATACTCGCCTTCAATCAATTGACTCCGTACCGTTTGTTTTAATAAGGTACTCGACACAAATAACCATCGCTTATTCGCACAAACGCTAGCTGCGACAACCGATTCAGTTTTCCCGACTCGTGGCATCCCACGTACTCCGATAAGCTTATGCCCATCACTTTTATAAAGTTCCGCCATGAAATCGACTAATAAGCCTAATTCATCACGTACGAATCGAACTGTTTTACGATCATCAACATCTCTGTGAATATAACGCCCATGTCTTACCGCTAGTTTATCGCGAAGATTAGGTTTACGCAATTTAATCAGTTCTATGGTGTCCATTGTTTCCAATATTGTTCTTAAGCGGGTAATTTTCTTATCTTCTTTCGCTGTTAATAACATACCACGCTTTGCTTTTCCAACACCATTTATTGTAATAATATTAATGGCTAACATTCCTAGTAATGAAGATATATCTCCCAACAAACCAGGTCGATTATATTGAAGTTCATATTCTAAGTACCATTCGGTTGTCTTCATAATATTCTCCTTTATATACTAGCTACTGTAATATTACCTAATCGAATTTATAAAAGCAATGTATAATAAAATTGTTTTTAACGATCCCTTTAAAGATTAAAAAGAAGCTGCACCCTTAGTATACAGCTTCTGGACTAAATAAAGAAATTATTTTCCTTGTTTTTGTACAAGTTTCACCATTGAACTAGCAATTGCCTGTTGTTCATCTTCTGATGCAGCATTCCAAAGCTCTCTTAGAATCGCCTCTTCTTCGTTTTTCGCTTCTACACTTTTGGATAGATAATCGCCAACTTGAAAAGCCATATTAGAAATTGTGTCATGACTCATGCCTTGCTCTCCAGCATACTCTATTTTATCAGCTAGGAACTCTTTCCACGTACCAAAGTTATCTAAAACAGACATTGAACTACCTCCTTCATCTTTAGACATGTATAGTATTTGGATAAATACATCATTTATACATATAAAAAGGATAGGTAGATCAATCCATTTACCAACCACCCGTTACTTTAATAACCTCACCTTGAATATAATTAGATTCATCATCTAATAGGAAGCGAACCGTATGTGCGATATCTTTCGGTGTACCTGACCGATTAATCGGAATATCTGAGATAATCGCCTCTTTTTCATCTTGAACGAGGTGCTTATTCATTTTTGTGTCAATAAACCCCGGACTTACTCCGTTAACAGAAATCCCACTAGGTCCTACTTCTTTAGCTAATGATTTTACAAAACTATTTTGAGCCCCTTTAACGGTCGAGTAAACAACTTCAAAACTGGCTCCAACATTTCCCCAAATCGAGGTTATAAAAACAATCTTTCCTGCCTTCCGGTTAATCATTGCTGGTAAAAAGTGTTTTGTAATGACTAGGGGGGCTTTGACATGCATGGATAGCATGTCATTGATTGTTTGTTCCGGTGTTTCTTGGAATAACCCATAATGGGCTTTCCCACTAGCGAACACGATGGAATGCACGGGGAAATTCATGTCGGCCATCATCTGCTCGACTTCATGTGAATCGGTTAAATCAGCTTGAATTACTGTTAAGACACAATCTTTTATCGTTGCATATAAAGTAGAAATCGGTTCTCTATTTTGATGATAATGTAAAATTAGCTGATACCCATCATTTGCTAACTGTTCGGCAATGGCGATCCCAATATCGCCACTTGCCCCGATGATTAATACATTCTCTGTCATCATGCTCTCCCTACTTACTCCCCTACGATTTCACAGACTGCCAAACGATCTTCATGAATCCAATTTTTTAAAAAGTGATTGGCATCCTCAATCGTGAGAGATTGAATTTCCGGTATGATCGTAAAGAAATCAATGCCAAATGAATGATAATGCGTATATTGATTTGCAATATATTCAAGTGAATTCATGGAACGTAACATTTGACCGATTTCCTTTTTCTTGATCGTTGCAAATTCTTCCTCTGTTAAAGATGCGGTTTGTGTACTTATTAACAAATCTTTTACTTTATCGGCGAATGCCTCAGGTTGATTTGTATTCCCACCGATCATTGTAAAGCCGAAATTCGCTTCCAGACTTGTACTGAATTCAAAGCTGGCATCAATTAATTGCTCGGCATAAAGTTCTTGATAAAAGGCTCCACCTTTTGAAAAATAATGTTCCACGATCATACCTTGTAGTAAATCTTTCTTTAAAAACGCTGCGCCAGATAATTCTTTCGACGACTCCTTAATGCCTACCATACATTTAGGTATTGAAACAGGCATCTTTATTTGATGCTTTTCTATCGCTACCTCTTCCGGTTCTTCAGGATAATCCCGAATAATCTCATCCATTTTAGTAAAAGTTTTATTTGCTTGATTTGTCTCAATCATAGCCATCATCTCTTCAACAGCAAAGTTACCAGCAATGAATAGTGTCATATTCTCTGGATGATAAAATGTATGGTAACAAGTGTATAAATCTTCTTTTGTAATCGTTTCGATGGATGCAACGGTTCCAGCAATATCCGTTTTTACCGGATGGTTTTTAAACAGACTCTGAATTGTCCCCATCATCGCTTGCCAATCAGGCTGATCATCATACATCATTATTTCTTGTTTGATGATCCCTTTTTCTTTTTCTACAGATTGCTCCGAAAAATATGGCTCTTGAACAAAATCAAGGAGTGTTTCTACGTTTTGTTCAATATTGTCTGTTGCCGAAAATAAATAAGCGGTATTCGTAAAAGATGTATATGCATTTGGTGAAGCCCCTTGTCTGCCAAAGTCAGCAAATACATCACGGTCTTCCTTTTCAAACAGTTTATGTTCCAAAAAGTGTGCAACACCATCTGGAACGGTGACCATTTCCTTTTCACCAATCGGAGTGAATGTTTGATCAATTGATCCATATTTAGTGGAAAACAAACTATATGTTTTTGACATTTCAGGTTTACGTAATAAAATAACGGTAAGTCCGTTATCAAGTTTTTTTGAATGAATGGTTTCCTCGATATCTTCATAAGCTTGTTTATTCATTTACACCATCTCCTTCACTCGTTAGTAAATAAACGGTATCGGCTTCGATTTTATCCGCTATATGCCGCACAGATTCTGTCGTAACCTTCTTAATGCCCTCAATGAAATCATCTGGGCTCATCACTTTATTAGCTAAAACCTGTTGATACAACAACTCAATAATTCCTTGGGGATTATCTAATGTTTCTAAAAACTGATTAATCAGTAGATCCTTCGTTTCGGACACTTCACTCTCCGTAAACTCCCCGTTTTTCATAGCCGTCATTTGTAATTCAATAATTTCCTTAGCCTGTTCATAATCGGCAGAGGCAATTCCACTAAATACAATGAGTAAACCTTTAAGGCTTTCTATTCTAGATGCTGCATAATAAGCAAGGCTATTTTTCTCGCGTACATTTATAAACAATTTTGAACTTGGAAACCCTCCAAAAACACCGTTAAATACTTGTAATGCGTGATAATCATCATCTTGATATGTACTGTTTGTACGATAACCTAGATGGAGTTTAGCTTGTTGAATATCTTGTTTTTCAATGATGACTTGGGGTTCGTCCCTCTTCGTCCAATCCTCCGATTTTGGAGTGAAATCCGCTGAATATTCTCGCTTCGGAAAGAGTGATGTTAATTCTTTTTTCATCAATTGCTGATCAAAATCTCCTAAAACATAAATATCTAGGCGATCCTCTACTAATAGCGATAGATAATATTCATACATCGTCTTCGCGTCTAGCGCAGCTAAATCCTCTTCATATCCATGTACATGGGTTGCATATGCCTCCCCTGCACACATCTCATCAATCATACGGCGATTTGCATAGGCCATTTTATCATCGATTACAGCATTCATTTTTTGTTGTAAGGTTTCCTTTTCGCGCTTAAAAATAACCGGATCAAATGAATCACCCGTTGTATTGGGTTCATAAATAATCTCTTTTAATAACACTAGAGCTTCATCTATAATGGAGGATTCATCCGAAATATAGTTCTGATTCGCTATTTCGAGCCGAATACTCATAATATGGTGATCACCTTTCTTAGCACTATCAATCCTCAGTACTGCACCATAGAGCTCATCAAGCTTTAATTGTAACGCTTGCTCTGACGGATAACTTTTCGTACCTTGTCTTAGCAAATAAGGTAGTAATGCGCGCATCGTTACCGTTTCACGCGATAATGGTGCTCTAAATTTCGCAACAATATTGATTGTCTTAAACTTTTTACTCGGAACGAAATGAATATGTAACCCCTGTTCTTTGAAGTTTTCTTCAACAATTGCATTCATTATTTTCCCTCCGTACATTGTATTTTACATGGTTAATGAACTTCATAATACCGGTTTAGTGCCACATCGATGTAGCTGTTTAGTAATTATAAAAATCATTTAGATAAGTGAACTTAATTGTACTTATTGTTATCCAAAGTGCTTATATTATACGGTGCACTCTGTAATCAGCGACTCCCCTTGATATAGGGCTCTCCATTGGCTTTAGGCGCTTCTGCACGACCGATAAATCCTGCCAAAGCTAAGATGGTTAAAACGTATGGTGCGATTAATAAATAAACATTAGGCACATCTTGAAGAATCGGAATTCCCGAACTAATAACACTTAAACTCTGTGCGAAACCAAAGAACAATGCTGCTCCCAATGCGCCTAAGGGGTGCCACTTACCAAAAATGACTGCTGCAAGTGCCATAAATCCTTGTCCAACAATCGTCGTGTTGGAAAAGTCGCCTGTTATGGTCAAGGCAAATACGGATCCACCAACTCCGCCAAGTGCGCCTGAGATAATAACGGCGATATAACGCATTTTATATACATTAATTCCGTTTGTATCTGCAGCCATCGGATGTTCCCCAACCGCACGCAATTGTAATCCAAATCGGGTTTTATAAAGTACAAACCATGCGATAAATGCTAAAATAATCGCAACATAGGATATTTTATAAACGCCTTGGAAAAACATTTCCCCAATAAATGGAATATCCTCTAGAAAGCGAATATTGCTTGAGTAAAAGGGTTGTGAAACGACATCTGTTTGACCTTTTCCATACCACTGCTTTGTTAAAAAGACACCTACTCCTAAAGCCAAAAAGTTAATGGCTACTCCACTAACAACTTGATTAGCGCGTAGTGATACCGATGCAATCGCATGGATGATCGAAAACAATGCGGATACAATCATCGCTGCCAAGATTGATAAGTATGGGGTGAGGGAACCAAAAACGTCGGCATAAGCTAGATTAAAGACAATACCAACAAATGCACCCATCACCATTAATCCTTCTAACCCAATATTTACTACACCTGCACGCTCACTAAATACTCCGCCTAATGCCGTAAAAATAAGAGGCGCTGAATAGAAGAGCACGAGTGGAATAATCGATTGTAACTGATCAAAAAATCCCATTTAGTTCTCCTCCTTTTTAAAACGAAGTATCATCCATCTGATTAAATAACTACAGGCAACAAATAAGATGATGAGCGCAATAATAATATCAACTAATTCGGTGGGCACTCCTGCTTCAGTAGGCATATTTAATGATCCTACCTTTAGTGCACCAAATAAAATAGCGGCGAGTATGACACCTGGTGCTGTATTTGATCCTAACAGGGCTACTGCAATTCCATCAAAACCTAAATTCGTAAATCCTGATTGAACCCTCATATTTTCGAATGTTCCAAGTCCTTCCATTGCTCCAGCTACACCAGCGAAAGCACCTGAAATGACCATGGCTAAAATAATGTTTTTACTAACATTCATTCCCGCATATTTAGAGGCATGTTGATTAAAACCAACCGACTTCATCTCATAACCCAATGTCGTACGATCAATTATAAACCACATAATGATAGCAATAAACAAGGCAATAAGAATCCCATAATGAAGACGTGAAAAATCAGTGAGTCCTTGCAACCATTCCGATGCCAATGATGCCGTTGGTGAAATCTGTTCCGTTTTATCTTTGCCATCTGCTAGGTAACTTCGAATGATCGCATTCGCACTATAAAGAGCGATGTAATTCAGCATAATTGTAATGATCACTTCATGTACACCACGTTTAGCTTTTAGCAAGCCCGGTATAAATCCCCATAGTCCTCCTGCTACTGCAGCTACTAAAATAGCTAATGGTAAGTGAATGATCATCGGGGCATTTACGGTTGTACCAATCCATACCGCCGCTAACCACCCAACAATAACTTGTCCTTCCGCACCGATATTAAATAATCCTGAACGGAAAGCAAAAGCAACAGCTAATCCCGTTAAAATATAAGGGGTTATTTGGCGGATCGTTTCACCAAAATAGTATACATCGCCAAACGCACCATTCCATAATGCCATATACCCTTCAATCGGATTATAACCAAATACCAACATTAAAATCGCACCTGAAAGTAATCCGAATACAACCGCTATGATCGGTACAAGTATATTAAACATTCGATTCGATGTCATGATTGATCACCTGCTTTTTGACTTTCACTACCCGCCATTAATAAGCCTAACTCCTGTTCATTTGTTTCTTCTGGATTTACTTGTGCAACAATTTTACCATCAAACATAACACCTATTTTATCGCTAAGATTTAAAATTTCATCCAATTCAAATGAAATCAGTAGAATGGCCTTCCCTTTATCACGTTCTTTGATCAATCTTTGGTGGACAAACTCAACCGCTCCTACATCCAATCCCCGAGTGGGCTGAGCTGCGATCAGAATATCTGGTGAACGATCTACTTCTCTACCGATAATCACTTTTTGTTGATTTCCACCTGATAAAGCACGTGCCTCTGTATATTCACTTGGTGTCCGCACATCGTATTCTTCAATGAGTTCATTTGCTTTCGCATAAATCTCCTGATGATTTAAGACAGAATAACGTGAATAAGGCCGTTGATAATAAGTTTGCAAGACAATATTTTCCCCTACCGTATAGTCTAAGACGAGTCCGTATTTTTGACGGTCCTGGGGAATATGTCCAAGCCCACTTTCAGTCACCTTTCTTGGTGATAAATTAGTGATGTCTCGTTCATTTAACCAGATTTCTCCTGATTCATTTTTCCGTAAACCTGTTATGGCCTCGATTAGTTCTGTCTGCCCATTCCCATCAATTCCGGCAATCCCAACAATCTCACCTGCACGAACCTCTAGATCCAATCCTTTTACTAAATCTACTTTTCTAGAATCTTTAACAACTAGATCCTCTATTCGAAGTACGACATGTTCTGGAGATGCTGGCTTTTTTTCTGTTTTGAAGCTGACATCTCTTCCGACCATTAACGAAGCCAATTCCATAACACTCGTACTTTCTACATCGACTGTGCCAATGCCTACACCTTTACGAATAACAGTGCAGCGATCACACACTTGTTTAATTTCTTTTAATTTATGGGTAATTAAAATAATTGATTTGCCTTCAGCAATTAATGAATTCATAATATTCATCAATTCCTTAATTTCCTGTGGGGTTAACACAGCGGTCGGTTCATCAAAAATAAGTACTTCTGCTCCACGATAAAGGGTTTTTAATATTTCCACACGTTGTTGCATCCCTACTGATATATCACTAATCTTCGCGGTTGGATCAACTTGTAAGCCATAACGATCTGATAACTCCTGAATTTCCTTTTCTGCCTGTTTAAGCTTAATAAAACCTGCCAACGTAGGTTCATAACCTAAGATAATATTTTCTGTCACTGTATATGTATCCACTAACATAAAATGTTGGTGCACCATGCCAATACCTAAGTCATTTGCAACGTTAGGATCTGTAATATCTACTTTTTCCCCATTCACTCGAATTTCGCCTTTTTCTGGTTGGTATAAACCAAATAGCACATTCATAAGGGTTGATTTCCCTGCTCCATTTTCTCCGAGTAAGGCATGTATCTCGCCTCTCTTTAGCTGGATGTTTATATTGTTATTTGCTACAATTCCTGGGAATTCCTTACGTATATTCAGCATTTCAATAATATACTCCACTTGACCTCACTCCTTTTTACTCCAATGGCATACAAAGATCTCAAATGAAAAGACTGATCGGGTCAATCATAGCTCTTTATTTGAGATCTTTGTAAAACTTAATAAAAGGCTGGAAAATCCAGCCTTTTATATTATAGTGACTCTTCAAATTCCTCTAACTCTTCATGATTCCCTGGTACATCTACATCTCCATTAACAATTTTCTCTTTCCATTCATCAATAGCGTCTACGATATCATCTGTTAAAGCATCTTCGTTTTTTAAACTTATCCCAATTCCATCATCTTCAATCGAAAATTCAAGTGTTTCACCAGCAGGGAATTCGCCTTCCATCCCCATATTACTTACTTCTTGAACCGCAACGTCTACACGTTTAAGCATGGAAGTCAGTGTAATATTATGATCATCGATTACACCTTCATCATACTGGTCACGGTCAACGCCAATAACCCAAACATCACGGTCCGGATCATTATGTTTAATGTCTTTTGCTTGTGCAAATACACCATTACCAGTCCCACCAGCAGAATGATAAATAATGTCGACATCATTATTATACATATTTGAAGCAATTAATTTCCCATCATCCGCAGCATCGAATGCACCAGCATATTGAACGTCTACATCAATACTAGAGTCAATAGATTTCACACCGGCCACGAACCCTGCTTCAAACTTATTAATGGTCTCAGAGTCCACCCCACCAATGAAACCGACTTTATCTGTTTCTGTTTTTAGTGCGGCTGCTACTCCCACTAAAAATGACCCTTCATGGTCCGCAAAGTTAATGCTAACAACGTTTGGTTGATCAACTACAGAGTCGACAATAGCAAAATTTGCATCTGGATGCTGTTCAGCAATTGTATTAATTCCATCTTCTAACATAAAACCAATTCCAAAGATTAAATTAAAATCATTCCGTACAAAGCGATTTAAGTTTGGTAAATAATCACTTTCATCGTCAGATTGAGCATATTCATAGCCTTCTTTCTCCTCTAATCCATGCTCTTCTCCCCATTCTTGTAACCCTTCCCATGATGATTGGTTAAATGATTTATCATCTACCCCACCAACATCTGTAACAAGTCCTACACTATAATCAGATGCATCCTCTGCATTATCTTTATCATCGGATTTTGCATCATCCGAACTCCCACAAGCAGCTAAAAACAGAGCTACACTTAATACAAGGACAACAAATAATGAATATTTTCGGTTCTTCATATGAAGTACCCCCTTTTTTTTATGAAACTGATCTCCATTCTTCCACAAACCATCATATAATGGAATGCGTTATCACTCAACTATTATCTATAACTATCTTCATTTTGTCACATTCAAATAGGTAAAGGAAAGCTAGCGTGTAGATGTAATGTCCTCCGTTGATTCCGAAACTAAAACGGTTCTCGGCTTACTTCCTTCATATGGACCAACCACACCCCTCACTTCCATTTCATCTATTAATCTAGCTGCACGTGTATACCCAATTCTAAACCTTCTCTGCAACATGGAAATGCTTGCTGTTTGCATTTCTGTAATCAACTGAACAGCTTCACCATAAAGTTCATCTTCGGCTTCAGATGTAATCTCGGCAACTTCTGATGGAATCATTTCCTCTTGGTAGGCAACTTCCTGCTCACCAATACAGTGCGCCACGACCCGCTCTACTTCCTCATCTGATAAGAATGCACCTTGTACCCTAACCGGTTTAGACATACCAACCGGAATATATAACATATCTCCTCGACCTAGTAGCTTCTCAGCTCCCCCCGTGTCTAAAATCGTTCGTGAATCGATTTGTGAGGATACGCTAAAGGCAATCCTTGAAGGTATATTTGCTTTAATAACCCCCGTAATAACATCGACAGAAGGTCTTTGCGTTGCGATGATTAAATGAATACCTGCTGCTCGTGCCATTTGGGCAAGTCTTGTAATTGAATCTTCCACATCTTTAGAAGCAACCATCATTAAATCAGCAAGCTCGTCCACTAAGACGACGATATAAGGTAGGTTGGCCACCCCCTCACCATCGCTCGGTTCATTCTTTTTAAGATGTTCGTTATAACCTTCAATATTCCTCGTCCCTGTTTCGGAGAAGAGTTCATATCTTCTTTCCATTTCTGCGACTACTTTCTTCAATGCTTGTGATGCTTGTTTCGGATCTGTCACAACGGGTGTTAGTAAATGGGGAATCCCATTATAAACATTGAGCTCTACCTTCTTAGGGTCAATCATCATCATTTTAACCTCATGTGGCTTCGCTCTCATTAAAATCGTTGTAATAATGCCGTTGATACAAACACTTTTACCACTACCTGTCGCTCCGGCAATTAATAGATGTGGCATCTTATTTAATTCTCCAACAACAGCATCTCCAGAAATATCTCGCCCGAGGGCAAATAATAACTTTGATGATTGGGTTGTTGCAACATCTAGCACCTCTCGTAATGATACTGTTGCAACATCTTGATTCGGAACCTCGATACCAACCGCCGATTTACCAGGAATTGGCGCCTCGATCCGTATATCTTGAGCCGCTAAAGCAAGTGCTAAATCATCATGTAAACTAACGATTCGGCTAACTTTAACCCCGGCTTCTGGATACACTTCATATTTTGTAACCGCTGGACCAACATGGACTTTCGTAACTTTTGCCTTTACGCCAAAGCTATGAAATGTCGTTTCCAATGTACGCACCGTCGCTTGGATTTTTGATTTCTCATGTTGCTGCGAGTTTTGTGCAGGTTCTGTTAATAAATTTGATGAAGGAAGCTCATACTCATAATTTTCAACTTCCGCGACTTCTGCAGATGGAATAACCATATCAGTAGTTGTGTCATCATAAGCTTCTTCAACGGGTTGTTCTGTTTCAGGATTTTCGTCTTGTTTTGCTTGATCCAGTGCGTAGGATATATCGGTAAACTCTTGAATGACAGGCTCGTCTTCTACTTCCTTTACGATGTTTTCCTGTGGGTTTATTTCTACCTCATCCTTATTCGCTTTTTTATCTGACTGATACTGCCCGACCTTTTCTTTTCCTTTTTCATATGTAGAGATAACTTTTTTCCAAATTGTTGTGAGAAACTCACCTAAGGAAATTTCGGTCATGAAAATAAATCCAATCACAATTGAAAAAACTGCTACAATCTTCGCCCCAATTGAGGAAAATAAATAATATGTAAAAGTGAATAATAAGCCCCCCACAAATCCGCCACCTAATTGTGATGCTGGCCCTTCATTGTTCACATAAGCGAGAAAGTGATCCCAGGTTAAGCGTAAGATCGAGGGTTCTGTCGTCATAAGTAATATGGGTTCATACGTCTGAATATGTGTCAGCAATAATAAGCCTAAAAAACCAATATAAAACCCGATCAACTTCTTATCTGTAAAATCTGGAAAACGTCGCTTAATAAATAGCATGATACCAACAATTAGTAATGCTAAAGAGGCAGTAAAATACCAGAATCCTAAGAAAAAGCGAAATAAATTTTCGAGGCCACTCGGAATAGCACCGTCACTAATGGCACCTGCACCACTCCCAAAAATAGCTAGAAATATAAACAACAATCCGAGTAACTCAAACTTAATTTGTTGCTTTCTTTTTTTTGTCCCCTGCTTCTTTTTCTTTCTCTTTTTAGCCATTTCCTCACCCCCTTAAGCGATTGATACATCATCACGATGATAAGAATCCCTTGCCGAAAATCGGTTGGCAAGGGTCTTGCTTGACTCATTTTTATTTACTAAATGAATTTCATAATTATCGTAACCATCTATGCGGATATAGCTATAAATGGGGATTATGAAATTCATTAACTAGTATAGCATATTTCACCAATATACGAATAGGGGTTCTGCTGATTAGAATATATTTTCACCTGGAGAATATTTGGCATCTAAGAAGTCTTGCGGGTCTGTTGATAACAATTGCAGTAGTTGGTATGAACCGGGCTCACTTTCCTCCACATACAAAAGCTTACCTTCGTGTAAAATCGATTTACGTTTGCTTGTTTCCGAATGATCCTCTGGATAGATGTCTGACTTCGATAAGGGTGTATATAAAATCATTGAATCACCTCTTTCTGTTCGGGATCGCCTTCAATAAGTTCCGCTATTTTCTTCATCGCCTCACTTACTCCCCCAACCTCATCAATTAACCCATATTCTACCGCATCCTTGCCAACCACATTGGTGCCGATATCCCTCGTTAGATTTCCCTTAGCGAACATAAGATCTTTAAACTTTTCCTCTTTAATATGAGAGTGATTGACGACAAAATTAATCACTCGATCTTGCATTTTATCCAAATATTCAAAGGTTTGCGGCACACCAATCACGAGCCCGGTTAAGCGAATGGGATGAATCGTCATCGTAGCTGTCGGTACTATGAAAGAATAATTAGTTGCCACTGCAATCGGGACACCAATGGAATGCCCACCGCCAAGGACGATTGAAACAGTCGGTTTGGAAATTGAGGCAATCATTTCTGATAAGGCGAGTCCAGCTTCCACATCCCCACCAACCGTATTCAATAAAATAACTAAGCCTTCTATTTTGGGGTTTTGTTCAATTGCAATAAGCTGTGGTAATAAATGTTCATATTTTGTTGTTTTATTTTGCGGTGGCAATTGTATATGCCCTTCAACTTGTCCAATTATTGTCAAGACATGAACATTTGAATCAGGTACTTGCGGAATGTTGGATTGCCCTAACTCTTGGATCTTTTCCACTATGGAGGATTCTGTCGCTTCATCCTTTTTCGTTTCTTCCTTTACCTCTGTTTTAGCATCTTGGTGATTATTTGAATTCATAAAAAGAACACTCCTTCTATCAAGATTAATCAAACTAATCTTAGTATGAACCAGAAGAGAGTGTTCCATGCGACTATTGTTTAAGATACAGCCGTTTAATAATGTAGTAAATCTTTTAATGTTGCGCGTTCTTCAGTAGAGAGATCGACCAATGGCAATCGTACATGCCCGACATCAATACCCTTCAATTTTAAAGCGGCCTTCACAGGGGCCGGAGAAGGTGTCTTGAATAGCCCTTTAATAATCGGCAGAACTTTCCGATGAAGCGCGGCGGCCTCTTTGTTTTGTCCATCCATATATAAACGAACAATGTCGCTCATTTCATTACCGATCACATGGGATGCGACAGAAACAACCCCATTTCCACCAATCGCTATGATTGGTAAGGTCGTGCTATCATCACCAGAATAGACACTAAAATCATCGCTTGTATGCTCGATTATCCTTGACACTTGGTCAAGATCTCCGCTTGCCTCTTTAACCGAAACAATATTATCAATTTTACTGAGTCGAATCGTTGTTTCTGCGTCCATATTGACAACAGATCGACCCGGTATATTATATAACATCACAGGTAATGTAGTTGCTTCAGCGATGGTTGAAAAGTGCATATAAAGACCTTGTTGATCCGGTCGATTATAATAAGGTGTGACAAGCATGATTGCGTCCGCACCTAATACTTCTGCTTCTTTCGTTAATGTAATCGATGCTGCTGTATTATTATTACCTGTACCCGCGATTACGGGTACACGTTTATTTACGACTTCTATAACATGCTTAAATAATGCGATTTTCTCTTCATCTAATAACGTCGGTGACTCGCCCGTTGTACCAGCTACAACAAGCCCCTCGGTTCCATTTGCTAGTAAATCTTCTATTAACACCGTTGTCACGTCAAAATCAATATTACCTTCCGTGTCAAATGGTGTTACCATTGCTGTCAGTACGGTGCCAAAACCCATAAGTTTCACCTTTCTTTTCTACGATCTATTTTATATCACACTTATTAGTGATCTGTCTTGCTCAGTTCAAATGCATCATGTAAGGCATTTACAGCCTTTTTTATATCTTCTTCTTTAATAAGTACCCATATTGTCGTATGACTGTCAGCAGATTGCAATATATTCACTTCTGCATCGGTTAAAGCTTGAACAATCCGTGATGCAACACCTGGAACACCAGTCATCCCAGCTCCAACCGCAGACACTTTAGCGCAATTCTCTGTGATCTCAGGCTGGAACCCTAATGTTTCTAAAATGGATACGGCCCGATTAATCGCTTCAAATGGAATGGTGTAAATGACTCCAGAAGGCGAAATATTAATGAAGTCAACAGAAATTCCCGCTTCAGCCATCGCCTTAAACACATCAGATTGCAAACGACTTTTATCTTCAATCATCGGCACTTTAATTTGTGCTATTTCATCGATATGAGCAATCCCCGTTATAAGTCTGTCAGGTATATCAATCCCATTTTCTTGTACTCTTGAAGTCGTCACTAATGTCCCCATATCCTCAGAATATGTTGACCTCACTCGCATTGGGATTTTAGCTTGCATCGCAATCTCGACAGCTCTTGGATGAATAATTTTAGCCCCTTGGTAGGCGAGATTACATATTTCTGTATAGGTGACAATATCCAGGGGTCTTGCAGATGGTACAACCCGTGGATCGGCTGTCATGATCCCTTTTACATCTGTAAAAATCTCAATACGTTCTGCCTCGACAGCAGCTCCAATGGCTGCTGCTGTCGTATCACTTCCACCCCGTCCAATGGTCGTAATTTCCCCAGTTTCCGTTTGTCCTTGGAAACCGGCAACAACAACCACATCATGCGTTTCAAACTCTTTTATTAGTCGCTCTGGCCTTACTTCTTTAATCTTTGCTTTATTAAAATCTTCGTTCGTGATAAATCCAGCCTGTGCACCTGTTAAGGCTATCGACCGAATGTGATTCTTTTGCAACTCATTCGATAATACGATCGAAGAAATGGTTTCTCCACAAGCCATGAGTAGGTCTAGCTCTCGTTTTGAATTATGATTTGCGGGAAAATCAACCATATCAAGTAATGTATCTGTTGCATATGGATCAGGCTTTCTACCTAAGGCCGATACAACAACGATTAGTTTATATTCTTTAACTAAAGCGTCTTTAATATGCTTAAGCACATGATTTCTATTGTCCTCATTTTGGACGGAAGTCCCGCCAAATTTTTGAACTAATATTTGCATTGTGACACCCCTGCTTTTTAAGATTCCCTTTATATCAATTTATTTTTAATTAAAGTTTGTGCAATTTGTACAGTATTTAATGCGGCACCCTTGATTAGATTATCACTAACGATCCATAAATGGAAACCACGGTCATTATCTAAATCTTTTCTGACGCGTCCAACAAAAACATCCTCTTTGTCAGCAGAAGATAACGGTGTAGGGTAAGTTTGTGTACTCGGATCATCTTGTAAAACAATTCCCTCCGCACCATTCAATACTTCCCACACATCTTCAACTGTTACACCCGCTTTGTCAACTTCAACATACACACTCTCCGCATGTGATGTAACGACAGGTAATCGAACACAAGTTGCCGCTACTGATAAATCAGGTTCGCTAAATATTTTCTTTGTTTCGTTAATCATTTTCATTTCTTCCGCTGTATATCCATTATCCTGAAACACATCGATTTGTGGTAAGGCATTAAATGCAATTGGATAATGTTTTTTATCTGATCCGGCTGGTAGAATCTCTGCGGTCATTTCCTCATCATTTAGATACTGTTTTGTTTGGTTCATCAATTCACCAGGTGCTTGTAATCCCGCTCCTGATACAGCTTGATAAGTTGACACAATAACCCGCGATAAACCAAATGCTTCTCGAATCGGTTTTAATGCTACGACCATTTGAATCGTCGAACAGTTTGGATTTGCAATGATTCCTTGATGCTTACTTAATTCGGATGCATTCACTTCTGGTACAATAAGAGGTACCTTTGGATCCATACGATATGCGCTCGTATTATCGATTACAATGGCACCATGTTTGACTGCTTCGCCTGCTAGCTTCTCTGTTACGGACCCACCTGCAGAAAATAAAGCAATATCAATTCCTTTAAAACTTTCAGGTTTTGCCTCTTCTACAATAATTTCCTTATGTTTAAATGTCAGCTTCTTCCCAGCGGATCTCGCTGAAGATAAAAGTTTTAACTCATTGATTGGTAAGTTTTTTTCTTCCAGAAAGTGCATGATTTTTTCTCCAACTGCACCTGTTGCGCCTACTACTGCTACGTTAAATGATGTTTTTTTCGTCATTATTTAATACTCCCCTCAACAATATCACTCTCTATTATACTACATTTAGAAGTCCTAAAAGTCTATTTTACCATATCTTCACGTGAATATGGTAGAATAATTGGCTGTATTTGATTAAATTCGAGGGCGCCCTCTACAGCATCTACTAAATAATCCATATTTGAGATGAGAGAGTTTGGTTTCCCATAGGGATCATCTTGACCATATGGGATAAAATAGATTAATTTACTAGCCATTAAGCGCATCAAATTAACCCCATTTAAGCCAAGTGCATCATTTGTAGAAATCCCTAAAACAATTGGTTTTTGATTACGCATCGTAGACTTTGCGGTAAATAAAACGGGTGAGTCTGAAAATGCATGTGCTAGTTTACTTAAAGAATTCCCAGTCAGGGGAGCAATGACCATACAATCCAGTGGCTCTTTTGGTCCTAAAGGTTCTGCCTCCGGAATCGTAGAAATAACCTGCCGTTTCGTAATGGATTCAATCTTAGTAATATGATCTGCTGCTTTACCGTATGTTGTATCTGTATTTTTGACCGTATACGATACGATTGGTATCACATCAGCACCTTCAGCCATGAGCCGTTCCATCTGAGGAAATACTTTATGATAAGTCGTATGGGATCCTGTTAAACCAAAGCCTATACGCTTTCCTTTTACATTCATCATATCTTTTCCTTTCTATTGAATGAATCTCATAATTACCGTAACCAGCTATGGATAGAGATAGCTATAAATAGCGATTATGAAATTCATTTATTAATTAATTAAATATTGAATTGAACAAATCGCTTTTCTCAGTTTTGCATGTTATTCATCCCTTGTTACAAATAGATATTGTTTGATGACATCCGCCAAAATCTTTCCCGCTGTTTTTGGTGCCACGGTTCCAGGTAGACTTTTTGATAAGATCGCTTTGATTCCACGTTGTTTAGCATAATCAAAATCCGTTCCTCCTGGCTTTGATGCTAAATCAATAATCATACTATGGGCCGGGAGCTCCTGAATCGTTTGCTTGCCAATTACTTTTGCTGGAATGGTGTTAATGAGTATATCGCAGTCTGTGATACGTTTATGAATAGATTGGAGTGGAATTGCGGTAAGTCCCATTTCCGTTATGCGTGCTAGGTCTCTAATGCTATTTGCGCTAACAGATACTTTCGCACCTAAAGCTGAAAATTTATTTGCAACTGTATTTCCTACCCGACCGAACCCAACGACACAAACCCGGGAAGAATGAATTGTATAATCCGTATTTTCCATAGCCATCATGATTGTACCTTCAGCTGTTGGAATTGAGTTATAAATGGCGATATCGTCACGATCCAACAAGGATATCAATGATGCTTCCGCTTCACTCGTTACCGATAATAAATAATCATTGGCAATTCCAGTAAATACGAGTGCGGTTGCTTTGAGCTGATTAAACCATTTTTTCGTTAATCTTATTTCCTGATCTGAAAAAACAACTTCAACATTCCCCGTCTTATTTGTTCCCGTAATCGGTAAAATAATGGCATCTAATTTCTCTACTTCTAGTTCATGAAACTCCAACTGCTTTAAACCTGTAAACCCTTGCTCAATCTTGTCATATCCTACAAGGATAATGGTTGTGTTTTCTAAATTCTGTAGTTGACGTATAAGCTCTAAATAGCGAGCATCTCCGCCTATTATTGCTATGAGCTGGTCCATCGTTGTTCATTCCCCCACTCTTAAATCGGTAATATCAAACTGATTTTCAAACGTTCACTTATAGCTTATGTGCGGATGGGGTGTTGGTGAGAGTGAGTTTTAAAAACACAAAAAAAGCAAGTGTCATTTATAATAACACTTGCTTATCTACCCCTTAGATTGAATGTCACAATTACCGTAACAAGGCATGAAAAGGGATTGTGAAATTCATTACTTATTATTAAACTAAATATTAGTCATCAATCAAGATCATATCGTCGCCAATTTTCTTAATGGAGCTCCAAGGGATTTTCGTTTCTTCACCTTCTTTTTTCAGCCCAAACCATTTATAGTTTGATATAATAAAAGAATGAATTTCCCCCGTTTTTTCGTCAATTTCTAAATCCGTTTGTCCAAGAATACCTAGTCTAGAACCACGATTAACATTAACGATTTCTTTTCCACTAATGTCTTTGTAGCGCATATATATTCCCTCCTAATCGATAGCATCCCATAATAGATATGCATAAAGAGGCGAATATATGTTATATACTTTAATCAATTTCATAATACCCGTTTAGAGCAACATCGATACAACATATAGTTGCGTTGAATCGTTCTTAACTACATACTGTATCGATGTTGCTGATTTTGGCAATTATGAAATTCATTCACTAGTCATCTCTTTGTTTATTTTGGTGCAATGATAGCCCTTGTTGCTGCTTGCTTGAACGTCATGTCAATGACTTCTTGAATCGATGCATGACTCACACCATCAATATCTTTAATAACTTCATCAACGGTTCGATGGCGATCTAATAATAATTCATTTCTTCCATTACGCGACATCCGACTATTCGTGCTTTCTAAGCCAAGTACCATATTACTTTTTAACTGTTCTTTACTATTCTTTAATTCCTTATCTGTTAATCCATTTGCGATAAAATGTTCAACCGTACGATTGATTGTATCTTGAAGTTGAGGGAGTTGTTCTTTTCCAGTTCCCGCATAAATCGTCAAAAGTCCATTGTCAAGAAAAGATGAATGATAAGAAAAGACGGTATAAGCGAGTCCCTGTTTCTCACGCACTTCCTGAAAGAGTCTTGAACTCATTGATCCACCGAGTACATTATTCATGATGATTAAACTTGATGAACGTTCATCTCCTAACTGAAGTCCATTATAACCAAGAGTTAGATGCGCTTGCTCGGCATCCTTATTTCGTTCCATATCATTTGTTAAGAAAGATGGTTTTTCTACTACAGCTTGTTCTGATTGTGATTTCAATCTTTCGAAATGATCCTCAACAACGGTAATAAAGGAATTATCGACATTCCCAGCAACAGAGATAACGACATTTTCCGCCGTATAACGCTCTTTTTTATATGTATATAATGCTTCTCTGGTAATTTCTTTGAGGCTCTCATCCGTACCTAAAATTGGATATCCTAATGGATGATCACCATAGGCAGCCTTTGCTAACAAATCGTGGACAATATCATCTGGAGTATCCTCATACATTTTAATTTCCTCATAGACTACCTTTTTTTCACGCTTTATTTCTTCTTCAGCAAATATAGAATCAAAAAACATATCCGCTAACATTTCTAAAGCATATTCTTTGTGCGTATCAAGTACTCTCACAAAATAGCAGGTGTATTCTTTAGATGTAAAGGCATTGATTTGAGCACCAATGGCATCAAAGGATTCAGCTATTTCTAGGGCATCCCTTGTCTTTGTTCCCTTAAAGAACATATGCTCTAAAAAGTGTGATATTCCATTATTATGAATTCCTTCATTCCGTGAACCAGCCAATACCCAAATACCAATCGTCACGGATCTCACTTCCGGTACATTTTCTAATACGATTCGAACCCCATTCTGACTTGTATGTTTCTCTACCATAATGTCCTCCTATGTTGAAGTATGTGAGTTAATGAATTTCATAATACCGGCTTAGTGCAACACCCATATCTTTATTGCTAATTTTGGTAATGATGAAATTCATTCGAGTGGGAGTAAAATTATCTCTCTTCACTAAGTAGGTTATTAACCGTACTAATTTTATAACCTGATTTCTTAATTTCTGTTATCATCGGTTGCAATCCATTTACCACCGGAACTGTAGGGTGCATCAGTATCATCGCTCCAGGATGCAAATTAGAAACAACACGCTTCATCATAACAGATACAGATGGATTCTTCCAATCGACTGTATCAACCGTCCAGAGAATCGTTTCCATCTGTAAATCATTAGCGGATTGAACGACCTCGTCAGTATAATCCCCACTAGGAGGGGCAAACCATTTCGGATTTTTCCCCGTTATTGCTTTTAGAACATCATTTGTTTGAATGATTTGCTTATCGATTTCTTCCTTTGACAATCGCGACATAACGGGGTGATCATAAGCATGATTCCCAATTACATGACCTTGCTCATCAATCATTTTAACAAGATTCACATTTTCTTTCGCCCATTTACCTTCAATAAAGAATGTCGCTTTAATATCATGTTCTTTTAATATATTTAAAATATCAGGGATATGCTCCGTTCCCCATGATACATTAATTAAAAAGGAGACCGCTTTTTTTTCCGGGTGCCCTCTGAAGATAGGGGATGCTGGCAAATCTTTAAGCATCTTCTCAGGAGGGATTTGGTCAAAAACTAATAATGACTTATTATACACTCCCTTTTTCTTCATTTTTTTGTAGCTTTCCCCAACATTTACTTTTAGACCATTTCTTCCCGGTGTTTTTTTCCATACTTTATCAATGTATGCGTTTTGGGGTTGTTCAGATAGGGATGAACTCTTTTCACTGATTTCTATATATAGTGGATCTTCTTTTTTCGTTACCGTCATTGTATCTGAGACCATGTTGATATCACTTGCCGTAAATGGATTATGGTTAATATTGAATGTCATTACGACAATCCATGTAAACACGATTAAATTGATAATCCGTTGATAACGATACATGTATACCCTCCTCTCCCCCTATTTATATGAGGGATGAGGACGAGTTATGAACATAAAAAAAGAAACTGGCGATCCAGCTTCTTGTTGTCTTGCTTTATTTATTAGTTGATTATGCGTTGTTTTCTTTTTTCTTTTCTTCAATTAAGACTGCCTTACGTGATAGATTAACACGGCCTTGATTATCGACTTCTTTTACCTTAACCATAATTTGGTCACCAATCGATACAATATCCTCGACTTTATTAACCCGTTCTTCCGCTAACTGCGAGATATGAACAAGTCCATCTTTACCTTTAAAGATTTCAACAAAAGCTCCAAATTTTTCAATTCGTTTCACGGTACCTAAGTACATTTCACCAACCTCAACTTCTTTAACAAGATCTTCAACGATTTGTTTAGCTTTCTTGTTCATGTCATCGTCTGTTGATGAGATAAATACACTTCCGTCTTGTTCAATATCAATTTTAACACCGGTTTCTTCAATAATCTTATTGATTTGCTTCCCACTAGGTCCAATGACATCGCGGATTTTATCGGGTTTAATTGACATCGTGAGAATCTTCGGTGCAAATTGTGATAGCTCTGTTTTCGGTTCATTGATTGTTTTCAACATGGAATCAATAATGTGGAGACGTCCAACTTTAGCTTGTGTTAATGATTCTTCTAAAATTTGACGTGATAAACCATCAATCTTAATGTCCATTTGCAATGCCGTAATTCCCTTATCCGTTCCAGCAACTTTAAAGTCCATATCGCCAAGCGCATCTTCCATCCCTTGTATGTCTGAAAGGATCGAGTAATCTTCTCCTGTTTTAACAAGTCCCATAGCAATTCCTGCAACCGGCGCTTTAATTGGTACACCTGCATCCATCATTGCTAACGTACTTGAACAGATACTTGCTTGTGATGAAGAACCGTTTGACTCCAATACTTCTGATACAAGGCGAATCGTATATGGGAAATCAATTTCAGATGGGAGTACTTTTTCAAGTGCTTTTTCACCTAATGCTCCATGTCCGATTTCGCGTCGGCCAGGTCCTCTAATCGGCCCTGTTTCACCTACACTGTATTGTGGGAAATTATAATGGTGCATAAATCGTTTCGATTCTTCTAGACCAAGACCATCCAATATTTGCACGTCTCCAAGTGCTCCCAACGTACATACACTTAAGGATTGAGTTTGTCCACGTGTAAATAATCCAGAACCATGAGCTCTAGGAAGTAGTTTTACACGAGATGCCAACGGACGAATCTCGTCTATTTTACGGCCATCTGGACGCACCTTCTCTTGTGTAATTAAACGGCGTACTCCGTCTTTAACAATTGTTTCTAGTGCTGATTTCACCTGTTTAATTACGGCCTCATCTTCATCTTCATAGGCTGCTAATGTCGTTGCTTTAACTTCAGAAATAGCTTCTTCACGAGCATGCTTTTCAGTTACTTTAATAGCTGTTTCTAGCTTTTCTTTGGCCACTTCTTCAACTTGTGTCAAAATGTCTTGATCAATTACAGTAACAGGCATATCTGCTTTTTCAACGCCGACTGCGCGAATGATTTCTTCTTGGAACTCAACCAAGCGAGCGACTTCTTGATGACCAAACATAATCGCTTCTAAAATGACGTCCTCAGTAACTTCATCTGCTTCAGCTTCTACCATATTCACTTCATCTTTAGTCCCTGCAACCGTTAATTTAAGATCACTTGCTGCTTGTTCTTCGATTGTTGGATTAATGATAAACTCTCCATCAACACGACCAATATGAATCCCGGCGATCGGACCTTCAAATGGAATGTTGGAAATACTAAGTGCAATGGATGAACCAATCATTGCAGCAATTTCAGATGAACAATCTTGATCAACACTCATAACCGTACTGATCACTTGTAGATCATTTCTAAAGCCCTCTGGGAACAAAGGACGAATCGGCCGATCAATAAGTCGTGATGTTAAAACAGCCTTATCACTCGGTCTGCCTTCACGTTTAATGAAGCCACCTGGGATTTTCCCTACGGCATATAAACGTTCCTCATAGTTCACCATTAATGGGAAGAATGGTAAATCCCGTGGTTCTTTTGATGCTGTTGCTACGGCTAACACTGAAGTGTCACCATAGTGAACCATACATGAACCATTCGCTTGTTTTGCTAACTCTCCAACTTCAACGGAAAACGTTTTTCCGGCAATTTCTGTGGAGAAAATTTGTTTGTTTTCTACCATTTGTATTTAAAACTCCTTTCAAAAAGACAACCTATCTTCAGTTTATTGATTTTAAATGAACTTGGACATTTTACGTAGTAAAAAAAGCAGGAGTTATCCTGCTTTTTACAAATACTTATCTACGTAGGCCAAGCTTCTCAATTAACTCACGGTAACTTGCTACATTATTTTTACGTAAATAATTTAATAGGTTACGACGCTTACCAACCATTTTCAATAGACCACGACGTGAATGATGATCTTTTGTATGAACACGTAAATGCTCATTCAAAATTGTGATTTCTTCAGTAAGTACAGCAATCTGTACCTCTGTCGAACCAGTATCATTTTCATGGATTTTAAATTCATTAATAATTTCATTCTTACGCTCATTCGTAATTGCCATCTGGCTCACCCCCTATATCTGTTTAATATCCCCAGTCCCCTAGCAATCGTCGGAGTTACGAAGTGCCAAGTGATGGTTTCACGTTACTAAGACTACATGGTTTTCAAATAAAATGCAAGTTACATAACTACAAAGGATTGATAGGCACCTTTTCACGTAACCGATCGCTCTTTAAAATAATTTTTAATATTCTTTTCATCCATTTTAATTTGGCCGATTAACTCGTCTACTCCAGCGAACTTTTTTTCGTTACGAATAAATGTATACCATTCAACCTTAAGTTCTTCTCCGTACAGATCGCCTTCAAAATCGAAAATATTTACTTCGATAGCTGGTTCTTTCTCATCAGAATGAAAAGTTGGTTTAACACCTAAATTAGCCATACCATCATAGCTCGTATTTTTATAGACAACCCTTACAGCATATACACCTGATTGTGGTAATAGCACATCTTCACTGACTTCAATATTAGCTGTTGGATATCCAATTGTGTTTCCCCGTCTATCCCCTTCTACAACGGTCCCTGTTATACGTAGGGGTCTTCCAAGTAATTCATTTACTTTTTCAATCTCCCCTTGAGCTAAAAGGTCTCTAATTTTCGTAGAACTTACCTTTTCTCCATCCATTTCAAATTTATCAATTACTTCAGACGTAAAAGCACCTTGAGCATAGGTAGGAAGATCATCCATATTTCCTTTCCCTTTATGCCCGTAGGTATAATCAAACCCAGCGATAAGATGTTTGATATGTAATCCCGTTATAAACTGATCAATAAATTCCTGTGGGGATAAAAGAGAAAGTTGCTGATTGAATGTAATAATATAGAGTCGATCGACCGCTAACTTCTGCAAAATCCCCTGCTTTTCTCGTAGTGGCGTGATGTATTTTACATGTTGAGTATCTTGTTTTAAAACAACGGATGGATGAGGGTGGAAGGTAATCACCGCACTCTCCATATTTTTTTCCTTTGCTGATTGAACCGCTCTTTTAATAACTTGCTGATGCCCTTTATGTATGCCGTCAAAGAAACCTATTGCACATACCGTTTCAGGTAATGCGGTTGCCGTCAATGTGTGGGGATAAGTAAGTTCGATTGTTCTCATATTGATTCACCTACTTTATTATTTTATCCATTAAAAACACGAACTGGTTTTATTTGTTCACTGTCTTCCGGATGTGTTTGATATATTGCTAATAACTCCTCATTAAACATAACTAAAAATGGATCCGTTTTCAAGCTTTCCTCTGGCTGTGGTAATTTCTGACCATGAAGCACTCTTCTTCGTACATCTTCATCCACTTCTAAACGATCCATATTGCTCAATCCCCTCGATATCGGGGCAAGTAATTGTTCGAGTTCATCTCGTTGTTGAGCGTTCTCGATTTCTGCAAAGGTGACTGTTTCATCAGCCGTGAATGAGCTTGTTTCTAATCTTACCAAGTCAGACATATGTGCAGGATATCCTAGGTTCTTTCCGATATCAACACATAAAGTTCGCATATAAGTACCTTCCGAACAGGTCACTTTCATTTTAAATGTTGTTGGATGTTCTAACTCATTTGGTAGGTGAATTAACTCATATATCGTCACCTGTCTTGATGGGCGTTCTACTTCCTCATTCGCACGAGCATACTCATAGAGTCGCTTTCCTTTTACTCTTACGGCAGAGTACATCGGTGGAATTTGTGTTATTTCTCCACGGAATAAAGATAATGTTTGATTGATGGTTTCGATTGATAATGGATGGTCGATCGTTGTTTCTTCAATTGTCTTCCCATAGGCATCTTCCGTATCCGTTGATTTACCTAATGAACACTCAACGATATATGTCTTTTTCATCGCTGTCAAAAATGGTACGGCCTTTGTAGCATGCCCGATACAAATGGCTAGCACACCTTCAACTTCTGGATCTAATGTACCTGTATGTCCAACTTTTCTTGTCCCATATATTCTACGTATTCGAGCTACACAGTCATGAGAAGTCATCCCTCTCGGTTTCCATAATGGCAATATACCATTCATCATGCAAGCCTCCATTTACATACAAATTCAATGATGTATTAAAAATAAAAACCTGATCTGTATGGTAATGACACAGATCAGGTTTATACATGCCTAGTCTTTCTTTAAATCTCGAAGAAGCGTTTCAATATGATTCCCATACTCATGTGCTTCATCAAATTCAAAGGTGATTTCTGGCGTTTTTCTTAACCGTATTCTCTGGCCTAATTCCGAACGAATAAACCCACTTGCTGTTTCTAAGCCGGCAAGAGTTTCTTCTTTTTTATCTTCATCCCCTAGAACAGAGAAATAAATCGTTGCTTGCTGTAAATCACCCGTTACATCAACATCGGTTATCGTAACAAATCCAATTCGTGGATCCTTTATCTTCAATGTGAGAAGTTCACCAACTTCTTTCTTGATCTGTTCTGCCACACGATTTGCACGTATATTACTCATTCATGTCACCTCATTTAATCAACTTCATAATACGGATTCATCGCTACACTACTACATATTGTATCGACGTAGCTGGTTTAGGAAATTATGAAATTGATTCCATTATTAAGAAAGTATTAATCTGTCTTACAAGAGATCATTCAAAATTACTAAGAAGTAACCAAAGACAATAGATGTTACAAATTGCTTGATCAGTTAAATCTATACACTGCCATCATTCATATTATACCTCATGATCATGTTATTACAATCGATCGATATGAGTAATTGTTCTTTCAAGTTCTGGAAAGGAATCGATGACAGCTAGTACAGATTGAATGACTTGTTCGGCATGTACATGCTCATTGGAAATCGTTACGATACCTAATTTTGTACGTCGCCATAAATCAAGATAATCAAGCTCCGCGACGGAAACATTAAAGTCTTTTCGTAACTTAGCGTTAATCCGCTTGATTACAGAACGCTTTTCTTTTAATGATTGCCCTTCGTAAAGCATACACTCTACCTCAGCATAAACGATCATTTCCGTTCGATTTCCTCCATAATATAAGCTTCGATAACATCATTTACTTTAACATCATTGAAGTCTTTTATTGTAATTCCACACTCATAATTTTGCGCAACTTCTCTTACATCGTCTTTAAAACGCTTTAGTGCATCAATCTCACCTTCAAATTGAACGACACTATTTCTAATGATACGTACTTTAGAGTTTCGCGTTATTTTACCATTTGTTACATAACTTCCTGCAATGGTTCCAATTTTAGATACTTTAAATATCTCACGAACTTCAGCTTGACCGATCACCTTTTCTTCATAGATTGGATCGAGTAGGCCTTTCATTGCGGATTCAACTTCTTCAATCGCTTGATAGATTACACGATGCAAGCGTAAGTCAACATTTTCTTCCTCAGCAGCTTTTTGCGCATTTACATCTGGTCGTACATTAAAACCAATGACAATAGCGTTAGAAGCTGAAGCTAGGATGACGTCTGATTCAGTTATAGCACCAACACCGATATGAATGATTTTGATATTGACCGTTTCTACTTCAATCTTTTGTAAAGAAGCAGCAAGTGCTTCGGCTGAACCTTGCACATCGGCTTTAATAACAATATTTAAATCTTTCATTTCACCTTGTTTAATTTGCTCAAACAAATCATCTAAACTAACTTTAGATTGACCAGTTCGACTATCTTGGATATGTTTTTGTTGACGTGCTGCACCAATATGGCGAGCCTTTTTCTCATTCGTAAAGACTAAAAACTGATCTCCTGCCTGTGGTACAGCATTTAAACCAGTAATTTCTACTGGTGTAGAAGGTCCAGCTTCTGTCACACGTTGACCAATATCACTGACCATGGCACGAACACGACCATATGTGTTTCCTATTACAAATGTATCACCAACATATAATGTTCCATTTTGGACTAATAAACTTGCTGCAGCACCTCGCCCTTTGTCAAGTTGAGCATCAATGACCGTACCAAATGCATTATTGTTTGGATTCGCTTTTAACTCTTCCACTTCAGCCACAAGAAGAATCATTTCCAGTAGATCATCAATTCCTTCACGCTTAATGGCTGATATATTAACAAAGATCGTATCGCCACCCCAGTCTTCCGCAAGAAGTTCATACTCCGTTAGTTCTTGCATCACACGATCTGGATTCGCACTCTCTTTATCCATTTTATTAACAGCAACAATAATCGGTACTTCTGCAGCTTTCGCATGGTTAATTGCTTCTACTGTTTGAGGCATAACCCCGTCATCAGCAGCAACAACAAGAATCGCCACATCTGTTACTTGTGCCCCACGTGATCGCATGCTCGTAAAGGCCTCATGTCCTGGAGTATCTAGAAAAGTGATCTTCTTCCCTTCACTCTCAGCCTGGTAAGCACCAATATGTTGTGTAATTCCACCTGCTTCGCCTTCCGTAACTTTTGTTTCACGAATCGAGTCTAATAAAGTTGTTTTACCATGGTCAACATGCCCCATGATCGTTACAACAGCAGGACGTTCTATGAGATCTTCTTCTTTGTCTGCTGTTTTATATTTATCTAGATTTGTATCTTCTAAAACTTCTTCTTTTTTCATAACCTTACCGTATTCACTTGCGAGATACTCAATTGTATCTTCATCAATATCTTGGTTCTTCGTTACCATAACACCTACGGAAATTAGCTTCTTAATGACATCTTTCGTATTCACTTTTAGTTTTTCAGCTAATCCTTCAACTGTTAAACTGCCACTATACGTGATTTCATTTTCTGAAACCTTTTCAGTAACTGGTGCTTCAGCAGGTGTCTCATCTTCTTGTACATGTTCTGTTGGATTAAATTTCTTATCCAGTGTACGAACTGTCTCCTGATCAATTGTTGACATATGATTAGAGATATCAACTTTGAGCTCTTTTAAATGGTCAATTACTTCTTTACTTGTTGTATTGCTTTGCTTTGCATACTCATATACACGCATTTTACCCATACACTCACCCCCGAGATTAATTATACCCGAGTAAAGATCTAATTTTTGAAGAAAACCCTTCATCTAAAATTGCGATCGCTACTCTATGTGACTTGCCAATTGCATGTGATAACGTTTCTCTATCATCAACCGTCACGATAGGTATTTCATACGTTTTGCATTTATTCATTAACTTCTTTTTTGTTTGTGGTCCAATATCACTGGCAATCAGGACAAGTTTTGCCCGATTGGCTTGGATATCTTTAACGATAGTTTCTTCACCCAATGAACACTTTCTAGCCCGATATGCTAAACCAACGAGATTTAAATAATTTGGTTTCATTTTATTTACCTATTACGAGTTGCTTTAATTCTGCAAAGATCGTTGCATCGATTTTTGTTTTGAATTGCTGATTTAAAACACCCGTTTTTTCAGCTTGTTCAATTACAGTTAGATCATTCGTTATATATGCGCCTCGCCCGTTTTTCTTTCCAGAAGGATCTACAAATACTTCTCCTTCTTTATTTCGAACAACTCGAAGTAATTCTTCTTTCGGCTTCATCTCATTTGTGACAATACATTTACGAAGAGGTACCTTCCTTTTACTGACCATTGGTTATCCCCCATTATTCAAATAAGGAATCTTCTTCATCAAAGTCATCTTTATCCTCCTGATGATCTTGTAAAATTCCTTCTTCCTTTGCTCCTGTTTCACTTTTAATATCGATCTTCCACCCCGTCAACTTAGCTGCTAAACGTGCATTTTGCCCTCGTTTACCAATAGCTAATGACAATTGATAATCAGGGACAATAACAGTTGTGGAATTCTCTTTCTCATTAACAATGACATCAATCACTTTTGACGGACTTAAGGCATTTGATACATAGACGACCGGATCTTCAGACCATTCAACAATATCAATTTTTTCGCCTTTTAGCTCATCCACAATCGCCTGAACACGTTGTCCCCTTTGTCCAACACATGAGCCTACAGGGTCAATTTCAGAGTCATCTGCATAAACAGAAATTTTTGATCGATCACCAGCTTCTCTCGCAATCGACTTTACTTCAACAATCCCATCATAGATTTCCGGTACTTCCATTTCAAACAGACGCTTCAAAAGGTCTGGATGCGATCTTGAAATAAAAATCTGTGGACCTTTACTCGTATTTTCAACTTTCGTAACAAATACTTTTAGTCGGTCGTGAACATGATATTCTTCAGATGGCATTTGCTCTGCTTCCGAAAGCTTTGCTTCAATCTTACCTAAATTAACATAGACATAACGACGGTCTTTTCGTTGGATAATACCTGTCATTACATCTTCCTCGCGATCGACATATTTATCATAGATGACACCACGTTCAGCTTCTCTTACACGCTGGGTAACAACTTGCTTTGCAGCTTGAGCAGCAATTCGTCCAAAGTCTTTCGGTGTGATCTCAACTTCGATAACATCATCAACCGAATAATTAGGATCAATCTCTAATGCTTCATTCAGCGTAATTTCCTCCTGAATGTCTGCTACTTCTTCAACGACTGTTTTCTGTGCATATACACCCATTTTATTCGTTTCAACATTCAGTTCAACACGAACATTTGTCGCTGATTTAAAGTTTTTCTTATAAGCGGAGATAAGAGCGGCTTCTAATGCTTCTAAAAGCACTTCTTTATCAATTCCTTTTTCCTTTTCTAAATAGTCAATCGCTTCAAATAACTGAGTACTCATTTTTCACTCCCCCTTTATAGTGCAACAGCAAGTCTAGCTTTTGCAATTTTATCATACGGTATTTCAACTTGTTTTGTTCTCGTTTTTACTTTGTATTCAATGGTAGCTACATCGTCCGTAAAATCGATCAAAATACCTTCATACTCTTTTTCACCATCAATATGCACATATAAGGTTACATAAATATTATGATCAACATTCGCTTTAAAATCTTTTTTTGTTTTCAGTGGACGTTCAACACCTGGAGATGACACCTCTAGAAAGTAATGGCCAGGTATAATATCGGCCTTATCAAGCTTATCACTTAATTCTCCGGAAACGAGTCCACACTCCTCAATATTGATTCCACCCGCTTTATCGATATAGACGCGTAAAAACCAATCTGGACCTTCTTTTACATATTCAACATCTACTAACTCAAAGTTTTTTTCATCTAAAATAGGCATAATTAATCGTTCTGTCGTCTCTCTCACATTTGAACTCAAAAGTAATCCTCCTTTATTCAATTGCGTCTCATATATGACTTATTATATTATTTGTTAATCGAGTGTTTTTTACCCTGTCAATATAAAACCCCTGCCGTGAGATGTGGCAAGGGAGGTTTTTAACAGTATAAAAAAGAGTGAAAATAAACCCGCACTAAACATTACTTACTCCTCAAACTATATCATAATGCACTTCATCATGCAACAAATACTGAATGTGTGCTATGAAAGCACAACTTATTAAAACAAAGACAATTGGTTCTTCTCTGCCATTCCTTCTAAACTGCCTAATTGATCTAAATACTCTACGACTGTTTTTGACACTTTACTCCGTTCTCCAAAGTCTTCCTTGGATAGAAACTCACCGTCTTCTCTTGCCTTAACAATATTAAGGGCCGCATTTGTACCTAATCCATCTACAGCATTAAAAGGTGGAATTAACGTTTTTTCTTCAACTTTAAAATCAGTTGCATCTGATTTATAGAGATCCACCTTTTGGATAGAAAATCCACGTTCATAGATCTCTAGTGTTACTTGTAATACCGTTAAAAGGTTTTTTTCCTTCGGTGTTGCGTCATTTCCTTTTGATGAAATCTCTTTTATCTTTTCTTTGATGACGCTAGATCCTTTAACCATAATATCAAGATCAAAATCCCGCGCCCGAATCGATAGATAAGCTGCATAAAAGAGGATCGGATGATGCACTTTGAAATAAGCAATACGCACTGCCATCAACACATATGCTGACGCATGTGCTTTAGGGAACATATATTTAATCTTTTCACATGATTCAATATACCAATTCGGAACATCATGTTGTTTCATTTCATGAATCCATTCTTCCTCTAAACCGCGGCCTCTACGTACTGATTCCATGATTTTAAAGGCTAGTGCTGCATCTACACCTTTATGCATAAGGTATACCATGATATCATCACGACACCCGATAACCTCTGATAACTCACAAATACCATCATTAATTAAATCCTGTGCATTATCGAGCCATACACTATTCCCATGTGATAAACCAGAAATAATAACAAGTTCAGCAAATGTTTTTGGTTTCGTTTCCTCCAACATTTGTCGAACAAATGGGGTTCCAAATTCTGGAACGCCAAATGTTCCGGTTTGACAATTAATCTGTTCGGCTGTAACACCTAATGATTCCGTACTGGAAAAGATCTTCATGACATCTACATCATCTGTAGGGATTGTCGTTGGATCAATTCCACTTAAATCTTGTAACATCCGGATCATTGTTGGATCATCATGGCCCAATATATCTAATTTCAACAAATTATTCTCAATCGAATGGAAGTCAAAATGGGTTGTTTTCCACTCACTTTTTCGATCATTCGCTGGAAATTGAATGGGTGTAAAATCATAAATATCTTTATCTTCAGGGACAACAATGATTCCACCTGGATGTTGTCCCGTGTTTCGCTTTACGCCTGAACATCCTTGAACTAATCGATCAACCTCTGCGTTTTTATAATGCAGTTGTTTGTCTGAAGCATAGCCCTTGACGTATCCATAGGCTGTTCTCTCTGCAATTGTACCAATCGTTCCCGCCCGGTATACATAGTCTATACCAAATAAATCCTTCGTGTAATTATGAGCGATTGCCTGATATTCACCTGAGAAGTTAAGATCAATATCAGGAACTTTATCTCCTTCAAAACCTAAAAACGTTTCAAATGGAATATCTTGCCCATCTTTTGTTAATGGGGTATCACATTTTGGACAAGCTTTATTCGGCAAATCAAAACCACTTGCATAAGACCCATCCGTTATAAATTCATTATAAGAACAAGCCTCACAGACATAATGAGCAGGTAATGGATTCACCTCTGTAATTTCTGTCATTCGGGCTACTAAAGAGGAACCAACAGAACCTCTTGAACCTACCAAATAACCATCTTCTAAAGAACGCTTCACAAGTTTATGTGAAATCAAATAAATAACTCCAAATCCATGCCCAATAATACTTGATAGTTCTGTGTCTAACCGATCTTCCACTATTTTAGGTAGTGGCTCCCCGTAAATTTCCTTTGCTGTGTCATATGTTAATTTACGAACATCGTCATCTGCCCCATCGATATTAGGAGTATACAGATCTTCCTTTAATGGCGATACGGGCTCAATTTTTTCATTGATCAATTGTGAGTTTGTTACTACTATTTCCTCTGCTACCTGGTCACCGAGAAATGTAAATGCAGAGACCATCTCATTTGTCGTCCGAAAAGGTGTATCTGGAAGAGTTTGTCGATTTAAGGGATTACCTTTTTGTGATGCCATTAATATTTGTCGATACAACTTCTCATGTTCCTCAATATAATGAACATTTCCAGTAGCAACGACTGGCTTTTCCAATTGCTTTCCAACTTGGACTACTTTCGAAATAATTTCAAGTATTTGTGCTTCATTTTGAACAAGGCCACGATCAATTAAACCAATATAATTAGCTGGTGGCTGGACTTCAATATAATCATAAAAAGCAGCTGCCTTTTCGGCTTCTTCACTTGATTTTTGCATCATGGTTGCAAAGACCTCTCCTTGATCACAGGCCGAACCTACAAGTAAGCCTTCTCGATGCTTTTCCAATAAAGAGCGTGGAATACGAGGAACCCGATAAAAATAATCAATATGCGAATATGAAATCAGCTGGTATAGGTTTCTTAAGCCCACTTCATTTTGAACGAGTAAGGTACAGTGATGTGGTCTTGCATGTTGATAAGCATTCCCCTCGCCCATATGGTCATTTAATTGATTATGATTTAAAATGTCCTTTTCTAATAATTGTTGGACAAGATTCCACATGAGATAACTCGTGGCTTCCGCATCATAAATAGCTCGGTGGTGCTGTGTCAATTCAATATCCAAATGCTTACACAATGTATTTAAACGGTGATTCCCTAAATTTGGTAAAAGGTATCGTGCCAATTCCAATGTATCGATAATGGGATTCATGATCGGTTCAATCTCAATCCTACTAAAACCTTGATTTAAAAAGCCGATATCAAAACTCGCATTATGTGCAACAAGGATGCTGTCACCCATCCACTCATGAAACTTCTCTAACACACCATCTACTTCTGGCGCACCAACTAACATCTCATCTGTTATACCGGTAATATTCGTAATGATTTCAGGCAATGGTCGATGAGGATTTGCGAAAGATTCGAAACGATCAATAATTTCACCTTCATAAATCCTTACACCTGCAAGCTCGATAATCGTATCATAGACAGCTGACAGACCTGTTGTTTCCACATCAAAAACGACATATGATCCTGTCGCTAAATCCAAATCACTGACATTATATGCGATCGGTACCCCATCATCAACAAGATTTGCTTCAACGCCATAAATGACTTTAATATCATTTTTTTTACCTGCAGCATGTGCTTCTGGGAAACCTTGAACAGCTGCATGATCAGTAATTGCAATGGCATCATGGCCCCATTTGGCGGCTTGTTCAATCAATCTTCCCGGTGATACGACAGCATCTAATTGGCTCATCGTCGTATGAGCATGTAATTCAACACGCTTTTTACCTGGTTTAGCTTCGTCTTGCCGTAATTCTACTTTAACCTCATTAATATCATTGGCCATCATCGTTAATTGAGATGTATACATGTCGGTTTGAATGCGGCCTCTTGCCTTAATCCACATACCTTCTTTAGCCTGGTCAAACATTTGTTCATCTTCATCATTTCTAGAGAACATTTTGATTTCTAAAGAATCGGAGTAGTCTGTCGCCTTAGCAATTAATAAACTTCTACCTGAACGTAATTTCCTAATATCAATCGCAAAGACATATCCTTGCACCGTTACACGCCGTTCTTCATCTAAAATTTCTTCCATTTGGATCGGTTCATCTGGAATACTATTCCCAAGTACGAACGGTTTATTTTGATTGTACGCCGCACTACTTTCATCACGCCGTTGTTGATCTTGTACGGTTTTAATCGCAATTTGCTGATCTTCTAATGCTTTTTCTTCACGGAACTTCACAAGATCAGCGGCATCTGCCTTCACCTCGACCTCAATCGAATAACTAGCCGCCCCAACTCTTTCACAATAGGCTTTAAATTCATTTTCCAACCGTTTTTTTAACACAGAAGCCTCTGCTCCATTTCTTGCTGTTAAAAGTAACCGTTTATCGATAATTGTTGGGGTTTGGTTATTTACTAAATCTTTATAGGCTGGCGATAAATGATCTAATGATTGTAAGAAATGATGCCAATAATCACCGATATATGCTTCTTCTTGATCCTTTAATTCTGTGTATACATATAAATCAATCGTGGCGATTTTTTGAAAAGCGGTTTCTAATTTACCAATCATTAACTGATAAATAGACAACGGCAATAAACTTTTCAGCCCTACATGAAAAGACCATGTTTTTGACTGCTTAAATACTTCTAGCTTTACTAATTTACTATCTTGAAAATACGACTCTATATATTCTTCCGGCATTTGTATTTGCTTTAATAATAGGCCCATCTTTTCTTGCTTTGAGATATCCATTGGTATCCTCCTTGCTAACCCATATTATCAAATTTCTGTTATGAAATATATGTACAAAAGGCCTCTATGTGGTAAGAAATGCACATAGAGGCCCCTGATAAAACCACAATCAATTATTTACATAAACAAGCGCTGGATATCATTCCATGTCACAACGATCATGAGTAACATTAACAATGCAAATCCTACGAAATGCACAAAACCTTCTTTTTGCGGATCGACTGGTTTTCCGCGAATGGCTTCAATACCAACAAATAATAATCGCCCGCCATCAAGTGCTGGTAAAGGAACAAGATTAATAATTCCTAAATTCACACTTAACATCGCTGTCCACATAAGAAAACTCATAAAACCTGTTTGGACAACTTGATCTGTCAGATCATAAATACCTACTGGACCAGCTAACATATCGATTGAAAATTGACCCGTAATTAGCATCGCCAAGTTTGTGACGATCATTTTGGTCGTATTATACGTTTCTACAAAACCATATTGCAATGTTTTAATAAATGATTTTTCGAAGGCAAGTTGAACACCAATTTGCCCTATTTTCTCCCCTTGCATGCCTTCCGCCTCAGCCGGAATGACCGTTAGGGAATCCATTTCTTCATCCCTTTGGACCGTCATGGTAAGTTCCTCAGAAGGACTATCCCTCACAATTAACGTGAATTCCTCCCAAGTCGTTACCGCGTTTCCTTCAATTTGTATAATTTCATCACCATCTTGAAAACCGGCCTCTTCTGCCGCACTATTTGGTTGCACTTCACCAATAAGCGCCTTGTCAGAAGGAACACCTTGTACAAAACCAATGATAATGAAGAGGACAATCGCTAGTAAAAAGTTCATCATTGGACCTGCAAATAATTGCATTCCTCGTTGACCAACTGTTTTCGATGCGAATTGACGATCATATGGTGCAATTTGTGTTTCACTTTCATCCATAATAAAGAAAGCTTTTGGATCAACTTCAAAATGAAGTTTTTCTTCGTATTCATCAAGATCATAACCGATAATTTCTAAATTATGATCAAGATCAACATGTTCAACCTCGATTACACGTGCATCTGGGTGTTTGGATTTATTATTAACAATTATATTTTTCACTTTATTTTCGTCATTAAATTCAAGACCAATATGATGACCTGGTTTTAATTCAATGATTTCGGGGTCTTCTCCAGCGACACGTACATACCCACCCATTGGGAGTAAACGAACCGTGTAAAGTGTTTCACCCGGCTTATAAGAGAATATTTTTGGACCAAATCCGATCGCAAATTCACGTGCCAACATGCCTGTTCGTTTAGCAAAGATCAAATGACCAAGCTCATGAACAAACACAAGTACTCCAAACATTAAAATAAACGCAATCACTGTATTCAAAAAAACACCTGCTTTCCGTCGGTTAGGAACTCATTCATCTTCAAGGAAGTACGATTGAATCTTTGTCATACCTTTACATAATAGGCTACCCTGCTTTGCATATTACCATGATCAAATAAAGTTGATGACATACAAGAAAGGTAAAACAAATAATAAACTATCCATACGGTCTAAAATCCCACCATGTCCAGGCAATAAGTTCCCTGAATCTTTCACCTCATAATGTCGTTTATACGCGGAAGCTATTAGATCACCGATTTGACCAACAATCGATACTAATATTGTAATGATGAGTATGATGATTAAGGAGTGCTCAAATGGATAGAACAATTGAAAGGATAGTCCGACAAGACAAGCACTTAACACACCGCCAAGGGCACCTGCTATGGTTTTATTCGGACTAATTTCAGGCCATAGCTTTCTTTTCCCAAAAGCACGTCCGAAAAAGTAGGCCCCCGTATCTGTCGCCCAGATGACAAACAATGCGAACAGAACATAGTTTAAACCTGCTGTTCTCGTCAGAATCAAAAAGTAAAAACCTATGCCTACATAGATTGTGGAGATGAGTATAAAGCCAGCATTTGAAAACGTGAATTTGTTTTTCGAAAAGACAGTATACGTTAATAATAACATGATAAATAGAATCAGGACTTTTTCATTTGTAATATTTCCACTAAAATGACTGAAAGCCGATTCCGGCAATAAAATAATCCATAAAAATACAATGGCTAAAAAGGAAGAGATTAATGACTTCGATTTCTTTTGCATATTTAGTAATTCAATGAGCCCTATAGTTGCTAGAACATAAACAAATAATGCAAAAGGCCACTCCCCATAAACTACAAAAGGTACAAATACAAGCAAAGCCAATATCGCTGTTTGGATACGTTGTTTCATCTTATTATCAGCACCTTAAATACCTCCATAACGCCTTTTCCGTTGTTTATAAGCCTCAAGTGCTTCTAGCAATACTTCCTCGTTAAAATCAGGCCATAATACGTCCGTAAACCAAAACTCAGTGTACGCTAGTTGCCATAAAAGGAAATTGCTTAATCGTTGCTCACCACTTGTTCGAATCAAAAGATCCGGATCTGATAAACCATTTGTGTATAGATATTCTGAGAATGTATGTTCATCTAATTTATCAATGGTCGTTTTATCATCATCAATATCTGTGATAATTTGTTTAATAGCCTGCATAATTTCAAATCTACTACCATAATTTAACGCAAAGTTTAATAATAAGCCATCATTTTGTTTTGTTTTTTCCTTAGCATATTGGATGGCTTCCCTTGTGATTAAAGGTAAGGAACTAAATTCTCCAATTGTTTCGATCTTAACATTATTCTCCATAATTTCAGGTAAATATGTATTTAAAAAAACCTTCGGAAGCTTCATGAGAAAATCTACTTCTGATTTGGGTCTTTTCCAGTTTTCCGTTGAGAAGGCATATAATGTTAGTGTTTTTATATTTAAATTTGATGCGGAAATCACCGTATCCTTAACAACATCCATACCTTCCTTGTGACCAGCATTGCGTGGAAGTTCTCGTTGTTCTGCCCAACGTCCATTCCCATCCATTATAATGGCAACATGGTCTGGTACACGAGGCGCATCCCGTTCATCTTCTTCAGTTACCTTTTTCTTTTTATTAAAAAAGGGAAATTTCATTGACATAATTTGTCCCCCGAATATTGCTAATTATCCTTAGGTCATTCTCTCAGCTCTTATTTATATGCTGAATAGGATGATAATATAACTTACTCTACATAAGGATGAATGCTTATTATATCATTATATTCCATGATTGATAAATAAAAAACAAAGACCCCCTTAAACAAAAGGGGGATTGTTTATCTTTTCCACAGCTTTTCCCTCTACTACAAGCTTCACCATTGGAGTAGACCGGAAACAAACCATCAACTCGACTCGTTATACTTCCATAATTTCTTTTTCTTTATCGTTTGCTAATTGCTCCATCTCTGCAATATGATCATCAGTCGACTTCTGAACTTGATCTTCTGAACCTCGTAATTCATCTTCATTTAGCTCGCCATCTTTTTCTAACTTTCTTAACTGATCATTTGTCTCACGACGAATGTTTCTAACTTGAATTCGGGCTTCTTCTGTATATTTATTTACAACTCTTGTCAATTCTTTTCTACGTTCTTCCGTAAGGGCTGGAATATTAATTCGGATTAGATTTCCATCATTTGATGGTGTCAACCCAATATCAGCTTTTTGAATAGCCTTTTCAATATTACCAACTACTGTTTTATCATAAGGTGTGATAATGAGCATTCTTGGCTCAGGAGCAGACACATTAGCTAACTGGTTAAGTGGTGTAAATGCACCATAATACTCAACCACAATCCCATCTAAAATTTGCGGATTTGCTCGTCCTGCCCTGACGGTTGCTAGTTGTTTGGAAAATGCCTGTACAGCCTGCTTCATTTTCTCGCGCATATCTCTTATAATATCTCCTGACATGTTATTTCCCCCTTATTATTGTGCCGATTTGTTCACCGAGAACAACTCGTTTAATATTACCTTCATCAATTGAAAATACAATCAATGGGATATTGTTATCCATACATAAAGATGAAGCCGTTGAGTCCATAATACCAAGTCCTTCATTCAACATCTCCATATATGTAATACTATCATATTTCTTTGCCTGTTTGTTTGTCAATGGATCATCAGAATATACTCCATCAACATTGTTTTTTGCCATTAAGATAACTTCGGCCTCAATTTCAGCTGCTCGTAGTGCTGCAGTCGTATCTGTTGAAAAATAAGGATTCCCTGTTCCAGCAGCAAATATAACAACACGTTTTTTCTCCAAGTGGCGAATCGCTTTTCTTCTTATGTATGGTTCTGCCACCTGTCGCATTTCGATTGATGTTTGAACCCGCGTTGGAATACCAATCATTTCCAAACTATCTTGGAGTGCAAGTGAGTTCATTACCGTTGCTAACATTCCCATATAATCAGCATTTGCACGTTCCATTCCCATCTCACTACCTACTTGTCCGCGCCAAATGTTTCCCCCACCAACTACAATCGCAATTTCTATACCGAGATCCACAACATCTTTCACTTGTTTTGCTACTGATCGAATAATTTCTGGTTCGATCCCATATCCTTGTTTCCCACTTAATGCCTCACCACTTAATTTCAATACGATTCTACGGTAATGTGCGGTTGTCATAATTACCTCCAAAATAGATTTATTATCAGCCTATACATCTACGTATTTCCTGACTTTCTTTTAAAATAGGGAACACGCGATGTGCTCCCTATGATGTATCAGTTAGATCAATTTCGTATTATATTACTGATCCAGCTGGCGTTACCAAGAGCGTATCATCATAATAGGCTCTGGCACGTTTTCTATTTACTTATTTATTTCTCTCATCACTTCATCAGCAAAATTTTCATCGCGTTTTTCCATACCTTCTCCTACTTCATATCTAATAAATGATTTTACAGTAGAATCTTTACTTGCGACAAATTTCTTCACCGTAGAATCAGGGTCTTTAACATAACTTTGGTCTAGTAAACAAATATCTTCAAAGAACTTGCTTAAACGACCTTCAACCATTTTTTCTACGATATGCTCAGGCTTACCTTCTTCTAAAGCTTGTGTTTTTAAGACTTCGCGCTCCCGATTTACTTCGTCCTCAGGAACTTCGTCACGTGAAACATAGCTCGGATTAATTGCAGCAACATGCATGGCAATATCTCTCGCTAATTCAGTATCATCCGTTTTTTCTAAGATTGTTAATGCTCCGATACGTCCGTCCATGTGTAGATAGGCACCAAAAGCTTCTGAATCCTCTTTATTTACTAATGCAAAACGGCGTAAAGAGATTTTTTCACCGATCGTTGCGATGAATGAATTGATATGTGCTTCAACAGTCTCGCCATTTAAATCTTGTTGTAAAACAGCTTCAACATCTTTAGGTTTTTCCGTAAGGATGTGTTGTCCTAAGTCAGCAAGTAATTGTTTAAATTGATCATTTTTCGTAACAAAGTCAGTTTCACAGTTCACTTCTAGAATTACTGCCGCATTGTCATCCGTTACGATATAAGCCGAACCTTCTGCTGCAATTCTACCTGATTTCTTAGCAGCCTCTGCTGATCCCGTTGTACGTAAATAATCAACTGCTTCCTCAATATTACCATTCGTTTCCTCAAGTGCCTTTTTACAATCCATCATACCCGCACCTGTTTTATCTCGTAGTTCTTTTACCATTTTTGCTGTAATTGCCATATTAAATCCTCCTCAAAATTATACTTCCATCATTTCCTTTGAAAAAGGTGATAAAAGGCTCTCCCTCTTATCACCCCATCCTTTACCAATAGAAATTTATTCTTCTTCAGCTTTTACTTTTTCTGTTTCTGTTTCTGTTTCTTCAACTTTAACTTCTTTTTCAGCTGGCGCTTCTTCCTTCACTTCAGCTTTAGCTTTAGCAGGTTCTGCTTGTACTTCTTCTTCCATTACTTCTTCTTCTTCACCTTGTCTACCTTCGATAACAGCATCTGCCATTTTTGAAGTTAATAATCTCACTGCACGAATAGCATCATCGTTAGCAGGGATTATATAATCAATTTCATCAGGATCACAGTTTGTATCAACAATTCCAACGATCGGAATATTAAGTTTGATTGCCTCAGCAATCGCAATGCGTTCTTTACGAGGATCAATAACAAAGACTGCATCAGGCAATTTCTTCATTTCTTTGATACCACCTAAGAACTTCACTAAGCGATCTTTTTCTTTAAGTAAATCAACAACTTCTTTTTTAGGTAAGACTTCAAATGTCCCGTCTTCCTCCATACGCTCGATTTCTTTCAAACGATTAATACGTTTACGAATTGTTTTGAAGTTTGTTAATGTTCCACCCAACCAACGTTGGTTCACATAGTACATTCCTGCACGTGTTGCTTCTTCTTCAACAGAATCTTGAGCTTGCTTTTTAGTCCCTACGAAAAGAACTGTTCCACCTTCTGCTGCAATATCTCTTACAAAGTTATAAGCTACATTCACCATTTTGACTGTTTTTTGTAAGTCAATGATATAAATCCCGTTACGTTCCGTAAAAATATACTTCTTCATCTTCGGGTTCCAACGGCGTGTCTGGTGACCAAAATGTACACCAGCTTCTAATAATTGTTTCATCGAAATTACTGACATATTAATTCCTCCTTGGTTTATCCTCCGCTTAGATCTTCTTCATATAAAGACCTATTTCTAGGCACCATTTATATAAATTACTAAACGTGTGTGATAATCTTTATTTATGGTGTTTACACCGTTAATAAATATATCATATAACATC
>Ga0209487_1000276_pt1 | contig 46447 bp, 46 predicted proteins | sample Poulit2012_FD_187524 | JGI IMG/M metagenome (GOLD analysis project Ga0209487, IMG submission 187524) | Agricultural soil microbial communities from Georgia to study Nitrogen management - Poultry litter 2012 (SPAdes) (version 2) | ecosystem: Environmental > Terrestrial > Soil > Agricultural land... | reverse complement strand
TTGACGCAAAATAATATTCCGCGCCGTTTGGTGTTGATCCTCGGAGGTCGATTTTTGCTCAGACATGCAGACTTAGGCGTCCTTAACTGCTTTCAGTTCGACGTCCTCTTCGTCTTCAGCCTGGCTTACGCCGAGGCCAAGCTCGGCCTTAATCCGTTCTTCGATCTCGGCTGCAAGATCCGGATTGTCCTTGAGGAAGCGACGTGAATTTTCTTTACCCTGTCCGAGCTGGTCACCATCATAGGTGTACCACGCACCGGATTTGCGCACGATATTGTGCTCGACTCCCATATCGAGCAAGCTGCCTTCGCGCGAAATTCCCTCACCATAGAGAATGTCGAACTCCGCCTGTTTGAAGGGTGGTGCCATCTTGTTCTTAACGATCTTGGCACGGGTCCGGTTACCTACCGGGTTACCAGCTTCTTTCAAGGTTTCGATGCGACGAATGTCGATACGAACCGATGAATAGAACTTCAGGGCTTTACCACCTGTTGTGGTTTCCGGTGATCCGAAGAATACGCCAACTTTTTCACGTAGTTGGTTGATGAACACAGCCGTAGTCTTGGACTGGGCAAGCCGACCCGTAATCTTACGTAGGGCCTGAGACATCAACCGGGCTTGCAGCCCCACGTGTGAATCGCCCATTTCACCTTCGATTTCAGCGCGAGGAACCAGGGCAGCAACCGAGTCGATCACGACAATATCAAGCGCTCCTGATCCAATGAGCATATCCATGATCTCTAGGGCTTGTTCACCGGTGTCTGGCTGGGAAACCAATAGATCGTCAGTGTTGACCCCGAGTTTTTTAGCATATTCAGGATCTAGCGCGTGCTCAGCATCGATGAATGCAGCAATGCCGCCTTTTCGCTGTGCCTCGGCAACGGCATGGAGGGCCACAGTGGTTTTACCAGAGGACTCAGGACCGTAGATTTCGACGACTCGACCACGTGGTAATCCCCCAATGCCTAGGGCAATATCTAGCCCGACTGAACCGGTCGGGATAACTTCAATAGGCGCTCGAACCTCGTCTCCGAGGCGCATAATGGAGCCTTTGCCGTAGCTCTTGTCAATTTGGGCAAGTGCGGCATCGAGTGCTTTTTCGCGGTTTGAATTTGAAGACATAAGGTGTTCTCCTTGATTATTATTCGCAAGCTGTGGAGCTTGCTACCTGCCCCAAGTGTATGATCCCGCGCGGACACGATAAGCCACGGTCATCAATTCTGTGGAGATCGCTGTCAGAGCAAAGCACCATTGTGGCGTCCTGTGGATAATTCTACAAAATCTGACAGTATTCGCGAATCCTCCGCGCGTGTCGAAAGCTCACTATAAGACGTCGTTATCTTCGGGAGCTTTGTCCGGCCCCAATCGACGTTCCGCAGGGATATCATGCAGATCACAGACCGCGGTCCACACCGTTCTTGGTTCGATGCCCTTAGAGAGTGCTACCTCTGCGGTCGTATTAATGCCTGGCAGTTCAAGCGACGTCGCAATGACCCCTGCATTAGCAGAGCCGAATTCGTCTTCCATTAGGACCCAGAAGTGCGATTGTCTCATGTCGCGTGTCCCTTACGATCACTAGTAAATAGATAAGGCCGCAAGCCTCAGAGATAGTCTAAGGGGCTTGCGGCCTGATTCAAAACTTGAATCCGTGCAGTTCAACTAGCGGTTTGCTAGGCGGTCACCACGTTTGTAGTGACCCTGCTGCTGTTGCTGCTGGGCGTACCGGTGGGCCAGTTCCGCTGGAATAGTGTCGGGAATCTGGACCGCTTCTTCAACGGCAATTCGATCTGATACTTCACGAAGCATTACCGACAGTGGAATATCTAATGCAGCGGTAATAGCGCTCAAAAGTTCGGAGGATGCTTCTTTCTGACCGCGCTCAACTTCGGAGAGGTAGCCCAATGAAACACGTGCATCGTGCGAAACTTCGCGCAGGGTTCGGCCCTGGCGCTGGCGGACATCACGGAGGACGTAGCCAATTTCTTCACGCAGCACGGGCATGGTGGGCTCCTTGGTCTCGTTTTGCTGGCTGAGATTCTCGCCAGCTTTAAGCCAGCGGGTTACGCCATTCACAACAACCGGTTCTCTCATCATAATTAACCACCATCTCCTGTATAAATTCTGAATCCCGGCTGTCAAAGCCCGGAATTCAAAGACCTTCCACCATTACACAACACTCATGTTGTCGAATTTGTTCCCGGACGGAACAATTTCTTTGAAATATCCGCCAAAACACTTCGATATGTGATATGAAACACGTATTTTTGATGGTTATAGCTGAATATCGAGCAAAGCGGTGCTAGATACTTGAATTCTGTTGTTCAAGCCATTCTGCCACGAGCTGGAGGCTGGCCGCTACGGTAGCTCGCCGGATTTGCGCCCGGTTGCCATCGAAGCGCAAGAGCTTGGCTGGTGTCGTATCTTGCGCCGCTAACGCGATAAAGACGATGCCGACTGCCTTACCTTCCGATGGCTCCGGCCCTGCAACGCCGGTCGTAGCCACACCAAGGTCGGCACCAAAGCGTTCGCGCACACCGGTTGCCATCTGTTTGGCTGTCTCAATATCGACCGCGCCACGAGCGGCCAGCGTATCTGCCGAGACTCCAAGGATTCGATGCTTAATGGTGTTGTTGTATGCCACGACTCCACCTTGGAGGACGGCGGACGCGCCGGGAATGTCAGCAATGGCGGAGCTGAGCATGCCTGCGGTTAACGATTCTGCCGTGGCTATCGTCAAATCTCGCTGGCGAAGTTGTGCAACGATTTCGTCTGCGTTCAGGTGAGACATTGGGATCAGAGCTGACTTAGTCTTCCGGGTGGGATGTTTCTTTGGGCGCGCGGACCGCTTTAATAACATAGTCCAGACCGGTGAGAAGTGTCACGAATAGCGCGGCACCGACAAGCACCCACCCGAACCATATCCACCACTGTCCCACGAAATCGGCCAGGGGTAGTAGCAAGATGAGGATGGCTGCAGTTTGTAAGACCGTTTTGATCTTGCCACCGCGACTAGCTGGCAGTACACGGGTTCGGAGCAGCATCAGGCGCATCACGGTGATGCCCCACTCTCGCAGCAAGATGACGATTGTCACCCACCACCAGATCTCGCCGAGTAAAGACATGGTGATCCACGCGGCCCCGGTCAAAAACTTATCGGCAATCGGATCGGCGATTTTTCCAAAATCAGTGACAATACCGCGAGCTCTGGCGATGTCCCCGTCGAGTTTGTCCGTGTACATCGCCACGGCAAAGATCGCTACGGCAATCCAGCGTGCCACCATTGAGTCCTCACCGAAGGTGCCCGACTCCCACAAAGCCCAAATGAAAAATGGAACGAGCAGGATCCGAACGGTGGTGAGCACATTCGGAAGGTTCCAAGGGCTTACCGGCCGGTTAGCTGCCATGCGTCTTCAGAGTCGCTTTCATCATCGGGCGTGTCAATCTCGATAGGGGTATCGAAGGGTTCAGTGGTCGATTCCTCAGCAGGGTCGGCGGCTGGTGCCGGAGGGTCTTCGCCTTTAATGTTTGCGATGACTTGGGCTAGATCGTCGGGTTTGACCAGCACATCACGGGCTTTAGATCCTTCGGACGGTCCTACGACGCCTCGAGATTCCATCAGGTCCATGAGTCGTCCGGCGCGAGCGAACCCAACGCGCAATTTCCGTTGCAGCATTGAGGTGGAACCAAATTGAGAAGTAACCACCAATTCCACAGCTTGGAGGAGGTCTTCAAGGTCATCTCCGATATCTTCATCGATGACTTTCGATTGCTTCTCTGGGATCACGTCGTCGCGATATTGGACTTGCATCTGTGATTTGACGTGATCAACGATGTCACGAATTTCGGATTCATTGACCCAGGCGCCTTGGACACGCATCGGTTTTGATTTGCCCATGGGCAGGAACAGGGCGTCACCTTGGCCCAGCAGTTTTTCTGCTCCGGGTTGATCAAGCACCACTCGCGAGTCGGTCACCGATGAGGTCGCAAACGCCATCCTTGATGGGACGTTTGCCTTGATGAGTCCGGTCACAACATCGACAGAGGGCCGTTGGGTAGCCAATACCAGGTGGATTCCAGCTGCCCGGGCCAGCTGCGTGATTCGTACAACCGCGTCTTCGACGTCACGAGGTGCCACCATCATGAGATCGGCGAGCTCATCAATGATGACTAACAGGTACGGATACGGTTTGAGTTGGCGCTTGGAGTCAGGCGACAGTTCGACTTTTCCGGCTCGAACCGCCTTGTTGAAGTCATCGATGTGCTTATACCCAAACGCGGCGAGATCATCGTAACGCGTATCCATCTCTTGCACGACCCACTGGAGGGCTTCGGAAGCCTTCTTCGGGTCGGTAATGATGGGCGTTACCAGGTGCGGTACGCCCTCATAGACGGTCAGTTCGACGCGTTTGGGGTCGACCAGGACCATACGAACGTCATCGGGGGTGGCACGGGTCAAAATCGATGTGATCATCGAGTTGATGAACGCCGATTTTCCTGCACCAGTCGCACCAGCAACGAGCAAGTGCGGCATCTTGGCCAGGTTGGCCATGATGTAGCCACCTTCAACGTCCTTACCGACGCCCATGGCCATAGGATGGTCCGTCTTGCGTGCCGGGTTGGAACGCAGCACGTCACCTAGTGCGACGATCTCTTTGTCGGTATTGGGGATCTCCACCCCAATGGCCGATTTGCCGGGGATGGGTGACAACACGCGAACGTCGGTTGAAGCAACCGCATACGCGATGTTCCGCTCGAGGTTCGTAACTTTTTCGACTTTAGTCCCTGGGGCGACTTCGACTTCATAGCGAGTCACTGTCGGGCCGCGGGAGAAGCCGGTCACCTCCGCGTCTACTTTGAATTGTTCGAACACAGCATCCAGGGCAGCGACCACACGGTCGTTGACTTCGGTGCGTTGTTTCGGCGGTGGTCCCGGTGGCAACATCTCGAGATTCGGCAAGGTATATGTGACATCACCGTCGAGTTCGAGCTGTTCAGTGCGAGCTGGAACCGGCGGTAAATCAACCGGCTTGGAGACTTCGGCCGCTGGGACTTGAGAAACATCTTTGGTCAGGCCGGCATCTTCGCGTGCCTGTTGCAAAGCGATCTCGTCTGCGGTGGGACGACGAACTCCCGGTGGGATCTCGGCGGCTGCTGGCTCAGCATCTTCTCGAGCATCGGGCAGTACCGCGGTTTCAGGGTCCTGTTCCTCATCCTGGCCCTTTTCAGCTGCACTATCAAATAGTGCCCCGAAGTCCATGACTTGGGTGTGCTTATTACTTTGGGCAGGAGCAGGCTCTGCTGGCGTCTCATCGAGGACTTCGACTGCAGGCTTGTCGTCGATGACTGCTGATGCGTAGGCCTCATCCCCGACCAGCGACTGATCTGCGTCGTCGTGTTGGTCGATTTTGTTGCGACCGAACAGGCGGGCAAAGAAGCCTGGCTGTTTTGCTGCTGGACGTTTGGGGCGCTCGTGTTCGTATAGATACGACTGGTCGTGATCCTCATGGGTGCGGTGTGCAGCAGCTGCTGTGGCAAGCTGCTCGGGGCCCGCGTCTTGGAGGTCTTGGCCGGTCAACCAGCGGTACGCCGCAGCAATGCGCGCCGGGATCTTCCCCACGGGCGTCGCGGTGATTACCAGAAGCGAGAAGAACGCGATGACAATCAGCAGGACCCATACGGGGATCGGCGTCACCAACGACGCGAGGGGGTCAACCACAAGGTACCCCAAAACTCCCCCAGAGGTGAGTTTGTCTTCCATAGTCGCGCCCATGGAGGGGTTGTCGAAGACAAGTTGGCTGATGCCAGACCCGGCTATTGTAGCGAACAACAGCCCAAAGAAGATCCGGCCGTTAGCGCTGTGTGCCTGTGGAAAACGGAAGAATCGAACCGCAATGATACCCAGTACCAGGGGCAGCAGGATCGAAAACCAGCCGAACGTTCCAGCGACGATATGAAAAATCACCGAGCCGACAATAGGCTCGCTGGCAGGAGCCCACCAGAATGTCCAAGCGATCACCACAGCAAAAATGAGCACGAAGAAGCCTGTGCCGTCGCGACGTTGGTCCACTGGGATGACAACATCGCGACCCATTTTGCGCACTGCACCACCGAAGGGGGTGGCCAGGGCAGACCAAAACCGCGTGATCGCCCGAACCACCCAAGGTTGGGTGGTTTCAGTAACGTTGTAAGGAGTCTCTTCCGTTGCCGTAGAAGTCTTTTTCGTCTTCGAACTGGACTTCTTCTTGGACGAACGGTCAGGGGAAGTACGTGTCGCCATAGTCCCTAGGCTACCGCTTTTGCAGATTTATGGGTGCATTCGCGGGGACTTGCGGGAAATTTCTACGCTTCTATGACGATCGGCACAATCATGGAACGCCGACGCAGTTTGCGCGCAACCCACGAGCCCAGCGTACGACGCATCATCTGCTGGAGCTGGTGTTTGGTGTGTTCTTTATCCGAAGCGGCAGCGTCATCAAGCGTCTTCACAATCTTGGGCTTAATCGAATCAAAGACCCCTTCGTCTTCCGCGACACCGCGAGAATGGATCTCCGGTCCCGAAATGACGGTCCGTGTCTGTCGGTCAATGACCGCGATAACGGTGATGAAACCTTCTTCGCCTAACACCTGGCGGTCCTTCAGGTCATCTTCAGTGACGTCACCTACTGAGTGACCATCAACGTAGACGTACTCCGAGGTGATGTGACCGACTTGGCGCGCAGCGCCATCGACGAGGTCGATGACTCCCCCATCGTTGGTGATGATGACATTGTCGCGCGGCACGCCGGTGGCTTCGGCGATACGGCCGTTAGCAATCAGGTGACGCATTTCGCCGTGGACGGGCAGCACGTTCTTGGGCTTGACGATGTTATAGCAATACAGCAATTCGCCCTCAGACGCGTGACCCGATACGTGAACATGCGCGTTGCCTTGGTGTACGACGTGAGCACCGAGGGACATCAACCCGTTGATCACCCGAGTGATCGCGTTTTCATTGCCCGGGATCAGGGAGGATGCCATGATCACTAGATCATCTTGTTGAATGGTGATCTGGCGGTGCTCGTCATTGGCCATGCGGGACAACGCGGCCATCGGTTCGCCCTGTGAGCCCGTAGACATCAGCACGACCTCGTTATCTGGATAATCGTTGACGTGCTTGAGGTCGATCACGGTGTGCTCAGGGATGTTCAGATACCCAAGCTCCGCAGCGATGCCCATGTTATTGACCATCGAGCGACCAACGAAGGCAACCTTGCGACCGTTTTTGACTGCAGCGTCTAATACCTGCTGAACACGGTGAATGTGGGAGGCAAAGGAGGCGACGATCACTCGGCGTTGGGCCTTGCCCATGTAGTTTTCGATGACTGGCCCGATATCTTTTTCGGTTGGTGTGAAGCCGGGGACCTCGGCATTTGTGGAGTCTGTCATGAAGAGGTCAACGCCCTCTTCGCCCAACCGCGCAAAAGCCCGAAGGTCGGTAATGCGCCCATCGAGCGGTAGTTGGTCCATTTTGAAGTCGCCGGTGTGCAAAATGGTGCCGGCTTCGGTACGGATCGCGATCGCCAGCGAATCCGGGATCGAGTGGTTGACCGCGATGAACTCTAGGTCAAAGGGGCCAAGCTGCTCGCGTCCGCCGTCTTGAGCTTCGAGCGTCAGCGGCTTGATGCGGTGCTGTTTTAGCTTCGATTCCACTAAGGCTAGCGTGAGCTGAGAACCGATGAGCGGGATGTCAGCGTTGCGTCGCAACAAGTATGGGACGGCACCGATGTGGTCTTCGTGACCGTGGGTGAGCACGATGGCCACGACATCGTCGAGCCGGTCTTTGATGTAGTCAAAATCCGGCAGGATCAGATCGACGCCGGGTTGTACTTCTTCGGGGAACAGCACTCCGGCGTCTACGATCAGTAGCTTGCCGTTGAGTTCGAAAACCGTCATGTTTCGCCCAACATCACCCAGCCCGCCGAGCGGCACGATGCGGCAGGTTCCCCTGCGGAGTTTTGGTGGATGGGACATAACTTGGGTTTCGGTCATAATCGAGTGGCTCCTCCGATGAAATAGAAAAGGTTAAAAGGTAAAGCGGCCTAGAACGTTATGCCGCCTTCGGCAAGATCAGTTTTAATCGTGTTAGCTTCCTCGTCTGTGACCGCCACCAGTGGCAATCGCACGCGAGCGGAAGGGATAATACCTTGCCATTGCAAAACAGTTTTGGCCGCTACTGCGCCCTGCACATGAGTCATGATGGCCCGCTGAACGGGGTCCAGCGCAAAGTGTTTTTCCCGCGCGGTAGTAAAGTCCCCGGCAAGGGCGGCATCAACGAGCTGCCGATACATACGCGGGGCGACGTGCCCCGTCACGGAGACCACACCGACGGCCCCAGCGGCCATGAGCGGAAGGGTCAGACCATCATCACCCGAGTACACGGTGAGATCCGTATGCGCCAGCACCAGCGTGGTGGACTGGTAGTCAGCTTTGGCGTCTTTCAGCGCGATGATATTGGGATGCTTATCCAACGCGATGAGCGTTTCCGGTTCGATGGGCATGACCGACCGGCCGGGGATGTCATAGAGCATGACCGGGAGGTCGGTCGAGGATGCGATATGTTCGAAATGCCCTTGGATGCCTGCTTGGTTCGGTTTGTTGTAATACGGAGTCACCAACAGCAGGCCGTCAACGCCAGCGGCTGCAGCGCGTTGTGATAAATGCGCGGAGTGGGCGGTGTCATTCATACCGGTTCCAGCAATGATTTTGGCTCGTCCACCAACTGCTTCAACGACAGCTTCAAAAACCTTGATATTCTCGTCGTCGGTCAACGTTGAGGTTTCTCCGGTGGTCCCGGTGACGACGAGGCCGTCGGCGCCGTTATCGACCAAGTAACTGGCCAAGGATTGGGCGGCATCGATATCAAGTTCGCCGTCGTCGTTGAATGGTGTCACCATGGCTGGGATCATGGTGCCAAAGAAGGGGTCGGTCATTGATGCGTCACCAATCCGTGTCGTTGTGGGTGTCTGACTTATAGCATCAAGCCTACCTGTGAGAAAGTAGGAAGACACCATGGGTCATACAAAGACACAATGGGGTTGTTCACTCACCGCCAGAAAGGGCTGTGCCGATGTCTAGCCTGACGAAACCCGGCAGGATCACCGGATTGGATACGGCCCGTGGGGTCGCCATCCTAGGGATGATTGCCACTCACGTGTATCCACTCATTCATCTTGATGCCACCGGTACGCAAGGTTCGCCTACCTGGGCCGGCTGGATTTTTACCGGTGTCTCCTCGGCGCTGTTCGTTGTGCTGGCCGGGGTTGGGTTAAGCATCCTGACCGCAAACACCACATATGTGTGGGCGACCCGGATGCAACTGACCGTCCGAGCCTTGATCCTGATATTCATTGGCCTACTGCTGGGGATGGTCGAATCGTATGTCGCGATCATCCTGGTGCACTACGGCGTAATGTTCCTGCTAGCCATGTGGTTCATCACGCTATCCCGTAAGGCGTTAACGATTATCGCGCTCGTGTGGATAGTTATGGCACCAATCCTGCACGGAGTGTTCAGCCGTTTCATGCAGCTTCAGGCTGGAGGAACCACCACGTACGCAGGAGAATGGCGACTCTGGAATTCGCCCACACTTATCGATGTCTTCTCCCAGCCGTTTTTGACACTGTGGGATGTATTATTCACTGGGTATTATCCAGTCATCTCATTTTTCGGCTACGTCTTGCTGGGGATGGCCATCGGCCGTGCCGATCTGCGGAACCGAACCACCGCGCTGTTTCTCCTCATCTCCGGAGCAATTACCTATGTGGTGTGTAGGGGTGTAGCACGCTGGTTGTTGGCCGATGAATCATATGTTGCCCGGATCGCGCACGCGACCGGGGTGGCCCCAGATGAGGTGGGTATTTACGCGGTTACGGGTCAGAACATGGACACCAACCTCCTGATGGGAGCGCCAGAATGGTTTGGTCTGGCCGTCCCGCATTCGGGTGCCCCGTTGGATATTTATTCGACCGCGGGTGCTGCGGTGGCTGCGATTGGGTTCTTCGTGTTGTTATCTCGCAGCCGGATCTCGTCGAAAGTGTTGTTTCCGATCACGGCTACCGGCACGATCGCGCTGACCGCTTATACCTTGCACATTATCCTGCGAGGTCTATGGCCTTCGGGGTGGGCTGATCCACTGATGGTCGGAGACCCTGCATGGGCAGATGTCTGGATCATGTTGTTAGTCCACTGGGGTATGGTCATCGTGTTAGGGGTCATCGTCAAACTGCTAGGCGTTCGCGGACCGTTGGAAAGCCTGCTGCGCACCATGTCGAATGCAGTGGGTCGATCGTCAGTTACGACGCGCGATAGAGCGTAATCGCATCACGAAGCGCAGCGCGTGCGCGTTTCCGGTCGCCGGCTGCATCATAGGCGAGGCCGAGTCGGTACCAGCTTCGCCAGTTTTCGGGTGCGGATTCGGTTTCGGCTCGATAGGTTTCGAAGTCCTTATCGGCTGCGTCCCGATCGATGCGACCCCGGATGCGCGGCAGGTTATCTTCCGGTAGCAGTCCCTCTGATTCGAGTATGCGGGCAAGTTTTTCAGTACTGGCACCGAAACGCAGTTCGCGTACTAGTGCCCACATGCCAAACAGCACGATGGCAATGACACACGCGCCGATGACTTTGGCGATCCAATGGTCAGCGCTCAAAAACCCGATAGCCGACCAGATGGCAAGCACCGCAAATAATAACGTCAGGGCGGTCAGCAGCCCTACGGCAATTTTTGTTTTCATGAGTTAGTCCAGATCTAGGTAAACATCTAGCCCGTAGGATAGGCCAGGACGGGAAGCCACGGTTCGTAATCCCAGAAGTACACCCGGCATGTACGACGAGCGGTCAAAGGCGTCATGTCGCAGCACGAGTTGCTGTCCGGGGCTACCCAGCAGAACTTCCTGGTGGGCTTCGAGTCCAGCAAGCCGAACGGCATGGACGTGGACCCCATCGACTTGTGCGCCGCGAGCATGGTCTGGATCATGGATGGTCGCGTCTGGTGAGGCACCGACCCCGGCGTCGCTTCGTGCCTGAGCGATCATTTCTGCGGTGCGGACAGCAGTTCCCGAAGGCGCATCAACTTTATTCGGGTGGTGCATTTCGAGTATTTCCACCGAATCAAAGTAGGGAGCGGCTTGGGCCGCGAAGCGAGTGGCCAGCACTGAGCCGATCGAAAAGTTGGGTGCAATAAGCACACCGATATCTGGGTGTTCGGCCAGTTGGGTCTCGAGTCGAGCACGCTTGTCTTCGGTCCATCCCGAAGTGCCAATCACTGTGTGCAGCCCGTGGTCGATAGCAAAGCTGACCACCCGAGGTGATACATCTGGCACCGTAAGATCCAGTACATGACTAGCACCGGATGCCGGAATGTCATCGAGCGAGTTTCTCGATGACAGGGTGGCTACGAGTTCCATATCGTCGGCATCGTTGATCGCGTCGACTGCGTAACGACCCATTTTGCCGGTCGCGCCAACGAGGGCGACTTTGATGGGCTGCTGATGTGGGGTAGGTGTTTGGGATGACATGTGCTCTACTTTAGCCCGCTCTAGGTGATGACACGAAAATGCCGGGCTCAACGCGAAGTTCAGCCCGGCAGAATCGTTGGTTAGCAGAAAGCGCTAGTCGTCTTGGCCGTCTTCCATGACTGGCACGAGCGACAGTTTGCCGCGGTCATCAACCTTGGCGATCTCGACCTGGATCTTGGACCCAACGGAAACAACATCGTCGACTTCATCTACACGTTTGCCGTCGTTGAGCTTACGCAGCTCTGAGATGTGCAGCAGTCCGTCTTTGCCCGGGGTCAGGGAGATGAAAGCACCAAAGTTTGTGGTCTTGACCACGGTACCAAGGTAACGTTCACCAACTTCTGGGACCTGTGGGTTGGCGATGGCATTGATGGTGTCGCGGGCTTCTTCAGCCGCTTTACCTTCGGTTGAGCCAATCAGGACGGTACCGTCATCTTCGATGCTGATATCGGCGCCGGTATCTTCCTGGATCTGGTTGATCATTTTGCCCTTGGGCCCAATGACCTCACCGATCTTATCGACCGGGATCTTGACCGACAGGATACGTGGCGCGGTATCGCTCATCGCGTCTGCCTCGTCAATGACGGATTCCATGACCGACAGGATGTGCAACCGAGCTTCCCGAGCCTGGGTCAGCGCGGCAGACAGGACGTCTGCTGGCAGACCATCGAGCTTGGTATCCAACTGGATGGCGGTGATGAAGTCCTTGGTACCGGCGACTTTGAAGTCCATATCGCCCATGGCGTCTTCAGCACCGAGGATGTCTGTCAGCGCAGCATAGCGGGTTTCATTATCGACGGTGTCCGAAACAAGACCCATAGCGATGCCTGCGACAGAGTCGCGCAGTGGAACGCCAGCATTGTACAACGACAGGGTCGAAGCACAGACGGAACCCATTGATGTAGACCCGTTAGAACCCAGGGCTTCCGACACCTGGCGGATGGCGTATGGAAATTCTTCACGCGTTGGCAGAACCGGCACGATGGCCCGCTCTGCCAGAGCACCGTGACCGATTTCGCGGCGTTTCGGTGAGCCGACGCGACCGGTCTCCCCGACCGAATATGGCGGGAAGTTGTAGTGGTGCATGTAACGTTTCGAGGTTTCGGGACTGAGCGAATCTAGGCTCTGTTCCATGCGCAGCATATTGAGCGTGGTGACACCCATGATTTGAGTTTCGCCACGTTCGAAGATCGCTGAACCATGGACGCGCGGCAGAACTTCGACCTCGGCGGTCAGTTGGCGAATGTCGGTCAGACCACGACCGTCGATACGCACCTGATCGGTAAGAATCCGTTTCCGAACGATGTGTTTGGTCACCGCACCGTAGGCCTGGTTGATCTCGCCCTGGCGTTCCTCGAAAGGTTTGCCTTCGCCAGCTAGTGCTTCAAGTACTTCCTGATGGTATTCATCAGAGGCCTTTTGACGCTCTTGCTTATCGGCGATCGAATAGATTTCGGTCAACCGCTCGGATGCGAACTCTTCAACCGCGTCGAAGGCGTCTTGCTCGTATGCCACGAACAATGGAACTTCAAGTGCTTCTTTACCAGCGCGTTCAGCAAGGTCCGCTTGGGTTTCGCACAGAACACGAATGAATGGTTTGGCGGCTTCCAAGCCTGCAGCAACGACGTCTTCCGTTGGTGCGACGACATTTCTATCGTGGATGAGTTCCCACGCATTGTCGGTAGCTTCGGCTTCGACCATCATGACGGCAATGTCGTCATCGCTACCGATACGTCCAGCGACCACCATGTTGAACACGGCGTTGTCGAGCTGAGAGTACTTCGGGAAGGCGACCCACTGTGTCTCGCCGTGTTCATCGGCGATCAGCGCGATACGCACTGCGCCAATCGGGCCGGCGAAGTCCATGCCGGACAGTGTGGTCGACATCGAAGCAGCGTTGATAGCGATACTGTCGTACATGTCGTCTGCACCCATAGAGGTGACCGTTACGACGACTTGTACTTCGTTGCGGATGCCATCAGCAAATGACGGGCGCAGTGGACGGTCAATCAGGCGAGCGGTCAAAATCGCGTCCGTCGGTGGACGGCCTTCACGGCGGAAGAATGAGCCAGGGATCTTACCTGCTGCGTATTGACGTTCTTCTACGTCGACGGTCAGCGGGAAAAAGTCGAACCCTTCGCGGGGGTTTTTGCCTACGGTCGTGGTCGTCAGCATCGAGGTTTCTTCATCGAGCATGACAAAGGTTGAGCCGGAGGCTTGCTTGGCCAAACGGCCGGTTTCAAATCGAACGGTACGGGTACCGTATTGGCCGTTATCAATGACGGCTTCTGCAAACTGTATTTCTGGACCTTCCATAGGTCTCCTTTCAAACAATTTGCATCAAACCCTTCAGTCGGTCTTCGATCGAAACCTCCGCAACGTGAGCTCCGGAGGTCACTGTCGAGGACCGGAAAACGGAACGAGTCTGATGCAATTTTTCATGATGTCGGGCTGACACCACGATCTAGTCTAATTAAACTTCAAGGCGGCGTCCGGTCATTCCCCGGAGCGCCGCCCCAAACCTTAACCCACTCTACTTACGTAGGCCTAGCCGTTCGATCAATGAACGGTAGCGTTCAATATCTTCTGAGTAGAGATACTGCAGCATACGGCGACGGCGACCTACCAGAGCCATCAGGCCACGGCGGGTGTGGTGGTCATGGGGGTGATCCTTAAGGTGTTCAGTCAGATTCGAAATACGATGAGACAGAACGGCTACCTGAACTTCTGGTGAGCCGGTGTCACCCTCATGGGTGGCGTATTCGGCGATAATCTGCTGTTTTACTTCACGAGTAATTGACATATGAAACTCCTTGCGAGTTGTACCGCGTTCACAGAGCACCGACGTATCGGTGAGGGACGCCACCGCGGACCGCAGCGTACACCAGCTATCTACCATACCACTTTGTTGGGCAGCTCCCCAATCAGCGCTTATGCATGCGCCACGCGGCCGTGACATAGGGCAACCAGACGGTATCCTCTGGTGTGTAGCCTAAATGGTCGAGTAGGTACCAGTTTAGATTGTCATGCATTCGCTGACGCTGGCGCTGGGTCGTGCGCAGATAGTAGGCGCGGCTCATCATCAGGTGGTGAACTTGTTCAACATTCAACTGCTGATGCCAGCACCACCACTCCCCCTCGGGGGTAGTGAACTGCTCGGTAACGGTTGGTGGCACTTCGATCGGGTGGACGTCACCCGAGTGCATGATGCGACATAGCCGCAGGACCCAGTCGATCGATGTGTCGATCTGGTGATGTACAACGCCAAACGTTCCGTCTACTGCCAGCAGCTCTTCGACTTTCTGACTGCCTTGCTTGGTATCGATCCAATGCCAAGCTTGTGCACACACCACGAGCTGTGCACTGTGGCGCCACGGTGTGGTATCGAGACCTTCTACTGTCGACACCACGGTGTCGACTTGTGGATGTCCGGCGGAAAGGACCTCCAGCATATTGGCCGCCGGATCAACTGCCACCACTTGCCAGCGAGCAGCCAACAGCTGCTCGGTAAATAGGCCAGTGCCAGCGCCCAAATCGAACGCTAACCCAGCTGAGTGCTCGGTGAGAAACGGTAGGATCTCTGGCTGGTAGCCGGGTCGGATCGCGTGATAGAGATCGGCCCGGTCGGAATCAAAAGCTAGTTCGTAACGCTTCCTGGCGTCCGAATTCAGAGTGATGGCTGAAGAAGGACGGTGAGCCATCTAGCTGGTGCCTCGTGGCTGTGGCGCATCAATTGCCGGGGCATCTCCGCTCAGGATGGCTCGAGCATCCGAAACGTCCTGGTCCATTTGAGCAATGAGATCATCAATACCGGTAAACGCTGTCATACCGCGCAGGCGAGCCACGAATTCAACTTTGCAGTGTTGGCCGTATAAATTGAATTCTTCTAAGGATTCTTCGGTGGGCCGGTCAAATATATGGGCTTCCACGGTGCGGACAACATCGTTGAAGGTGGGGTTACTGCCCACCGAGATAGCAGCCGGCAGTCGTTGACCGGTGGCGTCGGTGAACCAGCCGGCATACACACCATCGGCTGGGATCATGCCTTGCGCGCTGGCTGCGAAGTTGGCGGTTGGGAACCCTAGTTCGCGTCCGCGGGCATGTCCGTGGACGATTTCGCCTTCGACTGTGTGGTATCGTCCTAGGATTCTGCTTGCTTGGGCAACGTTGCCGTGGGTCAAAGTCTCTCGCACCCAGGTGGATGACCATCGTTCGGACTCGCCAACATCGTCGACTTCCACGACCTTGAAATTATGGACTTTGCCAAGTTCGCGCAGTGTGTGGATGTCCCCGCGATTTCCGGCGCCAAACCGAGTATCGGCCCCCACTACGATGATGCGGGCGTTTAATGCTTCCACCAGGATGTTCTCGACGAATTGTTGGGCGGTTTGCGCAGCAAAATCTAACGTGTAGTGAATGACTAGTGTGGCATCGAGTTCGCAGGCCTCTAGCAATCGCATTTTTTGCGGCAAGGACACGATCGGTACTAGCGGTTCTTCGGGTAGGTGGACCAAGCGCGGATGTGGGTCAAAGGTGACAGCCACCGCCATCAGATCATGTTGTTTTGCGGTGTCGACGACCAGCTTTAGTACGGCCTGATGGCCGCGGTGGACGCCGTCGAAGTTTCCGAGTGTGACGACCGACGGTGCTGGTGGATGCTGTACTTCAGCGGTACCTTCCCAGTATTGCACTTGGTATCTTCTTTCGTGTCGCGAGAGGTTGAGTTTATGCTAGCGGTTCTGGTCGGTGTTTATATAACCAATACAGCCCGATGAACGGCAGTACCAGAGGTATGAAACCATAACCGATACCGAAACTCGACCAGACGGTAGCTTCCGGGAACATCTGCGGTGCCAGCAACGACCACGCACCGACCACCAGCACGCCGATGAGTTCGAACCAAACGGCTACCAGGGCGACCTGCCATGCTTTCCTGCCCGGTGTTGCTAGGGCGATCGTGGCGACGATGTAGACCACCCCGGCAATGGCTGACAGGATGAACGCCACCGGGGCTTCATCAAATTTCGTCAGGATTTGGAATCCGGAACGCCAGGACGCTGCCAGCGCCAGAATCGCATAGAGCATCACAATGATGCGACCGACCCCTTTGGTTCGGCTATCGGATGTGGGACGACTGGTGGTGTGTTGTTCAGCCATGCCAGATCACCTGCAATCTGTGAATCATGACCAAGATGGTGGGGCCGATGGCGGCCATGACCAAGTTGGACCAACGAGTTTTATCGGTTATCCCCCAAAAGAACGCGATTGGGGGCAAGATCATTGCGGTGAAAATGTAACCCCAAAATTCCCATGCAGGCCCGTTGAGGGGGACCGGTGATATCAGGGCGTAGACGGCATACACCGCCAGATATAGTTCTATCGCAGCAAGTGACAGGATCGAGGAGTCTGCCGGGTGGTCGCGAAAAATTGTGGCGAGGATGCAGATGATCGCTGACAGGACGCTGATGGCTGCTCCGGTGTAAAACCAGCCGTCAAGGATCATAAAGGTGCTCCGCTAAGGTCTTCTAGAGTCGCGAATACGATTTCAGGTTTCGCCTCGATTTTACCTGCACGCTCAGCATCGGTGATTAATGCGATGACTTGTCCGGTGTCCAGCTGCGCAGCGTATAGTGCCGTACTGTTCAAGGCGCTGATGCGGCGGCCGTGTACTAAGTCTTTAGCTTCAGATGGATTGATTGTGCGCACTGGAAAGAGTTTTGCAGCTGCCTGCGAGATGTCGGTGTAGACAAAGTGTTCGGACAGCAGTTCGATCGTGACCGCATCATCGATGTGGTATGGCCCTACGGCAGTTCGCCGTAGGGCGGTCAGATAGCCGCCGGTGTTAAGTTCTTCGCCGATATCGCGGGCTAAAGCACGAATGTAGGTGCCGGCCGAGCATTCGATTTCGACCTCTACATCAATCGTTTTGCCGTCGGGGGCTCGTTCAATGCTTTCAATGTCGAATCGGTGGATCGTCACTTCTCGTGCTGGGATCTCGACATCTTCGCCGTCACGGACCCGCTGATACGCACGTTTGCCATCAATTTTAATCGCAGACACCGAGGAGGGAACCTGCTGGATTGTGCCAGTCTGAGCTTCTACGGCGCGATGGATATCCTTCTGAGTCACAGCATTGGCGAACCGCGTTTGGACGATGTCTCCATCGGCATCGTCCGTGGAGGTGTTGTGTCCAAATCGCATTGTAGCGCGGTAGGTTTTGGTTGTGTCGACGATGTAGGTCAACAACCGGGTGGCCTTGTTGAACCCGATGACCAACAATCCGGTGGCCATCGGGTCCAGCGTGCCTGCGTGGCCGACTTTTCGAGTTCCGGCAATTTTACGGGTTCGAGACACCACATCATGAGAGGTCCATCCCGCGGCTTTATCGACCAGTATGAGCCCCGAAACGTCAGCCACCATGGTGTTATTCCTTATACGGATCTTCGTCACCGGCGTAGGTGGCTGATTCACGCTGTGCAGCGAGTTCAGCATCCCTGGCTCGGGCAGCGCGCAATGCTTCTTCAAGTTGTGCGGCGCTTTCGGGTACGGTGTCACGAACTAATTCCAACGTGGGAACCAGCCGGATGTTCAATCCCCGTCCCATTTCGCGACGCAGTAGTCCGCGGTTTTCCTCCATGGCCTGGTGTGCAGCTGCAACAGTCTCGTCGTCTCCATAAACGGTGTAGTAGACGGTGGCCTGCTGCAAATCATTGGTGACCCGAGCCTCGGTGATGGTCACGTTGTCGACTCGGTCGTCTTTGATGGTTTTTTGCAACGCTTCGGCAAGAAGGACTTTGATCCGTTGTGCCAGTCGTGCGGCACGAGTGTGATCTGCCATTGAAAGCTCCTGAAATGGGATGGGTCCGCGGCGCCCAGCACCTGGGCGCCGCGGAGTTGCAAGCTAGTTCCGTGGAATTTCTTGCATTTCGTAGTTTTCGATGATGTCGCCTTCGCGGATATCGTTGAACTTTCCTAGTCCAATACCGCATTCGAAGCCCTCGCGGACTTCGGTGACGTCGTCGGTAAAACGACGCAGCGAGCCGATCGTCAGGTCATCGCCTATCACGTTGTTGTTACGCAGCAAGCGTGCCTTGGCGTTGCGACGAATGACACCGGAGGAGACCATCGAACCGGCGATCGTCCCGGCTTTCGAAGACCGGAAGATTTCCCGGACTTCGGCACGGCCGAGGACAGCTTCCTTGTATTCCGGTTTCAACATGCCCTTTAGAGCCTGTTCGATATCGTCGATGACATCGTAAATGACCGTGTAGAAGCGCATATCTACGCCCTCTTCTTCGGCCATCTCCGTGACGCGCTCGGCTGGGCGAACGTTGAAGCCAATAATGACTGCATCGTCTACGGTGGCAAGGTTGACGTCGTTTTGAGTGATCGCACCGACACCGCGGTGGATAACGCGCAGTTGGACTTCGTCCTCGCCGCCAACATCAATTTGCATAAGCGAATCTTCAAGTGCCTCGACTGGACCGGATGCGTCACCTTTGATGATGAGGTTGAGCGTATCCAGCTTGCCTTCGGCAACTGCCTGGTCGAATTCTTCCAGGGTGATGCGTTTGCGACGACGTGCCAGTGTGGCGTTGCGCTTGGCGGTTTCACGCCGTTCAGCAATTTGTCGTGCAGTGCGTTCGTCGTCGGTAACCAGGAAGACATCTCCAGCGCGTGGCACATTAGACAGGCCAAGAACCTGCACAGGACGTGACGGTGTGGCTTCTTTGACCTGGTCGCCATATTCATCAAACATGGCCCGAACACGACCGTGCGCGTCGCCAACAACCATGTTGTCACCGACGTGCAGCGTACCGTTTTGGACCAGCACTGTGGCTACTGGGCCACGACCACGGTCCAGATTCGCTTCAATCGCTACACCACGAGCTTCACGATCCGGGTTAGCAGTCAATTCAAGCGCCGCATCAGCGGTCAGCAAGATGGACTCTAATAAGCCGTCGATGTTTTGTTTCTGCAGCGCCGAGATTTCGACGAAGATCGTGTCGCCACCATATTCTTCAGGCACCAGGCCGTATTCAGAGAGCTCACCGCGGATACGATCCGGGTTCGCGCCGTCCTTATCGACCTTGTTAATTGCCACCACGATGGGCACCTCAGCGGCTTTTGCGTGGTTGAGCGCCTCCACGGTCTGCGGCATGACACCGTCGTCAGCGGCAACCACCAATACGGCGATGTCGGTGACTTTGGCACCACGGGCACGCATCGCGGTAAACGCCTCGTGACCCGGGGTGTCAATGAAGGTCAGCTTGCGCTGTTTGCCATCGTGTGGCACTTCTACCTGATACGCACCGATGTGCTGGGTGATACCGCCGGCTTCCGACTCACGAACACGTGCGGAACGGATAGCATCCAGCGTCCGAGTTTTACCGTGGTCAACGTGACCCATCACGGTCACCACGGCTGGACGGGCTTCCATGTCCTTGTCGTCTTCTTCTTCATCGAGATCAATATCGAAGGCGTCAAGAATTTCGCGGTCTTCTTCTTCTGGAGAGACGATTTCGACTTTGTAGCCGATCTCCTCACCCAAGATGGCAAAGGTATCTTCATCCAGTGACTGGTTAGCTGTGGCCATTTCACCGAGGTGGAACAGCACGGTCACCAGCGCGGCTGGATCTGCCTTGATGCGTTCAGCAAGGTCGGCAATAGAGGATCCTCGGCGCAAGCGGATAACGGTCTCGCCGTCACCTTTTGGTACCTTGACGCCACCAATAACTGGTGCCTGTTGTTGCTGCTCTTCACGGCGCTGACGCTTCTTCGAACGACGCCGACCGGTTTGCGGTCCGCGCCCGAATGCGCCCTGTGGTGAGCCGCGACCAGGACCACGACGTGGTCCACCACCGCGACGCTGTCCACCACCGCGACCAGGTTCTGATGGCTTAGGTGGGGTGATCTGGTCTGGCATCATGGCCGGCGATGGCCGTGGACCTGAACTGCGTGGTGCCGGTGCGGGTTTGCCACCTGGTTTAACACCGGGCTTTGGGGCACCCTTGCGCGGGCCAGGTTTGGGCGCACCACGACCTGGTGCTGGACGTGGACCACCACGTTGATCTTGACGCATACCCTGCTGGGGCGCGAAAGGGTTGTTGCCAGGACGTGGGCCCGGACGTGGCGCTGCCGTATCTTCCTTTGACTGAAACGGGTTGTTTCCTGGTCTCGGTGCAGCTGGTTTCGGACCTGGTTTTGGTGCTGGCTTGCTTGCGCCCGGTTTCGGCGTAGCCGGTTTGGCCGCAGGCTTCGGTTGGGGTTTGACACCCGGTTTTGGCGCTGTCGCCGGCGTAGGCTTCTGTGCCTTTGGCGTCGGCACTACCTCTTGAGGAGTCGGCGCTTTTGGCTCAGGCGCTTTAGGTGCAGGTTTGGGAGCCGCAGGTTTTGTCTCTTTGGCGGGAGCTTCAGGCTGCGCCGGTTTAGGGGCAGCAGGCTTTTTCGGCTGCGGTTTCGGAGCCGCCTTCTTCGCGGCTGGTTTTGGTTTGTCGGCCGGTGCTGCGTCTGCAAATTCTGCTTTCAGACGCTTTACTACCGGTGGTTCAATTGTTGAGGATGCTGATGATACGAACTCGCCAATTTCTTCGAGTTTGTTCAGCGCCTCACGGGATGTAATCCCAAGTTGCTTGGCAACTTCGTGGACGCGGAGTTTCGCCACGATTCTCCTGTTCTGGCTGAATCGTGGCTCGCACTGAAGTTAGTGCATTGCCGCGATTCTGGCCGGTCGAAATATATGCTCTGTCATCAATCGCATGACACCGTTTAGGCTGTTGCTCATGCGTTGTGAGCTGACTGTGATATTCATCGTTGGGCACTCATCGTGTGCTCACCGGGTATCCATCAGATCTCTGACCCGCTTTCATCTTTGGTATATGTGCTCGTGTTTTTCGTTTCACACCCGGCAAACGCCTGTTCGAGTTCTTCGGTGTCGACTTGACCCCGGAAGGCTCGTGCAAATCCGCGTTTACGCAATGCTGCGGAAAAACACTCCGAGTCGCGGTGCAACCAAGCACCCCGTCCCGGTAGTACGCTACGTTCGTCTAATACCAATGATCGGGAATCATGGGTTTGGTCGAACGCGACGCGCACCAAGTTTTCAGTGGTATCACGGGTGCGACAGCCGATGCATAATCGCACTGGTGCATGCTTGGCCATAGGCCTCCACATCTGTCACACCTCCGTCAACCTTTAATAGTCTAACGTAAAGCGCCTGGTTGACGCCAAAGGAGCTAGTCTTCTGGGGTTGTCTGGCCGGCCACTTGTTGTTCGTAGACGGTCTCCCCCATGATGTCGATCCGCCAGCCTGTAAGTTTGGCCGCCAGGCGCGCGTTTTGGCCCTCTTTTCCGATGGCAAGTGACAGTTGATAATCTGGCACAACCACCGAAGCGGATCGGGTCGCTTCATCGACACCGAACACTTTAACGACCTTTGAGGGTGACAGTGCCGCAGCGATAAATTCTGCCGGATCTTCGGAGTAATCGACGATGTCAATCTTTTCGTCGTTGAGCTCGTTCATAACCGCACGAACACGGGAGCCCATCTCACCGATACAGGCACCTTTTGCGTTGATACCCGGCTCGTTTGCTGAGACTGCAATTTTGGTGCGGTGCCCCGCTTCCCGTGCGATGGCAGCAATTTCGACGGTACCGCTGGCAATCTCGGGGACTTCTAGTTCAAAAAGTTTCCGCACCAGTCCCGGGTGAGACCGAGACAAGGTAATGGACGGTCCTTTATTACCGCGGCTCACCGAGACTACATAGCAGCGCAAGCGTGTTCCGTGTGAATAATCTTCCCCAGGGACTTGTTCTGCCGGTGGAAGAACCCCCTCCACGTCGCCCAAGTCGACCTGGATCATGTGGGGATTATTACCCTGCTGGATGACACCTGAGATCACTTGGTCTTGCTTGTCGCGGTACTGTCCTAAAACCTGATCATCCTCAGCGTCACGTAATCGTTGGACGATGACCTGGCGCGCCGTCGAGGCGGCAATGCGATCAAATCCAGAGGGTGTGTCGTCGAATTCTCCAATGGGTTGGTCGTCATCACCGTATTCCACCGCCCAGATGGTTACTTTGCCAGACTTTGTATCGATCTCAGCACGTGCCTGCGGAATGGCGCCGGGAGATTTTTGGTAGGCCAACAGCAACGCTTGTTCGATCGTTGAGATCAACTGATCTAACGGAATCTGATGTTCCGTCTCAAGCGTGCGCAGCAAGGAAATATCGATATCCACCGGGATCCTCCAGGGTCATTCAGTTGTGATTCTGTTATGTGGTGCAGTTATACGAAGTCAAAGCTTCCCAGCTATTTTAGCTGAACTTGGATCGTCGCGTTCGTGAGCCGGTCAAAGCTATAGTGCTCAGGCGGCGCGTATTTGGCTGGCATCCCCTTCTTTGCTCCCGGGGTGATCACTGACAGTTCAACGCCTTCGGCATCAACGTCATGGATTTTGGCATCTGTAGGCTCGGCGTCATCGATTTGGACATTGACGATTCGTCCCAGATTCTTTTCCCAATGATGCTTGCGCACCAAGGGCCGATCAGTACCAGGGGTCGTGACTTCCAAGGTGTAGGACTGGGCACCGAGTTCTGGGATCGCATCACCTTGGGCATCCAGAGCAGCCGAGACTTCTTGGGTGATCAAGCTGATGGTATCGAGGGTGACTCCTTCGAGTTCGTCGATGCGATCAATGACCACGGATAGGATCCTATCGCCGGGCTGGCCCCCAACGACGACTTCTTCACACCACAGTCCCTGTCCTTCAACGATTGCTGCAACAAGCGATTCCAGTTCAGAACGCTGTATAGGATCCAGTTCTGAAACTGCTGGACGAGCTTCCTCGAATTTTCTTGCAAACCTTCGACGGTTGACCATAACGCGGTATTGTACTCCTAGTAGTGCGTGGTACTGACATTTCTACCAACCTCGGCACGGTCCGAGTGTTGTTCGGGCGAACTATGACACAATGATTTGATGTGAAGTATGACGACGCAAGCAGCTCAAGCCGAGAGTCACGCCGCCCAATCTGGCCCAGTATTATCGCGGGGATTGCCTTGGCTGCGATCGTGGGGCTTGGCACCTGGCTGACCACGAGCCTGGTACGAAGTAGCGACAGTGTTACCGTAGAGACCAGTGAGTTGTCAGCATCACAACATACCGAACATCTGGTCAGGGTTCTGCGGATTTCAGCCGCCTCTGATACAACACCGTCGCATATCCAAACTATTCCCCAGGCCGCAGATGGGAGCGAACCGGTCGCCTGCGGTTCCCGCTATGCAGAGGCCCTGAGTCAGGCGGTCCTTCAATTACACGGCATTGATCATTTTTCCACGGTTGCCGGGGCTCGAATGGTCCAACCAGACCAATGGCGCGCCCAACAGGCTCAAGCCGATGACAGCGCCGACGCACTTCAGCAACTGTTCCCAGCCGAATGTACTCCCACAATCCCGGTGACCTTTGTTCTGCCAGATACCTTTCGGGCCGCAGAAGGCATCAGCACACGGCACATGTTGAAAGTTTCAGATGATCTGGTGTCTGAGTGGTCACAACTGTACTTGTTAGCTGAAACCGCTCAGGAGCGCGAACTTGCGCTGGCTGGTCTCTGGCAGGTCATTAGTTGGGAAGCCGACTGGCATCCTGGCCGCTCGCCGTTTGCATTTACCAGCTAGCAGTACCAGCCGAGCGACAGCACAGGTGTGGTCGCTCGGCGGTGGGCCGGTCAGCCGTGCTGGTATTCGCGCACCATCTTCATTACGTGGTCAAGGGCCTCGTCAACCGCAATGTCTTCTCGGCTATCGGTATAACGGTTTTTCAACTCAAGGGTGCCCTTGGCCAGTCCCCTGCCCACGATCAAGTGCAGCGGAACGCCGATCAGTTCGGCATCAGCAAATTTCTCACCGGCGTGCACTTTCCTACGATCGTCAAGGAGCACTTCGATACCCGCAGCTTCCAACTTGTTGGCAAAGTCTTCAGCAGTATCGAAGATATCGTCATCTTTGCCCGTGGCTACAATATGGACGTGTGCGGGAGCAACATTAATTGGCCAGATGAGTCCCTGGTCATCGTGATGTGCTTCAGCAAGGGCTGCAACAGCACGAGAAACCCCGATGCCATAGGAGCCCATGGTGACTACGACTTGTTTGCCGTTTTCGTCTAAGACTTTCAGATCCAGCGCCTCCGCGTACTTGCGACCTAATTGGAAGATGTGTCCCATTTCCATGCCGCGGCGGGTCGAGAGTGGGCCAGAGCCATCTGGTGCGGGATCGCCTTCTTGGATCACAGTAGCTTCCAAAACCCCGTCCCACGTGAAGTCACGTTCAGCGACCAGTCCGAAGACGTGTTTCTGATCCTGGTTCGCTCCGGTGACCCACGTGCTGCCCGCTACGATGCGCGGATCTACGAAGAATGGGATGCCGGTTTTGGAGTCGGTGCCCAGCATCTGTGTTGGGTGGCCATCGGTGAGCAGCGTGGGCCCGATGTATCCGGCCACCAGCTCTGGATGTTTGGCAATGTCATCGTCGGTTGCTGGTTCAATGGATGGTTCGCCGGTGACATTGAGTGCTTCACCAATGCTGGATTCTAAGCGTTTAATGTCTACGTCCCGGTCACCCGGCACCGCCACGACAAAGACTTGTCGCTCGTCGCCGTCAAGCACAGCGGTCAGAACGACACATTTAAGTGTGTCGCGGGCTTCCCATTGGCCCTCGTCTTTTGGAGCGAGCTCGTTGGCAACATCCACGAGCGCGGCGATGGTGGTCGAGACAGGAGTGTCTTTGACCTCCGGGGCCGGGGCGTAAGTGTAGTCGATTGGTTCAGGTACTACGGTGGTCACGGCTTCCACGTTGGCCCGGTAGCCACCGGGTGATTCGACGAAAGTATCCTCGCCTGCCGCCGACGGGTGGAGGAATTCTTCAGAGCGTGACCCACCCATCGCACCTGCCATGGCTTCCACCGCTACGACGTCTAAGCCAAGACGATCAAAGATTCGAATGTAGGCTTTGCGGTGTTTTTCGTAGGCCTCATCTAGTCCCGCGTCATCAACGGTAAACGAGTACGAATCTTTCATAATGAACTCACGGACGCGTAGCAGACCCGCGCGAGGTCTCGCTTCATCCCGGTATTTCGTTTGGATCTGGTACAGGTAGAGCGGCAGATCCTTATACGAGGAATAATGGTCTTTGACCAATAGGGTGAAGAGTTCTTCGTGGGTGGGAGCCAATAAGAAGTCGGCACCCGAGCGGTCCTGGAGGCGAAAGATCCCATCTCCATAGTCCTCCCAGCGCCCGGTGGCCTCGTAGGGTTCTTTGGGCAGCAGAGCCGGGAAGTGGACCTCTTGGCCACCAATGGCGTTCATTTCTTCCCGGATAATGTTTTCCACCTTGTTCTTGACTCGCAGTCCAAGGGGTAACCAGGTGTATCCGCCCGGGGCAGCACGACGGATGTAACCGGCGCGGACAAGCAATCTGTGACTGGCTACTTCGGCGTCAGCCGGATCATCTCGCAGAGTGCGAAGAAATAGCGTGGACATGCGCAAAGGCACTGGTCGGGCTCCATTCATCAACAGGGAATCGGGTGAGGTCTGCCAAGCATTCTACCGCAGCATCGCATCGAGCTGATCTACCAGCGTTAATCCCAGACCAACTTCACTGGCGGGAGCAGACGCTGCCATAAATACCCAATGAGCGTTACGAACCACGACGACAGAAGTGACATCGTCATCATCTTGGGCAATTCGAATTTCAAATGCCTCGTCAGTGTGGTGAGTCAACATATTCAACTCGTACCCATCTTCGGTACATGACTCAACGAAGTCTTGCATTTCCTCGGTCAGTTCCGTGGCTTCTTTGGGGCTGGCAAACCCCAGCGCCCCTAGCGCGGTGAATTCTTGGGTATCTTCTGTTTCATCAACCGGCTCCGTGATCCCATAGCCAACCACTTCGGGCAGTGTTTCAAAAAGCTCTGGACATTGGGGCGTTGCTTCTTCATCCTCGGAGTCTGGTACCGCCATGCGAAGTAGGGTGGTCAGCTCTTCTAAGGCCGCACTGCCCTGCGGCATCTCCGCTGCGTCCGGGCGCTCTAAGACTTCAGCGATCACATCAATGATTTGATCTTCCGAAGGTAAGGTTTCGGAGGGATCTGCGGTGACGGTCTGCGTGACGGTGGTGGTGGGATCTGGGTCCGACTCGACCGGCTGATCGGTACAGGCTGTCAAGCTGAGCGCAGCGATCCCGAGCAGCGATACTATACGTTTCATTGGTTTTCCTGCACCGCTTCCACAACTGCCGTTAATGTCTCGAGTGCGTGATCCACTCGACCGCCGGGTTCCACGGTGCTCCAAAACACCTGGGTATCGAAACGTACCACCACGGTGGCATTGGTTACTGCGATATTCTCGGCTTCGGGTTCTGGTATTTCATCCGGCGAGATGACGTAATCCGGAAGTGCTCCCGGATTGGGTAGTGGCGTATCAGCCCCACCCGAACTGGCCACATTGCCAGACAGTTCCCCCGATGAGGTGAGCACCATGTCCTGATCGGCTTCGTCCAGAAGCTTCGGGACCTCAAGATCCGGTTCATCAGCAAACGTGGACGATGCATAATGTAAGGTCAGCACGTTGTCGTCGGCAATGGTCAAATCGACCGAAGAGCACTCTTTCCAAGGTTGGATGCGAGCGCCGAAATATGCGCTGGCATCATCGGCGGTATCAAAGCTTGCCGCGACGATGGTTTGGGCGGCGTGTTCATCCTCTCCGGTTTCAGAATGAAATCCCATGGCCACGTCTGTGGTGGTGTAGTACTTAGAGTCAATGGTTCCAGCGCATTCCGCCGGCTCTGGCGAATACTGGGCAATTTCGGCCGCGGCGGTATTGAGCGATTCGATGGCAGGTTGTCCGGTGGCAAGTATCGCCTCGTCAGGCAAGGCCGTTTGCAGCGCATCATAGAACACGGTCTGGATGGGAACTTCGATAACAGCTGGAGGCGTGACTTCTACCGACGATGACTCGCGGGGTTCAGCACAGCCCGTAGCGAGCAGGCCGATTGCTGCGACAAGTGTTAAGTGCTTGCGCATGCCTGCCTTTCGATCGTGGGTCATTAGAACAATACGGTAGCGAACCGGCCCACCGTATCAAATCCGACGCGTTGATAGGTTCGGATCGCGGCCGTATTGTAATCGTTAACATATAAACAGACGACCGGGGCAAGCTGCAGAGCGCGATTGACGACGGCGGCCATCGCAGGTGCAGCGCGACCCTGTCCGCGAGCCTCCGGGGCAATCCAAACGCCTTGGATTTGGATGGCTTGCTCAGTGACAATACCGAAATCGGCTTTGAACACGATGCTCTCGGGACCGTGTTCGATCATGGTGTGACCTTTGGCAATAAGTTGCCTGACCCGCAAGCGGTACCCATTGGAACCATCGGTTAGCGGTGAGTACCCTAATTCTTCGGTGAACATGGCCACCGAAGCCGGTAGGACACGCGAATAATCATCCTCGGTAGCTATTCGGACATTGGGGTTGGCAACAACCTCTGCTTGATCGGTAATGGTCATGAAGGGTTGATTTTTGCGTATGTCGCGAGCCGTTTGACGTCCGTGACGCAAGACATCCCAGAGTCCTTCGACCGCTGGCTGCGGACCAAAGATTGATCCAAAGTGTTCATGCAATGCTACAAGTGCTTGGCCGAAATATACTCCGGCTTCGAAGTCATCGGTCACGGGCACAATATTGGCCCCGGCCCAGCAGGCTGCCACGAGGGTATCGGGTCTTTGAGGATCAAAGATCCCTAAGAAAATACCGCGGGCGAACCCACCAATCGGTCCGGCTCGACGCCCGGTATCTAAAATGGATTGCACATAGGCGTGCGTGACGGGGTCTTGGGCAATGAGCTGGCGCAGAGCAACGGTATCCGAGTTCGCAAGAATGCGCACGGTATCCCCGGTTGCCTGCGCCACAGCATCTTCGGCGTCAAGCAACCAGCGAAGTGTACGGGTCAAATGCCGCACCGTCACCCCTTTTCTAGAAAAGCGTTACCGGTTTAAAGATGTCGGCAACGATCAACAATACCCCCATGGTCAATAATAGTCCGAAGACGATGATCGTCAGTGGAAACATCTTGGCGATATCAAAAGCACCCGGGTCAGGTTTGCCCCGTAGTTTGGCCCAGCCTCGCCGAAGACCTTCCCATAACGCGCCTAACACGTGACCACCGTCGAGCGGAAGCAGCGGAATGAGGTTGAACACCATCAACGCCACGTTAAGCCCGGCGATCAGAGATAACAGCATCGCGGCACGGTCGTGGAGAGGAATGTCCTGTTGAGCGGCTGCTTCCCCAGCGATTCGTCCCACGCCCACCACCGAGACGGGTCCGGTGGGATCGCGCTCGCCGTCGGTCAAAAGGACTTTAGCGGTGTCCCACAATTTGGCCGGTAGCACCGTAATAACAGAAAAAGTTCCGGCGATTTGGTCGCCGAGAACAGAGAACGCTGCGGTGACGGGCTGTTGCTGGTTTTCTACCTTCGCTGACATACCGATGAACCCGACCGGCTCGGTGACAACTTCACCCTCGCGGTTCGTGACTGGTTGATCAAATCGGTCCTGCACTGGGCGTTCTGTTAGTACTGGTGTGATGGTGTCTTCGATGACTTCGTCGTCACGTACATAAGTGATGGGCGTCGTCATATTGGCGCGTTGTCGGATAGCCGAGGATAGCTCGTCCCAATCGTCTACCGGCTGACCATTGAATGCGACAATCTCATCCCCGGGACGTAACCCAGCTTCCCATGCCGGTGAGGGCTCGTCTTGCGGGCCGCATTCGGCATCGAGAGCGCTGGCATCGGTGGTTTCGGTCATGCATTCAAATACATCATGCACTTTGGTGGTCGGGGTTGCGACACCGAAGCTCGTCACGAGGATCGCGGTGATCACCAATGCAATCACCAGGTTCATAAACGGCCCGCCGAGCATGATAATGATTCGTTTCCACACGGGTAGCGAGATGAACGTTCGGCCGGTATCCTGCTCAGTCAGTTCGGCTGCTGCATCTTCACGAGCTTGATGAGCGATAGTTTGAAAGTATTGGGTGCGGGCTTTGGAAGGTTGCTGGCCCGGTTTGTTGGGCGGCAGCATACCAATCATCGATACATAGCCACCCAATGGGATGGCCTTGACGCCGTATTCGGTTTCGCCCTTTTTGGTAGACCAAAGGGTTTTACCGAACCCGATCATGTACTGGGTCACGCGTACATTGAAGAATTTTGCGGGTACGAGGTGACCGATCTCGTGGAGCGCAATGGATACCGCGATTCCCACGATCATGATGAGAATCCCGATGAGGGCAAAAACGACGGTCATCAGTTTCCTAGTCGAGCACGACGAGCAGCTCAACCACTGCTAGTAAGAACGCGTCGACTTGGGCTTCATCGTAGCCGTAAGGTCCTTTTTGTGCTCGGAAGGTGGCGTTTCGAACGTCCTCGATACGGATGTGTTCTTCGTCTTGCAGGTGCCCGATAATCCTGGCCATGCACACTTCGACATCATCCACGTTATAGCCCTGGACTCCGGAATCAGCGGTTCGAAACTTTTCACCACGCGGACGTTCGAGTCGGCCGTTGAGTTCTTCTAAGCGCTCGATGAGCTGCTGATCCCAGGCCTGCTGACCATAGGCCGTGATGAATTCGTCGCGTTCGGCACGTCGCAGAGCATCTTCGAGACGTTCGAGCACTTCGTCGACCTGATCGGTGCGATATCCGCCACGAACCAGATCAAATGCTTTGGCCTGCACAGTATCAGCTGTGATACCAGATTCAGTCTCATACGCTTCTCGTGCGTGCGTGATAAATTCGTCGACTTGGCCGGTGTGGTATCCGAAGTCACGCTTCGGTACCGTCTTGAAGGGTGAGGCACTATGAGTTTTCGTAGACACAATTCTTCCTTTGACGTTCAACCCACAACTAAGGGCAGCACAACCACAAACAGGGCATAACCAACTGGTACGGCAAACACGATCGAATCTAACCGGTCCATGACACCACCATGGCCCGGCAGGGTGGTGCCCATGTCTTTGACCCCGAAATCACGTTTGACCATCGAAGCAGCAAAGTCACCAGCAGTCGCAGCTAACATCAGCACGATCCCGATGATAATACCGACCCACCAGGGGTAGTCCAGCAGCAAGATCGTCAGAATCACTGCAACCACCACGGCACCAATGAGCGACCCAAAGAATCCTTCCCAGGACTTCTTGGGCGAAATTTTTGGCGCCATACGGTGTTTTCCAAGGGTTGCACCGAAGATATAGCCAAAGGTGTCGCTGGCGACCACGGCCAGCACCGTTGTCACAAGTAATCCGCTGCCGTTGGGCTCTTGCAATAGCGTAATGCCAAATGATAGGAAAAACGGCAGCCACAGGATGGCCAGCAACGTGGTGGCCATCGAAGCAGCGGGCCGATCGGGTTCCCCCACAGCTGTCCAGAAGACACCTAAGAGCAGAGCACCAAAGAGCGCAAAGACCATCGCATCGATGCCACCGAACCAGGCCGCGACTGGGATGCCGATGCCCGCTACCCAAGCAGGTGTCAGTGCCAGATGGATGTTTTGAGTTTTAGAAACCTGGGCGAGTTCCCATACCCCTAACGTCACTAATACTGCGATAAGCAGTGCAAGCACAAGTGGAGACCAAAGAATCCCGACGATTGCAACACCAAGCAGCGTCAGCCCAACGGCTATTGCCGCCGGAAGATTTCGCCCGGCCCGAGACTCCGGTTCGGGAGCTGATGCAGCCGGAACTGGTTCAGAGGGAACCGTGTCTTCAACCTGGACCTGCTTGACGGTCAGCACGGTCGATTCCTCTGGATCGATGTCGGTCGATTCCTCGGGGTCGACGTCGTATGCCGGATCAGACCCGAGAGCTAGATCGTCAATGCCATCGTCCTCAAGCTGCTCTGAGGCCTGCGGTTGGTGGTCTCGTTGTTGACGCGCGGCACGTTTAGCACGCATGCGCTCCTGCGCAGCTTCAAGTGCACGACGTTCCCGCCGTGTTTGAGGGACGATCATGCCCGTATCCGGATCTCTAACTGGATCAGGAAAACCCTCCAGGTGCGTGACGACCGGAAACTCTTGTTCGGACTTTGGGTCTGGTGTGGACATGCAAGCAAAGGCTAGAAAGCCTAGACCTCCAGTAGTTCTTCTTCTTTGTTCTTGGCCATCTCGTCGATTTGGTCCACGTAGTTACGGGTTAGCTCATCGAGGTCTTTTTCAGCGCGGCGGCCCTGGTCTTCACCGATTTCACCATCATCGACCATCTTGTCGATGGATTCTTTAGCGGCACGTCGAGTATTGCGCACAGAGACTCGGTGGTCTTCCGCCTTGGACTTGATAAGTTTGACGTACTCTTGACGGCGTTCCTTCGTCAATTCTGGCATGACCACTCGAATCACTTTGCCATCGTTGGAAGGGTTGGCACCAACTTCAGAAGAGGATAGGGCAGTCTCAATTTCTCGAAGCGCACTGACATCAAACGGGGAGATCAAAATGGTGCGAGCATCTTGGACCGAAAAGGAAGCCAGTTGTTGTAGTGGAGTCGGGTTGCCGTAATAATCGACGAGGACTTTAGCGAAGATACCGGGGTTTGCCCGTCCGGTGCGAACAGCTGCAAAATCTTCACGAGTTGCTTCAAGGGTGCGTTCCATCGCCTTTTTAGCGTCTGACAGTATAGATGAGGTCATCAATGCTCCTAATATGAAATCTGGGTGTGCCTTCAGTCTAAAACAGAGTGCACGATATGAATTTACGGTGTGACTACGGTGCCAATGGAATTACCGAGTAAGGCTTGCGTGACGTTGCCATCACCTTCCATGCCAAAGACCAACATATCTAAGTTGTTATCTTTACACATTGTCATCGCGGTGAGGTCCATGACCCGGATGTTTTTGATAATTGCTTCGTCATAGGTCAGATGGTCGAACTTCCTGGCTCCTGAATCCACTTTTGGATCGGAGGTGTAAACGCCATCGACACCGGATTTTGCCATCAGAACCTGATCGGCGCCGATTTCAAGGGCACGCTGGGCTGCAACGGTGTCGGTAGAGAAGAATGGCAGGCCGGTCCCGGCGCCAAAGATCACTACACGACCTTTTTGCATGTGGCGAATCGCCCGTTGCGGGATGTATGGTTCTGCCACTTGATGCATGTTAATCGCCGTTTGCACCCGGGTGTCTACACCCGCCTGGGTAAGAAAGTCCTGCAATGCAAGAGCGTTCATGACGGTGCCGAGCATACCCATGTAGTCAGCGCGACGTCGGTCCATGCCATTATTCGACAATTCGGCGCCACGGAAGAAGTTACCTCCTCCAACAACGATCGCGATTTCGACTTCTGTTGCGGCATCGGCGATCTGTTGGGCTACTGCTCGAACCGTATCAGGGTCTATTCCAACGTCTCCGCCACCGAATACTTCACCGGAGAGCTTGAGTAAGACGCGGCGGCGGTGGTGAGTGACGAGCTTAGAGTTACTTGGACCATCTTGTAATCCACCGGGAACGTTGATGGCGGGGGTATCAGACACGGTGAGGCTCCTGTCGGTGCTGTGAAATCATTGGGGCAGAAAGAAGGGGTGATCACCGTTTGTGGTGATCACCCCCCTTATTTTTTAGGTAGTAACGCTGTTGTCTTTACCTAGATTTTCCAAACACTATGGTGAGAGAGCGCGTTAGGCTCCGACACGGAAGCGCGCAAAAGCTAGGGCTTTTGTGCCGGCTTCTTCCAAGACCGCACCAACGGTGGTCTTAGTGTCTTTGGCAAATGGTTGATCCAGCAGAGCAACCTCTTTGAAGTAACCGGTCAAGCGGCCTTCAATGATGTTTTGCATGGCACGCTCTGGCTTACCTTCAGCACGGGCGGTCTCTTCAGCGATACGACGCTCATTGGCGACGGTGTCTTCTGGTACCTCGTCACGGGAGAGATAAGTTGGGCTCATTGCAGCTACGTGTACAGCAACATCGTGGGCCGCAGTCTGAGCGGCTTCGGTGTCGCTATCAACGGCGAGTAGCACACCAACCTGTGCTGGCAGGTCCGCAGAGGTTTTGTGCAGGTATGCATCGACGAACGCGCCTTCGAGGCGAGCCATACGACGAACTTCTACCTTCTCCCCCAGCAGCGCGCCTTCTTCTTTGACGAAGTCGCTCAGTGGGTTGCCATTGTATTCTGCGGCCAGCAAATCATCGACATCGCTTGCGCCCGAGGAAACAGCCACATCCAGAACGGTGTTACCCAGTTCGATGAACTTATCAGACTTGGCCACAAAGTCAGTTTCAGAGTTGATCTCGATCATGACGCCAACGCCGTCTTTGACGGTAGCGGCGATCAGACCTTCAGCGGCCGCTCGTCCTTCACGTTTAGATGCGCCCTGCAAACCTTTGACGCGGATGATCTCCATAGCCTTGTCAACATCGCCCTCCGACTCGTCGAGGGCTTTTTTGACGTCCATCATGCCGGCGCCAGTACGCTCACGCAGGGCTTGAATGTCTTTGACTGTGTAATTCGCCATTACAGATATCCCATTCCTTGGATGTTCGTTGCGGAGTGCCCCGCAAGTCTAAAACGAAACGTGGTTTTGTGTGGACTAGTATTCTTCGGTTGCAGCTGGCTGTTCGCCTTCTGGGGTGGCTTCAACTTCTTCTGCAGCTTCTACAGTTTCAGGTTCAGCTGGAGCAGCCGTTTTATCATCGGCTCCTTCCGCAGCATCCTCGGTCTGACCTGCTTCTAGCAGTTCACGTTCCCATTCGGCCATAGGTTCGGCTTCAGCTTCGCCCTTGCCCTGGTTACGTGCCATCAGGCCGTCTGCTACGGCATCGGCGATAACACGGGTCAATAATGACACAGAACGAATAGCGTCGTCATTACCTGGGATTGGGTAGGTCACTTCGTCAGGGTCAGCATTCGTGTCCAGGATAGCAACGACTGGGATACCTAGCTTGTTGGCTTCATCGACTGCCAGGTGTTCTTTCTTGGTATCAATAATCCACACCGCTGACGGGGTGCGAGACATATTGCGGATACCGCCCAGGTTTGCCTGCAGCTTCTGGAGTTCGCGTTCCAGCAAGAGCAGTTCTTTTTTGGTTCGACCTGAACCGGCTACATCCTCGAAGTCGATCTCTTCGAGTTCTTTCATACGGTTGACGCGTTTTGAGACGGTAGCGAAGTTCGTGAGCATACCGCCAAGCCAGCGATGGTTAACATATGGCATACCCACCCGGGTGGCCTGTTCGGCAATCGCTTCCTGCGCCTGTTTCTTGGTACCCACAAAAAGAATAGTGCCACCGTGGGCAACGGTTTCTTTGACGAACTCGTAGGCTCGGTCAATGTAGGACAGGGATTGCTGTAGGTCAATAATGTAAATGCCGTTGCGTTCGGTGAAGATGAAGCGTTTCATCTTCGGGTTCCAACGACGTGTCTGGTGGCCAAAGTGCACACCAGAATCCAGCATTTCACGCATAGTTACGACTGACATGGTCGCTCCTTCAAAGCTATCCCGCATGCAGAATAGCCTTTTTCGTTATCGGTTAGTGTAAACAGCTGATTTTCTCAGCTTCCTAGCGTGAGCACGACAGCTCGGGAAGCACCGCTGACCAAATCGCTTTGGACCGACGGGTGTAACTGCAACAACACATTGCATACTCACGCGCGTAGTCAATTTTGTGCCCGTCACAATTAGGCACACAATTGCTTCGTCAAGCCTACCTGATTGCGTGCAAACATTTTGATACCGTGTGATGCCTAACACACCATTGTCTCAGGATACAAGCTCGAGTGAAGCGAGCGCATCAGACCGCCATCTTGCTGCTCCCTAACCGTTACTGCTGGGCCGCTGCATCGATATTAAGTTCGATCTCCTGATCCTGGGCATCTTTCAATTCGATCTCCCAGTACAGTTTGTCATCCTTTTCTTCCAATTCAATGGAATCAACCGCGGCATTCTGATGTTGGTTCACTGCCTGGCGTAGCGCATCAAGAACTGACACGGTTACTTTGGATGCTCGCTGGATATCCTCATCTTCGGCCTCAACTTCGTCCACGGAGATATCGCCGGACGGCGTAACCTCAAGTTCGTGAAGTCTTTCCTCGTGGACGACCTCGACCTCGAACTTAGCGCCGTCATCTTCTCGCTCTACTTCTACTACGACACCACCGGGATAAGCGGACTCAACAGCTTGTAGCACATCTGTAATCGGCTTTAGACCGTCGTCAGTCGATGCTGCCTTAGTTTCAGACTGGCCGGTTTCGAGCAGATCCCGCTCCCATTCGGCCATCGGTTCAGCTTCGCCACCTTCGCCGTGACCGTGACGGATCTTGAGCCCGTCAGCTACGGCATCTGCGACGACTCGTGTAAGTAGCGTTACGGAACGAATAGAGTCATCATTGCCGGGGATTGGGTACGTCACCTGATCAGGATCAGCGTTCGTGTCAAGAATCGCCACTACCGGAATACCAAGTTTATTGGCTTCATCAACAGCCAGGTGTTCTTTCTCCGTGTCCACGATCCATACAGCTGATGGCGTACGGCTCATGTTGCGGATGCCGCCCAGGCTGGACTGTAACTTGTGCAGTTCACGCTCCAGCAACAGCAACTCTTTCTTGGTGCGTCCAGAACCAGCGACATCGTCGAAGTCAATTTCTTCGAGTTCTTTCATGCGCTCCACGCGCTTGGAAACCGTGGCAAAGTTTGTCAGCATGCCCCCAAGCCAACGATGATTGACATAGGGCATCCCGACGCGGGTGGCCTGTTCCGCGATGGTTTCTTGAGCTTGTTTCTTAGTTCCCACGAATAGAATGTTGCCACCGTGAGCAACGGTTTCTTTGATGAAATCGTAGGCTTGATCGATGAGGGCTAGTGACTGTTGTAAATCAATGATGTAAATACCATTGCGCTCGGTGAAAATGAAACGCTTCATCTTCGGATTCCACCGACTCGTTTGATGCCCGAAATGCGCACCCGAATCCAAAAGTTCACGCATTGTCACAACAGTCATGATTTCTCCTTCACCCTTACTTACTCCGCGTACACGAGCTTTACCTGCCTCGTGTACAGCCGCTTCCAATCTCTTAGCATACTCTGTCCACAGAGTATGGGCCCAGTAATGTTCTTTCCACAGACACACTTGTTTGGCTTTCACTACTGGTTTATCGCTTCAGACTGGGACCTATGAACGGTCTTTCGCATGTCACATCGCCATCGCCTTCTCCCCCACCCCGTCACTCGATGCTGGCGCTATTCTTGCATGCTCTGCTGTGTGTCGTGTTTCTCTCGTCTGACTCACTTGCCCACAGCGCTGGAGGCATCGAGGCTTCCCGTGCCGACGACTGGGTGGCACCAGTCGCCGGGGCTACCCAGTCAGACGTCTTACAATCCTTTATTCCGCCACAGCTGCCGTGGTCATCGGCTCACCGTGGGATTGATCTTCGCGCAGCTACCGGACAAGTGCTCGCACCTGCAGCTGGCGAAGTGACGTTTGTCGGGAATGTGGTGGACAGGCCGGTTATCACGATTCGACACTCCAATGGGCTCCTTTCTTCCTTTGAACCAGTGGAATCTGAGCATCGCGTTGGAGACGTGTTGGAACAAGGCGATGAGGTGGGGGCAATCTCCGATGCAGTCAGCCACTGTGCCTCCCCTTGCATCCACTGGGGAGTTCGGGAACCAGACGCATGGCATATTGGTTCAAGCGTTCGCGACCTGTATATTGACCCAGCATTTCTGCTTGGTTGGACAGAACCTTCAGTGTTATGGCCGATTGATACTAACCCGACCTTCTAAACAGATCGCCTCGTACGGCGTCGTTGAATGTCTTCGGCAATTCGTAACAACGTCTGTGCCGAGTCTTCCCAGCGGAAGGAATCAGCCTGACGTGCTGCGCCATGCGAAGCTGAGATAAACTTCGCGTCATCTTCCAGTCGATTCACTTGGTACGCGAATTGTCGGGCAGCGTCGGAAGCTGTGATGTCGATAAACAGGGCCCCAGGGTTGTGGGTGCCCCCAATTTCTTGAAAAATTTCAATATTCGATAGCACCACCGGGGTCCCCTGAGCCATCGCCTCGGCTACTGGCAGGCCATATCCTTCCGAACGCGAGGCGGTTACCAGTGCTGTGGCAATGCCCAACAACCAACGGTAGTCTTGTTCGTCAATGCCATCATGAAATACGAGCTGTTCCACCGAAACGTTATGGCATCGAGCGTGATTTAGCAGCTCTGCTTGGCGTTGCGGCGTAATCGGCGAACAAAGATGTAGCCGGTAGTCAGGAAGCGCTTGCATCCCCTCAATCAACAGCTCGACATTCTTGTAATCCATGAATGACCCCATATACACCAGTGCCTTGTGGCGGGGCTGGGTTGGGTCCCGAGGTGTCGCCCCTGCCGGTGGGGCGTTAGATAACACGTGCACGGGCCTGGTGGTGAGCCGATGCTGTCGGATGAGCCGTTGGGAGGTTTTGGAGACAGTCGCGATGGCATCGGCACGATTCAATAGCAACCGTTGCGGGCCGTAGGTCAGGTGATAAAGATACCAAAGGCCGCGGATCAGTTGAGGCAGGTCTCTAGGCGGCGTGCGATGTTGATAGTAGATGAGGTCATGCAGTGTCAGAATGAGTCCAAATCTGCGTCCAGCAGACCCGAGCGTTTGCATCGGCGTAAACACAACATCGGGCTCAAAGGCGTTGAGACGTCGAGCCGCCAGTGGTTCTCGTAGCGACGTGGGTGGATGCAGGAATACGGTTTCGACCCCTTCAGGTAATAGGGCACGTTGAGCCTGGTCATGGATAATCACCGTAGGCTGGATAAATTCGGCCACCGCATGGATCAAAGAGTGGCTGAAACGCGAGATGCCGTCATGGTAGTCGGTGCGTATATATCGACCGTCCATGAAGAATCGCATGAATACTCCAAATTCTAAAAGTAGGGCGTACCGGACTTGAACCGGTGACCAAAGGATTATGAGTCCTCTGCTCTAACCAACTGAGCTAACGCCCCTTATAACCGCCTGTATACGCTTTTGCAAAGAGTCCTACAAGCAGCACGATCACACAGTCTAGCGTAGCTTCATCACGGAACGCATCCCTGCGACCTCATCTGACGTGGCTCCGTGATAGATCGCCTCCACCGTGTCGATGACCTCGTGGTAGGCGTGACGACACGCAAACCGATGCGAAGCCCGCCCCATTGCCCGCCGCTCTTCTAGCGGCGCACCAAGCACCCAATTGAGCTTCTCCGCCATATCTGCAGCGTCATACGGCTCGAATAAATATCCGTTAATACCCTCCGATACCAAGTGCGGTAGGGCAAGCGCATTAGCTAAAACGACTGGCGTCGAAGCGCTCATCGCCTCAAGAGAGGCCAAAGACTGAAGTTCAGCCGTACACGGCTGGGTAAAAACGTCAGCGCGCAAGTAGGCCTCACGTAATTCTTCATCGGATACTAAGCCGCGGAAATGCACCCGGTCGGCTACCCCCAAATCTTGGGCCAATTGACTTAGCGCATCGCGCTGTTCCCCGTCCCCGATGATTTCGGCATGCACGTTAAGCGCTGGATCTGTCAATGTTAGTGCTTTCAATAACACATCAATGTTTTTCTCAACCGCCAAGCGACCAACGAATAATGCCGTGGGGTATTCGTGAGGGGTGATCTCCTCGTCTTCGCGACGCTCATAGCGGGCAACATCGATGCCATTTGACACTGGCGTGACGTATTCCAATTGAGCATTTTCGCTCATGCTCTTGGCCGATAGCGGGGTTGGCGTGGTCACGACATTGGCTTTGCTCATCAACCGCCCCATGTCAGACCACGACTGACGTGACACGATGTTCTTGAAGAACTGCGGGCCCGGAATAAAGGGATCCAGATTTTCGGGCATAAAATGGTTCGTACAAATCAACCGTATGCGTCGCCGATCTGCCGAGGTGATCGCTGCATTCCCGATCATGTAATGACACTGCGCGTGTACTACACGGGGTTGAAGCTCGGCTATCAGAGCGTCTACGACTCGGTTGGCATGCCAAGGCATCACAAGGCGATAAAACTCGTGCGTGGGAGCCGCATAAGACCGAAGCCGATGAATAGTCGCTTCATCACGATATTCGACGACATCAGGCCCGGGTGTGTCCCGGGGTGCTACCACGTGCACGTCATAACCACGCGCGGTCAGCTCAGTGGCTAGTCGGAAACAGGACTTCGCCGCGCCGTTGACGTGCGGTGGATAGGTATCAGCAGCGATAAGCACTCGAAAGAATGAATCTTGGGTATCAGACACGGACGTAAAGCTCCTATGGGTTCGTCTGTCTTGTCGATCTTAGGACACGGCGACCTCACGTCGAAATGTTTTGCAGCAGATACGGAGAAGTTAGAGAGAATTCACCTGCATATCAGCCGTTAGTCGTTTTTGTTATACGGGGTCGAGAAAACGGTCGCGATCTGTCTTGCTTCGCGGGTTCAAGCCCGCCGTGCGCATTTCACGCGCATTCTGTATCCCTTGAAGCAAGTAGTCGATACTCGCCAAAATATGCCCGACTGCTCCTACTATAAGAACTGCAACTCCGAGGACGTACCACCATTGTGGTTGGGTGAGAAATGGTGCCTCCGAGAATAACAAGAGCGGGACGCCCACCATAAGCGCAGCGGTGCGAGCTTTACCTAACAACGTGACTTTCATCTGTGGATTGCCCGCGTAAATACATGCCATGACCACAGCCAACACAACATCGGGTACCACTAGCGCGAAAATGAGCCACAGCGGAGCTATCCCGGACACCACCACCGTGATAACGACAGCCCAAAGCGATAACCGATCGGCCAGCGGATCTAACCATTGACCTACGGTAGAAATTTGGTTGAGTTTTCGGGCTAAGAAGCCATCGATCCAGTCGGTCGAGAAGAGCACCACCAAGGTCAGCAGAGCGTTCCAGTAGTCATCCCGAAACATGAACCAGACGAAGACCGGGACGAGTAGGAAGCGGAGTAGAGTCACCGCATTTGGGACTGTGAGCCAAGTGTCTATTACCGCGGGATGATCCTCGTCTTCGGGCGATGAGACTCCCGGCCCATTCATAAGATCTCCGAAACGAAGCGTATTTTTAGGACCACTCACCAAATCAACGGCGACGTAGGCGACGCAAAAGAATGGCCGCGGTTGTTACCGATGCGCCCAACACAGTCAGCGGCTGCCAACGTTCTTTGACGTATTCAACCCCTTCGTTCACTTTCTCTCCGGCACGTGCCGCTGTGTGGTGCGCCGCAAGCGGCGAGGTCGCTTGTTCGACGTTATCAGCCGGCACCTTCCCCGTGGCATGCCGGGTAAAAGTATTGAATTGTCCGCGAAAATCTGTCTTTTCGTCTACACCAGTGCGGATATCACCCATGTGTCTGCGACGCAGCTCCATGCGATGACGGATTTGGGCTTCAGTGGGTTCGGTCTGGGGTAGCGAATCCGTCGCTTCACCTCGTCGAACCGCACGCTTATATTCTTGCTTGGCGCGTTTCGCTTCTTCTTGTTTCCGTTGCTTTTCAACAAGACGTTGCTGTCGACGCTCTTCTTCGAGCCGGTCAAACTCTGCCGGGTTGAAGGCGCTTCCCTTCAGCAGATACCCAACATCGTGCTTCATCCCTCGGATGAGATCCGGAGAAATTAGCGGAAAAGTCGAGCGAACGACAAGGAATCCGATTCCGAGCAAGATAAGCATGAGAATAAATGCGCCCAGAGCGACCCACAGCGAAGTCTGCCACAGCGCGGTCTCGGACATAAAGCCACCGATGAGTGCGACAACAAGAGCGATGAACGTGATTGAGCCGAACAGCAAGCCAAAGAACGTCACGCCCATTCCTGCTCCGGCACGGATACCCTTGGATTTGAGCTGCCCGGTCAGCAGCGTCAGGTTATCGCTGAGCTGTTTCGGGATCAACCGGAAAACGGTTGCAAGCAGATCAAGCAGCGAACTCATCCGAGTTTTCGTCGTCACCTGACGTGCGTCATTGGTGGTCATGTGTCACTACCTTCATACGTGGTGCGGTCAAATCTATGATGCTCTGTCTGACCAGTATAAACCGGAGAACAACCATCTTATATACGTGCTCTACTTTATAAGCCTGGTGTTTTGCACTGCGTGATGCAACCCCTGGGTTTCGGTTGAAGCTTGTCCCCTAGAATCACCTAAAACTAGAAGTCAGTTGATTGAACAAGCCGCATTTTTGAAGCTAAGAGCTCGATCTCCGGTCGACGCGCCACAAATTCTTCGGTCCGCTGCAGCGTTTCTTCAACATAACTTCTATCTCCGCTGACCATCGACACTCCCAACCGAGCACGACGGTACAAAGAGGCGTCGTCCACTTCTGCAACTGAGATTTGGAACCGTTTGCGGATCTCAGCAATTATCGGCCGGACGACTGAACGCTTAGATTTCAACGAGCGCACATCGCCGAGCAAGATATCGAATTCGTTCCATCCAATCCACATACCCCTACCCTCCTCTATGAGACACAGGTCAAGCAACGGCGCTTCGAGTTCCGTTACATGGCCCTTAGAAACGTCTGTCATGATGGCCCGCCACGCCGAGGCTGACTGTGAAGTCTGGAAAAACATCCTGATCATTACCTGTACGAGGCTTAGGTGGGCAAAGTTTTAGAAACTTCGATTCGAGCAAACTTGGGTTGTCAACAAAGCAAACGCAACCGGTCTGCTGCGAGCAAAACCACACACGATGCACAAGAACTGTTCGACGAAATCGTGACGGAAGAAAGTCGCTTCACGCTTGCTGCAGCAGCGATCGAGGACCATGCCAGCCACAACACAAGAGAAAACCCCGCCCTGTCGGACGGGGTTCCATTCGCTCCCCCAACTGGATTCGAACCAGTAACCCCTCGATTAACAGTCGAGTGCTCTGCCGTTGAGCTATGGGGGAAGGCAACAAAAGAATACTATAGCAGACCGCTTTCAGAGATGTCGAATCGTTGAAATCGTGCCAAAAACACAACCCACCCCTCCATCACCCTGCAAAAATCTTTGTGAGCCGCTAGACTTTTTAGGCAGTTGGACCTCTTGAGGACCATCTTTGAAAACCACATACAACGGAAGAACCGACAGAACGAAGGAGATAAACCCCGTGTCTAAGATGACTGAGTCTAAACGTTCCAAGCTGTACGCTGGTTTTGCAGGAGTCGCTGCACTTGCGCTGTTTACTGCGTGTGGAGACGACACCACTACCCCAGAGGAAGAAGAACCCGCCCAGGATCCCACCATGGAAGAAGCCCCAGCTGAAGACCCAATGCAAGAGTCCCCAGCTGAGGAAGATCCAATGGAGGAATCCCCCGCTGAAGAGGGGGCTGATGTTGAAGGTGCTGGCGAGAACAACGCCACCTCAACACTTGGCCTTGTCGGCAACTCTGTGTCCTGGTCCCTTTAGAAAACACTAACCCCTAAAACATCACACACTTGAGGTCCAGCCAAACACTCTTTTGGCTTTATCCTGCGGCGTTTCCTGCCCCACTGACATTAGTCAATTGGGCGCAGGAAACGTCGCTGATTTTCAAGCTCCACCAATCGTTGTTGTATTGCTTGGAATCCCTCTGGGTCCTTCTCAGAATCCCACCGTTGCAGCTTGCCGATCAGCTCCGCTTTTTGTTCGGTGATTTGCATCTCTAACAAGCGGTTCATGATGTCGCGTGAATACCGGATCACATCCTCTTCTGAAGAGGCAGGTAAAGGTGTCACGGCTAGCTCAGTAATGAAGGAAAACAAGGTCTCGGGCGCTTCTGCAGTTACGTGCTGTACCCAGTTCGAAGTGTCTTGAGCGCTCCGCGCCGCGGCCAAAATTGCCGCTTGAATCGCGTTATACAACGGCACTTTAAAGGGTGAGCTGTACAGAGCTTTCCATTGTTCTTGCGACAGGGTTTCAGGGCGCTGCAGAATGACTTCGAGTGCTTCTTTTTCCATTCTGGCTACGGGGTCACGAAGGTCGGGACGAAACATCTGATTTCCAACGACTTCAGGAGCCTGCTGCGTGTCCTGGCGCGTGTGGCCTTTGCGTTCGGCGGTGGCTTTCGACGCATGTTGAACGGCACGATGCACCACATCAATGTCCATTCCGACCCAACTGGCTAACTCACGAATATATCCTTCGCGCATAATAGGGTCTCGAATTTCTTTGACGATTGGGGCTGCATAGTGCAACGCCCCGGTGCGTCCCTCCACGGAATCCAGATTGTATTCCTTTAACCGCGTTCGAATGGCAAACTCGAAAAGTGGAGTACGCGTCTGAATCAGATCGCGAACGGCTTCATCACCGTAGTGCTGACGCAGATCATTTGGATCTTGTCCGGCAGGCGCGACCGCGACAAAGGTTTGTGCCACAATTTGGTCATCAAATTCAAAGGCACGCATAGCCGCTTGCTGACCAGCCTCATCACCGTCGAACGTGAAAATAATTTCCCCGCCGGAACCATCATCGGTAATCAGCCGTCGAGCGATCCGAACGTGGCCCTCCCCAAACGCCGTCCCACATGTAGCAACTGCTGTTTGGATGCCTGCTAGATGTGCGGCCATTACGTCGGTATAGCCTTCGACAACGACAAGTTGGCGCTGTCGCGCTATGTGCTTCTTCGCCATGTGCAGGCCGTACAACACCTGGGATTTTTTGTACAGAGAGGTTTCTGGAGTATTCAGGTACTTTGGGCCTTTGTCATTTTCATCCAACTGGCGAGCTCCATACCCAATGGTGTTGCCCGTCATATCTTTAATCGGCCACATGACACGGTTTCGGAATCGGTCATAGAGCCCTCGTCGTCCTTCAGAAAATAGCCCCGTCTCGGTGAGCTCTTCTAGAGTAAAACCGCGTTGTTGCAGATGAGATAACAGCTCACTCCAACCCTCAGGGGCATATCCGACCCCGAAAAGTTGTGCGTCTTGATCAGTAAACCCCTTGTCAGACAAAAAAGCTCGCGCATGCGCGCCAGCTGGCGAGACTAATGCGTGTTGATAAAATTCATCCGCGATTTGATGCGCCTGCAACAGCCGCTGTCGAGTAGCAACCGTCGGTTTGTCGGGCACGACACCTTCTTCGTACTCCAGACTTATATTTGCCCGGGCTGCCAAGATTTCGACCGTTTCGGAGAATGAGGTGTGCTCAGTTTCCATGATGAATTTGATGGCATCCCCCGACTCCTGACAGCCAAAGCAGTGATAAAACCCCTTTGCAGGCGTGACGTGAAAGGACGGTGATCGCTCGTCATGAAATGGGCACAGCCCTTTATAGGATCCGATTCCAGCATTGCGAAGGGCGACTTGCTCTTCCACCACCGTTTTTAGATCAGTTGCTTCCAGTACTTTGTCGATTGACTCTCGAGTGATGCGTCCTGCCATGCCAATCAGTCTATGCCTAACAAACCACTCAGCGTAACGCTGTCCTAGAACTGTGGATAACCCCAGCGCCAGCACCACGGTGCCCCTGAGACCTGCCCAACGAAGATATTCGCCCTAGACAGCACTTCAACAATTAGGATTTAATTCGTGCAAAGAATTCGATATACTCATTAATGGTGGCGCCATAAAGGACCACTTCGATTAAATAAAATGACATGAAACACAACGAAGGGTATTTAACGATGTCTAAGCACACCAATGCACGCCGATCGAAACTTTTTGCGGGTATTTCCAGCATCGCGGTCCTCGCACTCCTGACCGGGTGCGCGGCAGAAGATACCTCCGGTGAGCCTCCGGCAGATCAAGAAACAGACCAGTCAACGGAACCTACCCAAAGCCCAGAAGCTTCAGCTAACAACGATGCCAGCCCAACTGATGGTGCCGACGAACAGACTAGCGAATCAGACGAAACCGGCACAGCCGCAGATGATTCTGTCTACGACATCATTGATGCTGTCGAATCAGAATACGCCGACGGTTTTATAGTCTCTATCGACCGTGACGATGACAACGATACGCACTACGAAGTTGACGTGGTTGTGAACAACGAGGTCGAAGAATTAGACGTTACGGTCGATGGAACCGTCTCCGTCGATGAGCGCGAACAAGATGATGACGACGTAGCCGAAGCAGAAGCTGCTACGGTGACCGTGGTTGAAGCATTAGACCAAGCCTTCGAACAACACTCAGAAGCTTCATTTGATCAGATCGAGCTCGATGAGGACGACGGAACGCTCCATTGGGACATTGATCTCGATGGCTCCGAGGGTGAAGAAATCGAACTCGAAATCGCTGCCAACTAAGTTGTAAGCCAGCTACGACACCAACAACGGCCCGCCTCCAACCTCGCGACATGTCGCCGGTTCAGGCGGGCCGTTGGCATATCTACACCCCGGCAACCCGCAAGCCCCCTCGGCGCTGAATTCGTGGGTGTTCTACAGTGGTGGTATGAAAACAATTTCTGATGGCGCATTACGTGATGCTCGAGGCATACTTCACGATGCCCAACGCGTTGCAGTCCTGACCGGAGCTGGCATGTCGGCAGAGTCCGGTGTACCCACATTCCGAGACGCTGAAACCGGGTTATGGGAGAAGTATTCTCCGGAGCAACTCGCCACACGCGAAGCAATGGCGAATCGACCGGACCTGGTCTGGTCGTGGATTCTGCATCAGGCCCGAGTCATGCGATCCGTTGAGCCTCATGAGGGACACCAAGTCTTGGGTGACTGGCAACAACAGCTCGACGCCGATGGGGGTCGATTAGACATTGTTACGCAAAACATCGATGACCTCCACGAACGGGCTGGGGCTGAGGTTCTGGCCCATTTGCATGGAACTACGTTTACGTTCCGCTGTTTTGAATGTGATGCGCCCTCCGACTACGAACTGGAAGACCCGACAGAGGAACAGCTCCAAGCCCGTCCAGATTTAGACC